>Ga0136652_1000326_pt1 | contig 23781 bp, 16 predicted proteins | sample ConPoolayeEmetaG_FD_94864 | JGI IMG/M metagenome (GOLD analysis project Ga0136652, IMG submission 94864) | Hot spring microbial mat communities from California, USA to study Microbial Dark Matter (Phase II) - Cone Pool mat layer E metaG... ...
ACGTAAAGTTTTAGCATAAGCAAAAAACTGTCCTACGACATTACCTTGGCGATCAAAAATGCGGACATGAGGACCGCCGCCCGGACCGGCACCGGTAATTATCTCATCAACACCATCGCCGTTAATATCGCCGGAGGCCACGGTTACACCACCTTTAAAAGTGGAATTATAAGCATAAAACTGCGACCGAATTACCCCAAATTTATTAAAAATTTTAATAATCGGCTCGTCACCGGTCATGTGAGCCACGATTACCTCCTGAACACCGTCACCATCCGTATCACCAGCCGAGACTTTCAAGCCATTCCTATAGTTTTGATTTTCGGAATAAAACTGCGTCTGTCTAACCCCAGAACTGCTTAATATTCTGAGATGAGGACCGCCGCCCGGACCGGCAGCGGTCAATATACTGGCCGCCTGGGGACTAGCTCTGGCATAAGCCGCGTATAAATTAATACGACCGCTGCCGAGCTGACCGACGTAAGTGGGATTCACTGCATCAACTGAATCAGCTGTATCCTTTAAAACTTGAACTATTTCCGCTCCGCTTAAGGAAATAAAATGAGACTTCAATAGCGCTAAAGAACCAGTCACTAAAGGCGCGGCCAAAGAGGTCCCCGACCAACCCCCCAGATACTGGGCTGTAAGATTGTGGACAGGATCATAAAAAACAGTGCTGATAAAATTATTAGCCGGAGCCACCAAATCAATGCAGTTTGAACCAAAATTAGACCCGCCGGTCGTACCGCTACCATTGGACAGAGTAATCAACTCATCACTCTGATCAACACCACCAACTCCCACGACGTTTGGACTGCAAACCGGATAGCGAGGATTTTTATTAAGATTAATCCCCTCGTTACCAGCCGCGGCCACTACAACAATTCCCTTTTGGGTCGCCTGTGCAATTATGTCGTCAAGCGCATCATCCTGGTTATCCCCAACAAAACTCAGATTAATATAATTAGCGCCATTGTTCATGGCATATTTTATACCTTGAACAACAGAGGCGGTATCACCGCTGCCTGCCCCGTTTAAGACCCTGATCGGCATAATAGAAACACGCCAATTCAAACCAGCTATACCCTGGCCGTTATTTGTCATTGCTCCTATCACTCCGGCAATCGCCGTACCGTGATGAACCCCAGCCGCTGTCCAATTTCCGTCGAATTTTGGAAGTGGGTCAGACGAATTAGTAATGAAGTCCCAACCGTTGACGTCATCCACAAAACCATTACCGTCGTCATCAAGGCCATTACCAGCAACCTCATCTTTGTTAATCCAGATATTATCAGATAAATCCTGGTGATTTATATCCACTCCGGTATCAAGCACGGCTACTACTAAATCACTATCACCGGTAGTCGTGTCCCAAAGACTGGGCGCTGATGTTTTATTCAAATACCACTGACTACTAAAATATGTATCATTGGGTATGAGCGCCATGCGATATTCATAATTGGGCGTCACTTGGTCCGAAACGTGAATAGCACCGGGCGTCTTTAGCGTAATGCCCTTAATCTGATTTTTTGAAAGGGGCCAATAAATTTTTGGCTGGTTGATAAAATTACCCGAAGCAAAAACTTGCCAGGGTGAAAAAACAAATACAAAAATAAATATTACAAAAAGTAAATTAATCTGACTGCCTTTTTTAATGTTCATACATCCTTTCATTTATTAGTAAATTCTTCCAACGTGACTTTTTTCTCAATCTCCATACCTTTATGTACTACTGTCAGAGACACTAAATCACCAACCTGGTGATCTAATATGTAATCTGACAAATCGTTAACGTTATCAATTTTATGCCCATCCACGGCAATAATAATATCGCCTTCCTCCAAGCCGGCTTTTTTGGCCGGGCCCTTGGGCATCACGCTCGGTCTGACCTCTTGTTGATCGGAGTAAATCAAAGCACCGTTCAAATAACCCTGTGACATCTTCTCGGGCAGGCCAATCAAATCAGCGAGATTAAAATAATTCACGCCCAGTGTCGGCCGAAGAGGGTTTTCTCCGCTTAAAACTTGAGATAATATATTTTTAATATAATAAAAAGGAACAACTGTGGTAATTGAATCCCGCCCAACAACCATGCCAACGGCCTCTCCGCCAACAGTAAAAGCCACACCTTTTTGGAAAAAATCAGGTAATTTTTCACTCAGGGCTATTGATCGAAAAAATTCTGATGAAGATCGCACGGGTTCTCCCGAAGTATAGTCCAAGGACGAAATTGATGCCCTGACGGCCAATGGTGTTTGGCCAAAATTATTCTTTTGAAGAATTATTATATTATCGGACACACTCAGGTTTTTACCAGACACCAGTGAGACAGTTTTCAACGAAGTCGCGTTAACTTTCAAAAAGACCAGTGACGATGATGGGTCGAAAATAACTTTATTAACCTCATATGATTTGGAATCATTATCGATTATAACTAAATCATTGGCTGTACTAACCACATCGCGAGAAGTAACAATATAACCATCAGCTGTGAGGACAAAACCAGTACCTCGGCTTTCATTTATTTTATAAGCCGACAATAAATTTTGATCTGACTTTTTTTTATCAAAAATAGTAACGATCGTGGCCGCATTATCGGTAATAACTTTTTTTATCTCACTGTCCGTGGCCTGGATCGGCTTTCTAAAAGTAATAATATTGTTCAGTGAAGTATTATAACCCAATATTTTATTTAAATAAGGTAGGTCTGGGCCGTAGGCCAAAACCATCAAAAGCGCTAAAAGGCCGCTCAAGAAACCGATAATAATCACAAAAAATAAATGCCAAAGAAATCCGTTGGCTGACTTTTTTACCGGCTGTTCAATTTTTGTAAGACTGTCTTGGTATAATTTTTCAACTTCCGTTTTTGATACAATTTTACTTTTGGGTGAAGTAGGGCTAATTTTTGGTTTCATAGTTTCAATACCATTGAGCTGTTAAGAATAAAATTATTATTATTACTAAACTAATAAGCGAGTAATTTCTTAAAGATTTGCGGCTTAAAGTCCCAACCAAATAATCTTTGGCTGCGCTACTCATTAAATAATAAATTGCCGTAACCACCAATCCGTCGAAAAGATAGCTGGTCGGCAAGAGACCTACGATAAAAAATGTCTCCGCGATAATTAAACTGATAATTAATAGATATACCCAGTAGTCCTTCCAGGCAAGCTTATGGGCCTGCAAAGTTCTATAAAACAGCAAAAAGGCCGTTAACAAGGATGGTATAACAAAAATCCAAATTTGGATTCCCATAATCAAGCTGAAGCCGTAAAAAGCCGAATTAACCAGGAAAAAAGAGACCAAGTTCAAATAGCTGTACATATTTTCCAAAGCATACGGCTGGTAATCTTTGGTCTGATGAAAAAAAGAATACAAACTGTGCATGACCAAGTAATAACCAACAGCGACGCAGAACAGAAATATCTGACCGACAATAAACTCATCAATAAAAATAAAAAAAGCTGAAGCGCTAACCAAAAAGATAAAAGGATTTAAAAATGCCTTCCAAAAAAGGCTACTGAAGATATTCCGGTTGATAAAAAGCCAGAATAAAAAAGAATAAGTCAGTAAAATTGCCACAAAAATATAATAGGTCCAATTTGGCCTGAACAGCCAAACTTCAAAAATGGTAACGATTAAGACGGAACTGCAAAATATCAAAAATTTCTTCATGGTCTTGTGATCAAATCAATTATTTTCGGCAGAATTTTCTTTAGATTTCTTTAGTGACTCTAGGTTTGCTAATAGATTAGCAATATCTTCGCTGGAAATCTGGTTTTTGGAAACAGTTTCTTTTTGAATTTCGGTTATAAGTTGTTGAATTTTCTCCGGATTTTTAACGCCGATAAGTTCAATATTGGCCTGTTGTCCGGCAGTCTGGATAACCACACTGCCATAACGCCAAAGTGTCTGACTGATACCCTTGCGGCGAAAGCTCACATCCTGAATTTTATCGTAGGTCGTTTCCGAGACAGTGCGGTCAAAAAGGCCAGCCTGGTCAATATCAATTATCCTCTGATTAGTAATCACAAAAACATTAAATGAATATATTATAAAAGTACGCAGGGCGATAAATAAACCAATAATCAAGAGAGTGAAGAAAATCCCAACTCCCCAACTGCTCCAGTGAAAAAGTGGATACATAAAGAAAAACGGTGCTATAATGAAAACAGCACTAAAAATAATTGGTAAAATAAAAACCAACGGAAACTTTCTTATAATTACTACTAATTCCTCATTTTCTTTCAAATTTCGACGTATTCTATCTTCAAACATAAATTATGTCAAAAAAGAAAATAATTAAGGTGATTTGGCTAATTATAGTCATCATCGGCGTAATTGCCATGATATTCTTCACGGTACTACCGGCCTTATCGTTTTAACACCGCTAGGAAGGCTTCCTTGGGAATTTCCACTCTACCAAGAGATTTCATTTTTTTCTTGCCCTTTTTCTGTTTTTCCAGCAACTTCCTTTTCCTGGAAACGTCACCGCCGTATAGTTTGGCCGTGACGTCTTTGCGGAGCGGCGGAATCCGCGCCGATGCCACTACAGTTCCACGTAACGATGCCTGAACTTTTACTTCAAAAAGCTGCCGGGGCAACACCTCTTTCAAATTATCAACCACCGTCCTACCTACTCGATAAGCCTCGTCTTTGTAAACAATATTGGCTAAAGCCTCTACTGGCTCACCAGCTACTAAAATATCAAGGCGTTCTACTTCGCAAAGGCGATAGGTCAAAAAATCATAAGCTAAAGAGGCATATCCTGAGGTTACGCTCTTAAGTTTATCATAAAAATCGTATAAAATGCCAGCCAGTGGAAGTTCGTAATGAAGTACTACTTTTTTTTCGTCCAGGTATACGGCATTTTTGAAAATTCCCCTTTTTTCCCGGACCAAATTCATAATATTTCCCAGATAATTGGCCGGTGTGACAATATCAGCTTTTAACCACGGCTCTTCGATAAAATCAATGTGTGAAGGCTCGGGTAACTCCAAGGGACTTGTGATAATCAATTCCCTTTTATTGAAACTTTTATCTCTACGGCCGTAAGCTTGTCGACCGGCTTCACTCAAATTTATTTTATAACCGACTGAAGGCACGGTCACCACCAGTTGCAAACCATACTCACGCGACAGGCGTTCTTGTAATATTTCCATATGCAATAATCCCAGAAAACCGCAACGGAAGCCAAAGCCCAAAGCTGGTGAATGGTCGGGCTCAAAAGTCAAGGCAGCATCGTTCAAAGAAATTTTTTCAATTGAGTCACGCAGGTGCGAATAGTCATCGCCTTCCTGACAGTAAACCCCAGCAAATACCATGGGTTGCACGTGCTTGTATCCAGGCAATGGTAGGCGGGCTTTCTTTTTTTCCAAGGTAATAGTATCCCCGATGCGGCATGTCTTAACTTCTTTCAAACCTGTAACGATATAGCCGATTTCACCAGCGCTTAATTTGGCCAAAGAGAAAAGCTTCGGCTTAAACATGCCCACCTCCAGGCACTCTGAGTTTTGGCCGCTGGCCATGAAAAAAATCTTATCGCCGGGGACTAACTGCCCGCTAACCACGCGTCCGTAAGCAATCACGCCGCGGTATTCATCAAAAAATGAATCAAAAATCAAAATTTGCAAAGCTTCCGTCTGATCAATCCTCGGTGGAGGAATTTTTCTAATTACCTCATCAAGCACATCAACAACGCCCTGCCCGGTTTTTGCCGAGACCATAAAAATTTCCTCCGCCCGACACCCCAACAGGCTTACCAAATCGGCCTTGACCGTGGCAATATCAGCATTAGGTAAATCGATTTTATTTATGACCGGCACTATTACCAAATCTTGTTCCAAGGCCAAATAAAGATTAGCCAGAGTCTGGGCTTCAATTCCCTGGGTCGCGTCCACCAGCAGAATAGCGCCCTCTACGGCAGCCAAAGAACGCGAAACCTCATAATTAAAATCAACATGACCAGGGGTATCAATGAGATTTAGCTCATAACCACGATATTCCATGCGTACGGGCTGGAGCTTAATGGTAATCCCTCGCTCCCTTTCCAAATCCATCTGATCAAGCAACCGATCCCTCATCTCTCTCTTACTGACCGTACCAGTCAATTCCAAAAAACGATCAGCGAGTGTTGACTTTCCATGATCAATATGAGCAATGATGCAGAAATTGCGAATATTGTTATCCATAAGTACTGACTATGATTAAGCAAATTCTGTCCCACTCCAACGAAATGGGTATAGGGCGGGATGATCAAGGTGAGCAATGACCAATCCCATACACGGCAAACTCAGCAAGTTGTGTTATGGTGTGTGAAAATTTTCTAATTTGGTTCATAAATTTGTATGGTGAGTAAATTTGCCATTTTTCCCGTTCAAAAATTGATATTTTAACCTGATGAGCCGGTCTGTAATAATTTTTATTTCATCACACTTAAAAATAACCGCCAATATTAAATAAACTATTATGCCGACGGCGCCCGAACCGACTCCTTGAATAAAAATACCGATAAAAGTACGCATGTTAATTCCCAATGACATGACATACCTCGTTATCCAGACAAAACCCCCCATCAAGGCGGAAATACCGATCAGCTTTAATGTTGAACGAATTATTTTCTCATCATCTAAATATCCCACCCGGCGACGAAGAAGCCAGATAAGCATAAACATATTGGTCAGGCTTGAGACGGAAAAAGCCAAGGCCAAACCCATTACTCCCAGAGGCCCGGCCAACACCAAAGCAAAGGCGGTATTGACAATCACCGAGATTACGGCCACTTTGACCGGCGTCTTGGTATCGTGCAGGGCATAAAACGACCTGGCTAAAAGAGGAATTAAACTTTGGGCAAAAAGCGACAACGAAAAAAATCCCAAGGTCTGAGCAGTCAAATACGTATCCTTCCAGCTAAATGACCCTGCGCCTAAAATAACCCTGACTATTTGAGCTCGTAACAAAAGAATAAGCACCGAAATGGGTATAATAAAAAATAAAATTCTTCTAAACGAGACTGAAAACTGAACCATAAACTTTTCCCGATTATTCTGGGCATAAGCTTCGGAAAAAATCGGAAAAGAAGCAATAGCCAGCGAAACACCAAAAACGTTGATGGGAAAACTTTGGAGGTTATTGGCAAAATTAAAAACAGCCACACTGCCAGCTGCCAGAGTTGAACCAATAATTATGCTGATGAGTTGATCCACCTGGGCCACGGCCAGACCCAAAGTCCGGGGTATCATTAATTTGCTGACCTGCCTGACTCCCTGATTTTTCAGATCAACTATAAATTTGTAACGAAAACCACTTCGCAGCAGCGCAGGAATCTGAATGATTAGATGACAAAAAGCCCCGATTACTACGCCGTAAGCCAAACCTTTCACGCCGCTGGTCGGAACTAAAAATAATATGCCAAAAATTATACCCAAATTGTACATGACTGGCGCAAAAGCGAAACTGAAATAGCGTCTAAACGAATTCAATATCCCCGTGGCAACATTGCTAATTCCGAAAAAAATTATAGTGACTAACATAATTCTGGTCAAACTGGCTGTGACCGCCTGCTTAGCTGGATCAAAACCAGGGGCAATAAACGGCACCACTTGCTTAGCGAAAATAAACATCACCATACCCAAAACAACAAGTCCAATCAAAAGAATATTCAGCAAAGAATTAGAAAACCGCCAGACTTCTTCCTTTTTTGTAGGATCAGTTCGAGATTTTTCCAGAAATTGAACAAACACCGGAATAAAAGCCGAAGACAGCGCGCCTAAAACCAGAATATTAAAAATAAAGTCCGGTATTTTAAAGGCCGCATAATAAGTATCCAAAACATCCCCGGCACCAAAATGAGAAGCCAGAAGTCGATCCCTGATCAAACCCAAAATTCGGCTGATCACCGAAGCGCCCGCTATAATAATCGCACCACCGGTCACGGTGGTGGTAATTTTGCGCCAAATTTTCGACCACATAATAAAAAATTATAACACTTTTGCAGCCTTTTAGCAAACTATTCTTTAATCTTTAATATAAAACTTATGCGTTTGTCATTCGATAAAATGAAGAGTAAATTTAAAGGAGTTTCATTAAAATCCTAGCTCAAGCGCCAATATTCATTACTCCTACAAAAGCGAACATCCTAAAACCCTACATAACATTTAACCTCTGTTCAGATGTCACGCAGGATTGATTAGCTGGCAAAATTTCCGTCGTTGTGTGGTTTAATTATTAAATGAGTTCTTGCCCTCGCCATTTTCTTCACTTAGGTCATTTAACGCGATTGCCTGCCTAGCCGATTTTGTTCGTTCGTTTTAGTTTTTTGTATTTTATCAAACTTCAAAAATTTACTAAGCAACCAAAAAGCTGCCGGCTAGAGACGGAGGGTGATACAGATTACTTAGTAGAAAGGTTACGATTTCTCACAACCCTTGAGGAGAGAGATTTATCTACTTCAATAATCCAATCTCCGACAATGTCACAGCCGACAGCTTATTGGAGTCAAATTTGGCGCTCCTTGTATATTACCGGCAACGATCGTAAAACTTAACTCGTCTATTTGTCATTTTTTAGATTATAATTTAATTGCTAGTTTGTCAACTCTGCCGCACTTTTACTGAATCAATCGACTTAATGATAACATTTATTCACTCTGTCTCTATATTACACTATAATGACAACCCAGATAAAAAAATGGAGCAAAATCAATTTTCTCCCCTTTCACTTCTCGGCTTGAAACTTACCTAATACTTCGTTAGAAAATTTGAAAATGTGTGCTCCGAGCTGGGCGATTTAACTAATGGAAAACGCGATGAAGGAAAACCGTAAATATTTCTCGTGGTTTCACCCTTTAAAACTGGAGACGATGGGGCGGTTTTGTCCCGCGAAGCGGGACACCAGCCCGGATAACCGACGATGAGTACGCCCAGTTCGCACCGGGCATATTCAAACGCCATGTGGCTATCTTTCATCCCCTCCATGTTTCAAGAGTGAAATGCTTTCTTCAATCAACAAATTTGGAGACGAAAATGTGAATCTAACCAGCCAAGCGGAAACATCAAACCAGCGGCACCTGGGTAAAAAGTACATAGCAATTTTACACCGCCTCTTATTTACCCGGCACAACGGGCTCTCAAGAGACAAGCCGTAGGAGACCCGCTCTCTCCTCCAAGTTTGTAAATTGAAAATTTTTAATGTTCATTTTCCCCATTTCAACAATTAAATTAAATTAATCACACTTGGTAATTAATCGCTGGAATGGGAGGGATTAATACGAGTCACAAATAACTCGCTTAACCCCATAAATTACTGGCACAGTTTAATTATATCAGTCACGCACAAGTAAACTGCCAGTGCGGCCAAACCAATTGCTCCTAACCAGAATAATACATTCAAAGGTCTACTCACCATTTCCTCCTGTTATCGTGTTTAAAATACTTCACCATTTCAGCACGGATTGACAAAAGCCAATACGCGCTGGAATAGAAAACCGAGATTTCTGTGATCGATTTTAGCGAATCTGCAAGTCTCGGGAATCCGAGCGAGCTATGCATAAGAGAAAAGATGAAGTGGAGGGAGGCCGTAGATGTCTTTTAATAATTTCAACGTTCAGATCTGGAGGCGAATATGTGATTCTTGGACACTAGGTCCACATCACACAAGTGATGCCTTGAAAGGGTAGGTTCCAGCATTTAGCCGGATCCTCCTCTCCAGACACCAACGGGAATCCTTATTTTTATATAAGGATAGCCGCTCTCTCCTCCATGTCTGCACGTTGAAGTAAGCAAAAGACGGACTGTCCTTGAAGGGAGAGTCCGTCTTTTACTTACTTTAATTGGATTTATAATGGTCTAAATAATCTATTGTATATACGATATAATATTAAGGCTAATGCCAATGGAATAATAGCCAGTCGTTATCAACCACGGGCTATCTACCATTTGAGCAACTCTCTCCTCAAAGAGTTTTAAAGATTATATTTTGAAAATTTTCAATGAATCATTTTAACTGGGTATGATATACCTATGCGCCAAACTTGTCAAGAGGTTTTATCCACAATTAGCTAAAATTTGGCTAATTTTATATATAAATAAATTACGAATTAATCTAATAATCCGCCTTTGGGTAACTTTGAAGCCTATTATTATTTATTCAATACAATACCGTAATACTTATCATTATCCAAATCCGCTGTAAATTTGAAGCTGTGATCTGACGACTCAACACCGTCTGAATACCACAACACATCAAGGTCGCTGTCTAAAATGACAGAGCTTACAAAAAAATTATTTTCGATGCCTGGCTGATTCTGAACCAACAAACTGTAATTATCAGATTTATCTAAAAAGCCGCCTACATTTAGCTTAAACGGCAACTCGTACTGAATAACGGCCTGAGCTGTTTCGCCCGGATTTACGCTCAGCCAATTACCAAAAACCGTTTTGCCAAATTCGGTCGTCAGCCGAGTTGATGTTTTTTCATCAATGATAGTTTTGTCCTCAAAGACCGCCAAATCCTCGTCAACAACTGCTTCTTTGTCCGGCAGCTGATATCGGCTGGAGGGAATATCAGTAAAGCCGTAAGCGCCCAGCAATTTACTACCCATGGGAACATAAAATCGTAGATAAGCCACATTGGCTACGCCTTCCCATAAATCCTGCGGCTGACCATTATGAACTCTAGTAATAGTCACTGTATCGATAATGGTGCCGTCTGCCTTAATATCAGCATGGTGGTTAATAAGCTGGCTAATAACGTGATCGGTTTTACCACCGCCAATGTTAGTGCTAATCACGTTCAAGTAATCTTTGTCGTTATCAAGCATGGCACCATCCCAGCCGTAGGCATGCATAGTCGCCTCTGTTTTTTGATCAGAAAAGTAAAGTAAGAAATCTTCGTTAGATAATGAATTATAAAATACTCCTAAAATTTTAAATAGATTTTCTGGCTTGATTTGAAAAACCTCATCCAACAAAATCGGCAGCATATCACCAATGAATTTCTTCGGCTTGTTTTCTTTGCGATCATAGGTTACTTCGGCCCATTTTTGGGCTTCGCGAACGAAATTATCAGCATCCACTGTCACACCATATTGAGCCTGCATATCCAAAGGACCGACGATGCGCAGTAGTTCTTCAATGACACGGGGCGTTAAAGAAATTACGCCGTCAACGCTACTGCCGCCAGTTCTTTCATAAAACCACATTAGTTTCCGCGCCGAACTCGGAAAATCTGGCCACCAGTTACTATCTTGGATATTCCAATGCGGATTTACCAGCCACAAAGGTTTTGGCGCTATTATTTTTTCTTTCAATTGTCCGGCCAAGTCATAAATTCCTCCACCGGGTACTTCCAAATTTTCAATCTTCCCCTGATAGATATCTATAAGGGCAATTGAGCCGATAAAGCCGCCAGTGGGACGAAGCTCTCTGTTGTTCTGAAAAATAAAAAGATAGCGCTTGGGTTGCTTTTGACCTAAAATATTAAGTAGCACATCAGAAATCGAAAAAAAATCATTCAGATTATTTCTAATAGTGGGTATCTTTTCCTTAACCAGGGACATGGTAGCCTGGTATTCGTCAGGCAAATCTCCGACTCTAATTTGGTCAAAATTTCGTGCAGCCTCATCAATTTGTGCGGCTACTGGAATAAGACCGTCCCTGATTGCTAATAACAGATCTGTCAAAGAAGACTGATTTTCGGACATCGGATTCGTATCCAGACCATTAAGCTCATCAATCAATGAGGTCAAACCATAACCAGCTTGACTGATGTTTTTTCCAGCTGCTAATAAGGCTTCGGCGCTTTTCAATTTATTAGGCACGAGTTTACTAAGATCCAGAGCGGTGACGCCTAATTCACTCAATTCTTTCTGGGCTTGCAAAAAGCTTTCTGAAGCGTGGGCAAACTCCTGGCTGGCTGCCAGGAAATTTGTAGCGGCCGTTAAATTCCCAGCTTTTTGCAGATGATCATAAGCCGTTGAGGAAATTCCCAAAACTTTGACTTTGGTTGATTGCGCCTTCTGTACAAAAGCCGCTACATATACAGGCGAAATAATCAATGCGCAGACCAAGGCAAATGAAATCAAACTTTTATGTAAAATCAGCGGACTACCCAGTATTTGCTGGGCAGCCGATACGTTAATAATATTTTCCTTTTTAAGTGGCCAAGCCTCTCTACGAGTTTTTGAAAAAAATTGGTTTTTTGAAACAATCACTTTCTCCTGAATAAAAAAATTCTCCTGACGGCCATGACCAATTTTTTTAATTATCCCACCTAGTTTGGAAAAAAACAAAAAGACTATCGGCCGCTTGGGCGGCTTGGACAGGTTTTTTTCTTGCAGTTTAGCACTTTTTCTGAGATCAATAACATTAGCGGCCGGAACCTTCAGTTTATGGGTGTATTTCTCGGTGCGATGATTCAATATGTATCCTCTGATAACCATAAATAAGATTCACCAAAATTTTCGTAAAAACTACGAAAATTAAATTAATTAAAATTAAATAGAGAAACTGTTAATATTAATTAAATAATAAACTGCAATATAATTCAAGTGTCGCCTGGGCCATTTTTTGCCAGCTGAAGTCTTGTAAACGGTGGTAACCTTTTTGCACAAGTTCTTTGGCTTTTTCCTTGTCTGCCAATAAACTACTAATTTTGCCGGCCATATCTTTTATATCATAAGGATTAAAATACAAAGCGGCATCACCAAGTACTTCCGGCAAACAAGAACTATTACTGGAAACAACGGGCAATCCGTAGGACATGGCTTCCAAGGGTGGCAGGCCGAAACCTTCATAAAATGAGGGAAAAACAAAAACCGTGGCTCGCTGATAAAGCGCAGCCAGCAAATTATCATCAACATAGCCGGGAAACACGACCTTGTCCTGAAGATTCATGCTTTTAACCAAATTTTTTAGTCGAGTAAAAAAATAATCATCCTTGCCGACTAACACTAACTTCAAATCACTGTTTCTGGCCACTAGCCAACTAAAAGCCTTTAGCAATCCTTCGATATTTTTGTGCGGATATGCATTGCCTACATAAAGTAAATAAACGCCGCTTATACCCAAGGTGGCTAGTTTTTCAATTGAACCGACCTGCGTTTCCGCTGGTGGATCAACGGCCTCATACGTAACTTTAATTTTTTCAGCCGGCGCTCTAAAATGTTTAATAATATCCTGCTTGGTGTATTCAGAGACGGCAATTATCTGGCCAGCTCTCTTGATGGCCATTTTAATGACCAGCTCATAGCTGAAATGTTTTATAAAATAAAGAAACGGCCCGAGCGTAGTCGCTCGTTGAGTGGGGTATTTTGTTAGAATTAAATCGTGTATGGTCACGATGAACTTGCCAAAATAAAATATGGGCACGTTAAAATGCGTAAAGTGCATCAAATCAAGTTGCAGCGAATGTAATTTCAAGGGCCATAGTATCTGTTCCTTCAGCGTATACCAGCGGTAATCAGCTAAAATTTTTTTGAAATTTTTACAACTCGGCTCATATTCGTGCCAATTTTCCCGCCGCAAAAAAATAAAATACTCGTTCTGTTTGTCTATTTTTTGCAGATACGAAATCAATTTTTGAGTGTACCTCCCCAGTCCCTTGCCCTGGGGGCCGTAAAATCTGGCGTCAATTCCAATTTTCATAAAGTTAAAAAAATATCCAAAGTAGCTCGAGCAGATCTATCCCAACAGAAGTTGCGTACTATCTGCCTGCTCTTGTCAATCAAATCCCGGCGCAAAGCTGTGTTGTTCAAAATTTGATGTAGCCCCTCAGCAATTTCCTGGTAATTATAGGGGTCGACAATCAGAGCTCCTGACTCGGCTACACCGGGCAAGGAGGTGGCGAAGCTGGTCAAAACCGGAACACCCGCGGCCATGGCCTCCAAAATTGGCAAACCAAAACCTTCATAATAAGAGACGTAAGCAAAAGCCTGAGCCTGACTGTATAACGGCGGTTTATCGGATTCATCAACATAATCAATTACTCGAACGGAAGGCGCATCAAAATTGAGAGTAAAATTAATGTTCTGCCCGGCCAAGACAAGCTCACAATTCAACTTATCTCTCTTTTTGTACTTCTGCCACGCCTTAACTAAACCCGCCACGTTTTTTCTGGCTTCGATATTCCCCAAAAAAAGCACATAAGGCTTACTAATTTTGTACCGGGACAGGACCTTAGCGCATGAGTCACCACTAACGTTTCTGTACTTCTCAAGATCAATACCGTGTGGTATTACATGAATTTTTTCTTCATTAATATCATACCTAGCTAGAAGATCGCGCTTGGTGCTTTCAGATATGGCAATAATTGCTTTGGCCATTTTTAAAATAACTTTTGGTCTGACCGACCAGTGCCACAGCCTGCCTTTTAACGAATAAAATTCAGGATACTGAAAAGATAAGTCATGAACTGTCACTACACTTTTGCATTTCCCGGACAACGCGCAAAAATTAAGGTTGGGTAAAAAAAATAAATCTACGTCTCCAAGTAGCTTGTCTAGTTTGGGTATACCGAAAAAAAATAACGAACCGTTAAATAACTTGTTTGGCCAATGTTTCATGACGAGTTCTGACCTATCCCCCAACAATGAATCAACTCTCTGTGGTAAAGTCTGATTTTTCGAATTACAAAAAAAGAGATATCGGTTCTCTTTGTCTTGAGTCACTAAACTTTTTACGAGCTGATACGTATACTCACTGACTCCCGAAGGAAATGGTTCCAGTAGTGATCGTATATCAACGGCAATGCGCATTTTAAGTAGTATTTTTTTCGGTCGACTGTCCGTTTTTCCAAAAATCAACCAAATAAGCGATGATTATTCCCAAAATTACTCCTGACAAAAATCCAATGATGACATTTAACCAAAGATTCGGCTTTTTTTCGACTATCACGGGTTTAGAACCGATAACTTCGAACAATGCTTGATTATCAGAACTCTGATTGGAAACCGAGGCCTTGGCTTGAACTGTTTCAATAATTGCCTGGCCTATTTTCTTTGCCGTCTGGACATCTCTTTCTTTATAGCGAACAACAATATTCTGGGGTGAATACTTTTTTGTTTTGAACCTCCCACCAAAATCTTCCAAAGATACAATCATCGGGTCTATCCCGGCCTTTTCGTAAATCTCCAAAAGCACAGAGGGCGTCATAAACCAACTCATAACTGTCTGGGAAAATAGATCGGAAGCCTGTATGGCGTAATAACCATCGAATTGATATTCAGTGGTAGTCTGCCTATTGATTCTGTTGATGGCGAAAGAAATCGAGCTATCGTAATATTTCGGCAAGATCAGTGAAAAAATCAGAGAAACAACCACAGCCAGAACAATCAAGAAAATTATTAGCCACCGATACTTGGAAATTATGTACATATTTATAAAAGCCGAGTTGGTTATATTGTTATTATTACTTATATTTGAATTCTTGCCAAGTCCGCTCCAAGTAATCATTTATCTTCTTTTTGAAATTAGAGACGTCGTAATTCTCAGCGTGGGCTCTAATGATCCGCGGATCATAATCCTCGCTTTTGAAATGAATTACAGTGTCGGCCAGCGCTTCCCACGACTGTTCATCAAAAAATACCCCCGTCTTTCCCGGAATAGTTGATTCCAAAGCACCTCCACTACCGTAAGCAATCACCGGCCGTCCAGACGCCATTGCTTCAATGACAGTAATGCCAAAATCCTCTTCCTGAGGATTAATAAAAGCTTTGCAGTGCGATAAGTATTTCACCACTTCACTGTCTGAAACATTGCCCAAAAATTTAATGTTAGGCTTGGCCATCTGTTTTAATCTTTCTTCTTCTTCACCATAGCCAATGATATAAAGGGGCAAACCCAGTCGATTAAAAGCCTGCACGGCGATATCAACCTTTTTATAAGGCCGCAAGCGAGAAATTATCAAATAATAATCCCCGATTTCAGAACTTACCGAAAATCTACTAACATCAACCGGCGGGTTAATAACAATACTATCACGGTGGTAATACTTACGAATTCGCCTGGCCACGAACTGAGAATTGGCTATAAAATAATCGACCCGATCGGCCGCTAACTTATCCCAAATACGTAAATAGCTTCGGTAAAGCTGAGATAGGCGGCCAACAAACCAATTTTTTTCAAGCTTATCAATTACCTCGTTATGCTCACTCCATAAATATCTGGTGGGGGTATGGCAATAGCAAACATGGAGTGTTTTGGGCGGAGTCAAAACTCCTTTGGCCAGCCCCGAACTGTCTGAGAGTACTACATCGTAGCCAGATAAATCGTAACTTTCGGTGGCCGGAACCATCATCGGTAAATACCACCGAAACTTTTTCCGCGCAAAGGGAAATCTGGCAATAAAAGATTCAATAATCTTAGTGCCTTTGAAAATACTATGAGTATTTTTCTCATCATAAATCAAAGTATATATGGGCGCTTGCGAATATAATTCAGTAAATGCCTTTAAAACACGTTCCGCTCCCCCTAATTGATTTAGATGATCATGGACTAAGGCAACCTTCATATTTTTTCTCAGCTTGCCGATCGACCCGTCAATACAACCCAAGGGGTTTTAAAAACGATTTGCCAGTCAAGCTTTAATGACCAGTTTTCAATATAGTAAATGTCAAGTTTGGCTTCTTCCTCAAATTTTAAATCCGACCGACCGGAAATTTGGGCCAGTCCCGTAATGCCTGGTTTAATAGTCAGCAGCTTTTTCTGCCACCTTTCGTATTTTGAGACTTCTTCCGGTTCATGGGGTCGAGGGCCAACCAAGCTCATGTCTCCCTTTAATACGTTGAAAAACTGCGGCAATTCGTCCAAGCTCATCCGTCTCAAAAACTTTCCAATTCTGGTGATGCGCGGATCGTTTTTTATCTTGAACAAAGGCCCGTCAGCCCTTTCATTAAATTCAATCAAATCTTTCTTCAAGGAATGTGCGTTCTTAACCATTGAACGGAATTTATATAAGGTAAATTTTTTTCCTTTTTCTCCTATCCTTTCCAGTTTTACAAAAACCGGACCGGCTGAATCAATCTTGATCATAACTGCTATTATTAAAAAAATTGGTGAAAAAACAATCAAAACTAGACAAGCTATAATCAAATCTATAATTCTTTTTAAAATTTTACCCCAGCCATCTAATTTTGTTTTCTTTACTTCAATAATAGGTATACCAGCAATCGTATTGATTTCAATGTGCGTCGGCTGGACCTCAAAAAGGTCGGTGGCATATTTAAAAATTATATGATGATCATTGCAAAAATCCTTCAACTTTAAACTCTGACTTTTAGGTAAATTAGTATCAGCCTGGATAATTTCGTCAATCGGAGTTATCTCATGTCTAGCCAATAATGTTCGGGCTGTTTCTTCGCTAAAATCGTCAAAACGTTCAGTAATCCTATAGCCTAAAGTGGGAAATTTATATATTTGTTTGACAATATCGGCGCTAGTCGAATCGTGTCCAATAATTACAACATTATGAACTCCTATCCCTTTTTTCAAAAGTAGAAGCTGAATAATCCGAACGATTAATCTACCCACTATGACCATCACCACTGATAAAATCCAACTAGTCAAGACAATAAATCTAGAAGAGAATAATTCTCGCTGAAAAAAAATAATCACAATAACAATGGCCATGCTAGCTGTTACAGCTACGAATATTGAACCCATTTCATCAATCCAGCGCCGATTGTTACGGATTGTATAAAGTCCGCCCATCGCAAAAATAGCAATGAAAATCAGCGGAACCAACAAAATCAACTTGAGATAATGTTGAAAAATAATTTCCTGAGTCAATGGCCTTAGCTCCACAAAAAAAGGGACAAACCTTAAATAATAGGCCATTAAACCACTTAAAAAAAGCATAAAATAATCGACCGGTACAAGTAAAGCGCTAAAAACAAGTTCTGATTTTTTCATACTCTAAAATAATTTTTTGCACAAAAAATTCAATACCCAAGTAAACCTATAAGCCGAATTCTGTCATCTCCGTTCTTCGAGCTACGAATGACAAGTCCCTTGGAAAAACGTGTCCGTCGAAGTTCGAAGAACGAAGAAGGATGATTATCTATCTAGGCCCGTCATTGCTGGCGGGCTCAAGCGGCCAACCATATTTGGCCTTGCACCGGACAGGGTTTTTCACGCATCCATGTCACCATGAATGCCTGTGGGCTCTTACCCCACTCTTTTCACCATGGCCTGATCCCTGAAACAAATTCAGGGCCATAGGCCGTATTGTTTCTGTGATACTATTCCCTAGGCTTCGATGCCTTCAAAAGTCAATTGAACTTTTCAAAGCTTCTGCTCCTGGTCGTCGTTAACGACTGTCCACTTCTCCGCCTTAAGCGGAGGGTGTTCGGACTTTCCTCCCCCCACACCAATACGCTAATATCATTAAATTGTACTAACTAAATCAGACATCAAAGTATTGGTGTGGGGGGCAATCATCCAGTTTACTTGGGCAGTGTATATATTAACCAAAACCGCCTTTTTTGTCAATTAATTCTAAAATGAAATTGATCAAACAATGACTTTTTTATCTAATTTATGCTAAAAATTAGCCATCAAAAGGTTTGGGGTGACATGAACCAAAAAAGTAACTAGGATAATTCGAACCTGTCTTCATCATTAAACAAATACCTTCTGAAAAAACCGACGACTTTTTCCTCGTACCGGTCTTTGGTTATTGAATACACATCATCATGCGCCGCCTCTTTAACCAACCAAAATTCCTTGAGCCAAGGTGCTTGCTTATACATGGCAAAGGCATCGTCAACCGGTATTCTTTTATCATGTGCGCCGTGAATAATCATCAGGGGTCGAGCCTTTAACTTATCTAGATATTTTATGGGGTTAATAACTGGAAAGTATATTCCTGTCCGATATTTTATTATCCACAAAACAAACCAACCAAGCGGAAAAAAGGGCAAACCTTTAAAATACTCCCTAAAATTCTGCCAGATGACAGTTTTGAATCTGGCAAAAGTGGAATTAATAACAATAGCTTTGATTTCCGGCAAATCACCGGATTTCATCAAGGCAACGGCCCCGCCCATGGAAAAACCCAGCAGACCTATTTTGCCAATATCAACATCTCCCCTTTTTTTCAGGTAATCCAGAGCGCCCTCCAAGTCTGCCTGCTCTCGTTGGCCAAAAGTGATATATTTGCCTTCGCTTTCTCCTGACGCACGGAAATCAAACATCAAAATGTTAAAGCCAGCTTTATTTAAAAAACTTGCTTGGGGCAACATCTGTTCTTTACAACGGCCATAACCATGCAACAGAATTACTGTCGCCTTGTTTGTGCCCTGAATAAAAACACCGGAAAGCGTAAGTCCGTCGCTTGATTTAAAAGTGATTTTCTGCGGCCACAGGGCGTAGCTTTCCCATTCCTGCTTTCTGACCTCCCTGGGCTGTTTGATAATAGAGCCGGAGATATACCAGGCGAAACCAAAAGCGAAAAATAGAAGTAACAACAAAATCAATAAAATATCAACAATCATAATTATTTTATTAGTGCCTGATCAATTGCTTTATTCACTAGCGTATCGGCTCCTTTGTTTTGTTCACGCGGAATATGATGAAAAGCGACTTTTTTAAAACCCACCATCAGATTCCACGCTTTTACAAACAATGAACCGAGTAGCGGATCTTTTATTTTAAACCGGCGACTAAGTTGATTGACCGTCAGTTCACTATCAAGGTAAAAATCCAGCTCTTCTGCTTTGATTCGTTTGGCCTGTTCCAAACCTAATATCACGGCCTGATACTCCGCCTGATTATTTGTCGCTGTACCAATATATTTAGAATATGTGCCAACTAAGCGATTTCCATCCCAAATAGCCACGCCGATACCGGCCGGACCAGGGTTGCCTCTGGCACCGCCATCCGTGTAGATGTCCAAATGTTTAACTGTCATGTGTTATACAACTCATTTACTTAATTTAATATCCACTAATTTTAATTGCATTTCCTTATTCCCATTCCACTCATTGACCGACACCTCGAATACGGCGTCAATCACATCGCCAATTTTCAATTGATTGACCCAAGAATCCCCGAACCGGAAAGCAATAATCTTTTTTTCTTCATTGCCATGACGAACTTGCAGCCGCAAATGTTTGCCATCAACGCCGACTTTTTGTAACTCTAGCACTTCCATTCCATAACAGACAAATCGCGGCCGCATATTATCCTCGCCAAACGGCTCCATAGCTTCAATCGTCTTGACCAGCTCCCAATTAATTTCTGACAAGGCCACTTCACTATCAATAATTAATTGTTTGACCATATCTTCGTCTTTTATTTCGGCTTCAGCTAATTTAATCATTTGCTTCTTAAACTGCTCTAAATTCTCTTTTTTAAGAGTAAACCCGCAAGCCGCTCCATGTCCGCCAAAACGTTCTAAAATATCACGACATTTAATCAAAGCTTTGGTAATATCAAATGAGGAAATGGACCTGCCCGACCCAACAATCTCCCCACCTTCCTTTTCACCCATTACCAATACCGGCCTACTGTATTCTTCCAATAAACGCCCGGCCACTAGGCCAACAACACCCGGCTGCCAACCAGGACCAACGGCAAATAATATTCGCTGATTTGTTACTTCGCCAATTTGTTTTTTTGAAGCTTGGACTATTCGTTCGGTTATCCGCTGTCGTTCTTGGTTTGTTTTTTCCAAGCCAATCGCCACTTGTTCGGCTTCAGCCGAATCTTCGGTCATAAGTAATTCATAAGCCGTATTAGCGTGCTCTAGCCGTCCTGCCGCATTCAGACGCGGAGCAATAACAAAACCAACCGAACTCGTATCTAAGACAGCCAGATTTATACGCGCCAATTTAGCCATCTTCTGCAACCCGACTCGCCTGGTCTTGCGCATAACAATTAAACCATACTTAACCAATGTTCTGTTCTCCCCTAAAATAGGCATGCAGTCGGCGATTGTTCCCAGGGCCACCAAGTCAAGCAGCCATTTTTCAAAACCGTTTTTTAAACGTCTCCCGCCATCTTTAACAACCAGTGCGTGCGCCAACTTATAAGCTACGCCCGCACCTGCCAAATGCTTAAAGGGATAAGTTTCTCCCTCTACCTGATGATTGATAATGGCATAGGCAGGCGGTAACTGGGGCTGCGGCTCATGATGATCCGTAATAATGACATCAATTCCCTTTTTGTTGGCCAGGGCCACCTCTGGCTGGCTGGCAATTCCGCAATCAACTGTGACAATCAATTTAGTCCCATTATCAGCCAATTCGTTGACTGTTTTTTCACTCAAACCATACCCTTCTAAGGCCCGGTGCGGAATGTGGACGTGAATTGACGCGCCTAGTGCCTGAAGCGTGGTTACGGCAATAGCTGTAGCTGCCACACCATCTGCGTCGTAATCGCCGTGCACAGTAATCTTTTCACCTTTGACAATAGCCTGAAAAATCCGACTGACCGCCTTATCCATGTCCTGAAATAAAAATGGATTATAAATGTCTTGGCTATAATCGGGGTGTAAAAATTCGTCAATAGCAACTTGTGTTTTTAATCCGCGGTTATAAAGCAATTGTAGGGCTATCTGGCTCATTTCAGGAAACTGATTCCTAAATTCGCTGGTAATTTTTTTTGCGACCATCCATTTTCTCGTCATAATAATTGATATTATAGCATTTTATTTGACGATTCACAAAATCAAAATTTAGTGAACATAATATTGCCATCATACTAGAGAAGGTTGTTTTATATAATGTAGACTATCCAATCACTTTATCTTCAATAAATTATTTGTTGTAATTACAACATCGCCATTGCCGATGCCTTGTTAGGCGCTTTGGGCATACATATTTTTGAAGAATTGGAAAATCATCATACTACCAGCGAAATCTAAGAACCAACCATCGCCACCTTTTTGGCAAAATTAATATTTGCCCTGATTTTTGTATTGCCTGTTTTTGTCGGTAATCTACCAATTGCTATAATTATCTACATTACCTGAGAGCTTGGCCAGCTAATTATTTTAAGCAATAAAATAGCCCGAGATCAAATTCACTGCCAGCACAAATTATTAGCGAGCATCTTCCAATCACTGTCTTGGAAGTTATAACCTAACAATATGTTGGCGATCTTGTCGCTACACGCCAAGTCTGATTTCAGAATGATATAAAAATAATTCAATTTGCAAAACTAACTAAACAATTTATTAATTATAAAATAAAACGCCCCTAGAATTATTGCTTAGAGGCGCATTTTTTTCGAATTGAGCGTTCTACCTCCCCTTTGATGGCATTCATGAATCGTCTTCTCACCCAAACTATTATCTCATGTAACATTTTAACATCATCCGGTGTTTTTTTTATAATAGAGCCGTGTTCATATTTCCACAATAATTCCTCCAGCATTATTCGCACTGTCTGCAAAAATGAACTTGAAAGGTGTTTTCCTTTTAGCCTGCGTGCTAATTTTCTTAATCTATCTGCACTAACAGGCTTTTCTGATTCAATTTGATGCTGTATGGCTATTATATCACTAAAATAATCAGCGATCTTCACCCCTTCTCCTTTTTTTAAAAAAACACTAGTTAAAATGACTATAACATACCATATTAAATTGTCAAAAGAGAATGACTATTTTTCTCCTGAATAATTGACTGTCTTCAGGCTGCATGCTATTTTTTTATTATGCCTAAAAACTTCTGGGAAAAAATTTCTAAGCCTATTATCGCCTTGGCGCCCATGGATGGCTACACTGACAGCGCCTTCCGCCGTGTCTGTAAAATGGTTAATTCGGATATTATCGTCTTCACTGAATTTACATCGGCTGACGGTCTGCATCACGGCGCCAAAAAACTTCAGGATAAATTTCGCTATGACCCCAGCGAACATCCGATCGTGGCACAAATTTTTGGAAAAAATACAGAGACCTTCATCACCGCTGCCAAATACTGTGAAGCTCAAGGCTTCGACGGCATTGATATCAATATGGGTTGTCCCTCAAAAAAAGTGGTCAAGTCAGAACATGGCGTGGCCTTGCGCAAAAAACCGGAATTGGCTTTTAAACTAGTTGAAGCCGTGGCCAAAGCTACATCGCTACCCATCTCTGTTAAAACCCGCTTGGGCTGGAACAATGCCGAAGACTTGATTGACTTTGGTAAAAGTCTGGAAAACGCAGGAGCGAATCTGATTACCATTCATGGCCGCACCTATTCTGAACCGTATGGTGTCCCGGCTAATTTTGGGCCGATTTACGAACTTAAAAAAAACGTGAATATACCGATTATCGGCAACGGTGGTATTACTTCAGTGGCTGATGGTAAAAACAAACTTGGTAACTTAGACGGCTTTATGATCGGTCAAGCCTCGTTTGGTAATCCTTGGGTGTTTTCTGAATCACCGGCTCCGTCATTTTCAGAAAAAATTCCCATCATCAGAAAACATGCCGAGTTATTATTTGAACTCAAGGGCGAAAAAGTAGCCAGGCTGGAAATTCGCAAACACTTACTTCATTATGTAAAAGGCCTGCCCAACGCGTCACTTTATCGGTCACAATTAGTTCAAGTAAAATCATTAAATGAAATTGAATTAGTCCTTAGTGCTATTGTGACCTAAACTTAGTGGATTGCTGAGTTTGATAATTTCGATATTTTTTAATTTTATAAGTTGGCACGACCTCAATTAAGTCCCCAACCTCAACTAAGAGCGTAACATTTATTATAATAATGTCATTTATTGGCTTGTAAGCAAAGTCTTGCTAACGGCTTTTCAAATAAAAACCAGTGTCCCTCATCTTATTTTTGTGCAAGGTATTAAAA
>Ga0136652_1000327_pt1 | contig 23762 bp, 17 predicted proteins | sample ConPoolayeEmetaG_FD_94864 | JGI IMG/M metagenome (GOLD analysis project Ga0136652, IMG submission 94864) | Hot spring microbial mat communities from California, USA to study Microbial Dark Matter (Phase II) - Cone Pool mat layer E metaG... ...
GCCCACTTTCCGGCCTCAAGAACCATCGCATTCCAGCCGAAACCGAAGCCAAAAGCCAGACAGAAAAGGCGAAAGTAAGCCTCAAAGGCTGGCCGAGAGGCCTCAGAAGCCGGAGCCGAAGAGACCACTGGAACCACGCTATCATCCTTCAGCTGAGGGAAGAGGACCAGAGTGATAATGATGCCAAGGATAAAGGTGGCGATAGCCGAATAGAGATAGCGCCGGTCAAAGCTCTGGACCTCACCCTTGCGCAGCTTGCGCAGCCACGGGATGAGCGAGCGGGCTACCACCCCAAGAAAAAGCCCGATAATTTTGATGGTGAAAGCTGTGCTCATTAAATCTCCTTCTTGCCGGGACATTTATTGCTGTCCCCTTTGAGCTTCTGTCCCCCTTCGGGATTCAGGAAGCGAAAAACTCGGTGTAAAAATCGGCGTAGAATTCAGCGTAAAATCGGCACAAAACTTAGCAAAAAAAATGGAAATATAGAATGTGTCCCCATTTTTTCATTTTTTTAATTTATTTATTTTCAAGAAGATAGGCAAAAGGGCGATGATAGGCTACCGCCGATGCAGGCTCGCAGCCGCTCAACAGCTGGACGCCTTTTTTAAGGCGCATTTTTTATTCACTAAGGCTCTTAGGAGCCAACTTGAATCAACCTCATATTTTGAAAGACAGATTTCAACTGCCGAGCAAAAAAGAAATGGGAATAGAAATAAGAATCAATGGAAAAAGTCCCAGGGTGCTGTTTGAATTTTTCTGGAAATAAGAATGAGACCGGCTGATATGAACACCTCAGCCTGGAGCCCAGCCTGGAATTTGGAAGCAGATCGCAGTCAGCTAAGAATAGGGCCTGATTATTAGAGCCTGAATCTGGTTGACTTTCTCTTTTTGATTCTTTTACCCTTCTCTCTCTTCCTTCCAGCATTTAATTCCCCGAGACTTATCAATTTAAGCTCAGCTTTTACTTTTTTAATTTAAATTTAACACAATAAAACCAGAGAGATTGAAGAGTAGGCTACTGAAGTTTTCTGCCTTCAGCTCCGCTTTTTCAAGCTCCCTGGTTCCAAATCTCATTAATATTTATTAATAATTTCAGCCATCTTTGTCAAGATAAAATCTGAAAAATTATTTTTTTTAGCCAATGGAAAGAAACTCACCTGCTGAACAAATAGGACTTTGCAATATCTGGCAATCAAAAAAACTATTTACTTTTTATTTCTTACTATCTTTTTACTTTATTTTAAGAAAAAGTGGAAAAGAGCCTGGCTTTGAATTGCCTCTGCAAGATTTTTAGTTAAAATTTTTTGAAGAAGCGAAATGCATACGGCTGATTTTTTCTAATCTTCTTTTTATATCGGGCTCTTTTTCTGATTTCCGCAGATGTTTTTTAGCTCATCATTCTTGTATACAGATATTAACAAAGTTATTAAGAACGAGTACTGGCTCAGACCTGAGTGCAGTTTCTCCCGGCAGTTTTAGCTCGGTAAAGGGCACGGTCAGCCTGGGCAATGAGCTCATCCGGTGTGCCGCCTTCAACCGGGTTCATAGAAGATACTCCAACACAGACGGTGATCTGGAAGGAAGGTTGGAGCGAGTTGCTGGCTTCGAAATAATTTGCCTCTTCTGCCTCGCCGAGAACAGAGCCTATTTTTTTGAAATTAAACAGAGTGCAATCCAGCTCCGCCACCAGAGTTCTTATTCTTTCAGCCACAAGGTAGGCACCAGCAGTATCAGTTTCGGGTAAAATTACAGCGAATTCATCTCCACCATAGCGACAGGCCAGGTCGCCGGGCCGGCGGCAGCTTTTAAGCAAAACCAGGGCAATTTGCTTCAAACACTCATCTCCTGCCTGATGACCAAAGCTGTCGTTGAATATTTTGAAGTTATCAAGGTCAATGATAAGAAGAGAGACGGGCTTTTTAGAGCGGGCGGAGCGGCGCCATTCATATTCCAGATAATCCCGGAAACGGCGGTAGTTTGCCAGTCCGGTCAGCTCGTCGGTGGTTGCCAGTAATTTTAGCTTTTCGTTGGCCAGGCGGAGCTCTTCGGTTCGCTCGGCCACCTGTCTTTCCAGCTCTTGCTCCCGCTGGCGAGCCTGGCGAAGGCGAAAGCTGATTATAGTGTAGACGAAAGCCACTCCCAGCAGGACATAAATCAGATAAAACCAGATGGTACGCCAGAAGGGAGGGATTACCCTTATTCTTATGGCGGTGCCGGCTTCATTCCACAGTCCATCGCAGTTAGTAGCCTTGAGGCGGAAGGTATACTGGCCCGGTGGCAGGTTGCTGTAGGAGGCAAAGCGGCGCGTACCTGCGTAGTTCCAGTCCGGGTCAAAACCTTCCAGTTTGTAGGCATACTGATTTTTCTCGGGACAGGTATAGTCAAGAGCCACAAATTCAAAAGAAATTACCCGGTGCTTCCAGATGAGCTCAAGCTGACGGGTGTCATGGATAGCCCTTTCAAAGACGACCTGGCCTCTAATTGGCTGGCCGGGCTTAACCCTTACGTTATTAACAAAAATATCCGTTAGATAAACAGGGGGAATGAAGTCGCTAAAGGTGATTTCGCGGGGGTTAAAAGAATTGAAACCGTTAATCCCGCCAAAATAGAATAGGCCGTTACGGCCTCTGTGGGCAGCGTTGCCGTTAAATTCGTAGCTCTGCAGGCCGTCGCTGGTGTCGAAATTGCGAAACTGGCTTGTCCGGGGATCAAAGCGAGAAAGACCGCGGTTTGAGCTCAGCCAGAGGTAGCCATCATCATCTTCAAGGATGGCGTAGATGACCGAAGAAGGCAGGCCGTGGGATTCGTTGTAGCGGGTGATGGTCAGGTGGTCTGAGCTGCTGTGAGCCAGTTCGGCTGGCTGGCGCTGGCTGATTAAACAGAGGCCGCCACCGTTTGTTCCGACCCAGACGCTGTCCCGGCTGTCAACGAAGACGGTGATGACCGAGTTACTGGAAAGCGAGTCCGGGTTCAGGGGGTCATGGTTGAGAATGAAAAGTTCGCCTGAGGCAGGATTGTAGCGTAAAACGCCAGTATCGTAAGCCGCTATCCAGAGATGTCCGCGGCTGTCTCCGGTTATCCAGAAGATGCGGCCGGAAAGGAGGGGGTTGAGGAAAGGAGAAGGGGGAGGAGAAAAGGCCTCATCATCAGAGGAGAAGAGGATTTCTGGTTTGCCCTCGCCTGAAAGTTTTATAATTTTTGAAACTTCAGGGCGAAGGAAACGGCGGTTGGTGCGATCAAAATAGGCCAGGCCGTAGGTGACTGTCCCAACCCAGAGAGTACCTGAAGAGTCGAGATAAAGGCTTCGGATGTTGTCGTCAGGGAGAGAGCCCGGGAGGCCGGGCCGGTGGCGGTAATGGATGAATTTGCCGGTGGTCGGGTTGTAGTGGTTGATGCCGCCACCGTAGGTAGCTATCCAGATTGTGCCATCGCGGTCTTCTAAAAGGCAAAAAACCCGGTCGCTGCTGAGGAAGTTAGGAGAATTGGGAGCAGCAGGGTTATGGCGAAGCCGAATTGCCTGGCGGGTACGTCGATTAAACCCGGTTATTCCACCGCCATCAGTTCCGATGAAGATGACGCCTGAACTGTGGTCGCAGAAAGCCCGAACCGCCGGGTGGGAGATGAGAGAGGACGGGTCGTAGGAGTTGGCCAGAAACCGCTTGAAATACTGGCGCTTGAGGTTAAGCTGGCTTATACCCCGGTAGGTTCCAACCCAGAGGATTCGTTCGGGTGAAAGGGTGAGAGATAGAACCCGGTCGTCGGCCAGCGAAACCGGGTCGCCGGGTTTATTTTCGAAGGCAACAAAAGTTTCGCTGTGGGGATTGAAGTGATTAAGGCCGCCAGCATCGGTTCCAATCCAGAAGGTACCGTCCTGGTCTTTGAGGATACAATTGATTGAGTTATCGCTAATTGAAAGCGGATTGGCGGGGTCAGAGCGAAAGATACGGAACTCGGAGAGGGCAGGGTCATAACGGATAAGTCCTGAAGAGGCTGTGCCCAGCCAGATGATGTCGGCTGAGGGGGTAGAAGGAGAGCTTTTTTCAGAATTCCGGTCAGGGTGGCGCTGGCCAGAGACCCGGACAGAGAGAGGAGCTCCGCTGGGGCGGGGCTCTATATAAATTGCAAAGATATAATCGTCAGGAAGATAGGAGATGGTTTGGGCGGTGGTGAGGTTGGCGGGGCCGGGGCTCGCAGGGGTAGCTCGCAGGTGAGTGATGCGGCCAGTTTCCGGGTCAATGATGTTCAGTCCTCCGCCTGCAGTTCCAACCCAGATCAGGCCCGCGCTGTCCTGGGCAATGGCTCTGATGTTATCGCTGCTGAGAGAGCGGTCGGGCTGAGAGGGGTCAGATCGGTAGCGGATAAATTTCTGATGGGTGCGGTCAAAAAGATTTAGCCCCCGGTCCGTGCCGACCCAGAGCCGACCCTGGCGGTCCTCGTAGAGACAGAATATCCTGGAGGAGGAAATTGAGTCGGGATTGGCCGGGTCATAGAGATAGCGTTCAAACCAGTCGCGAGAGTAAACATAGCGATTGAGGCCGTTCTCGGTGCCGACCCAGAGGTTGCCGTGGCGGTCAACCAGAAGAGCATTTATCCAGGAGTTAGAGAGAGAATGTGGGTCAGAGTCAACGGGCAAGTAGACAGTGAAGCGATAGCCATCGAACTTGTTTAGGCCCGATTCGGTGCCGAACCAGAGAAACCCGAAGTGGTCGCGGGCTATAGAGTGAACAGAATTTTGAGAAAGACCCTGTTCTATAGAGATGGTTCGGAAAAAAAGATGCGGGGGGAGTGTGGCAGCCTGGAGGTGCTGGCTCAGAAGGGGAAGAAGCAGGAATATAAGAAAGAGAAGAAGTGGCCGGCTAAAGAGCAAAAAGAAAAATAAAAATTTGGTAGGGCTAATTCGGTTCAGGTAAAGACTGGAATGATTGGTTGACCAGAACGAGCGACTTAAAAGCGGCAAAGGCTTTAAAATTACTGAATTAAGAAATATTTTTTGCCCGTTCTTTTTCAGGACTTCTTTCCCATCAATGCCCATCTTTTAAAATCAATTCCCCTAAGATAAAAAGGCACTATGAGGTAAAAATTGCTAAGATATATAAAGTCAGAAATCGCCACCCAGAATTTCATATCTCGCTTTTAATTAATTATATATCTTAAAAAAAATCTTATAAAAAAACAAATTTTTTTTCACAATGGGGAAGTTTATCTCTGCCTTTTTTTTCTTTTAATTTTTTGTTTTGACAATGAGGAACTGTGGTTTAGTCACTTCTGTGTTGTGGCTCGAACTCGCTAAAATTATTAATTTTTAATAATTTTTTTATATAAGGCACTTGATAAGGTTAATCTTTTCCACTTCCATCTCTTCTTTCTCTTCATTACAGGTTATTTTCAGATTCAAAAAGGGCTATATAATTGACTGAATAATTTTTCTAATTGAAAATATTTTAATTCCTTTCAAAAAGAATAGAACTTAACCGGTCCATTTATAGAAAGGGACAGGAAAACCTTTACCTATTTGTAATTTATTGGCAATCAGCCGGTTAGTATCATTAAAAAGGGGTAAGAGATACATGTCCCGTTACTCGACGGTGACGCTTTTGGCCAGGTTGCGCGGCTGGTCCACGTCAGTGCCCTTAAGGTCTGCCACAAAGTAAGCAAATAACTGAAGGGGAACGGTATTTACTATGGGCTGCAGGTATTCGTCTACCTCCTCAACTTCAATGGAATAATCCAGCAGGGACCGGGTTTCGTCATCACCACAGCTAATAAGACCGATGATTATTCCGCCTCGCGACTTAGCTTCCAGAAGGTTGGAAATAATTTTTTTGAGCTGGCTGCCGCGCGTGGCCAGAGCCATAACTGGAACCTGTTCGTCGATAAGAGCTATCGGGCCATGCTTCATCTCGCCGGCCGGATAACCCTCGGCATGAATGTAGGAGATTTCTTTGAGCTTTAAGGCTCCCTCCAGAGCGATTGGATAATTGAGCCCGCGGCCCATGTAGATAAAATCATGAGACCGGACAAAGCGAGCCGCCAGCTCTTTAATTTTGTCTTCGGAGGCGAGCTGCCGCTCGAGGATGGCGGGAAGATGATAGATCTGGTCTATGTAATAGGCGAGCTTTGAGGAAGGAATCTGGCCGCGCTCTTGAGCGAGGTAGAGAGCGAGAAGGAAGAGGACCTCAACCTGAGCGATAAAGGCTTTGGTTGAGGCTACACCAATTTCTATGCCGGCTCGAGTATAGACCACCTGCTCGGCCGCTCGGGCGATGGATGAATCCATGACGTTGCAGATGGCCAGCGTGCTTATACCCCGGGCCCGAACTTCTTTCAGGGCCGCCAGGGTATCAGCTGTCTCTCCAGACTGCGAAATAAAGATGGCCAGGTCGCCTGGTAGAAGAACTGAGCGGCGGTAGCGGAACTCTGAGGCATATTCTACTTCGGTGGGGATGGCAGATATTTCTTCAAAGTAGTAGCGCCCGAGAAGACCGGCATGGTAAGAGGTGCCGCAAGCAATGATCAGGATACGGTTTATCCGCTCTGGCGCAACCTGCAGGTTGAGTTCATCAAAGGCAATCCGGGGCGGCTCTCTTTTGATGCGGCCAAGGAAAGTGTCGGTGAATATTTTTGGCGTTTCAAAGATTTCCTTGTGCATAAAATGTTTGTGGCCACCTTTCTCAGCCGATTGAAGACTCAGGGTTACAGTCTGGTGGGGCGAGACCACAGGCTGGCCTGTAATAAGGTCGAAGATTTCAACCTTATCCCGGTAAACACAGGCAATTTCATTTTCTTTGAGGGTGATGATGCGCCTGGTGAAGGGCAGAAGGGCTGGAATATCGGAGGCGATGAAATTTTCGTCTTCGCCAAGTCCAATGATGAGTGGAGAGAAGTTTTTGGCTGCGACAAAATAATCTGGGTGCGTCTGGCTGATGACCCCAATCGCATAGGTACCCTCAACCCGGGAGAGAGCTTTGCGAACAGCCAGACACAGGTCAGGGGTGGTGCGTAGCTCGAGGTCGATAAGATGAGCGATGACTTCGGTGTCAGTCTCGGAGGTGAAGGTGCGGCCTTGTTTTATGAGCTGAGCTTTGAGTTCGGCGTAATTTTCAATGATGCCGTTGTGGACCACAGCCAGGCCGTTTACCAGGTGGGGATGGGCGTTGTTTTCGGATGGCCGGCCGTGGGTGGCCCAGCGGGTGTGACCGATACCGAAATTGCCCTGGGGATTGGATGAAGCAACAAGATCGGCCAGAGCCGAAATTTTGCCGACAGCACGCAGGACCTGCAGACCGGCGGAGCTGAGGATTGCCAGGCCGGCCGAGTCATAGCCACGGTATTCAAGGCGGCGCAACCCTTCGAGCAGAATCGGAGAAGCCTGCCTGTTACCTATATAGCCGACAATACCGCACATGGAGTCATGCCTCCCTTCCTTTGTTTTACAATTTTATCATAAAGAAAGAGAAAATTTATAAATTGGGGAAATAAAAAATTGGGAATTGAGTATAGTGTCCCCCGTTTTCTTAATAGGTTTCGTGGCTAAAGATTCCAGTCGGGACCCAGCTGCCTTTAACCTTTTCCAAATACACCAGATAACCCACGCCCATTTCAGGGGAAGCCACGTGTGAGACAAAAACCATGGCCGCTATCCTTGATTTGTTAAATCCCGCACGGGAGACATAGGTTCGACCCCCTGACAGCGAAACTGTTTCGCTGCTCACCTCTGGCTTCCAGTTCAGCTCACTTTTCTCACTATTCCTTATAGTTAAAATTCCTTCAAAACCTTCGGGCAAAAACTCACTCAGCCGGTATCTCTTCCTATTCTTGCCGTTATAATCCGTGAGCAGCTCTTTGTCCACCCCTTTTAGCTTTTCTGCCGACCGGTTAATAGTCTCGTCTTCAAGGACCACAAAACCCTCTGGCAGACCATCCAGCCGGAGCGAACTCAACTTCGATGGGTTAAAAACCGCTGCATAAACCTTAAATTCCTCGGAATGGACAAAATCCTGACAGCTACAGCCAGAAGTAACCAGATATCTTATGGTGTAATCATCAAGAAACATCCGTTTTTCTTTCAGAAATTGAGGGTCTTCCTCACACTTGGCCTGGAGATAATCTTTGATTTCATCTTCGCTGCTTTTTTGGTTTTCACTTCTGCCATATGGAAACTCTGCCCTAAGCTTATAAGCATAGCGGGGCAGGCTCGAAATATCCCACTTCAAATCATCCTTAAAATTATAGCTTCCAAAATAACTCAAAACCTGAAGATAGATTTTCTGCCCGGGTTTGAAAAATCCACCAGCCTCCGGAAGCAGGGCTTCTACTTCTTCAGGGTACATTTTTGAGGACGAGCTTACCCACCAGCCTCGGCTGAACAATTCAAAATAAGCAGGCCGCAGGAATTCTTCAACCCAAAAACTGCCCGGCAGAATGAGGATTAAATCCACCTGCCCCTGCCCGCCGAATAAATTAGAGGTCTTTAGCGGATAATAGAGCTCTCTGGATTTAAACCTATAGGCCAGCGGCTCAATCAGCCTGGTCGAGCTGCCAGCTACCAGCGAGTCGAAAACGAAGTAATTAAACCCGCGGGCAAGATAATCACCGGCCATGGCCATAAAATCATCAAGTTTATTCTCTTTCTGCAACTCCTGGGTTAAATCAACGGGAATCACCGAAAAGGCTCCTCGCTCCTCAGCTCCCTCTGGGACGGCAGCAGAAAAAAACAACCGGGTCAGCCCGACTATCAGCAAAAGCAGCCCCAGCCTCGCCACTGACTTCTTCCCTTCTTCTTTAAACCGCCATTGCTTAAACCATACCGGCTGTCTACCATTTTTCTTCAATTATCTCTCTCCTCTTTCTTTGGTACTCTTCTTCTGTCAACAGCCCTTCTTTTCTCAGGCTTTCTAACTCCCTAAGTTTGACCGCAAAGCTAACCTCCTGAGTTGATCTGCTATCCGAAACAGAATATCCGCCGGGTTTAGACTCAGCCGGTCCTTTAACTTCTCTGGCCTTTTCTTCTCCAGCTTTTTCCTCTCGGCCCTTTTCCTCCCTGGCTTTTTCCTTTTCGCCTTCCCCTTCTATCTCCAATACTTCCAGAGCAGCTGGGTTCGGCCTGGATTTCCCATAGGAAGCAAGATTAATGATTGAATATACAGCTATACCTAAACAGCCAAATACCCAGACCACCAGAAAAAAAACCATAGGCCCTGCAGCTTCACCAGCACCTCCCAGATTAGAAACGATTAAGACTAGCCCGAAAAATAAAAAAAGAACACTCATTATCAGAGTTGCAACCGAAGCGGTGGGTGAAGGTCGAACCGTAGCTCGTTTCCCCTTTAAATTAAATTCGCCGTTTTCTTTCATAATGCCTCCTTTTAACCATTATATTGAAAAGAACAGCCTGCTGCCTGCTTTTTTTCTCCGGGGCAAAACACTACACCTGCCCCCTCCCCTGGCTACCGGCAAAAAATGTTTTTAAAATCACCTCAAATAAATTAAAATAACGATAATAAGAATTAAAAAGGAGCAAAAAGGAGCAAATAGTGTTTTATAAAATCCGTATTGCGTTTTTATTTTTTCTGGCCGTCCTTCTATCTGTTAACCTCTCTGCCCAGTACCCCGATGCCCGCCGCACGGGAGAAGAGGTTCTCTACGAAGCTCTCCTCGGAGCTAAAGGGTTTTTCATCGTGGTGGAAAGCAACGGCTGCACCCAAAAAGAATCCTTTAAAATAGAACCCACCAAAACAGTCAACCCGGACGGCACCACCAGGTATGTGTTTACCGTCCTCCGAAAAACGCCGGATGAATGCAAGGGGCTTCCCGAACAGATCGTTCTCTATTTTGATTTAGAAAAAGACCTTGGCCTGAAAGGCAAATTTACTTATTCGCTGTCTAATAAAATTTTTCCCTCTGACATACCTGATTCTTTGACTTCCATCGTAGAAAAATACTTCAGCCTGGAAAAAGCTAAAGTCTTAAAGTCAGAAGAAGCTTAGCCAGCCATCGGAACAGTGAAAACCGAAACCTTATTTCTTACAACTCTGAAAGAAGAGCTGGAACACCACGCCGCCCTTATCCGGTCTGAGCTTAAAGAGGCCATGCTCTTTTCTATTAAGTCCGAGATTGACCGCTACCGTCAGCGTGGTGACCAGAAGAAAGTTGAGGAGCTTTCCAGGGAATTAGAAAAATTCCGTTCGCTCCCAGAAACCGAAAACCCTCTTCCCAGCGAAGAGACCGGGGCGGAAGTTTCTCTATCCCCTGCCCCTGGTCCTATCCTGCCACCTCAGGTCAGAGGGGCTGAGGTCATAGTCAGAGAACCGCTTAAAATCGGGTCAGTTCTGGAGGTGGCGGGCATGACCAGGTCTGGACCTTTTTATCATCTGGCAGGATACCGCAATGATATTCTCCAGAAACTTCAACCCGGAAAAATCCACAAGGTTTACCTCTACCTGATTTACAAAAGAGAATATTTTGGCTTTATCTCGAACTATTATGTTTATCTAGCCGGACTAAAAGATGACTGATAATATTTTTGAAACAAAAAAATTAACCTGAAAGGAAAGTTAAGATGATAGGACTCAGTGAATTAATTGTTCTGTTTTTTATACTGTCGTTGCCTCTGTTCATCATCGCTCTTGTAGACATACTGAGAAACGATTTTCCTGGCCAGGAGAAAATAGTGTGGTTGCTGGTAGTTATTTTTCTGCCACTCCTCGGACCAATTCTTTATTTCATCATAGGCCGGAAAAAAAAGAATCACGCAGTAAGAAATTTTTAGAAACTTAGGTAAGCACTATCAACCTACAGGCCAGCACGCTTCCGCGTTTTTAGGTCCATGGCTGCTTTTCGTAAAATTCATCCCTAAGCTTCTTTAATGAGGGAAGGGCTATCTTTCTCGGAGAACCAGCTAACTGCTCTTTTAACTTTAAGACCGGCCCGGCTTCTTCTGGCCAGTATTCCTCAACCTGGACTTCAACTTTCTTTAACTCCAAGGAGCCGGGACGATAAATGATGAGCTTAGCTTTTTCCTGAGCCTTAACAATCCTGACCACCATCTGTGTTGGGTCTTCCTGCTCCGGCGAGTGTCTCACATCCTGGCCGTTTACGACCACTACGCGGTCTCCAATTTTCAGGCCAGCTCGTTCTGCCGGTATCCCATTCTGGACGGCAACAATTAGAGGGTAAATCTCACCCTCAGAAATAGAAGCCACAATGCCTTTCTTTTTAAAAAGCGAGAGCGATTTTTCAGCCATTTCCAGGGCTTTCCCATTTTCTCCCCGGGCAGCCTTCACCAGCCCCAGCCAATCATAAAAAAACGGGTTTCGAGGCATAACCTGAAGCAGAGCTTCAGCTCCTTTTTCAGCCTGCTCATATTTTTCTAAAACACTCAGGGCATAAATTATAGACAGCTCGCACCAAAAATTAGGGACAAAATCTATATTTCCTATTTTTTTCTTATTTCTTCCCCATTGCCCAGCCTCAGCCGACCTCTAGCCAGTCAGAAAGAGAAAGAGGCAGAAGCCCAAGTCTCTTTCAGACCAGGAATTTTCGGATTTTAGCGGCGTAGGCTTCGCTTACAGCATCCGGTGTCTCTATGATTATATCCTCTGGCGATTTAACGCCGAGACCAAGCTCGGCCGCCCGGACAATCTGCTCCTGCTCAAAGACCTTCGGCTTCATTATGGCTTCGTTGGAGCCAAGATCTTTGAGAACGGCCACTGCGACCGCATCAATGGCCACCCGGTCAACACCAGCCAGAAAAACATTAGCTTCTTTGCGCGGTCCGGTCATTGGCCCCTGGTCAACAAAGGCCACCAGACCGTCAAGGATAACAAAGGTTGGCTTGTAGGCATAATTAATCTCGGCAATCATCCAACGCATGTGTGGAGAGGAATGAAGTTCGCGCATATAGGTGTGACCTTTTCTGGGAACCACACCGACAGAATTCTTTAGCGACATGGTGAAAACCCCTCCGAATGCATGCGTCTTAAGGCAGCAGGTGGAGATGAGGGCTTCGGCCTCAATAACAGGACGAGCCACCAGAAAACCATCCTGCCAGTGGGAGCCGGGGGGAACCACTTTTACGTAGCCATCCGGACCGAGCTCGTCAAAATTAAGGAGGTCAGCGTCGTAGCTCCCTGCCAGCTGGCGAATTCCTTTTTTGTCGAATACCTGTTCGGTGGGTTCCGGACCACTGCGGTCGCCGATGGTCAGTTTTTTAGCTCCAGCTTTGCGAAGCTCTTCAAGGATCTCTTTCAAGGTATCGTTGTGAGTGGAGCCTGGAGTCTCGTCGGAAGTATTGAAATTGGGCTTGACCAGGACGTTTTTACCTCGAAAGGGGTTGGCCTCTTTGAAAAAGGCAAAGGCTTTCCGAACACCCTCGGCCCGATTGTCAGTCCTGATGAGCAGAACTCGGGATTTGCCGGCTGGAGCCAGGGGGTCGGAGGGATAGGGTGAAAATGATGAAAACCGGGGAGATGACAAAGAGAAAGAGTCTGAGGGCGGGTTTGATTTGCCGGCTGAGGAAAGACCTGAAATGGTTGAGAATCTGGCTGATGCTGGGCTGCCCGAGAGCAACTTTTTGCCGCCAAGGGTCGAAAGTCCGACCAGACCGAGTCCGGCCGTTAGGAATTCCCTTCTCTTTATCTCTTTAGGTTTGCTTTTTTCATTCATAAAGTTTGCCTCCTTCAATCAAATATAACCACCTCCATGTTACCATTAACCAATTTGGGCTTCAAATAAGAACACACCATAGGAGACGTGTCGGCTTGTCCTCGAAAAATGAAAAATGGGGACATGATCTATATTTCCTATTTTTCATATCATTGCCAGGCCTCTGCCCAACTCAAGGCATTCATTAAATTAGGGACACAAACTATATTTCCTATTTTCCCTTAGATTTAATTTGCTCAGCGCTGTTCTAATTTACAAGAGAATATAAAAATCCGCCTAATAAATTAAAAAATAGGAAATATAGATTGTGTCCCCAACTTTATATAAAATGGAGAAAGAGAATTAAAAATGAGCAGAAGAATTAGACGAAAAGACTTTCTCAGGTTGGTCGGGGGTGGCTTAATCAGCTTCGCTTTTGGCAAAAAACTCATAGATGCAGAGCCCAAAAATTCTGGTTTTAAGTTGCAGCCCCTCACCTCATCAACTGAAGGAAATATCAAATGGAAATTACGACCTAAAGAGCAACACCTAAGCTCGCCTTCTGCGCAGAAGTTTCGAGAAAAATTCCCAGAAGAAAATTTTCAAACATTTCCAACCCGCACCGAGCTTGGCAAGGCCGGAATCAGCGTTTCCACTGTAGGATTCGGGGTTTCCCGCACAATGGAATCTGCTCTGGTTCTCGCAGTTATAGAAGCCGGAGTTAATTTTATGGACACGGGGCGTTCCTATTTTCGTGGTCAGAACGAAGTTATGCTGGGAAGAACACTGGATAGACGAAGAAAAGAAGTGGTAATTCAATCGAAACTTCGGGTGAATCTGAGCCCTGAGCAGATAGAGTCCAATGAAGAAATAAAGCGGGCTCTGGAAGAGATGGAAAAATCGCTTCAGGAAAGCCTTAAAGCTTTAAGAACCGATTATATTGACATTCTTCTCATTCATGGAGCTGAACATTCCAAAGTAGTTCATCATCCAGAAATAATGAATTTTTTTGTGCGAAAAAAGGAAAAAGGGATAATTCGGGCCCATGGCTTTTCCACGCATCAAAATCAGGTGGAACTGCTGCGGGCTGAAAATGAGGTTGGTTTCTACGATGTGATTATGACCACTTACAATCATAAGGGAGCTTACGTTCATATGAATACAGGAAGGCAGAGCAGCTGGGACCAGGAAGCTCTGGAAAAAGAAATGCTTCAGGCCAGAAAGAGGGGCGTTGGGCTGGTGGCCATGAAGACCTGTTCGGCCGGGCCTCTGGCCAACAATCCGGAAGAAAGACCCACTTATGTAGAAGCACTGCGCTGGGTGTTGCGGAAGAATGTAGTCCATACCATGGCCGTGGCTATGGCCAGTTTTGAACAGATTAAGGAGAATCTCCAGGTCTGAAAAATAGGGACAGGAAAAATAGGAAATATAGATTGTGTCCCTATTTTATTTCAAAGAGGCGGCGGATGCGGCCGCCCTTTTCGCCTCGACCTGAGATAGTCACATCCACAATACCCTGGCCGCCAGGCAGCTCCAGGTCAAAATAAAAAGGAGCTTCCTTCAGCTCGGTAAATTCCCTCAGACTAACCTTAAAAACCCGGTCCTCAACATATTTGCCAAGTTTCTTCCCATCCCGCCCGTAAACATAAAAGACAAACTGCAAGTCCAAAAAATAATTACCCTCCTCATCTTCACTGAAATTAAGGGATTTAACCGGCAAAATTATTTTAATCTGCTTTTCATTTTCCAGATATTCCAGTTCAAATCTGACAGTCCTATCCTTAAATACATTGTCCGGCCCGAAGCGACCCCCGAGCTTGATGAGATCCATAGCTTCAAAAAGATTGCCTGAGATATCTCTGATCTTATACTGACCGGTTCCCCTTTCATCCACAAACTCAATTCCCACCCCGTAATTATAGTAAATCCAGGTAATTATCGACCCGCGCACCGAACTATCATAATGCGTGAAAACTTCGTCAAACTTATCAGGCGGACCTAAATAAATGTAAATTCGGCCTCTGTCCGTATCCCGCCCTTTACCTCCTTCCTTAAACCTCTGGTCGGCATAAATAACGCGGGACAGAAACTCCTGCTTAAACTCATTCTCGGGTGTTTCCGGGAAAGGGTCGCGCTTTTCCCAGAATTCCTGAATAAATTCTTTTCTGGATTCTGCATCAGGCAGCAGCCGAAATATTTTATCCTCTTCGCGGCTCATGATAAGCCTGGCCAGTTCGTAAAACTCACGACTTTCCGGGTCAAGCTGCGGGCGGGGTAAGCTGGAACATCCAGCCAGCCACAGACAGCCCAGAAGAAAGACCCCAGTCCAGAACCAAAAAGTTTTTTTAAATTTTATTTTTCTCATCCTAACCCCCAAAAAATAATTTAATCAGACAAAATTTTTCTTTCATAATATTCAAACCCTCAGCTATTTCCACTTCTCCCCTGCCCTTATCTTCCCTTCTAATCAATATTCCAATGACCCCATTTTTTACAATTGTATTTAAGCACCAGCAAACAATCCGCTCTAAATCTCTTCGCAGCCACTTTATCGTTATGCTTTTCATCCGGGTTTGGCAAAATTCACTCCTATAATTCCACCGGCAAAATATTTTTATAATTTGCCATTTGTTTAATAGACCCCTTTTCAAACCAGGACCCCAAATTTCGCTTTCCAAATCTGCCCCTCTGATCTTGCCTCATAGAAATATAAGCCTGAAAAACAGTAACCGCTTTTCCCCTATAATTTGCCTGCCCCGTATGGCATTATCTCCTTTCACTCAAACGCATACACTCCAGGCTTCCGGCCTACTTGAAGAACTAAACTTAAAATATTTCTTTCTCTAATCCTTATTCCTTCTATAATCCAGACCTTAATCCAGACCAGCCTTTTACCTAACCCTCCTCCTCCCCTGATTTCCCTGCTGGTCTGTCTTTGTCTTCCTGTCCGAAGTTTATTTCTTCAGATAGCTCAAAAAGGCTCTGACCTGGGCAGCTCTCTGTGAGTCTGGGTCAATCTTAAGATATTGCTCAAAGGTTTCTATGGCTTCCTGGTTTTTCTGCAGGTTCAGGTAGGTCAGACCCAGCTGATAAAGGGCATCAGTAAAAGTCTTATCCCTTTCCACTGCTTTCTGGTAATAGGCCAGAGCCTCCTTAAATTGACCACTGTTGTAATAAATAGTGCCAACATTATAGATGACTACCGGGTCAGTAATTTTATCTATATCAACTTTACCGTACCATTCAAAAGCTTTTTCGGTTTGACCCCGGTTCTGATAAGTATTTCCAATAGAAACCAAAGCATCGGCGTTATTAGGGTCCTTTTCCAGTATCTTGAGATAAGCCTGTTCAGCCAGGTCGTATTTCTCCTGAGCAAAATAGCAGTTGCCAACGTTTTTCCAGATAGGATAAGCATCAGGATTATCGGCTAAGATTTTTTCATAAACAGCCCGGGCTTCATCATACTTCTGTTCTTCAAAAAGTTTATTGCCCGCTTCTAATTTTTCTTTGATTTCATCCGTCACCACCAGGCCTTCTATCTTTTTCAGGGCAATCTTGATTTCAGGGTTTTTTTGAAATTCCTGAAGCTCAACCGTGATTTTTTTGGGGGCATAACCAATTTTCTCAAAATCAATATACCACTGACCACCACGAATCCAGGAGGCAATCCACTTGCCATCTTTATCAGTTTTGACACTGAAACCCTGTTGTTCCTTAACGTAAAATAATTTTACAGTTACTCCTTCCAATGGGTTTCCCTCTTCGTCTGTAACCACGCCAAAGGCCCGGCCTTTCCCCTTATACACCTGGGAATAGACAAGCCCTATGGTGAAAAATATAGCCAACACTATAACCAAAGCTCTTTTCATATAAAACCTCCGCTCCATTTTGTTAATCAAAACACATAGCTTATTAATATTATCATATCTGTGTTCCAAAAAAAATAAAGCAAAATTTATGCCAGTTTGCAGTTGCCCTCTGGGTTTCTTCGCTACGGGCAAAAGCAACACGGCAGGCGGGGCTATAAATGAATCTCAAGAAAGCTAATTTTTAAAGGGAAATGAACTCGGAAAGAAGGTTTTAAACTGAATAATTTTTTTAATCTCAAGTTTAAATCTCTCAAGGTTTAACTAATTTTTATCTAAAATGCGGCCTGACCTTTCTTTAACCGCCTGCACTCATCTTTAAGCTTTTTGGGTCCTATTCTATTCTCCTACCCAAGACAGCATAATTTTATTTAACATAATCAACAGGAATTCATCATTAATTTAACTAAAAATTAAAATAGCCACCCCGCTTGATCAAGTTAGAAGTGTTCAGTGTAAAAAAAAAGGCTCTCCTCCCCTTCCGGGGAGGAGAGCCTAAACATCCGCTCAGATTAAAAGCCTTATTAGAACTCGAAGCGGACTCCAAGTCTGGCCACTCTGGGATTGAGGACTTCGTTCAGGGCATTATAGGTGATGTTGGGAGTGAATGTGGTTCTGGTCCAGTCAATATTACCCTGGGCATCACCGAAGACTCTAACTGTACCCCAGTACTTCTGATAGCGACGATTTTCAATCATCTTGTTGAGTAGATTGAAGACATCCAGCATGATGTAGATGCGGCCGGTGTTGCCAGCGCGTAACAGCTTTTCCGCTCTGAAGTTGACGTTGTAGAACAGGGGCAGTCTCTGGGCACCGAACACATCCATTCTGATGTCAGCGCTTCTGGTTTCATTAGCAGGAATTCTATTATCTACCAGGGTAAAATATTCATCCTGTACCCAGCCTTCTCTCATGTTGAAGGTGGCAGACACAGAAATGTCAAAGGGTAGCTGATAGAGTCCAGAAAGCTTGAACATCCAGCGAGAATAAATATACTGGTCAATTTTACCGGAAGCACCGCCAACAAAGGCAGCCTGCGGCTTGCCGTCATAAGCCCACAGGTTAGTGGGGTTGAGGTAGCTGCCTTCGCCGTAGTGCTGAGCCTGCCATTGCCAGGTGAAGCTTCCGTTTAGCATCCACTTGTTGGCCAATCTCTTGTTGAAAATGAGGTCAACACCAAAGTAGTCCATGTAGTAATTCGGACGGAGCTGCCGTTCGCTGTAAGGTGAATAAGCGAGATAAGCAGCATTGGCAGAATACCACTCGTGGTTCTTGGCTTCTTTGGTATCCGGTATGAAAACAGTGTTGGTAGAGCTGTTGTAATAAGAGCCTGAGGGCACGCCACGGCTCGGGAAGTAGCTGGTATCAGGATATGTCCGGGTTCCGTCTGGATTAAGCCAGTACTTCAGGGTCCAGTTATATTTATCATACTTCCTGTAAGTACCGACCAGGGATACGGCAAAATTGGGCAGCACTTCTCTTTCCAGGGTCACGATGGCTTCACTGGTTCTGCTGGAACCTACACCTTTTCTGGTTGAGGTGTATGGCTCTCCGAAAGCCTGTGGATTATTCGGGTCGAAGCCACCCCAATAGTAATCAGCGGCATCACTCCAGTTTCCGATGAAATTGCCATTGGCATCAAAAACATTGTAACGGGAATAGTTCTGACCAGGCGTTCTTCGGTAGAGCCAGTAAAGCTCGGTAAATTGTATTACCCCATCCAGGTTAGCATCATCCCACCAGAAATCCATCCAGCCGCCGGTTCCTGAAGGAGAGGCCCAGTCAGCCCAGCCAGTGCCCATAAAGTCCCCATATTGAGCAAGGTTCACTTTAAACAATGTCTTGCCATCACCAAAGATGTCCCAGGTAAAGCCGATTCTGGGAGAGAAAACGGACCAGTGGAATTTCTCAGTGGAAATAGAGTTAGTGGCAGGATCATAGTAATAGTGATATCTCTTGGGGATTTCAAGGCCGGGCAATAACTCGTCCAGCTTGGCCGCTACAGCCGGGTCTGCTATGGTTTGCCAGGCAGGTCCGCCATCCATGGCTTTTAGAGTAAACGGATACAGGTATGGAATCTGATAATCCCACCTGAGCCCCAGAATTAAAGTGAAGCGGTTGAAAGTAAGGGTGTCGCTGAAATAAAGGCCCAGAGCGTCAACTCTCTGGTCACGGTAATAGCCACGCCAGAATTCAAAAAACTTTATTCTTTGAGCGTAGTTAGGATAAATAGCCGAAACAGGGTCAGCAATCTGATCACCATTGATGTCCCAGGCCGTATCAGTAGCGCGGTAATTTCGGGTGACCATTAAATTACCGCTCCAGACCGATTCCACATATTGTTTCCTCTTGGAAAAATCCACGCCGAACTTGAATTCGTGGCTCATACCGAAGAGGCTATCATTGAAGTACTGAACCATCAAATTATACTGGTAGACAGGCCGTTCAACATAATACCTGCTGGCCTGGGAACCGTAATATCTTTGTGCGGCCACGTCCCAGATAGGAACTTTTTCAAATTTCAGGTCGGTCATCGGCCTCAGGCTGAATCCCGCATCGGAATAAGCGAACTTTAGAGACACAAACAGGTTGTTACCGAACATATGCTCATCTTGTATCTTCAGGATAGGGCTGCCGAAATAGTAACGGCCTTGCTGATAAAGACCTTCAGGGTTGGATGAAGTGGCTGAACGGCCCCATTTTTTCTTACCGCCGGAGTGGTAGAAGATTTCCAGACGGTTGTTCTGGATAAGTTGGACGTTAATCTTTCCAACGTAGTTATCCAGCATGGTGTCGTCCGGAGTTCCATAAATAGTATTCGTCTTAATATCCTGAATGCCGTAGGAGAACCAGAACCAGGCTTTATCCTTAATAATCGGGAAACCAAGGTTAAAGCCGTAGTCCTTTATATTCCTGATTACGTTGACGCCCTGGAACAAGTTGCTGAGATTGTTGGGGTTCTCTTCGGCTTTGATGGCCGCCACTTTTTCGGTATTTTTAGCCTGGAATTTCTCATCAGTCAGATAGAATCGGCCGCCGAGAGTTACCCTGTTGGTACCACGTCTGGTAACCATATTCAATGCGACACCACCGGTCTGGACTGTAACATCGTTACCACCTACTGAAATCTGCATTTCCTCAAAGGCATCAAAGTCGTAGTAGGAAGGTGAACCTCCGATGGCCGCAGGGTCTGTGATAACAATACCGTCCATAGCCCAGACGTTGTTGTTGTAGTTGTTAGCGCCACGGGCAACGAAGCTTGACTGCTGACCAGACTCGTTACCGCCGACGTTCTCACGGTCGACCATAATGGAAGGAGCCATCTGCAGGATAACCCACGGGTCTCTGGCAGTGGGCAGCCCCTGCAAAAGTTCCTGAGTAACGTTGGTGCCGACCGAGGTTTTCTTGGTATCGACGATAGGTGTGACAGCAGTGACGGTGATTTCTTCTTCCAGGCCGCCGGGTTCCATGGTAAAAACCATGTTGGCGTTAGCTCCGACTTCCACCACAATGCCCGTCTGAACAACAGTCTTAAAACCAGTAAGTTCCAGCTTGATGGTATATTCGCGGGAAGGTGGCAGAGACATAAACCTGAAAGTCCCTTCCGCTGAAGATACAGCGGTCATTGGCGCAAAGAAGGGTGAAGTTAAAGTGACGGTTACTCCAGGCAGTGGGGTACCCTCGGTGTCGACAACTTTACCATAAATATTCCCCGTTCTTTGCTGGGCACCCAAAGAAACTGTCAGGAGTAACACAAACAGAACAGCTAAATACTTTCTCATACTCATACATCCTCCTTAATGGATAAACTTAAAAGCCCTTACCCTGGGTGTTAAACACCCGCCTTGCCCCTAAACAGATAGATTATTGGTTGGCCTGTACCTACTTTTTCACCTCCTTTCCAAAAATTTATATTAAGCCACATCTCCATTCCAGCCTTATATATAAGCAATTTTTGTGCCAGATTTTTTGATATATTAAGTATTTGATTAACAAGAAATTACCTCTTTGATAAATTTTTATAAAACTAAAAATCAAATATTTTTTTGAATTTTATCCAATATTTTGGATTAACCCTCAAAGTAAGAAAAACTTCAGGCTGTAATTCTGGCTGTAATTAAGGTTTTTAATCCTGATTATCAATTCGGGAATATTGCTTTCTCGCAAGCTTTCCTCCGGCATTTCTACATCGAAAGAAATCAGGTAGTAATTTTCAGAATTTTCCAGGATTTTTTTTAGCTGGGCAGCCGGAGTGGCGGTGGATTCCACCAGGCCACCGGTGGCCCTAGCCAGACGAGAATAAATATCGAACATATCGGTCGAAATTTCTTTCATCTGAACTTCAGGCCGGGGTCTGGGATTGGTCTTAAAATAAAGGAAATCAACCCTAAGACCTGAGGCAGTCAATTCTTTTATCAGTGACTCCAGGTTTTCTTCCTGGCCATGGCTCAGCGAGCGAAAAAGCTCGCTGGCCTGAAACATGGTGGCCTGATTAGCCAGCAGTCGATCAATCATCTCATTGGTTGGAATGGGAATAAACTCCTGCTGGCAAACCAGAAGATAATGCTTCTGAGCCCTCAGTCCAGCAAACTGAAAGGCAGCCCGGAAAAGGTTGGCATCGCTAAATTTTCTAAAAGACCTTAGATTATCCAGATTTTGCTGGTATTGTCTCAGCACATCGCGAGGCGAGGATGATTGCTGAAGGTCCAGGATGAGCGCAGTCATATCCTGAATCAATTCATCTTGAGTTTTTCCTACAGCAGAAAGGTCGCGTTTTAAGATTGTGATGCCGGCGTTGATCAATTCTTCAGGCAAATAATCCCTCAGCGTCTGAGAGGAAAAACTGTAAGGCTTAAGTGGCGTGACCAGGTAAATCAGGTCCGAAGGGCTATAAGGTCGGCGGAACAGACTTTCCACCATCTGACCAAACTTCTGGTCATAAAGATAACTGCGAAATTCAAGAATAAAAACCCGTGGAATAATCGGAGAGGTAATCTCTCTTCCTTCAGTTCTTCGGACTTTCAAACCTTTTACTAAGGCGAGGCCCTGGGGGGAAGCTGGCTGGCTATCCAGCATAATCTCAAAATCTGAAAGAGTCAGGGAATCAACGAACTTATCTTTATCAAAAACCTGAACAAAAACTAATTTACGATTTCCAGCCTGGGGTTTAAGGGTTGAGTCTGATGCTTCAGTCAGTTTTGTTGTAAAAAGGGTCAGCCATAAAGCAACAATCAGAAGAGCAAAAAGCCAGACACTAATTTCCCAGAGTTTCTGGAGAGGAGTTTTCATATTAAATCCCGTTTTTCCCCGTTTTGAAAAAACAGTCAGATTAAAAATTGAATTGAAACGCAGCCCGCTGAGACTCAAAGCTGTGTATCCTCCCTGCTTAGCTTATTGATCTCTTAGCTTAGCTGCTTTTGCCCTTCCTAAGCTTTCTGTTGCCTCGATTACGCTTTTATTAAGGATTATAAAACAAAAACGAATCCCGTTGCAACATTTTTTTAGAAACCGAGCCCGCCATTTCGCAGAGACAGGAGTACAAATCCCAGGGCTCAAGCCGGAGGTTTTTTCAGCTACTTTTATTGCCTAAAATTTATGCTCCTACTATAATATTAGGTTGATAGGTCAGGAGCATCAGGCATGGCTTTATGGCCAAAAAAACGTCTTTCTATTTATGTCTTAACTATTTTGAGTGTTATCATCTTTTTAGTTTTTATTACTAAGGAAAAAACCGCAAAATTTAAGGCAGATTTTATCAGGCTAAAACCCATAGACCTTCAATACACAATATTAGCCAATTTTACTGTGGAATACCCGGTTCCTTTAGAGATGAAGTTCTTCCAGGAAGGAACCGTAAAAGCCATTAAAGCCAGAGAAGGTGACAACCTAACCAAAGGACAGACTATTATCGAGCTTGATGATTTCAAAGCCCGTCAGGAATATATCATCAGCCAGAAAGAACTGGAGGCGGCGGAAATCAAACTTAAGAATGCCCGGGAAGAAATACTCCCCAAGCTGGAAGAAAAATTGAAAAAGCTCAAAGCTGACCTGGCTCAGGCTGAATCAATGGTCCAGAGATACCGCAAATTGGAAAAAGAAGGTGGAATCAGCCGGGCCCAGCTGGAGACAGTAGAGAATGACTATCTCCGGATTTCCAGCGAATACAACCAAACGAAGCTGGAAATAGACTCTTTCAAAAGCAGCGGAAGCCTTCCATACTTAGAAAGTCAAGTTGCCATTGCCAGAGCTCGCATGGAACTTGCTCGCCAGGCGCTGGACAACACCCGGGTGGTCGCCCCTTATGATGGGAAAGTTTTGAAAATTTATGTCCAGGTAGGTCAAAAAGTAAACCTTTATGAACCGGCAGCCCGTTTCGTTGAAAAGAGTCCCTGGATTCTGGTTTTGAACGTTGACCAGAAAGACCTGCCTTTCCTTCGTGTTGGTCTCCCTGCTGTGGTGACTACGGACGCTTACCCCGGGAAAAAACTAAATGCAGAAACCGTCTATGTTTGTACAGAAGTTGATAAGGAAAAAAATACCTGCGAGTTAAGACTCCAGATTATCGATGAGGCCCCCTTCCTCAGGCATGGCCTGACCGGGAGTGCCGAGATTTTAGCGGAACGCTATGAAAAAGTACTTGCAGTCCCGGCTCGATTTGTCAAAAAAGCCCCGGACGGACATTATGTCTGGGTATGGGAAAATGGCCAGGCCAGGCTGGTCCAGGTCCAGACAACTTCGGTAGGAGAAAGATGGGCAATTATTGAAGGTCTTCCGGAATCAACCATCCTCGTGGATGCCGGCCTTGAGACCAAAGCAGATAAGATTTCCCTTTATAAAGAGGTGTTTATCAATTAAATGATTGTCAGACCTTACGAGTTTATGATTGCCCGCCGTTTTTTAGTTAAGGGGAAATTGCAGACCCTTATCATCCTGACAGGTATTGCCTTCGGAGTATCGGTCCAATTTTTTCTTCTATCCTTGATTGGCGGGTTACAAGATGATCTAATTGAGAGAACGGTTGGGGCTTCGCCCCATATAATCGTACTACCCGCAGATGTCATTCCTGTCCAGACCTGGAAGCCAGAGAAAGAAATAAGAGAAACAAGAGAGCCAGCAATTACAGAAAAGCAAGAAATTCTCTCCTGGCAGAATTATTTCCAGTATTTAAAAAATCTTTCTGAAATAAAGGCGGTTTCTCCTATAGTTGAAGGACAGGGTTTTATTAGCAAAGGTGATGCTTCCTACTCAATCATA
>Ga0136652_1000328_pt1 | contig 23679 bp, 21 predicted proteins | sample ConPoolayeEmetaG_FD_94864 | JGI IMG/M metagenome (GOLD analysis project Ga0136652, IMG submission 94864) | Hot spring microbial mat communities from California, USA to study Microbial Dark Matter (Phase II) - Cone Pool mat layer E metaG... ...
GTTGCTCACCTCTATTTTTACCGCCTCCAAAAATGCAATTATACAATTTTATCATTCAATATGGTCATACCTATATATGTGTTACTACCTAAAAATTATTCAAAAATAAAATTCTTCTCATAAAAATGAGAAAAACATAAACAAAAAGATAAATTACATTTAAAAAAATAATCACACTGTAAAAAAGCAGTTAGATATCATGATAAGCTATCCCGAAAAAAGTTGCATACAATCCACAAAGCATAGGTTACCGCACAACCAGCGACTGCAATTTTTTTATTCCACATTGCAGAATTAATTAAAGCTAGAGTAATCTACCAAAAATCTAGGTTTCCACAATTAAGGAGATTACCGCCACAGGTATTGAAAAGAACAAATTCTTCTGGTAGCTTGAGAATTTTTTAGAAATCTTTTTATGCGTTACTTCTTTTGCTGTTAAATAATACTAGCATCTCTAGGTTCGTTATTTTTCATTCTCTCATATAATGTTTGGAGGATAAAAATTGTCCAGTCCAACAAAATTAGTCACCGTTACTGCAATAGGGCGGGATAGACCCGGTTTGGTTTCTGAATTAACCAACGTTATTGCAAGTGTGGACGCTAATATTGTTGATGTTGAGGAAACTGTGCTTAGAGGCTTATTCGCCATGTTTATGATTGTGGACATTAGTTCATCAACTATTTCCAGCGAAGAACTAAAGAGACGTTTGGTGAAGAAGGGAGAAGAAGCCGGTTTGCAGGTGAGCGTGGAGCCCTACGTAGAGGGGAGAAGAAAATCGGAAAAGGAACTGGCTCTTATCACCATTCTGGGAAAAGACAGACCAGGCATAGTCGCAAAGGTTTCCACTCTGCTAGGAAACTATAATATCAACATTGAGAAGATTCGCATGATTGCTAGGGGCGAGATGATCGCCATGGAGATGCTAGTAGATCTTAGCGACCTAAAAATTCCCCTAGAAAAAGTTAGGATAGAGCTTCAAAATCTGTGCGAAACTCTGGGAGTAAGTTCAATTATCCAGAGAGAAAACGTTTATCAAAAATCTAAAAAGCTCATAGTTTTTGACATGGATTCCACATTGGTGGATGAAGAAACCATTGATGAAATAGCAAAAATTGCTGGAGTGGGGGAACAGGTTAGAGAGATAACCCAGCAGGCTATGAACGGAGAAATAGATTTTGTAGAAGCATTGCGCAAACGGGTTAAACTCTTAGCGGGCCTAGAAGTAAAATATCTTGAAGAAATAGCAAATAATATGCATTTAACACCGGGTGCTGAGGAGTTAATAAGATCCTTAAAATCCATGGGTTACAAGATTGCGCTTATCAGCGGTGGATTCACCTATTTCACCGACAGATTGAAGGAAAAACTGGGACTTGATTATGCCTTTGGCAACAAATTAATTATTAAGAACGGAGTCCTAACCGGGGAAGTGGAAGAGCCCATAATCGACGGGAAAAAGAAGGCGGAAATAATAAACTGGATATCTGAAATAGAAGAAATATCAAAGGACGAAATAGTAGCCGTTGGAGACGGAAGCAACGATCAGTTTATGTTAACAAATGCGGGACTGGGCATCGCGTTCAACGCAAAAAAGGTCCTCAAACAAGTAGCTGACGGTGTCATCGCACAAAAGAATCTACTAAGCATACTCTACGCCCTAGGCCTTCCTGATAAGGAACTCAAAAAATACATAAAAACAGATTAAATCCATCTAAAAAATGGAAGACTCCCTCCTAGTTACAAGCCATTACCAGATGTGTGAGCGAATCAATAATAACAAAATTTCAGATATTAAACCAAAAAAGCTGTTACCTAGCAATAATCCTTTTTTCAAAAGAAGCCAAATTTTGAAAATTCTTCTTAATACCTATTTGAGTCCCAAAAAAAAGAAAAGGCAGACCTTTTAGCCTTTTAGATGCTGCCCACGTCCTATTTTGAAAACAATGTCTTCCACGCATTGAATTTTTCAAGAATTTCCCATTTAATTCAGAAGATTACGGCTATGATAAATGGAGTCGAAAAAAGGAATAGTTATGTAAAGGGAACAACTTAGAATCCAAGGTTACCATCAACAATTCTTGCCGCATACCTGTAAATAATCTGTTTTTAGTTGCTGTGCTAGTAGTGTGCGAGTGTTCATAGTTGTTCCATTTAATCGCACAACATTTATTAAAGAATCAAATTTCACCTTAAACGGTGACAAATTGATGGAAGAGATGAGGGCGCAGATAGCGGCAGGCAAACTGGAAGCCGCAGACATAATTAAGTGTGCCTTAGGGATCAGAGAATTAGAAGTAAAAACCTACTTTACTATTTTGGAACGACCCATGCAGGTACAAGAAATTGCTGATAAACTGCGGAGGAATAGAAGCACTATACAGAGATCCTTGACGAACTTAATGAGCAAAGGCTTGGCAACCAGAAGAACGAGGAGCATACCTAGGGGAGGCTACTATTACGAGTACGAAGCAGCTCCCTCTTCAGAAGTTAAAAAAATGGTGAGAGCGGCTTTAGACCAGTGGTACGAAAAGATGGTATACTTCCTAGAAGAAGGATGGAAAAAAACTGGATAACAATAAGCAAAATGAAGGAAACAAAAATTAGACTTTCAAACTAAAAATATACATCTAGCTCTTGGAAAAGCGATGTAACATTAACATTCTCCACATTTGCTAAAAGGAGCTTTACCTGTAGGGAATTTGTTCTAGTAACCATCGCCCATAAGATATGCTTAAAATCATTAAGTTTATTATGAATAGTGGAACATTATTAGATACTGGTATTTGGAGGGAAAGTCTTGGAAGATGACCCCGAACTGAAAAAGATCCGTGAAAAGAAGCTCAAGAAGCTTATGGAACAGCAGTCCAATTCCCAAATCCCCGTGGGAGTAATACACATGGACTCAGCAAAATTTGCGGACAGCATAAAAAACTCGAAGGTTCCAGTAATAATTGACTACTCAGCTCAGTGGTGTGGACCATGCCGTATGATGGCGCCCATTTTTGAGCGTTTAGCCAGAGATTTTGCTGGCAAAATAGTATTTGGCAAAATAGATGTTGATGAGGAACCCGAAATTGCTAGATCCTTTGGTATCACTGCGGTTCCTACATTCATCATTTTTAGGGACGGTAAGCCTGTGGAGCGGGTTTTAGGGGCGGTAGGATACGATCGGCTTTATCAAATTCTAAACAAATTCAAAGAAGAATGAGTGGGGGAGGGTAACTTTTCTTCTTTTATGTTGATGAAACCGTCTTTTTGCCTCTTATATGTTGGAGTATAAAAGGAGCTTAAACGTAGAAATTTCTAAGGGATATTCTTTTAAGTGATAAATTATAGTTTACCTTTTTGTTTGATGCCCTTCTAGATTAAAGTCTCTTTAATGGTTTGCTAATCCAAAAATTTAAAGATGCCTAGGTTCATTCAGAATATGGATTCTAATAGTTTCTCATGGGTGTTATCTTATTGATTAATGGTAGTCTCAACGGTTTACTAAAGGGAAAAAAGGCATTCATTTTTGATTGGGACGGCACCATAGTTTACTTCAAAATTGACGTAATTTCCGCCCGTAGAGAGGTTATAGGAATTCTCGTAAAATATGGGGTTCCGGAATCCATGCTTTCACTGGACCAGCCGATACTTAAAATGGTCGGGAAGGCTATTTCCTTTATTCAGTCGCGGGACAGCCAGAAATTTATCATTGAGAAAATGTTGGAGGAAGTTGATGAAGCTGTTGAAAAATATGAGATAGAGGCCGCCAGTAAAACTTCACTCATCCCCGGAGCAATAGAAGTGCTTCAAAAGCTCAAAAGTAAAGGATTCAAAATCGGCGTTTTCACCCTTAACAAGAACTCAGTTGTTTCATCACTCCTAAAACGCTTAGGTATGAACACCATTTTCGATGTGGTTGTAGCAAGGGATGACACCACAAGACCCAAACCCGACCCAGAACACTTAATTAAAACCCTCTCACTACTGGGAGTTACTGCCGAGGAAGCCATTGTGGTCGGTGACCATCCATACGATATTTCTTCTGCGCGAAGTGCTGGCGTGAAGGCTATAGGGGTTCTATCGTCAGGGCACACTGTTGAAGAACTAAAGTCAGCAGGAGCCGACCTAGTTTTAAAAGACATATCACTGATACTACCCGAACTTAAAGTAGAGAAGGCAGAAGGTGATTAAACACCTTTCACCTGTGAAATTTATTAGGCGACGTTAATTTATCGGTTTCCGCTCTGTTCAGGTATGGCATGGCTCTAAATCAGAGTTTTATGAAAGACCCGTTTTTTGAGCTTTCCTAACTTTTTCACAATTTTATGTATCAAATTCCTAGTAGCATAATTAGGGTTGTGATCATTATCCATACTAAGTAGATTAGGCCTTCGCCGGCGCTGACGCCGCTTAGAGATACTTGGTATCCAGAGTCCTTTTCCTGATATTTTTCAAGGTTGTCTTTGTTTTTCCTGTAAACGTAGTAGTTTAGACCTCCGCCGAACATTATTGAGAAGCTGTAAGCCGGAGGTATGAGTACTCCTACTAGAAATGAGATTGGTGACAAGTCAAATTTGCATAGGGCTAATCCCACTATTAGGCCGGCTATGAAGAATATTTCGCGATAGTGAAGTGAATAGGGTTGGAAAGCATAGTGGTACAGTTGCTCATATATTTGAAGGGTGGTGAGAGCCTGAGTTGGGATGATAGTGCTAGATGGAAGAACCCATTGCTTAAATTGTAGTATGGATAGGAAGAATATTCCTGTAATTGTTGCGGTGGGTGCTGGAAAGTAGGAGTTGCCGAATCCGTAGGTTTGATAGAGTAAATAGACGATGGCGCTTCCTACAACTGCACCGAAAATTACCCCGTAGAGTACTGATAGTAGGACTGTTCTATCTTTGACTTTTAATTCTCGTCCCACTTTGAGCCAGCCTATGACTCTTAAGGCTGACGATTGCATAACTGTCATCAATGTGAAGAAAACTATTAGGCTGGGAAAATTTATGTCAAAACCTAAGATGGCGGGAACAGCGAGTAAGTCTGTTAAAAATCCAGTTAGAAATCCAGTTTCGCTCAGGGTCAAAGCGCTCCACCAACTTGACAAAAGAAGTGCGGGTGTGCTTAAAAGTGTGAATAGGGGGTTGATTTTAACGTTATAGAATGGCTCAAAAACATAAAAAAGTAGACTGCACCCAACAAAGAAAATTGCCAAGACAATCAAAACCGATTTGTACTTTGTAACCGCCAAGCGGAGCCATTCTTTTACTAGTGAGCCTGAAATTTTTAGTTGCCTCGGAGCCTCCACAGAAACCATGTCGGGCGCTAGCTTGGATTTTTTGGTGTCCAGTTTTTGTTGATTCTTCTGGCCTTGGCTCTGGGCTCTGATATGTGCCTCTAAGGCTTTGATTTTTCTGCGGTTATCCCACCAGTCCTTAATGCCCTTAAGAAACCCAAAAGCTAGGAATGCGATTAGTACTCCCATTGCAAGATAAAATATTTGGGGCAAATTCATGTGGCTGCCATAATCCACGAAGCGCCCCAATTCAGGGAATTGGTTTTCAAAAATTGCCCACACAAGCACGGAGTAAACACCCCCCAAAAAAACCATACCAGCCCTTTTCCAGCCCACAAAGTATCCTATGCTCGCAATTAGGGGAGAATTAGATATCCCCATAAAGCTGGGTAAAGGACTAGGAGACATTGTCTGCCCCACAAACTGGTAAAAGCTCTGTAAATAACTCAGATTAGTGTACAGGGGAGGGTTCCAGGTTTTGGTAAAAGTTACTAGTCTCGTCCACCAGTTGGGTAAAGTTTCAGTGGGAGGTAGAACTGTTAAGTCACTACGAAAGGCGTAACCGGCACCCAACACTCCACCAATGTAGGCTATGGAGCCCCCCATCCATTTTAAAAGTTTATTCTTGGAGGAAACATCCGCCCCCAGACTCTCAATAGTCTTGTAGACCGGCACCACTTGGGGCCAGGGCATTTTCAAAAATTCCTCTCTAAAGGGAAGTAGTAGAAACACCCCCAGAACTCCAGCGAAAACCGATATAGTAATAATGAGTTCAAAAGTTATTGGCGTGAAAAAGGCAGTTCTACCCGCAAATATCACCAGCGCTGGCAGGCCTGCCACCACACCTGCGGAGACGCACACCGTGGCATCTACTATGGAGCTCAACACCATGTTTTCCTTTGGTTTATATCTTCCCCGTATAGAAAGCAGTATATATCCTATAATAGCCATTCCGCCGATGAAAACCACACCAGTCTTGAGGCTCACATAAACCGCCAGAAAAATGTAAAGTATGCCTACTAAGCTACCAAAAACTACAGACCGGAGAGTCATAGGTGAGGCTCCACCAATTTTCGCTTCTTCACCTTCATTACCCATACTTGAAACTCTCCGGAAGCATCCATCACCCTTTTAGGATTTAATAACTAGACTCCCTTCCCAGATGCTTAAAAATTTTACCAAAAAACATCTTTAGGAATAGGTATTCATTCCATTCCATTTCCAAAAGGACAATTATGGGACTATATCCCTAATCTCAGAATAAGGGAGTAGAATCGAATTGGGATTAATCTACATCACTTATCCGATCATGAAGCAGAAATTTTTGGGGTTTCAGTACTTGTGTTTTTTTGCTTCTTCAATCATTGCCAGCACATTTTCTATTCTGACTCCTCGATGAAGGCTATTGCTGGAACTAAGAATGTATCCACCGCTTGGAGCAGCTTTAGCTATGGTTTCTCTAACTACTCTTTTAACTTCTTCTGGCTCTCCAAAAGATAGGAGGGAGCCACAATCAATGTTACCCACCAAAACCAGCCTGTCACCATAAAGTTTTTTCACCTCTCCTATATCCACCCCCGCCGATGGCTCAAGAGAATGCAAGCCGTCAACACCAGCACTAATAAGGTGCGGGATGAGTGGCAAAATATAACCGTCGGAGTGGTGAATCACCTTTACCCCCCTTTTCTGGAAAGCGTGAATCTCCTTCTTGAGTAGGGGCAGAACATGTTTTTTAAATAGTTCTGGAGAAAAAAAGGTGCCCGCCTTGTAGGCGTAATCATCAGCAAGTATAATTGCGTCGATACCCATATCGATTTCTATTTTTCCCACTTCAATCCAATACTCCACAACCTTACTCATATGTCTTCTAACAAAACTAGGATTCTTGTAAAAGTCTACCAGTATAGATTTGTGTCCTCTGCCTAGAGCCGCCCTTTCAAAAGGGCCCCCTACGAAGCCTATAACCGCTAGCTCATCCGCATATTTTAATGTTTTTTCCACATTTACGTAGCGCTCAAAAACATGGGGGTCAGGCCAACTCCAAGAATTAAATGTCTCCTCTGAGTCTATAACGCCCCCCGCATACCATTTTGTGCCATCCGCAGTAAAAATACGTCTCCTACCCCACTCATCAATGTATCCTCTTCGTCCCACCTCATCCGTAAACCATTCCAGAGCAAAAGTTTCAGGCCAAGCCGTAATCATATCCAAACCAATTTTTTTATGACACTCAATAGCCAATTCCCAAGAATATGTATCACTACCCATAAGCTTAAGCACAATAGCATCATCAATCCCCATATCGTATATGGGCACTCTATCAGGAACACTATGATCCAAAGCAATAAGCACCCGTTCCCTAGAATTCAAAAAATTCACCGCTCCACAACAAATCATGAACTATTATTTAGACTATGGTAATAAACCTAAAAAAGGATTTTAAACAATTTTTCACTAGGAACGTGACGAATTGAGGATAGCTGCTGTTTCAGACATTCATTCTCCAAAATACTTGGATTTATTTATTCAGGCACTGTCCAGTATAGATACCAAAGGTATTGATTTGTTTGTTTTAGCCGGAGACACCATATACAAAGGGCAAGTGAAAGAAGTAGAAACGGTGACAAAGGCACTAAAAGTCGATTGCCCAGTAATCGCGGTTTTTGGAAACGAAGAGTACGAAGACTTATGGGAAGACGTAAGAAAAGCAGCTTCAGGTAAAATCCAGTTTCTTGAACAGGAAACATTCATCATAGAGGCGGAGGGGAAAACTCTGGGCGTCGTGTGTTCGAAGGGTTCCCTCGACAGGCCCACATTTTGGCAGAGAAAAAATATGCCAGAAATATGGAAAATCTACGCTGAAAGAAGGGAAAAGACTGCAAAACTGGTAAGCGAGCTTAAAACAGACTACAAGTGCCTACTACTACACTACGCTCCTACCTATAAAACCCTAGTTGGGGAAAAGGTTTCCCAATACCCGGAGATGGGAAGCAAAAAATATGAAGAAATCATTCTCAAAAACCAGCTGGACTTAGTAATCCACGGCCACGCCCACAAGGGAACCGCGTACGCAGAAGTGGCAAACACACCCATATATAATGTTGCTCTCCCCCTCACCAAAAAAATAACAGTAATAGAGTTTCCATTGCCCAAAAAACCCACATCACTGGACTTCTACATTAAACAGAAACAGTGAAAGCCTCTAGACGAGCCTAAAATAGTGCAGTACCTTTCCAAGGGGAACACGGTTAATTAGACCCGGGTAAAGCGTGCAATCCTTACAGAAGTCCGGAAACTCCTTCTTTTTAAAAATTTTTCGAAGATTGTTATATTTTTCCCCATCCCAAATCTGCCTAAAACTGTGCTTCTTAATATTCCCCATAACGTCGTGACTAAAACAGCAGGGCAAAACATCCCCATTAGGATCTATATCCGCATAAAGCCAAGGCCAATAGCACCTAGTATTTGGCGAAGGCTTCATCCACAACGACAAGAAATCCTCAACATTAATATATATCCCATACCTCTGAGCCTTCTGGTACGCCTTCTGAAGATTCCTAAGAGTTGTGGACAAATCCTCCTTCCTTAGAATCAAATCCTCATACTCAGGATAGTACTTGTCAAATGTTACAATATTCGCCCCCACATCACGAGCCAAATCAATCATCTCATCAATAACCATAAAGTTCAGATTCAATATCACACAGTGAATATGCAAAAGAGGCTTACAAACACCAAACTCCGCCCTAACCCTACTAAAACTCTTCATAGAGGAATAAACCCTATCAAAAGAACCCGAAACCCCCCTAATATCCTCATAAACATCAGCATTCGGACCATCAACCGAAAACATCACAACATCCCAACCACACCTAACAATCTCACGAATCAAACCCTCAGTAAAAAGCGTACCATTAGTAGTCAAAACCCCCTCCATTCCAAACCTCTTAACCGCAGACATAATCTCCAAAATATCCCTCCGAAGAAGAGGCTCCCCACCACCCACCACATGCACCCGCCTAGTGCCCATACCCGCCAACTCCTCAATCAAAGACAAATACCTCTCCGTAGAAAGCTCAGACCTATACATCCTACTACGATACTCATCAGACAACTTACGCTGAAAACACATCCTACACTTCAAATTACACTTCAAAGTAGGCTTAAGATCCACTTCCTCAGGCGCCGAAAAACCACGACAACGCCAAACAGAAGCATAAAAATTCACCGAATTGGCAAGCCCAGAAACACCTAAAGGAAGAATATTCCTACCTCCACAAAACCTTTAAACAAACAAACCAACAAACACAAACCACAAACAACAACAAACACAACCATCAAATCAATAAAAACATTTCGCGAAACCCGGCTCTGAAAAGAAAATTCACACTACATAATGTGCTTCAAATGCAGAGCAGCAATGAATTACCATTTTTCGTCGAAAAACAAGATGCTACAAAAAATAAAAACATCAAAAAGAAAAATCAAAAAACAATTTTAAGTCACAAAACCCATAAAGAACAAATCAAAAACCCCACAAACCATCCACAAAACATCCTATTCTCTTCCAACCTCCTCCTCTTCGTCCTTCCCCACTTCCCCTTCCTTCTCCTCTTCCTCAGCCTCTTCTACTTTCTCTTCCTCAGCCTCTTCTACTTCCCCTGGAGCTTCTCTGGCTTCGTATTCTTCATAGTCTTCTGGAAACTCCTCTTCCTCAGGGGCCACATATTCATATTGGCTTCTGAGCACAAGGTTTACCACGTAGCCGGCTATCTTGTTTCGAACCTTCCTTGACTCTACATTCGTGTACTTTTCAACTAATTTCTTGTTTGTGTCAAAGTCGCTGGTGAAGACACCTGAATATTTTTCAACCAATTTCCTTGCAATCCTCTTAATGTAGGAGGGTCTAATTTTTCCCAGAGCCATACACCTCCAATTCTTGGAAACCTCTGCAATTTTCACCAATTACGCGCATTTCCAATCCAATCCCAAGCTTAAAAGCATTACTGAACCCTTACACGCCGACGAATGCAGAGTTGTTCGATTCCAACCCAAAAAGAGGCTTACTTTTATTTAATTTAAGGCTTCATTTAAAACCCATTTTTCGCGTATCTGCGAATTTTATGGTGGTACTTATTTTCAACCGTTGAACGCTCCATCTCGGAAAACGCTTATGCATCTTTTTAGAAACATATACATAAATCCTCGATACCAAAGAAGGAATCAATTTTACAAAGAAACTATATGAATAAGAAATGGATTTACCATATAAAGGAAAAGATGACTCCTCTGGTGAAAACAACGATTTAAGTGAAAAACGGAGACCAAAATTTGAAGACCATGTTCCCAGCAGCCGCCCACCAGCCAAAAATTTTAACCGAACATCTCATCTCAAAACACTGATCTAAGTATCTACCTTCCATCAGCTTAAAAAAAGGTTAAGGGGAGGACACCTTAATTCACATCCTTGGGCAGCACTATTCTCATAGTGTATCTCAGGGTAAGAATTATACTCAGTGTATAAAAGATAAATGGAGGCAGGAGTGTCAGTACTGTTTATAGGGTGAAACTATATCTGAAACCCCTAACGAAAACGCCGCAGTGAGCCCCACAGCAAGTATCATTAAAGTTAGTGCTCCCCAGGTGGACACTATTTTTCAGTGAACCGCAGAAATACATACTTATAGCCTCCCCAGCTTCCCCGTAGTGTTTGTACACAGCGATAAGTTCACAGAATCTATGTAAGTTTTTTCTTGCCGCTTCAAATATTGTAAGGATTTTCGCCTTTTTCCCTAATTTTTAGTATTCTTATCATTCAACCAGATTTAAGAAGAATCCATGCAACCATCAAAAAATGTTAAAAAGATGCAGACTTCGAATCCATCGCCGGTAACTGATGAAGAGGAATCCCGAGGAATACGCTGCGAAGATAGTGCACCTCATAAAGGAGACAGATGTTTAGATACTGTAATTTGGGGACCCCCTCCAAAACGAGGAGATAAAAAACATCAACGACGCCTCCCAAATTTCCGATATATATACTAGTTTTTACATAAATTTTGTGAAAATTGTGGAGAGGTTAGATATGGGTAGGGGTTTCGGGGTTCTTCTAATTGGTTTTCTTGTTTTTTCCCTGGGTTTTGGAACACTTTACTCAATGGCTTTAGGCAATATTTATACAGCTTCAAATGGCTTTTCTATGCTGGCCTATCTGGGCAATGGCTGGGGAGCTGCTTCCGCTTTGCAAATTAAAGCTACTGCTGATTTCCAGCCGCAGGAAGGCATCCAGACCCCATGGAACGATATGCGGATGGGAACAGTCACCAAGCAAGATTTGGAGACGAAAATAAATAGTGCTTTCATAGAGTGGCTTGCGGAACGTGGAAAAATCAATGAATTGTTTGGGGCTGTAATTGGCATACAGCACAAAAAGGATTCTCCCAGCACAAAATCTTTATATGCGCTTTTCAACCAGTTCCTTTACGAAAACCCGAAACAAGTGGAATACCTAAAACAGTACGATTCCCTACTCGCAAGGGAGCACGTGATGACAACAATGGTCGATATCCCAGATTTTGACCTGGTAATTGGGCAGGGGCGGCTTGTAGGGGAGTGGAACCAGTCACTAACCATAAATGGAACCCAGTTCACCGTAATTTGTAAGCAGTACCAGCTTGAAGTCAACGGCACCCTACAAGAAGTAATTAAAGCCTCCTACTACAACGAGGAGGGGATACTGATCATGGATCCAGACGTCTACAAAAGCATCCTTCCACTGTGGATCTGGATAGGCTGGTGGCCCTTCGGGTACCCACTATACTACGGCGAAGACGTTCAACTAGTTATCCGCTACAGAAACTCTTTTATGGTTCCAGGAACAGATAAACCTGTCTTGGAGGCTTTGAACTTTAAGGAAAGGTGTGTGCTTAATATTGGAATAGGAGCTGGAACAACTGTAACTGGTTTCATAGCACTTATTCTGGCAACCGTAGGAATTAGCGCACCAGCTATTGCAGCTGTGGGTGCTTTAGTAGGTCCTGCTGTAGGTTATGCCGTATGGGAGATAAGTAGGGCTTACGATCGGGCTTCGGTAAATGACTGGGGAATTAGAACACATACTTTCGTTCATTATATTTATCCTTGGACTATCCTTGGGTACCTCACCTCGTGGGTTACACAATACCTGGTTTGGTTCGATTACTCAATTCATGAGTGGCTTCCCAATTCCTACGTTACAGGCATCATCTTTACGGGCATTGGCGTTAACGCCTTAATACTTAGTGGTATTCAAGCTATGATTCTTGCTGAGGGCATAAAGAATTCATGGATTCCATGGAATACTTGGGTCTGGGCTGGCCCGTACTTTGGTTGACAACATTCCACTATTTTTTATTTGCTATAAAAACATGTTTTCGTTCTTTGTCTAAGAAGCGCAGCTTATGTACGTTTTTATCAAAAATGTTTGTAGGTGGTATGGAAATGGTTAAAAAATCTGAGAAGGATTCTGAAAAGCGGCGAGTTATGCTCAATAAGTTTTCTCTGCTTCTTATTTTAAATTGGACTGCATTTATTGCTCTGTACATCTCTATTTTGCTTATTTTCTCGAGGCTTTCTAAAACCTTCTTTTTCTTACCCTTCCGATTTTTAGCTTGCTTTCCGTTTCAAGAGCTTACTATGTTAAGGCTAATGTTTGTCCTAGTCACCGTCCCTTTACCCTTTCTACTATTTTACGCCCCAATCTACACTGAGGTTTCCAACCGTTACAAGAGCTACAAGGAGGTTTGGTCTCTGATAAAAAGTGTTGTGAAGCAGAACTATCAAAGAAACGCAATGTTCCTTCTTGCACCAGCACTATCCATCGCAATATCTGTATTGTGGGGGGCTTATGGTCTCATACACACCACATCATGGATTTACACCCTTCCCGGAACAGAAATATTTATACTATTTATGATAATATTCACGTCAATGATTGCACTATTTGGTAAAGCCCTGAATACTATAATCCAAGAAATCAAAAACATTCCATAAGCTAGTTGTTCTTTAATATACCTTTAAGGATCATAAGTATTATCTGGACGCCTTGGTAGAAACCCAAAATGGTTTAAACCTCCTAAAATGGTTAACAAGCAAAACCATATCCTTGGTTACAGAAAACTCTACAAACACGCGGTTTAAACCTTGGGATGAATTGTCAAGGGGTTTAAATAAGAATTTCTAGATAAATAGTTTTAATGTGGATTGCCTGGTAAAAAGGCTGAAAATTGAGGCTCCCATCCGAAAATGGGAAAAACTGGGGCTTAAGCAAAATACAAACAAAAAAATAAAGATTGAAAAGGGGAGTCAGATAGGGCTCAGGCTCCACGAATCTTATCAAGCAAGGTTTGAACCTGGGTTTTATTATCGTATAATCCCATTCTAACCGGCGATATGCCCAGTCCCAGCCCAATAAGCTGAGTAATAAAAATCACTGGAAGATTATAGTGACCATTCTTCAACTTAGCATTAAGCTCCTGCTGCCCCGCATCAAACTGAAAATGACAAAACGCACAAGGCGTGCAAACACAATCAGCACCCGCAGCCAACATGTTATCAATCTTCTCCTTGGTAAAGTCTAGGGCAACATCAATCTTCGCAGCCCTCACACCACCACCAGCACCACAACACATCAATTTATCCTTATACTCCAAAGGAACCGCATCCACAGCACTAATCAATTCCTCCATAATAACTGGAGTCTCAGGATTCCCCTTCTGCCTCACATCACTAGGCTTCAAAAAGTGGCAACCATAATGCACCCCAACCTTAACCCCAGTCAAAGGCTGAACCGTACTATCACTAATCCTCTCAAGACCCACATCGTTCCGCAAAACTTCAACAACATGCACCACATCGACCTTACCCTTATATTCCCTTCCAATCTTAGCCAACAACTGATTAACCTGCTCCCTCAACTCCTTATTCGACTTAAGCATATGATTAGCCTCCTGAAGGGTCCCATAACACCCATTGCAAGTAACCACGATATTCGCATTCAGACCCTCAGCAATAGTCAGATTCCTAGCAGCAATAGTCAACCACGTTAAAAGATCAAAAGAACCAAAAACTCCCGGAGCAGGACAACACGAAGCACCATTCATCTCCAAAACTTCAATATCAAAAAAGTTAAGCACATCCTTAGTCGCAGCCTCAATACCAGGATACCGATTTGGAGTCAAACAACCCAAAAAATAAGCATACCTACTTTTTCTCAACCTTCTGAGCCTCCTTCATTTGAGCCTCCTTCTGAGCATCCTCAACAATCTTCTTAAAACCAGTCTCCTCAACTATTTTGGTAACTTCTTTCAAACCTTCAGGAAACTTGTGAACAGTCGCCGGAAGTTCATCCAAGCCAATCTTCTTCCTAACTGCCCTAGTCTCATCATTAATAGGAACCGCATGACCAAACTTGAAAAGGTAACCACAAACAGCCAAATGCCTCGGATTGGCAACACCACTCCTAAAAGCAAGATTACGAATAACACGAACAACATCCGTAGTAGGCACCTTACGTGGGCAACGCTCTTGACAGGTAAAACACGTCGTGCACGACCAGAGCTCATCATCCTTGAAAACATCTTCTTTTAATCCCAGCTGAGCTCTCCTGAAAATCTTCTTAATACGCCACGCGGTCCTCCTACCGCTTGGACAGCCGCCGATACATGTGCCGCATTGGATGCAGGCTTTGAGTCTTTCCATTTCTTCTTTTGTGAAGTAATTTGAACCGTATTCTATTATTTCTTCGATGAATTGTGGATCTGTTTTTCTTATTATTTTTTGGTCTTCAGTCATGGTGGTTACCTTCTTTTGGTCATGATAGGTTGTTGGTTTTTATTGGGCGCTGTTGTGTGGCTTTTGCGCCGTCTTACGTTGTGTTTTTTAATTTATAAATTATTTGCTTTTTTTGGTTTGTTGTTTTTTTGTGTTTATTATTTTCGTGGAGTACTGGTTTGTTTTTGTGGTTTTTGTTTTGTTTGGTCCTTAGTTTTGGTTCTATTTTTGGGATTTTAAAAGGGTAGTTTGTTTTATTTGTGCTCTTTTTTGTGTTGGTTGGGGGTGTTTTAACTTTATTTTTTGTGTTTTTTTGTTTTTTATTTTTTGATTGTTGGGCGGAGGTGTTTGTTAATTTTTCTCATTTTTTGGGGTCTCGGTAGGTGTTTTTGGCGTTTTTGTGCTGGTTTGTGGCTTAATTTTTGTTTTTTGTGTGTGGCTGTAGACCTATCTGTGGGTGGGTGGTTTAGGGTTGTTGGGGGTTTGTAGGTTAACGAAAGCATTAAATATAAAAAATTACCGTGTTAGTCGGAAGTTTCACGTCTAAAAAATGGCGTGGGAAAATTTTTTAATGATGATTGTGTTTAGTGTTAGAAGTTCCAAACCGTTGTTCGGAGGAAGTCCTGATGGGTGAAAAAGAAGTACGTATTGGAGTGTACGTGTGTCACTGTGGAACGAACATTGCTGGTGTTGTTAGTCCGCAGGAATTGGCAAGCTATGCGGCGACTTTGCCCAATGTTGTGGTGGCGAAGGATTACCGTTTTATGTGTTCAGATCCTGGGCAGGAAATGATTAAGCAGGACATCAAGGAGCACAATCTTAACAGGATTGTGGTTGCGGCTTGCAGTCCCAGGCTTCACGAGCCTACTTTTCGAAGGGTGTGTGCGGAGGCTGGATTAAACCAGTTTCTTTATGAACAGGCGAATATTAGGGAGCATGATACCTGGGTGCATATGAGGCAGCCTAAAGAAGCGCTGGAAAAAGCGAAGGACTTGATAAGAATTGCGGTGGCCAAGGCTGCAAGACTGGAGCCACTAGAAGTGCAAAAGGTGAAGGTGACACCAGTATGCCTTATTGTTGGCGGTGGAATAGCTGGGATTTCAGCAGCTCTGGACGTGGCGAATGCAGGCTTCAAGGTTCACCTTCTTGAAAAAAGCCCAACCATAGGGGGAAGAATGGCCCAGCTTGACAAAACATTTCCTACGATGGACTGCAGTGCATGCATTTTGACCCCTAAAATGGTGGATGTTGCCCGGCATCCCAACATAGAAATCCACAGTTATAGTGAAATAAAGGAAGTGGAGGGATACGTGGGCAATTTCAAAGTCAAAATAGTAGAACACCCCAGATATGTATTGGCGGATAAATGTACTGGTTGTGGAAAATGTGCTGAAGTTTGTCCTGTATTTGTTCCAAACGAGTTTGAGTTGGGTATGGGATCAAGGAAAGCCATTTATGTTCCCTTCCCACAGGCAGTGCCTAACGTTTACACCATCGATAGAGAAAAATGTATAGAGTGTAAATTGTGTGTGAAGGTTTGTGAGCCTGAGGCTATTGATTTTAACCAGCAGGAGAGGGAGATAGAGCTGGAAGTAGGCACGGTGATAATTGCTACGGGCTATGATGTGTATACACCCTTTGATGCTCCTCAATATGGTTATGGTATTTTGCCCAATGTTATTACTTCGCTGGAACTTGAGAGATTATTAAGCTCGTTTGGCCCCACTGGTGGCAAGGTTATAGTTCCAACGACTCATGAGAAGCCGAAGCGGATTGCCTTCATACAGTGTGTGGGTTCACGTGACCAGAGGCTGTTTCCGTACTGTTCCCGGGTATGCTGCACTTATAGTGTGAAGCATGCTAGGCAGATTAAAGAGAAGTATCCTGACACTGAAATTTTCATTTTCTACATGGATATGAGAACTTTCGGAAAAGGCTACGATGAGTTCTACGAGATAGCTGGAAGAGAGTATGGGGTTAACTTTGTACGTGGCAGAGTTGCTGAAGTGAGGCGTGTTCCTGGGACGGATAAACTAATGGTTCGTGCAGAGGACACCTTGCTGGGTCAGCTTATGGAGCTGGAGGTAGACATGGTTGTTTTAGCGTCTGCGGTGATTCCCAGAGAGGAAACCGAACAAATACAGCATTTATTCCGGCTTTCCAGAAGCGCGGATGGATTCCTGCTGGAAGCACATCCTAAACTGCGCCCTGTAGACACTCTAACAGACGGAGTTTTTGTGGCGGGTATGGCTCAGGGACCGAAAGATATTCCAGATGCTGTGGCTCAGGGAAAAGGCGCGGCTGCAGCTGCAATAGCACTTATGGGTATGGGAGAAGTTGAGATTGAGCCCTATTTCAGCATTGTAAACGAGGAACTCTGCTCTGGGTGCAAGGTATGTCAGGACATCTGTCCCTATGGAGCAATTGGTATGACTGTGGATGGCAAATCTAACATAAACAGTGTGCTATGTAAGGGCTGTGGGGCCTGTGCCGCTGCCTGTCCCAGTGGAGCTATAGATACGCAGCACTTCAAGTTTAACCAGGTGATGGCTCAGATAGAGGCGGCGATGAAGAGGTGAGCTTTATGGGTGGTAACGGAGAATTTGAGCCTAGGATTGTTGGGATTTTGTGTAACTGGTGTACGTATGCTGGCGCTGATATGGCTGGCACTAGTAGAATGCAGTATCCTCCGAACGTGAGGTTTATTAGAGTTATGTGTAGCAGTCGTGTTGATCCCCAGTTTATTCTGAAGGCGTTCGAGTTGGGTGCAGATGGCGTGTTTATTGGAGGGTGCCACCATGGCGACTGCCACTATGTTACTGGTAATTATAGGGCTGAGGAACGGATTAAGCTTGTTAGGAAGTTAATTGAGCAACTGGGGATTGAGCCTGAAAGGCTGAGGTTGGAGTGGATTTCTGCTAGTGAAGGTAATGTTTTGGTTGAGGTTATGAACGATTTCGTTAAAAAATTGAAGGAGCTTGGACCAAGTCCGCTAAGTAAGGATAAGGAGTAAAAATTGGAGGTTTAAAAAATGCCCGTTACAGTAGCTATGGTTTCATTGGCAAGTTGTTGGGGTTGCTATCAATCTTTGCTTGATACTCACGAAGCCCTTTTGGACATTCTGCCCCAGCTGGACATCAAGTTCTGGCACACGGTTACTGACTTTAAGTATAAGGATCTGGAGAGTTACAAGGATGGTTCAATTGATGTAGGTATTGTTGAGGGCGTCTGCAGGACAGAGGAAGACGTGCACATCTTAAAAACTTTGAGGAAGAAATGTAAGACTCTGATTTCTTTGGGTACCTGTTCCACTTATGGTGGAATATATGGATTGCTTAATCTCACCACTATTGACCAAGCTTTGAAGCGCAAGTTTGTGGAGGCAGAAAGTGTCCAAGAACCTAATATCCCTGAAGAGGACGTCCCGAAAATGTTGGACTTCATTGTGCCAAACAGGAAGATAGTAGATTTTGAGGTTTTCCTTCCAGGATGCCCAGTAGTTTCTAAGGACATTGCTGATGCTATACTCGGCTTATTGAAGGGAGAGTTACCGAAGCCACCTGTGCGTACTCTGTGTGACGAATGTCCCAGGGAGAAATCTGAGGTAATTACTATAAAACAGTTGAAGAGAGACTATGAAGGGATACCGGATCCAAAAAAGTGTTTATTGGAGCAAGGATACATTTGCATGGGCCCCGCTACCCGCGAGGGATGTGGCGCACTATGTCCAAAGGCCGGAATGCCCTGCAGGGGATGCTACGGCCCTGGGCCGAATGTGATAGATCAGGGAGCTAAGATGATTAGTGCACTCGGCTCGATAGTAGATTATGAGTCTATAAGCCCGGAGGAACTTGTTGAAAAAGTCGGTGATGTCGCCGGCACTTTTTACAACTTCTTCTTACCATCGGGCATAATCTCAAAAACAGTGAGGAAGGCGAAATAATATGAGTAAGGAGATTGTTATTGAACCAGCAACCAGACTTGAAGGACATGCAAAAATTGTAATAAAACTTGACAAGAATAATAAAGTGGAAGATGCCCACTTTGGCGTAACAGTTACACGTTTCTTCGAAAAGTTCGTCGAAGGCCGCCTAATGGAGCGAGTTATCCGTATAGTGCCACGAATTTGTGGTATATGTCCCGAGGCCCACCACTTGGCTTCGGTAAGTGCTGTTGAAGCTGCTTGGGGCATAACTCCACCAAAGGCGGCGTTAAAGCTTAGAGACCTCCTTCTCCAAGCGAAAACTATTTCCAGTCATGCCCTGCACTTTTATGCGTTGGCAGCTCCAGACTTTTTAGTGGGACCACTTGCTGAACCGCAGTATAGAAATGTGGTCACTGTGATTAAACATTTACCTGACGCTGGTAAGAAAGCCATTGAGCTTATGAAAATTGGCCAGGATCTCTGCTTCTTGGTAGGCGGAAGAGCTATACATCCAGTCACATCTGTTCCAGGTGGCCAATCTAAGCCTATGACTGAGGAGGAGCGCGACGAGCAACTGAAGCGAATTGATAGAGCTATGGAGCTTGCCAAATTTACTTTAGACTTGGCTAGGAAGGTTGTTGGTGACTATTTGGATGTTATTACTAAGTTGGGAGTCTTTGATTCATACTATATTGGTCTTGCCAGGGAAGGTGTGCATACTATTTTTGGTGACGCAACGGTTAGAGTTATGAGCCCTGATGGCAAGATTGTCGCGGATTTTGCGAAGAAGGACTATTTGGACTATGTGGCGGAACATGTGGCTCCCCATTCCTATGCTACCCACATATTTTTCAAGCCTGCAAGTTATCCTGATGGAATATGGCGTGCAGGACCTTTGGGGCGTATAAATGTTGCGGATAAAATGGAAACTCCTCTGGCTCAAGAAGCCCTTAAGGAGTTCAGGGATGCTGTTGGTAGACCGTGCCACGCCACCCTTGCATATAATTGGGCCAGGGTAGTTGAACTGGTTGAAGCTGTGGAGAAGGCGAAGATGCTGCTTGAGGATCCTGATATTGTGAGTACCGATGTTAAGCTGGCGGATGTGGAGCCTAGGGAGGGTAACGGTGTGGGTGTAGTTGAGGCGCCTCGTGGAACATTGATACATCACTACTGGTCTGATGAGAAAGGGATATGTACAAAGGCAAACCTGATTGTCGCAACGAATCACAACATTGCCGCTGTGGAGAAATCTTTCTTGGTGACTGCCAAGCAAGTATTTGAGGATAAGATTCATGAAAAATTGAAGCTCCCCGAGCCCATGATAAAGACTTAAGGAAAATAGTTGGAGGATAAGGAAAAATGCCAGAAATCGACCCAAAGATTCTTAATCTCTTGGAGATGGTTATGCGGTCATATGACTGCTGACTTAGCTGTTCGGCGCATCTTGTTATCCTTGACAGTGAGGGTAAGGAGATTGCGAGCAAAGAGATTGTGATTGGCTCCGGCTGATCCGGTGTCTGAAACCCCGAAGAGGGAAGACATCGGGGACACCCCCCGCCGGGGGTTGCTTATCCAATCTCTGATTTCTGCTAAAAAAGGTAGGCTTTAAAATCATTCATAAGTATTAAGATTTTTAGGGATAATTCCCAGAATTTTTTAGAAATTAATAATTTTTAGTGACTTTTGCTTTAATTTTTTAATACTTAAATGATTATTGTTAATATGTTTTTTTGTGGCGGCGGATTGGGGTTTTTGGGCGGCGAAAGTTATTTATTGGTGTAATATTATAAACTTATAATGTTTTAGGGTCTTTGAGGGTTTCTCATGCAGCAGTTTAAGGTTGTGGTGGCGGGACCGCGGGCTAGCGGCAAAACGGAAATTGTTTCAAGGTTGGCGGAAAAGTTTAGTGGAAAAGGGTTTATTCATATTGATGCTGCGGGTTCTACCGTTTGTATGGATTATACATATTTTGATGTGGATGGCTCGCGTTTTCATTTCTTTGGAACTCCGGGGGCGGATCAATTTTCGGTGGTTAGAAAATCTTTGTCTAAGGGATTGAATGCTCTGCTCCTAGTAGTGAATAATGAGGATCCAGACTCCCTTTCAAAGGCGCGCACAATTTATGAGGAAATAGTTGGGAGTAAGGAGGTTCCAATGGTAATTGCCGTAAACGAGAAAAATTCGGTGGCTTCTTTATTTTTAAACGAAGTTAAGAACGTTTTTAATGTGCCGGACAGTAATGTGATTACTGTTAATGCCAAGAGCGGTGAGGGATTAGAGAAGCTCTTTTCAGAGATGATCAAAGTCGTTACAAATCATTACTTTAAGAACAGTACCTAAAACTTTTTATTCCCGTTTGCATTATAGCAAAACTATAACTAAGACTTTAACCCTAAATGATACACTGTTTTAACAGCGGATGTGACCTGAAATGAGAAATAAACGGTTGATTAGTATAACACTAACTATGATGATTGCATTAGCCTTCTCAGTATTTGCGCTCGCACCCATAGGAGCCTCAAATACATGTTGGTCTACGAACTCATATATTCCTAACTTATATTCTCCTCAATTGAGTGCTAGTGATGTGGGAAGTAAACAGGGGCCATATAATCTTACAGTGAGCTTTAACACTTATTATATTCAGGAGAGTGGCGATTTAATGATGTTCGTAGTTTTAGCTTCGACGCCCTCAGGCATAGTGCCCGGAATGGTGCTAGGCAATGGAACCACGGGTTGGCACTTTGTACCAGTAGACTATTATACGCCATCCATCACTCTTAGCCTTGAGGGAAATGTAACACTGTTCATATACGGAGCCCTAATGAAGAATGTTTGGCCCAGCGGTTGGCGCACTGTTGACGAGTGCTTTGGACTAGTGGGATTATACAACCCTATTAATAACGAAACTAATCGCCCTAATCTAGTAACTGCAAATGGAAACTGGCACATGATCCTAATATTTAGTGTAGCAGCTTCTTAAGGAACCAGCGGGAATGAAAAATTTCATCAGCAGTCACTTTAAATGTGGAACCGGCCAAAAGTCGTAAAATAAGATGTTCTACAGGGTGCATAGTTAGGGGTTTAAACTTACTTTCCAGCGCGGGCAATAGAAGGTTTCTCTACCTTTTTCTCTCTATTTTTCTAAGAGTTCTGTCAGCCTCTGTTGTAATTCTAGTTGTGGCTTCGGCTATTTTTCTGATTGCCTGTTCAATATCACCTGAGAGTAGGTTCTCTTCTGCTTTGTTAAACAGTTCGAGTGCGTTGGAGAAAAGGTCGGATTTTGTGACGTTAACCGCTATGCTTGCCTCACGGTTAATCGCGTCCAGCACCCACCAAATTACCTCCTTAGGTTCTGGTTCCCCTCTATCCTCCAAATAGGCTGAGTACCTTGTAAGGATAGATGAGAAAATGATTGAAAGCACCTTTAACTTTTCAGCAAAGCAGTAAGTTTCATAATCTTCCATTAAAAACATCCCTTTTCCATGAATCTGTAGATGTATTAATTAAGACTCTTTATCTTTTATTGGTTTCGGAACCCTTCTCTTGATTTGAGATGGCTTTACTTTGTTTTGGCTGCCAGTCGCATAAACGTTTTTCTCCATCTTTCAAGAGTTTCTTCGTTTCCTCCTAGGGCTTTGATCATAAAACCTGTTTTGTAAGCAATCAGTGTCAAGGTGGAGAATTTGGGTCTCACAATAAATTTGAATAGGAAAATTATTATGTTTGCCGCTCCGTCAAGTAGTTTCCACAAGTTTGACCCGGCATACACTTCTTCGGACATGCCGAAATATAGGGCGCGTCTAATGAAGTGCTCTTTTGATATGCGCTCCTTGAACATTTTGTGTTTAACTACTGCGTCTGGAGTGTAAACTACTCTGTAGCCTGCCGCCCTCACCCTTAGTCCCAAGTCGGTATCCTCGCCAGAGTAAAGTCCTCCAGACTTTCTGGTTATGTCTTCATTTAGAAAATTGATTTTTTCCATAACGCTTCTCCGCACCGCCATGTTGCAGCCATAGGGATTTAAGGCTTCGGTGCGCTGATTCTCTGTTCTTATTGCTAGTATGGGGTAAATTGGGGGCTCCAGCCACTTTGGAACTCTATCATAAAATATGGGAAGCACCTTTCCGGTGACCAGCCCGATTTGAGGAGACTCTTCAAAAACCTTCACTAGGTTCGCTATCCAGTCCTCTCGATGAATTATGCAGTCATCATCTGTGGAAACTATTATTTCCCCCTTAGATTTACGCATAATAAGGTTTCTTGAGCGAGTGTTCCCCATCTCAGTATCATTTCTAAAGATGTGAAAATTTTTGTATTGACCAAATCTACTCTTCAAATATTCATAGGTTCCGTCTGTTGACGCGTCGTCTATTACCCACACATCAAAATGGGGATAATTTTGGCTCAGAATACCCTCCAAACACTCAGCAACATCCTTCTTGCGATTGTAGGCACACAAAACAACGGAAACAGACAACACCATTTCACTGTATCTCCTTATAACGCGTTGTAGAGTTTCACCCACGTAATTAATATAAAACTGTCTTTAAACCTTTGTGTGTATTTAGCTTTTTGTCCATGCGGTGGTTAGGCTTTCTGCCATTTTTTGGCATGGGTTGAATCCCTGCTGTCCCCATGTGGCCAGCAGGGTTGTGA
>Ga0136652_1000329_pt1 | contig 23661 bp, 21 predicted proteins | sample ConPoolayeEmetaG_FD_94864 | JGI IMG/M metagenome (GOLD analysis project Ga0136652, IMG submission 94864) | Hot spring microbial mat communities from California, USA to study Microbial Dark Matter (Phase II) - Cone Pool mat layer E metaG... ...
ATACCTTCGTTATCGCCGCCGTCAACGTCGTCTTACCATGATCAATGTGCCCAATCGTCCCTATGTTAACGTGCGGCTTCTTCCTCTCAAATTTTTCCTTCGCCATGTCTTTTTACCTCCTCGGAGCCAGGCAAAATTTTTTATAAAAGCCCAAGACCAGATTTGAACTGGTGACCCCGTCCTTACCAAGGACGTGCTCTGCCAACTGAGCTACTTGGGCTTAACTTCTTTTCTTTAAGAGCGGGAAACGGGATTCGAACCCGCGACATTCAGCTTGGAAGGCTGACGCTCTACCAACTGAGCTATTCCCGCACAAAAAATGGGCAGGGAAGGATTCGAACCTCCGAAGCGTTTCCGCAGCGGGTTTACAGCCCGCCCCATTTGGCCACTTTGGTACCTGCCCATATTAATCTTCCCTATCAGGCCAGGCCTGCCATCTATTTTCTGAGCCAGCGAAGGGATTCGAACCCCCGACCCGCTGATTACAAATCAGCTGCTCTACCAACTGAGCTACGCTGGCAATCATCTTTAATTTTCCACAATTTCTTGCTTAATTTTTTGAAAAATCTCTCTCTCTTTTTTTAAGGTTGAGATAATTTAAAAGTAAGATAAAAATTTACACCGAGAATACTAACCTAATTTAATCTTTTTGTCAAGATATGGACAGATTTTAATTATTTTTTTGACCTGGCTGCCTCAGCCGGCTTATTTTCTCCATAATAATCCGGTTGAAATCCAGATTAAATATAATATATCTGGCTTTCTGGGCTGATGTCAACTGCTGGAAAAGAAATTCCTCAAAGGCTTCTTCCCGTTTCTGGATTTTTTGCCGGATTTCTCGCACTCTGGCCACTCTGATCTCGAACTCCTCTGGGCTGGATTTCCCCTCTTTAAGCATCAGCCTTAAATCTCTGAGCTCCAGAGCCAGCTGTCTTTGAAGCTCTGCCTTATCCTTTTCCGCCCTGTTGAGTTCGGGGAAAATTACTGCTGTCTGCTCCTGGGTAAGCTCCAGCTCCTGAGTCATCCGCAAAGCCCGCAGAGTAAAAAGATTCTGGCGGAGGTTAGACTGATTACGATGATGAACCTGGGCTTCAACATCCACTACCAGCATCGACAGGAATAAAATACCGAGCAAAAAAAGACTATTTTTTCGGAATATCATATTCCCTCCGTAAATTTCATGCTTTCTTTTAGCAATATATTATCATTAATTTCTATATTATTTTGCCTTAAGTAAACATCTACTTCATCCTCTCCAGATTCCAAATCGCTATTTCTTAATTCTTTAAAAATGCTGTCCAGCACCTCTTCATTAAACTTTTCAAGATAATCACCTTCGCTTATGTTTTGGGTTAAAATCAGATAGGAATCTTCATAAGACATCAAGGTAGCTAACTGCAAATTCTGGCTACTGGCTGGCCTGAAACTAAAAACAAAATAGACGACTAAAACTATCGCCAGGGCTGCAGGTATTAAAGCCCAGGTTGGCCGCAGCAGCCAGCGTTCGTTTCTCCTTTTTACATGATTGTATTCTCTTTCGAGGCGCCGGAGTTTGTCCGAAAGTTTGACTTCGAACTCGGCTCGGCTTTCCATTTCAACTTCTGGCATAGTCTTGATTTTTTCATTTATCAGACGGAGTTCTTCAAAATAAAGGCGGCAGTCGGCGCAACTTCTCAGGTGAAGCTCAAGTTTTTTATCCTCCTGGTGGCTAAGACTACCATCCAGGGCATCCGACATCATCTTCCTGTACTTTTCGCAGTTCATTTCAAACCTCTTTAATAAATCCCAGGTATGGTCTGAGTTTTTCTCTCAGAATCTTCCTGGCTTCATGAACCTTCCAGGAAACTGTACCCTCAGAGCAGCCAAGAACTCTGGCTGCCTCGGCATGGCTCATCCCCTGAAAGATTACCAGAGAAAAAGCAGTTTTATAGGTCAGAGGCAACTCGGCTATGGCCTGATCCATTTTTATTCTTAACTCATCCTCAATAGAAGCCTCTTCCGTCGACGAAACTTTTGGTTCTTTCCAGCCACCGTCGTTCAATCTTCCGTCAAGATATTCAAAGTTTTTTCTCTGTTTCCGGTTTTTTTTCAGAAAATTCAAGGTATGGTTAACCGCTATCTGGTGAACCCAGGTATGAAAGCTCGACTTCAATCTGAACTTCTTTAGCCCTTCATAGGCTTTGATAAAGGTTTCCTGGGTTAAATCTTTGGCATCTTCCCGATTGCCGGTCATTCTGTATATTAGGCTGTAAATGGGCTGTTCGTACTTTTTTACCAGTTCCATAAAAGCCTCAACTTCTCCCTGTCTGGCTCTTTCTACCAGGTTTTTTTCTGCATCCCTCGTTAGCATAGACTTTTCTGCCCTTACCAGAAGACTAAACCGCGTCCTGTCTTGCTTGAGCCTTCATCTTTTTAGACATAATTTCAAGCAATTTCTTTGAATTATTTGGCTGATCTCGCTATTTCTCAAATTGACTACCTTCTTCTTAATTGATAATATGAGGTTTGTAAATTTATATCAAGGTAACTGCTATGATCGAAAGGTATACTTTGCCCGAAATGGGTGCTATCTGGTCTGACCAAAATCGCTACCAAAAATGGCTTGAGGTGGAACTGGCAGTCTGTGAAGCTTGGGCCAGACTAGGTCAGATACCCAGGTCAGCCCTGGCCAACATTAAGAAAAAAGCTAATTTTTCCGTTTCCCGGATTGAGGAAATCGAGAAAGTAGTTAAACACGATGTGATTGCCTTTTTGACTTCAGTAGCGGAATTTGTGGGAGAAGATTCGCGTTTCATTCACATGGGGTTAACCTCATATGATGTGGTGGATACCGCTCTTTCCCTTTTAATAGTAGAATCCCTCGATAGAGTGGAAAAAAGACTGATTGAGCTGAAAAAAATTCTTAAGAAACAGGCCTTAAGATACAAAAAAACTCCCTGTATAGGCCGGACTCATGGCGTTCATGCCGAGCCGGTTACTTTCGGTTTCAAGATTTTAGTCTGGTACGCTGAAGTTAACCGTCATCTGGACAGAGTCCGAAGAGCCCGAGAAATAATAAGCGTTGGCCGGATTGCCGGTTCGGTCGGCACCTACATTCACCTTGACCCCCGAGTGGAAAAATACGCCCTTAAAAGCCTGGGTTTAAAGCCGGCTCCGGTTTCCACCCAGGTTCTGCAGCGCGACCGTCACGCCGAGGTCATGAGCTGTCTGGCTCTTATAGCCACCTCTCTGGAGAAATTTGCCCTAGAAATCAGACATCTGCAGAGGACTGAAGTGCTGGAGGTTGAAGAGCCTTTCACCAAAGGACAGAAGGGTTCCTCTGCCATGCCCCATAAAAGAAACCCAGTGCGCTGTGAAAGAATTGCCGGCCTGGCTAGAATCATCAGAGGAAATCTTCAGGTTGCTCTGGAAAACATTCCCCTCTGGCACGAGCGGGATATCTCCCATTCTTCAGCCGAAAGAGTAATTTTCCCGGATTCTTTCATTCTTACCGATTACTTGCTTAAGGAAATGGCAGAAATCATTTCCAACTGGCATGTATACCCGGAGAGAATGAAGAAAAATATCCAGTTGACCAGGGGGTTGATTTTCTCCCAGGCAGTAATGCTGGCTTTGACCCGCAAGGGACTCACCCGGGAAGAAGCTTACCGCTTAGTCCAAAACTGCAGCCTGAAAGCCTGGGAGGAAAGCCTCGATTTCCGGCAGCTGGTTCAAGCTGACCCGGAAATCACCAGGCATCTGTCCGCAAAAGAAATAGAGGCTTGTTTTTCTCTGGAGCCTTTTCTCCAGAAAATAGACTTCATTTTTGAAAGGGTCTTCCATGAAAGTTAGAATTCTGGTTTCCTTAAAACCGAGCGTTCTTGACCCCCAGGGCCAGACAGTCCGTAACGCCCTGCATACTCTTGGCTACAAATCAGTCAAAGATGTGAGACAGGGTAAAGTCTTTGAGGTTGAACTGGAAGAGCCAGAGCGCTCTGAAGCAGAAAAAATCATTCCAGAAATAGCCGATAAGGTTTTGGCCAATCCAATCATAGAAAAATTTACCTGGGAAATAATTGAGGATTGAAACTCAGTAGAGGAAAGGATTAAACCATGAAATTCGGAGTTGTCGTTTTCCCGGGGTCAAATTGCGACTACGACACCTTTCACGCTCTTCAGAATGTCATGGGTCAGGAAACAGTCTTTCTCTGGCACAAAGACCATAACCTGCAGAATGTTGACTGCGTTGTCCTACCAGGTGGTTTTTCCTACGGTGATTATTTGCGCTCTGGAGCCATTGCTCGCTTCTCCCCCATTATGTCAGAAGTCAAAAAATTTGCAGCCTCCGGGGGTCTGGTTCTGGGCATCTGCAACGGCTTTCAAATTCTGCTGGAAGCCGGTCTTCTGCCTGGAGCCATGCTCAGAAATAAAAACCTCAAATTCCTCTGCCAGCACGTTTATATCAGGATTGAAAACGCAAAAACCGCCTTTAGCAATTCCGGAAAAAAAGGGCAGGTCTTAAAAATCCCTATTGCCCACTTTGACGGAAATTACTACGCTGAGCCTGAGCTTCTGGCCGAGCTGGAAAAAAACCAGCAGATTGTCTTCAGGTATTGTGACGAAAAAGGGCGGGTTACCGAAGAAGCTAACGTTAACGGCTCAGTTCACAACATAGCCGGCATTGTTAACCGGGAGGGCAACGTTCTGGGTATGATGCCCCATCCAGAAAGAGCCTCAGAAAAGATTCTGGGCAGTGAGGATGGCCGAGTCATCTTCCAGTCGATGATAAATTATTTAGAGAAAAAATCTGGAAGCCGAAAAAAGAAAACCACTAGGCCTTCTCGTCCGGCAGTTTCGCCTTTACCGCCTTTAATCGAGACTTTTTAGGGTGGAACCATGATTGATGAGAAAACCTTAGCTGACCATAACCTGACCAGGGAAGAATACGATTACATAGTTAAACTCATCGGCCGGGAACCAAACCTGACCGAGCTGGGCATTTTTTCCGTAATGTGGTCTGAGCATTGCGGTTACAAAAGCTCCAAGGTCTATCTTAAAAGATTTCCTACCAAAGGAAAATATCTCATTCAGGGACCAGGTGAAAACGCTGGCGTTCTGGACATCGGCGACGGTCTGGCCGTGGTTTTCAAGATAGAATCACATAATCATCCTTCTTACATAGAACCCTATCAGGGAGCAGCTACCGGAGTAGGAGGCATTCTGCGCGACATTTTTACCATGGGTGCCAGACCGGTGGCCGTTCTGGATTCTCTGCGCTTTGGCCCACTTGATAATCCAAAGAACCGGGCCATTATGGAAGGCGTGGTCAGTGGTATTTCTGGTTACGGAAATTCTTTCGGCGTTCCCACGGTTGGCGGTGAAGTATATTTTAACGAATGTTATTCTCATAACCCTCTGGTGAACGTGTGCTGTGTAGGTTTGGCCGAGAAAAACAGGCTATTTTTCGCCCGGGCTAAAGGAGTCGGCAATGCGGTCATTTACGTGGGAGCCAAAACCGGCCGCGACGGAATCCACGGAGCCACCATGGCTTCGGCTGAATTTGGTAAAGAGACAGAACACAAGCGGCCAAACGTTCAGGTGGGCGACCCTTTTAAAGAAAAACTGCTGCTGGAAGCCTGCCTGGAAGCCATGGCCAAAAATTTAATTGTTGGCATTCAGGATATGGGAGCAGCCGGGCTAACCTGCTCCACCACAGAAATGGCAGCCAAAGCTGATACTGGAATGGAAATTAACCTTGACCTCGTCCCCCAGCGCGAAGAAGGCATGACCCCATACGAGATTATGCTCTCGGAATCACAGGAAAGAATGCTCATTGTAGCTGAGCCGGATAAAGTTAAAGAACTCCAGGCCATTTTCAACAAATGGGACCTTGATGCCGTGGTTATCGGCCAGGTCACTGACGACGGCCGGTTAAAGGCTTATTTTCATGGAGAGCTGGTCATTGATATTCCCGTTAAAGCCGTGGTTGACCTCTGCCCGGCTTACCGGCGTCCGGCCCGAACTCCGGCTTTTATAAAGAAAATCAGCCGGCTTAAAATGCCGGAAATGCCTTCTGACCTGAACCAGGTCTTTCTGCAGATGGTAGCTTCGCCTAACCTGGCTGACAAGGAGTGGGTTTTCCGGCAGTATGACCACATGGTCCAGGTTAACACCATGGTCCTGCCGGGAGCTGACTCAGCTGTGCTCAGGTTAAAAGGCCTGAAAAAGGGCCTGGCCATGACCCTGGACGGCAACTCCCGCTATGCTTTCCTCAACCCACGCCGTGGCGGACAGATTGCTGTGGCTGAAGCCTGCCGTAACCTCGCCTGCGCAGGCGCCATGCCCATAGGTGTGACCAATTGCCTTAATTTCGGCAACCCGGAAAAACCGGAAATCATGTGGCAGTTCAAGGAAGCAGTGGAAGGAATTGCTGAAGCCTGTCGCAAATTTGAAATTCCGGTTACTGGTGGAAACGTTAGCTTTTACAATGAGACAGAAGGCCGGGCCATTTATCCCACACCTGTCCTGGGCATTGTCGGCCTGGTGGAAGATGTCTCCACCGTGCCTTCAGCTGGTTTTCTTGGAGCCAATGAAGCCATTATCCTTCTTGGTGAAAACAGAGAAGAGCTTGGTGGCTCGGAGTACCTGAAGCTGGTGTTTGATGAAGAAAAGGGACAGCCGCCGGCCCTCAATTTTGAAACCGAGAAAAAAGTCCAGGAATGCTGCCGTCAGGCCATAAGACAGAAACTCGTCCGGACCGCTCATGATGTATCCGATGGCGGTCTGGCTGTGGCTCTAGCCGAGTGTTCATTCAAAAGCCCCAAAAAACTGGGTTTTGAAGTCAAGCTGAACGACCCCATTCGCACCGATGCTCTTCTTTTCGGTGAAAGCCAGTCAAGAATAATACTGGTAGCAAAAGAAAGAAATGTAAAAAAGATTCTGGCGCTGGCCAGGAAACTTAAGGTTAAAGCCAGAGTCATTGGCCGGACTGGTGGTAAAAAGATAGTTATCTGGCACAAAAAGAAAAAAGTTGTTGACCAGACCGTGGAGATGGCCTTCAACGCCTGGAAAAAGGCTATTCCGAATTATTTCCAGGTAAAAAAAGATCAGTAATAAATTAAGGGGGGATAATGAACGAACAGCAATTTTTTCGGAGTCCGAAAAAACACGGTCGAGTGGCGGTGCTGCTTTCCGGCCGGGGCTCCAACTTCAGGGCCCTTCATGATGCCATGCTGGCTGGAAAGATTGATGCCGAAATCGTTCTGGTTTTTAGCAACAAAGCCGAGGCACCCGGCTTACAGACCGCCAGAGAAAGAGATCTGGAGACCCTTCACCTGGACCCGAAGAGCTTTCCCAGCAAAGAAGCCTATGATGCCGCCATTGTTGAGGAATTAAAAAAAAGACAGGTGGACCTGGTCTGTCTGGCCGGTTATATGAAGATAATAACTCCGTATTTCTGCCAGGTTTACCGTAACCAGATTATGAACATCCACCCAGCTCTGCTTCCCTCCTTCCCTGGACTCCATGCCCAGAAGCAGGCGGTTGATTATGGCGTGCGTTATTCAGGAGCTACGGTTCATTTTGTCTGGGAAGAAGTTGATGCCGGTCCGATAATTCTTCAGGCCGTTGTTCCGGTTTACCAGGACGACACAGAAGAAACGCTGGCAGATAGAATTCTGGAGCAGGAGCATAAGATTTATCCTGAAGCAGTTCGTCTTTACTTTGAAGGCAGGCTGGAAGTCCGCGGCCGCAAAGTCTTCATCCTTTAAAAATGGGGACACAATCTATATTTCCTATTTTTCTCAGGCCCGAAAAAGAGGGACACAAACTATATTTCCTATTTTCTTGGGGCGCTAAAAACTACTAAAAAAACCGGGCCACTATTTATTTCAATTCCTCTTTTAATTTCTTTTACAACAACACCAAAAACACGGTTCAAAAAAAGACCCTCTAAATTCCCTGTTATCTACACCAGAAGCGCTGGTAAAAATTGGGTCATTTCCGTGCGTCCACAGCTACGGGCACCCCAGGTCAAGAGCTTAATATGAAATATTTTAATCTTTAAAGAACAAAGCCAGTCATCTATTTACTCCTGGTGTAAAGGCATTTTCTATATCTCGTTTTTTTTTATTTCCTGCGTCCCTAAAATAAAAATGGTGGAGGTCTAATCCAAAAATATTAAAAAACCTACCTCTCACTTAAAGCCCTCTATAAAAATACTGGCCATACCTCCAATTTCCCCCTACTTATGATTAAAGGAGCAACAAGAAAATTAAGTCGTCCAGAAAATTCCCTCTAACCCATTTTAACCTTTTAATTCCCTTTTATTTTTTCTATTTTATACCCGGCACTAAAAAATTTTGTCTTCTATGTAAGTAGTCATAGACGCGCAGGAGTCAACATGTACTATGCTTTTTAATCTGTATTTTTTTGTGTTATTCTGCCATAATTCCCTTGATATTCTGGCTATAATAAGTCATATTTATAGATAAAATTTTTTAAGGGTAACAACCATGTTCAAGCCAGTAGAAGAACAGCTGAAGCTCCTGCGAAAAGGAGCAGTAGAAATCATCCAGGAAGAAGACCTGGTGCGCAAACTGGAAAGGTCTATCAAGGAAAATAAACCTCTTACAGTCAAAGCCGGTTTTGACCCCACAGCACCCGATATTCACCTCGGGCATACTGTTCTTTTGCGAAAAATGAAACATTTCCAGGAACTCGGGCACCGGGTCGTTTTTCTGATAGGCGACTTCACTGGACTCATCGGCGACCCCAGCGGCCGCTCAACCACCAGGCCGGCCATGACCCGCGAAGAAATCAACAAAAACGCTGAAACCTACAAACAGCAGGTTTTTAAAATTTTGGACCCGCAAAAAACCGTCGTAGATTTCAACTCTCGCTGGCTCGGGGCACTAACCAGCTTTGATGTCATCAAGCTAGCTTCTAAATACACCGTGGCCAGGCTACTGGAAAGAGATGACTTCACCAAAAGATTCAAAGCCGGCCTGCCCATCTCCGTTCACGAACTTCTCTACCCTCTCATGCAGGCCTATGATTCGGTAGCCCTCCAGGCTGATGTAGAGCTCGGCGGCACTGACCAGAAGTTCAACTTGCTGGTGGGCCGGGAAATTCAGCGCGAGTACGGCCAAGAACCGCAGGTCATACTGACCATGCCGCTCCTGGAAGGACTGGACGGTGTAGAGAAAATGTCCAAATCCCTGGGTAATTACGTTGGCATCAACGAACCGCCTCAGGAAATGTTCGGCAAGTTAATGTCCATTTCTGACGAACTTATGTACCGGTATTACGAATTGCTGACTGACGTGCCCACCGACCAGATTGAAACCTGGAAGCAACAGGCCCGTGAAGGCAATGTCAACCCTCGCGACCTCAAAGCCCAGCTGGCCAGAATGATCGTAGCTGATTTCTGGGGAGAGGAAGAAGCCAGAAAAGCTTCTGAAGAATTTGACCGCATTTTTAAGCATAAAGAAATCCCGGAAGAGATGGAAGAAAAAATCGTGAAGGTCAACAAAGAAACACCTAAGGTGGAGCTGGTGGAAACCATGTTCAACCTGGGTCTTGTCCCTTCCAGAGGTGAAGCCAAGCGGCTCATTCGCCAGGGCGGAGTTTACCTTGACGGCCAGCGGGTGGAAAGCATTGATTACCAGCTTGACGCCAACAAACCAGAGCAAATCTTAAAAATCGGCAAACGCAAATTCTACCGCCTGAAATTTCTCTTAAAATAATCCACAAGAACAGACCTTTTGATCAAAGACCATTTCTAAATCCTAAAGATATAAGATAGCAGGTGTTGCTTTTCTTAATCCCAGAGGCGGGAGTACTTGGCTCCGTTTCCGGTGTTGAATAAAATCACCAATTCTCCTTCCCTGACCCAGCCATTTCGCTTCAGACGGAGAAAGGCCGCCAGCGTAGCTCCACCCTCCGGGGCTGGCCAGATACCTGTTGTCTTGCCAAGCAAATAAGTGGCTTCAAGAATTTCTCGGTCGGAAACAACCACAGCCGTTCCCTGACTTTCTCTAAGGGCCCGGAGAATTAAAAAATCTCCAATGGCAGCCGGTACCCGCAGTCCATCAGCAATGGTTCTGGCGTTTGGCCAGGGCTCAGCAAATTCTTTCCCCTCATGAAAAGCTTTAACTATCGGGGCGCAGCCGTCCGATTGCACAGTTACCAGGCGTGGCTTTCTCGAGCCAATCCAGCCGAGCTTCTCCATCTCCTCAAAAGCCTTCCACATCCCGACTAGTCCAGTACCACCACCGGTCGGGTAGATGATTACATCAGGAAGAATCCAGTCAAGTTGCTCAGCCAGTTCGTAACCCATGGTTTTCTTGCCTTCGATCCGGTAAGGCTCCTTGAGCGTAGAAAGATCAAAACGGTCATATTTCTCAAGGTCTTCCCGGGCTGCTTTACCGCAATCGGTAATCAGGCCATCAATCAGGTGAACCTGAGCCCCAAGCACGCGGCACTCATTAATAAAAGGCTTCGGAACATCAGCAGGCATATAAACATGAGCTTCCAGCCCGGCCAGGGCAGCGTAGGCACTCATGGCACAGGCCGCATTTCCGGCTGAGGGAATGGAAAGTGCTTTAGCCCCGAGTTCCAATGCTCTTGAAACGGCCATACAGAGTCCACGGGCTTTAAAAGAACCAGTCGGGTTAAGCCCTTCATCTTTTACATAAACCGGGCTGTGCCCTAACTCCTTTTCCAGCCGCTTTGCCCTCAGCAGCGGAGTAAAACCTTCTCCCAGCGAAACCTTATGCGCATCGTCCTGGAGGGGAAGCAGTTCCCGATAACGCCAGAGTGTTGGCTCCCTGTTTAAAAGGTCCTGAGGCCCCACCACCCGGCTGGCTTCCTCTAGGTCATACCGGGCCAGAAGGGGCTTAGTGCATTTCGGACAGAGGTTCCAGAGCTTATTTGGTTCCAGCTTTTCCAAGCACCACCCGCATTCTAAATAGCTCAGATAACTCAAATTGGCCATATTAAAGATTTTATTACCTTTTGTTTCCCGGTCAACATTTAATATACAGGTCTGCTTTTTCTATACTACTTTTCATTTTTCATTTTTTTCTTTTTCCAGACCGGCCTGAAGAAACATATTAATGGTGAACTTATCAAAACCTTTATCAACTATCATCCGGGCAATTTCCTGGTTATGGCGGAAATATTCCTCTTCCAGCTTTTGGTCTTCCTCAAGGTCCTCGCTGAGGCGGCGGAAGCTCACCAAAGCAGGAAGATTTATCACCTGTCCGTTACCATATATTCACACATGGCAGTCATCGGTCATTTATACTATCGTCGCCAGGATAAATAAAGCCATCTCGAACTTTATAAAAACATTCATTTGTTGTTAAATAGAGATATCCAGATGGAAAAACAAGACAGGAGGCACCAATGAGAAAAAAATATCTATGGTCTTTTTTGATTTTTCTCTTGTTATTAGTAATAGCTAATAGGCTCCCCTATGCCCAGGAGAAAACGCAGACCCGGGCCGATTATTCCGAAGCCCTGATGCTGATAGATGCCTGGCTTGAAGCCCAGCGCGACTACGAAAGACTCCCAGGAATGTCGGCTGCCATCGTAGAAAACCAGGAGATAATCTTTGCCCGAGCCTATGGTCTGGCGGACCTGGAGAAAAAAGTCAGAACCACGCCAAACACGATTTACAGTATCTGCTCCATCTCCAAGCTTTTCACCTCGGTAGCTATCATGCAGCTCCGCGATGCCGGCAAACTAAAGCTGGACGATGAAGTAAGCACCCATCTGCCCTGGTTTAACATCAAACAGCAGTACCCGGACAGCGGCCCCATCACCATCCGCTCTATCCTGACCCACTCATCCGGTCTGCCACGTGAATCAGATTATCCTTACTGGAGCAAACCCGATTTTCACTTCCCCACCCGGGAACAGCTTAAAGAAAAACTTGGCCAGCAGAAAACCCTTTATCCCCCATCAACCTATTTCCAGTATAGCAACCTGGGAATCGCCCTTCTGGGAGAGATTGTGGCTCAAATTTCAGGCATGTCTTACGACGATTACGTAAATGAGAAAATTCTAAAGCCCCTCGGTATGAAGGACACCCGCCCCTATCTTCCAAAGGAACTGTGGCGAGGGCAACTGGCCACTGGCTACAGTTCATTAACCCGAAACGGAACGCGGGAGATGCTGCCCTTTTTCCAGACTGAAGGCATCAAGCCAGCGGCCGGGTTTTCCTCAACGGTGCTGGATTTAGCCAAATTCGCCTCCTGGCAGTTCCGGCTTCTGGAAAAAGGCGGAGAAGAAATTCTCAAAGCTCCGACCCTTCGTGAAATGCACCGCGTCCACTGGATGGACCCTGACTGGAAAACCTCGTGGGGACTTGGCTTTTCTGTTTATGAGCTAGACGGCAGGACCATTGTCGGACACGGTGGCTCCTGTCCCGGCTACCGAAGCACTTTGATGATTGACCCCGGAAAGAAGCAAGCCTTTGTGGTGATGATAAACGCCTCAGGAACCGAGCCTGAAAAATATGCCCGGGGAATGAGAGAAATCCTGAAAAAGGCCGCCTCAAAAAAAGAACCGACGACACCCAGCGTAAATCTTGAAGACTACGCGGGCTATTACGATGCTCAGCCCTGGTGGGGCGAAACCGTGGTTCTTCCCTGGCAGGGTAACCTGGCCATGGTCAGCTTCCCGTCCGACAATCCTGCTCAGGGACTAACCCTTTTGAAGCACATCGAGGGAGACACCTTCCGGCGGATACGAAACGATGAATCGCTGGGCGAAGAAGTTATCTTTGAAAGAGACAAAGCTGGTAAGGTGATTCGCTTCGTCCGGCACAGCAACTATTACCCGAAGATTAGGTCTCTTAATTGAAAATGGGGATTGAACAGATTTAACAGGTCAGGTGGAAGGCGCCGGCTTTTTTGCGGCCCGAAAGGCCGTTAAAAATCTCAACCGCCTCGGCGGTTGGTTTCCAGATGACCTCTATTCCCTGCTCTTCTAAAAATTTCTCCGTTTCAAAAGGAACGTCCATCGCCCCGTAGGCACCTGTCCCGATGACCAGAATTTCAGGCTTTCGCTCCACAACAACTTTCAGGTCATCCGGACACAGAGAATGCCCTTCCCTCCGCCACCAGTCAGAGAAAATTTCCTCTCCGACAATGATTAAATCAGCAGTATAGACCTTTCCCCCGATTACCATCCGCCCGAAAGAATAATTTGTTATCACCATTGAAACACAGCCCCAGGTTTTTTTACACTTTAATTTTATGCCTTAAAAAGCAATTATTTCAAACCGGCTAATTTTTCAAACCCATAAATAATCAACAATTTCATAGCTAAGAAATCATTCCCTCACTCAACATTATAGTATCCTAATTCCTAACCATTACTCCCCCGAATTTGAGCAAAAACTCAGGCTGATATTTTTGTGTGCTGGGTCACATACATTAGTGATACATTAGAATCCTTTGAATTATGATGAACATTAATCCCTTTTCCGTTGAGAAATTTTTGCTTTTCTCTCTTATGGCCAAGTTATGCCTGGCGCAACCGCCCTCAAACAGTAGAGCTATTGATCGCCAAAAAATCTTGGGTAAAAGTGTCACTAATGTCATGAACTTAAACATTTTGTTGATTAACTTTAATTTTTGTCTTATAAAATAATTTCTCCGAAATCAGGCCACGGAAAAGCTTTTTGGCCGCATCCTGTTACCTTAGCTATAAAAAATAAATTATGAATAAAGGAGGAGGGATGAAAAAGAAATCCTTAACCATCATTTTTCCGGTTTTCCTTTTGTGCTTAATTTTTCTGACCACAGGCTGTTCCCAGGCTACCAAAAAACGGCTGGTGACGGTTGAAGACGAACTTTCTAAGGTTCAGGCTCAGGTTTCAACGCTGCAGAATGAAAAGGCTCAACTGGAACAATCCTTAACCGAGACCAAGAAGGCCTTGGAAGAAGCTAAAGCTGAAAACAGCAAACTAAAGGGAGAGATTGATTCTCTCAAGGCCAGGATTTCCGATTTAGAAAAAGAGAAAAATGACCTGATTGCTGCCAGCGAGAAAGATAAAGCTGACAATTCCAAGAAAGTCCGGGCTTTGAATAATTTGATCGCCCGGCTGCGCAATGAAGTTAAAGAAAAGGAAGCCACCATTGAAACTAAGAATTCAGAAATAGAATCCCTAAAGAATAGCGAAGCTGCACTCAAAAAGGCTGACGAAGAAAACAAGGCTAAAATAGCCTCGCTCAATAAGGACCTGGCCGACCTGACTGAGAAGATGAATAAGGAAATCACCGGCAAGAAAAAGACCATCACTATCCTGGCGGTCCTTCTGGCAGTGGCTATCATTCTGGCCATAATCGGTTTTGCCAGAAAAAGGAAGATCCTTTCTGCTTGATGCCTTAGGCTTTGCTTTAGCTAAAAATCAAAGCTATATTTTCCTTTCAGTTCATTCTGCTTTAGGATATGGTAATTTTAAGGTGATTATTTCACAGTTCATTACTCGGCGAACAGGGCCGGAGGTAGCATTTTCGGCTGGCGGCCAAAAAGTTTCCGGTAAAGCTCCGGATAGGCATCCTTGCCGCCCAGCAGACTGGCCGTAAGCGGGCAAACCTTTCGGGCTAGGGTTGACATCCCGGCACTCACCTGCCGTATTTCCCACTGGGCCGTGGCGTCTTCTCTCAGCCGCGACAGATGATAAAGTTCCCGGACGTTGGTCTTGACCAATACCCGGCGGCGGTGGGCATTGGTCAGGATGTAATCGGCCGCCGGGCCGACCTTTTCTTTAAGCAGCTTATAGGTTTTATCAGTCTTTCTGATTACTTCCATAAACCTCTTCTGCTCTTTGATTTCTTTAATTGAAGGCGGCACGGTAACACCAAGCGTCGGGTCATAGGGCTCCACCAGCAGGGTCATCATGCGGTGCCGTTTGAGCTGGGCGAAGCAGGAAGCCGAGACAATCAAGTCGTAGGTCAGGTAGGCCAGCTCAAATTCCCGCGGCGGCGAGTCATAAAATTCCATGTGCTCAAAAACTCTTTTTACCAGCTCCAGTTTTTTCTTACGGGACCAACGTTTAACTTCTTTTAGGGCATCTTTGAAGGAAATGCCGGCGGTGGAGAAAAGCAGGCTAGCGATTATGAGTTCATCCCCGCTTTCAGAATGTTCAACCAGCCTGATTTCTTCCGATTTCCCCCTTTTCTCCGCTTTCTTCTCTGGCTTATTCATAAAGGCCAGAGCCTGCTCTCTGACTTTATCCATCATCTTCGCTTCATACGGTGATGGGTCAGTAAAAAGGATGATAGATGGCGCCACCTTTTTGGCTAAATCGTGCAGGTGGCGGACAAGTTCCTGGATTTCAGCGTTCTTTTTGGCGGCAAAGCGGCGAATCATCAGCTCCAGGTTGCGGGCGTTGACGGTCATGCCGAGCTGACCTTTAGTGGCTAGGCTGACCACATAGCGGGCATCTTCTTTGGCCCAGCCATCAAGAATGGGGTGATTCTTCGGGTTGGCGGCCTGCCTGGCGAATTTTTTGAAGATTTGCTCGCGGAGCCTTTCATAAAAATAGCGGTAGGTCTGGTTTTGAACTTCTATGGTTTCAGAAAAAATCCCTTCCAGACCGGCGCTCTTGATTTCTTCAGGCAGAACATAATCACCATCCAGGGTTATGTAGCGCTGGGATTTTTCGGTATAGGAACAGAGCCGGAAATGCTCCACTTCCTCAATGGCTAAGCGGCTCAACCCAATCAGGTCAAAGTTAAACACAGCGTGCTCGGCCACTGAATGGTGTCCCATCTTGAAGATGATGTTCTGGTTGGAACGTCTGGCTCTTTCTACCTCAGCTCTGGCAATAGCTCGGAGCTCATTAACCGGACGCGGGTCGCGGGAAATCCGGGCATAAGCGGCCGAAAGAGTCTCCGGAGTTATATCCTGCCTTTCCGGCTCGTGTTTCTTTAAATCTTCTATAACCTCAGCATCAAAATTGTATCCAGCAAGTATGATTTTCATGCCTTTAAGATAAAAGGAGACCACCAAATTGTCAATGTAAAAACGGGGGACACAATACTCATTTCCCAATTTTTTGCGTACAAAAATGGAGACATCCTACAATTTTCCTATTTTTTTATTTTGTTACCCAGGACTGCTGGTATAAAATCTATTTAAGAGGCAAACATGGAAAACCGCAACAAAGAAATCGCCAACCTCTTTTATCGCATCGCAGACGCCCTGGAAATCAAAGGTGAGACCGGTTTTAAAGTCATCGCCTACCAGAAAGCTGCCCGCATCTTGGAAGACCTGACCCAGGACGTGGCTGAACTCGTAGCTTCGGGCAAGTTAGCTGATATCCCGGGCATCGGCAAAGGCATGGCGGAAAAAATTGAGGAATACCTCAAGACCGGCAAAATCAAGCGCTACGAAGAAGTCATGAAGGATGTGCCTGAAGGTCTGCTTCAGCTTCTGGAAATTCCTGGCCTAGGCGGCAAGACTATCCACCTGATGCACAAGGAGCTAAAGGTCAAAAACCTTGAGGACCTCAAGCGGGTTATTGAAGACGGCAGCCTGGAAAAGCTTTACGGCATGGGCAAGAAAAAAGTTGAGAACATAAAAAAAGGCATAGAACTCTTTGAGCACGCCCAGGAAAGAATGCCTATCTACGAAGCCATGACCATCGCCGAAGAGGTTATTGAATATCTAAAAGATGCTCCAGGCATAAGCCACATTTCCACCGCCGGTTCCCTTCGCCGCATGAAAGAGACGGTCGGCGATATTGACATCCTGGCCACCGGAAAAGACGGACAGAAAATCATTCAATACTTTGTCAAACATCCAAAGACCATCCAGGTCCTGGCAGAAGGCGAAACCAAGGGCTCCATCCTCCTGGAAACTGAACTCGGCGAGCGCCAGGTCGACCTGAGAATTGTGGAGGAGGATTACTACGGCGCTGCCCTCCAATATTTCACCGGTTCCAAAGCCCACAACATCAAGCTCCGCGGCCTGGCCAAAGACAGGGGCCTGAAAATCTCGGAATACGGGGTTTTCCGCGGGGAGAAAAAAATCGCCGGTAAAACCGAAGAAGAAGTTTACGGAGTTTTCGGCCTGCCTGTTTTTCCGCCTGAAATGCGCGAAGACCGCGGGGAAATTGAGCTGGCTCTGCAAGGAAAGCTGCCGCCAATAATAGAGCCCCAAGACATCAAAGGCGACCTCCACGTCCATTCCAACTGGAGCGACGGAGTGCTGACGCTGGAAGAGCTGGCGGAACATGGCCAGAAGCTCGGCTATAGCTACCTCGCTGTCTGCGACCATTCCCAGTCTGCCAAATACGCCCACGGCCTGAGCCCGGAACGTCTGGAAGAGCAGATTAAAGAAATTGATAAAATCAACAAAAAGCTGAAAAATTTCAGGCTGCTAAAAGGCGTCGAAGTGGACATCCTGGCCGATGGCTCCATTGATTTGCCCGATGCCCTCCTCAAAAAGCTGGATATCGTGGTAGCTTCCATCCACTCCGGCTTTAAGAAAAATGTTACCGAGCGCATCATCTCTGCCCTCAAACATCCTCTGGTAGACATCATCGGTCACCCGACAGGTCGTCTAATTTCCGGCCGAGAGGGCTATGAGGTGAACATTGATAAGGTCATTGAGGCCGCAGCCGAATACGGAAAAATTCTGGAACTCAACGCCTACTACGACCGTCTTGACCTGGATGAGTTCAACTTAAAGAAAGCTAAGGAAAAAGGCGTGCTAATTGCCATCGGTACCGATACTCACTACGCCCACGGTTTTGCTATGATGCGCTTCGGCCTGGGCATCGCCCGTCGGGCCTGGCTCACTAAAGAAGACGTCATCAACACGCTGCCCCTGGATAAACTCCTCAATTTGCTGGGAAATTTGTGATAATGGCAGGGTAAGGGCAAATAATAAATTGCCTTAAATATATAACTTTTCTATTTGCTTATTAAATCCTAACTTAAAAAGAATACATATCCGGCAGAATCCTGTAAGATTGAGGCTAACCAGGAAAAAATTCAGAATAACATATAAAATTATAATTTCTTTGACATATAAAATTATAATTTCTTTGATATTATTGATAGAAAAACCCAGGTAATCATGTGCTGCTATAAAAAGGCCTTAAAAAGAATAATATCATTGCGAATAATGGATGTGGCTTTTTCATGAAGTACGAAAAAAGAATCAAAAACTCTGTTGTCAGGGTGTTATTAATAATTTTGGGATTAATCTCGCTGGGAATGGGAGTGCTGGGCATTTTTTTGCCCCTGCTGCCTACCACACCATTTATGCTACTCAGTGCTTTCCTCTTTATCCGAAGCTCTGATAAGCTTTACCAGTGGCTGATAAACCATCGCCTTTTCGGGAAATATATACACGATTATCTGGAAAATCGTACCATCCCCAGGCGGGTAAAGTGGATTACTCTTTCCTTATTATGGATAACTATAATTATGACCATAACCACACTCCAGTTAAAAGAACCTGGAAGGGGGCTACTTCTGCTTATAGCTGCTGGCGTTACCTTTCATGTGCTTAAGCTGCGCAATAGTTAGCTTTGGCCGGTTTAGTGCGCTATTGTTAAATCCAGAATCACCAAAATCTCTTGGCCGCAGTACTCGTTAATAATTATTTAGTTCATTAAACCTTTCAACAGGCCTGTTAAATTATATTGCAACCGGCAGCCAGACATTAACGTCTAAAAGGTGAAGTCAAACATGACTGACCAAAATATCACAAGGAGGATAAAATGGAAATCAGCTGGTCAAATCCTTTAATAGTCATCCTCTGGGTTTTTGGCTGGGCCGCCTTCGCCCTGATTATCATTCTGATCAACCACAAGAAAAAGCAGAAAGTCCTGGACATGATTCACAAGGAAAGAATGGCTGCCATAGAAAAAGGACTTCCTTACCCGGAATGGCCTGAGTATGATGTTAATGGCGAGATAAAAGCCAAAGAAAATCCAAAAGGTTCCCTGGGTGCTGGAGTCATCCTGATTATGATTGGAGTAGGCATTAGTCTGACTTTCTATCTCTGGCCTGAACTAAGAATCGTCTGGCCGGTGGGCTTAATCATCATTTTCACCGGGCTTGGGGTTATAATTTCCTATTTTCTGACCAGGGATAAAGAAAAAAGGGTTTGAAAAGAAAAGGTCTGGTTGATGGAAGATGAAAGGTTAGTAACCAGTTTTCTGGATGATAATGACCTAACGGCTTTTTCGCTACTGGTGGAACGCTATCAACAGAAGGTGTTTCGCCTGGTTTGTTCAGTCCTGGGTCCATTTTCAGTCGCAGAGGCTGAAGATGTTACCCAGGAAATTTTCTTAAAAGTTTTTCAGAAAATGAAAACTTATAAAGGAGGCGCCAGCTTTCGAACCTGGCTCTACCGGTTAGCCTACAACACAGCTTTAGATTGGAGAAGGAATAGAAAAGAGAGATATGTTTTTCAGGAAGCCTTGAATAGCAGGGTACCGGATGACACAGAAATAGCTCATCACCTTGATGAAAGTGACCCACTCAAAAGCTATTTAACTGAGGAACGGAAATTGCTGGTGACTGAGGCTATTGAGCAGCTGCCAGAACTTTATCGAACTATGATTTATATGCATTACTGGCTGGAAACACCGGTAGAAGAAATGGCCGAGCAGCTAGGCTTACCAGAAGGAACGGTAAAATCTTATCTTTTTAGAGCCAGAGAATATCTGAGGCAAATTCTGGAGAAAAAGTTTGGTTTCGGTTTAACCAAAGAACAATTTTTGGGCGGGAGCAAGCCATGAAAACCAATTATGACCACCTTGACCTTATTCTTAAAAAATCTCTTTCTGGTTATAAAGTCCCCGCGCTAAAAAGAAATCTGTCAGAGGCAGTTATAGAAAAGGCCCGAAAGAAGAAAAGACGGGCCCTGGGGTCAATGTGGACTAATCTCGTCCGGCTGGCTTTCTACTGGAGTTGCATTCTGCTGTTCACCATACTGGTTTTTTCTGGTTTTCCTGATACGGCCATGGCTCGTAATCTGGCCTATATTATGACTCCGATACTGGTGTTCTTACCGGCCGCAACTCCCAAGATGCTCCGATTGCTGACCAGATTATAAAAAGGCTCCAGGCTGGTCGCCTGTTTTAATTCTAACCAGCTTTTTTTGCTTCAATTATGCTGTCTGAAACAAAAAGTTGCTTATAAAAAAGTTAGCTCGAAGGCTCTTACTTTCAGATAAAGACGGGGCAGCCAGACTGCGATAGCCGCTAACAACTGAAAGAGGCAAATAACACCTCACTTAAAAATACGATATAATTAAAAATCAAGTTTTAATTCCTGGAATTAAATTATGGTTTCCACGGGCGAAGAAAAAATTTCCAGGGCAGCCCAAATTTTAAAATCATCGCGGCACGCCATTGTCTTTACCGGCGCTGGCATTTCGGTGGAAAGCGGCATCCCACCTTTTAGAGGTCTGGGTGGCCTCTATGAGCGCGTTTCCCCTACCATCTTTGACATCAATTATTTTCTTGATGAACCTGAAACCTGCTGGAAATTGCTCATAGAGCATGTTCTTTGGCCACTTCTTTCAGCTGAACCCAACCCAGCTCATCTGGTGCTGGCTCGCCTGGAAAAAGCCGGAATAATAAAAGCAGTCATCACTCAGAACATTGATGCTCTGCACAAAAAAGCCGGCTCCGAAAAAGTCATTGAATTTCACGGAACAGCGGACCTGATGGAATGCCTTAGATGCCATACCTATTTTCCCCCAGAAAAAATCTTGCCTGAATCCTTCCTGACCCTGACAGAGAAAATCCAGCAGAAAAAATCAGCCGCCCCGGCCGATGAAATTAAAGCCTTTTTTGAGACGTTCCAGGTACCGCGCTGTCCCAAATGCCGGGGGCTTATTAAGCCAGCTATTGTCTTTTTCGGCGAGCGCATACCGGAACAGGCTTTAAGCGAAAGTTTTCAGCAGGCCAACCAGGCTGACTGCCTGTTAATTGTCGGCACTTCGGGCGTGGTCTATCCGGCGGCTATGATTCCCCAGATTGCCAAAGCTAACCAGGCTCAGATTATTGAGATTAATACTGAACCTTCGGAGTATACAGATTCTTTATCATCAATCTTTATTCAGGCATCAGCCTCTCGCGCTCTGATGGCTATTGAAAAAGCAATTTAGCAACGAAGGTGTCCTTGATGGACTCATCGAAGGCCGGCTGATGAAAATCACGTGGCACCAGACCGGGGAGAGAAGCGGACCGGCCGTGATGGTTTTCGCGCCTGAAGGTCAGAGCTTCAAGAGCTACTGGTAGTATAAAGGGAAAGAAAAAGACGCTCCCCAGAGCAGCAGGACAGGTAAATAAAAGCACCGAATTAGGCGGATGCCGCACGGGGCCTGTTTTTATGCTATAAAAAAGCTATGTTGACAATTTTAACAGCCATAAACCTGGCCGTGGGCACAGCCATAGCCCTTCTTGCCTTGCTGGCCACAGTATCTTCTTTCCGCGAAAAGGAACGGCGGGCGGGTTTCATTTCGCTCCTCGGCTTCCTCTTGAATTGCCTGTCCTGGACGGGTTTCATTTTACTTCAATCCTACCCTTTAATCAGAGCATTAAACCTTCTGGTGCTGGCCGGGCTTCTGGTCTTTGCTCTGGTCTCCTGGCTTAGGTTTTCCCCTCGCCCAACCTCCTCTCCAGCCGCAACTAAAATCACCCCCTACGACGAGCGCGACCATATGTTCTCACGTAACGCCCTCAAGTTTGATGAAGAGCACAAAAAGATTTATTACGACCAGCTTCATCCCGAGCTTCGCCAGATAGATGCCGCCATTCACGCCAGACCAGAATTGGGTGAGCCTGGTGCAGCTTTCTATCACCCCTACTATTCTCCAGCTTTTGTGGCTGCTTTCTCTTTCCTCTCGCGGCTTAAGCCACTGACTGTGGGAAGCCCGGCTCAAGAAAAAACAAAAGTTGACCCCGAAAAGATGAAAGATGCCATCCGAAAACTGGCTTTTTACTACAGAGCAACCGACGTCGGCTTCACCCGGCTCGAGAAACACCATTTCTATAGCCATCACGGCCGCAACCCCGAACAGTGGGGAAAGCCAGTAGAATGCCACCACCAGACGGCTATTGTCATAGTGGTGCCCATGAAGGTCTCAGCTATGAAAAAAGCCCCGTTGGTTCAGGCTATCAACGAATCAGCCCGTTCTTACACGGAAGCAGCCAAAGTCGCCTGTGTGGTGGCCGAGTATCTTCGACTCTTCGGCTATGACTCCAGGGCCCATACAGACGGCAATTACTTGGCCCCACTTGTTCCCATCGCCGCAGAAGCTGGACTGGGAGAGGTTGGCCGCCTGGGACTTCTGATTCATCCGCGGCTTGGCCCCTGCCTACGAATCTCTATGGTTTCCACCGAACTGGAACTTCCGCCTGACAAAAAGAAAGAATTTGGTGTCGCTAACTTCTGCCGAATCTGTCTGAAGAGTGCCGAAAATTGCCCCACCCGTTCCATTTCTTTTGATGACCAACCTGCCATAGATAGAGGGGTAGCCCACTGGAAAATCATCCAGGAAAAATGCTTCGCTTTCTGGAAATCCATCGGTACTGACTGCGGTCTCTGTATTTCCGTCTGTCCTTACACCAACGAAGACAATCTTTTCCACCGCCTGGTGCGGCACTACATCAGCCGCAATGCCTGGAATCAGCGGTTGGCTTTGTTTTTCGACGACCTCTTCTATGGCCGCCGCGTGAGGGCTAAAAAAATTATTGTGGATGAGCGGCCGCTGTGAAAGCCTATCTATCAGCGGTAAAGATATCAGTCTTTAAGCTTTAAAACCAGCAAGTATGGAAACCCGTGTCTGATAACTCCACTGAACCAGGTTGCGTCCAGAACCGCCGGTTGGAGCTCATGAAGGAAGAAATTATCTGGCCAACAGGCTGATTGATTATATTCAAAGCAAAATGCAGGTTTTGATAAGCTTCTTTTGTAGTTCGGTCAGGAAACATCGCTAATCTCAATTGATTATCAACACCCATTGTTGTAAATATCAAGGGTAGAGATCATCATGAAAAAAAAGTTCAGATTCTTGTGTTTAACAATTGGGATAATTGGCTGTGCAGCTCTTCTGCTCGCCTTTCTCACTGGCTGCAGCAAGCAAGCTTATGACCCGATTGCCGCTTTGGATAAATACAACGTGGCCTGGAATTCCCCGAGCAAAGACGCCTGGGGAACAATGCCCGCCGGAAACGGCGACCTCAGCCTGAACGTCTGGATGGAAGAAAGCGGTGACCTGCTTTTTTACCTCGGCAAAACCGATTCCTGGGACGACAACTGCCGGTTGCTCAAACTCGGTCGGGTCCGGGTGCGGATCACCCCCAATCCGCTTCTTAAATCAAAGGCTTTCAATCAGACCCTGAAGCTGAGCGAAGCAACGGTTGAAATCCGGTGCGGCCAGGGCCAGGAACAGGTTAACCTAAGAGTATGGGCTGACGCCAACCATCCCGTAATCCACGTGGCGGTAAAAAGCGAAAATCCAGTTGAAGCCACTGCCTCCATCGAACTCTGGCGAACCGAACCGTACGAGCTTCCGACCATTGAAGTGAGCGATGTCCATTTTGACCATGCCATCCCTGACCACAAGCACTTCCCCACCATAGTTGAGCCAGACACCGTTCTTACCGGCCTTAAGGACCGCATCGGCTGGTAC
>Ga0136652_1000330_pt1 | contig 23612 bp, 21 predicted proteins | sample ConPoolayeEmetaG_FD_94864 | JGI IMG/M metagenome (GOLD analysis project Ga0136652, IMG submission 94864) | Hot spring microbial mat communities from California, USA to study Microbial Dark Matter (Phase II) - Cone Pool mat layer E metaG... ...
AAGTCAAATCCATACTTAGCTGAAAAAATTATAAATTTTTGTAAATTACAGGCAGCACCGGCAACCAAGCCAACACTGCAATCATAATTTTTATTTTTACAATTATTCTCATTTTTATTTTTATTTTTTTCTAATTTTAAATAATTAAAATCTTTTCCTAATTTAATGATTAATAAGTCCAAATAATCGTCATTAAACAAAATATTTGTACAACTGCCAACAATAAGATAGTTAATAGATTTGTCCTTGTTTAACTCTTCAAACAATCTTAATAAATCTTGTCGTTTATCAACTTTTACAAAACAAACACACTTTCCACCAACCCTTAAAGAACTTATATTAGAAAGATTATAGTTAAATTTTGCAGAATCCGTTAAATTTAGCTTATTTAAAATTTTTTCTATTTTATTTACAGTGGCAGTCTTTTTACTATTATTATTTTCCATATGCATAAAACTTTATTATACTGTTAATTATAATTTTATCGTTAAAATTAAAAATTATTAAAAAATTATTAATCAATTTAACTAATTTTTTTAAAACTACTCAAACTACTTTAATAAACATTAAAACATTAACTTAATTTTAATTTAATTATTCAGATATTAACTTTTTAACAACTCCTCTGAAACCTGAGTTATATCCCCAGCACCCATTATTAAGACAATATCATTTTCTTTTATATTCTCTAATAAGAAGTCCTTAATATCTAATAACTTTGGAATATAAACCAATCTATTTTTAAAGCCGTTTTCAATTAAACTGTCAATCAATAGTTTACCTGTTACCCCTGGTATAGGCTTTTCATCTGACCCAAAAATATCAGAAACAACTAAAATATCACAGTTATCAAAACATAAACTAAATTTTTCATGAAGATTTAACAACCTTGTATATCTATGTGGCTGAAAAACTGTAATTATTCTACCATTTTTTTTCTCCATTAAAGCAGTTTGTAGAGTTGCTTTTACTTCTGTTGGGTGATGAGCATAGTCATCAAATATTAATGCTCCCTTTTTTTCACCTCTTTTTTCAAACCTTCTTTTAGCACCTGTAAAGAATTCTAATAATTTTACAGCTTCTTTTATATCTAATCCTAAGCCATAAATTACTGAAAAAGCTGCCAAACTATTTAAGACATTATGCATACCAGGAACATTTAACTTAACATCAGCTTCTAAAAGCTTATCATTTTCAAAATTTTCAATGTCATTTTTCAAATCATCTTTTATTAACAATTTATAAGAAGATGAAAAGTTAAATAATTTTATATCTTTAGCTGAAACTGTGTTATAACTTTCTAAGCCAAAAGTGATTATCTTTCTGTTAATTTCTTTTTTTAAATTTTCTAAACTTTTAGTTCCAATATAATCCTTGTCATCCCCATTAATTACAATGAAACCATCATTTTTAGTATTTTTTAAAAAGCTTAAAAAATTTTCCTTCAAGTTCTTTAAAGTTTTCCAATAATCCAAATGATCATCCTCAATATTTGTTATTACGCTAACATAAGGCTTATAACTTAGAAATGTTCCATCACTTTCACAAGCCTCAGCAACCAAAAATTCCCCATTCCCATATCTTGCATTTGAGCCTAATTCATTTAACTCTCCACCTATTAAAACAATGGGATCTAGCTTTAACCCATTGAGAATAAGTGCAATCATTGATGTGGTAGTAGTTTTACCATGAGTACCTGTAACTGCAATTCCTTTTTTATTATTTAAAATCCAGGATAAAACCTCTCCTCTTGTAAAAACAGGTATTCCCCTTTTTTTTGCCTGTACTAATTCAACGTTATTATCATTAATAGCAGTGGAATAAATTACTGCATCTGCATTGCCAACATTACTATCATCATGTCCTATATAAACTTCTATATTCTCATTAACAAGTAAATTAGTATATCTTGATCTTTTTAAGTCTGAGCCTTTAACTTCAGCGCCAAGACCTTTTAATATAAATGCAATTGCACTCATTCCTGCACCACCTATACCTATTAAATGAAACTTTTTATAACCTCTTAATATATTTATCGAATTATCTGTTGAATTATTTTTCAAATTATTTGCTGAATTATTTGTTAAATTATTGTCAATTTTGTTTTTTGTTAAATCTATATCCATTTTCCCTTGCCCTTTTTATGCTTATCAAATTTTTTATGCTTATCAAATAATTAAAAACTTATTAAAATTTAAAATTCTTACTTATTTACTTATTAAAATTCATTAAAATGTCTGAAATTATTTTTGCTGAATCTAAATTATTTAAATTACTATAACTTAAAACACTACCATCATTTTTAAAATAACTAATTTTATTATCTTTTCTTAAAGTATGCATCTTTTCTTTGTAGTTTGCCTCATTTGACTCACTTGCCTCATTTGAAAAAAAGTCATTAATTTCTTTTAATAAAACTTCAGCACTTAAATCTTTATCTAAAATTAATTTCGCCATATTTTTTTCAACCAAATAAACAGCGTTATAATATTGGTGGTTTTCAACTGCTTCGGGATAAGGAATTAGTATTGAAAAAACTTTTATATAGTCAATTTCAGAAACTGTCATTGCACCAGCTCTGCTTATAATTAAATCAGTAATTATGTATAGTTTTTCTATTTCTGAAATATAAGGAAAAATTTTAAATATCAATTTATCTTTTGGGTTCTTTAAACTTTCAATTTTTTTTAAGCAATCTTCATAAAATCTTGTCCCACTTATTAACACAAACTGTAAAAATTCACTATCTTTTAAATATTGATAAAGCTTAATAACTTCATTATTTATTTTCATTGCACCTAAACTACCTCCAAAAACTACAATTGTTTTTCTCTCTTCATCTAAACCCCATATTTTATAATCAGGTTTTAAGTTTAAAAAATTCTTTACAGCTTTTCTTATTGGATTTCCTGTAAATATTATCTTTTTATCTAAAGAACATTTCTTTTTTTCAAACCTTCTTAGCCAAGATTTCTTGTATTTCAAATTAAGATACTCTTCAGAATATTTAAAACTTATAAAAAAATATCTAGTAAATCTAAAAAAGAATCTATTTAATCTTCCAGGAATAGAATTTTGTTCATGTATTGCAATTGGAATTCTTAAGATAACAGCTGCACTTAAAATCGGCGCACAAACATATCCTCCCATTCCCAAAATTATATCAGGCTTAAAACTTAAAATTATTTTTAAAGCAGAAAAAAAGCCAGCAGTAAAGTTAAATAAAAATTTTGTTAAAATAATAAATTTTTTAAATATATTTGTTGTGACATTAAAGCCTGATGCTTTTATATAAGAAATATCTATTTTTAAATTTTGGACTAATTCTTTTTCCAGTCCTTTATTAGTCCCAACAAATAATATATTAGCATTTTTGTAATTCTCAATTAGATATTCAATTATTGAAACTGCTGGATATATATGGCCTGCTGTTCCACCTGCACAGACTATTATATTTTTTTTATCTTTAAATTTTTTTACAATTTTTTGCATTTTATATCAAAAATAATTATTATCTCAAAAATAATTATTCAAAATTACCTGTTAATTCTAAACGTTAGTATCTAAAATTTCGTTATAACAATAAAAGTTAAGCTTAGTTGATACTACTTATAGATATGGCCTTCTATTGAAAAAACGTTTTGAAGGCTTAAAGCGGCATGGTTCCTCCTTTAGGAGGAGAGCAAAGCCTGAAAACTTGAACTAGCTCTTTCACGCTTGGAAAAAGCTAGTGTGTTTTTTAAATAGAAGCCATATCTTTTATTTTACTTTTCATCACGAAATTTTAGATGCTTCCTTCTAAACTTCTTTTTTTAACTAATGTGTAATTTTGTCTTGAAATATTAAGGATTATACCTGCCGCAATCATACAAGTTAGTAGTGATGAACCGCCATAACTTATAAAAGGTAGTGGCAGTCCTGTAACAGGTAATATTCCTATTACTACAGATATATTTAAAACTGCTTGAGATATAATCATTATTGTTAAAGAACCTGCAATAATTCTGCCAAAATAATCTTTTGCTTTAAGACAAATCCTTATACCTAAAAAGGTAAAAGCTAAAAACAAAACAACAATTAACACAGTCCCAAAAACACCAAATTCTTCACCTATAATAGCAAAAATAAAGTCTGTATGAGCCTCAGGCAAATATGAGTACTTCTGAACACTGTTTCCTAGCCCAAGACCAAAAACACTCCCTGAGCCAAGAGCAATTAACGACTGATTTAACTGAAAATTTGCACCTGTTACTTCACTTGTTTTATTTAAAAATGCAAATATTCTTTCTCTCCTATAATCTTCAGTAAACATATAAACTACTAAAATGATACACCCAAAAAAACCTAAACTTAAAATATGCCAAATTTTTACATTTGCTAAAAAAAATAGCCCAAAAACAAAAACCCATAAAACTACTGCTGTGCCAAAATCCGGTTCTAAAAAAATTAATACAGTTGTAATTAATAAAACAACAAAAGATGGCCAGATTATATTTTTAAATGTTGGTTTTTTTATATACTTTTTTGAAAGAGAGCTTGCAATAAATAAAATAATACTAATTTTTACTATTTCTGAAGGCTGGACATTAAAGAAAAAGAAATTAAACCATCTTTTTGAACCTCCAATAATTGGTGCAACACCAGGAATAATTACAAACGCAAGAAGACCTATGCTTATAAGCATAAATAATGTAGAAATTTTGCTGTAAAACTTATAATTAACTTTTGAAAACAATATTAATGCTACAAGAGAAATTACCCACCAAATTGCCTGCCGTCTAACAAAAAAATAAGGATCATTAAAATATCTTTCACCAACAGCAATTGAGGCACTACAAACCATTATAATACCTATAATTGAAAGAAATATTGTAATTACAAATAATAAATAATATTCAATATTTATTTTTAAAACCTCATATCTCTGAAATGCCTCAGGCGTCTCCTCATAATTTACTCCCTTATCTGTTAATGGTTCTTCACCCCAGTAAGTATTTTTATAATACTCGTTATTTTTATACTCATTATTTTTTTGTAAATTTCTATTAAATAATTTATTAGAGCTATTTAATGTATTGTTTATATTTCTTTCAATTGCTTTCATTTGCTTTCATTTTTTTCATTTAATTTATTTAAAACTAAGTTTTTAAATTTCTTGCCTCTATCTTTATAATCCTTAAACATATCAAAACTTGCACAGGCTGGAGACAATAAAAGCACCTTACCTTTTTCAGTTACAGCTAGTCCTTTTTCCACTGCATCATTAAAATTGTCGCAAAGATAAATATTATATGGAAGTCCAGAGACATATTTTGAGTAACTTTTTATAGTTTTTAATATTTTTAACTTTGTTTCACCTATTAAAATTAAATTTAAAACTTTTTTATCCATTACAGGCAAAAGAATGCTAAAATCCATCTCCTTATCTTTACCACCTAAAATCAGTGTTACCTCTCTTTCAAAACTTTCTAATGCTTTAATTGTTGCATCGGGATTTGTAGCTTTAGAGTCATTGTATACTTTTACACCATCAACCTCTCCAACATACTCGATTCTATGTTCAAGAGTATTAAAGTTTCTTAAAGAACTCTCAATTAATTGGTCATTTACATTAAAAATTTTTAAAGCTGCTATTGAAGCCATAATGTTTAAGACATTATGCATACCTCTTAGTGAAATACCTTCTAAGTTTACCTTACCAGAATAAGCATTGTAATTATTTCTATAGTTATAAACAAAGTTATTATGAGCAAAGTTATAAAATACTTCAGAATCTTTAAATTTTAAACAAGCTTTTTGATTAGAAAAATCTAAAGAAAACCCAATTAAATTAAACGGACATTTATCAAAATAATTTTTTTCTTCAATAATTTTATTTATATATTCATCATCAAGGTTTAAGATAGCCCAATTTTTTTTATTTGCATTTTTAAATAAATTGAATTTTATTTTGGCATAATTTTCCATTGAATGATGCCTATCAAGGTGATCACTTGTTATATTTAAAATTATTCCAACCTTGGGATTAAAAGAATAAATTCTTTCAAGCTGAAAACTACTAACTTCCATTACTCGTATTAAATTAGAATCATATTTATTGATGTCTTCAAATTTAACAACGTTTTCAATTGTACTGACATCTTCATTAGTATTTACATTTTTAATTGTGCTGCCGTTTTTTATTGTGCTTATCAATGGATTTCCAATATTGCCGCAGGATATTGCATTTAAGTTTGCATCATTTAATATCTTTGTTATAAGAGTTACCACTGTGGTCTTTCCGTTTGTTCCTGTAACCGCAATTGTATTTTCTTTTTCTTTCTTAGAAAGCAATCTCCAGCCAAGTTCCATTTCACTAAAAACAGGAATACCAAGACTGTCAGCTTTTTTCAGCAAATATATATCATTAGGTACCCCAGGACTAACTATAATAAAATCTACATCTTTTAATATTTTTCTCTTTTTATTAATATTTTCGTCAATCACTACTTCAAAATTAAAATCTTTTATTTTTTTTAAATAATTAAATTCATCTTTAATATTAAGGTATGGATTTGAATCAACAGCAATAATACTTTTTGTATAACCAGCTATTTTTTCTATAACTGATCTGCCACTAACTCCAAGACCAACAACTAATACTTTTTTATTTTTAAATTCCTTAATATTTTGCAGCCTCATATTTTTATTTTAAAAATTTTAAATAATAAATAAAAAATCCCGTTGAAGAAAATAAAGTACAAATAATCCAAAATCTGATAATAATTTTAATTTCTGGCCAACCAAGCAGCTCAAAATGATGGTGAATTGGCGCCATTTTAAAAACTCTTTTATGCTTTAATTTAAACCATAATACTTGAATGATAACCGATAAGGTCTCCACAACAAATAAGCCAGCAATTATTATCAAAGTCAGCTCCTGTTTTAAAATTACTGAAACACCAGCAATAAGCCCACCAAGACCAAATGAACCCGTATTTCCCATGAATATTTCAGCAGGTGCAGTGTTCCACCATAAAAAACCTGCACATGCTGCAACAGTTGCGCTACATATAACCGCTATATCAATTGCAAAAGAAACTTGTAAAACTAACCATTCTAAAAACCCTATTAGACAAAAAACTCCCAAAACTATTGAAGCAGATCCAGCAGCCAAACCGTCAAGGCCGTCAGTTAAATTTACTGCATTTGTTGTAGAAACTATAATTAACACAGGAATGATATAATAAAAAATGCCAAGCTGTATTTTCTGCTGTGTAAATGGTAAAACCAAACTTGTATCAATATTTAGTAAAAATTTTGAAAATAATACAAAGTAGATACAAATTAAGATAAGCAAGAAAATTTTAAGCCATCCTCTTAATCCTAAATTTCTCTTTTTTCTTAAAGCAATATAATCATCAATAAATCCGACTATTCCGCATAAAATAAATAACGATGCTATGAAAATACCTTCAAGGCTAAATTCTTTGTATCTGTAATATTTAATTAATGAAACAATTAAAAAAGAGACAACTGAGGCAAAGATAAAGACAATGCCACCCATTGTAGGAGTTCCACTTTTTTTAGCATGTGACTGAGGACCATCTTCTCTTATTTTTTGTCCAATCCTTTTATTTTTCTGAATTTTAATTATTATAGGGGTTAAAAACAAAGAAAGTAACCCGCTAAAAATCATTGCTGTAAAAATCCAGTTCATTTGTTAACCATCTTTCACTAAATTTTAGCAATTTGCTTTTATTAATTATTAAATTTAAATTTTACAACACAGGACTAGCTTTTACAGTTTAATACTAACCTATAACCAAAATTTTAATTATGCATTAATGCTTTTATTGCATTTTCTAAAAGTTTTTGCTGCTAATAAGCTCCACAATCTCTTCAAGCTTATTAGCCCTTGAACCTTTAATTAAAATTACGTCTTTTTTACATATAATATTAAAACCATTTAAATCTTTGTCATTATTTTTTGATAATTTATTTAATCTGCTTAGATTGTTTAATAAATCTTTTACACTTTTAAAATAATAAGCCTTTTGGCCTGTTTGGTAATCATTAGTCTGATTAAAGCCATCAAATATTTTTTTTGCATGTTTTCCAACAGCTATTAAAATATCAATTTTTTTCTCTTTCAAATATTTACCAATTTCATAATGAAATTCATCTGTTCTACAACCAAGCTCAAACATATCTGCCAGTAAAGCGATACTTCTTTTGTTGTGTTTTTCTGATATTAGTTTTAACGTGTCTATTGCACATTTCATTGAATCAGGATTTGCGTTATAACAATCATTAAGAATAATCATTTCATTTTTACAAATAACATCCATTCTTTTATCTGAAATTATAGCTTTTTCAATACCTTCTTTTATCTTTTTCTTATCAACGCCTAAATAAAAGCAAATAGCTGCTGCCAAGCAAGCATTTGAAACATTATGTATTCCAGCAATAGGCACTTTTATTTCAGTTACTTTTTTATCATATTTATAAAAACTAAAAGTGTATCTGCTAAATTCATCTGTTTCAATTATTTTATATCTATAAATTAATTGGTTTTTATTATTTTTTTTGCTATCAATACTGTTTTTGCCATCAATACTGTTAAAAATAAAACAATCATTATCTTTATCTTTGAAACTTCCAAATCTAATTATTTTTGTATTTTTAATATTATTCATCATGTCTTTATTTACATAATTTTCTATAAAATCAGACCACATATCATCATTATTTAAAAATAAAACTCCGCCATTTTTCCCAATTTTTTCCTTAAAAGGATTAACAATTTTAGCTTTTTCTATTGCGATTTCTTTAATATCCGAGAAAAATTCTAAATGAACAGGGCCTATTGCTGTAATAGCTGCAATATCAAGATTTAAAACATCAGCAAGTTCAGCAATTTGGTCCTTACCTCTCATACCTAACTCAGCTACAAAAAATTCTGTATCATTATTTATTTCTAAAACAGACTTTGATATTCCAATTTCTGTATTGAAATTTTGAGGAGTATACTTTATTTTGAACTGTTTTTGCAATATATTGACAGTAAAATCTTTCGTAGTAGTTTTGCCATAACTGCCTGTAATGCCAATTGTTTTAACATTAAACTGCTTTAAATAATTCTTTGCCAAATTTAAAAGAAAAGTAATGTTATTTTTTGATTCTAAAATAATTAAATTTTCTTTATTTGATAAATTTTGAATTAAAAATTTTACTTTTTCTTTGTTGTCTTGTTGATAAATAAAACCGCTGCAGCCTTTATTTACAGCTTCTAATATAAAATCATGACCATTAAAATTAGGTCCAACTATTGGGATAAAAAAATCACCCATCTTAATAGTTCTTGAATCAGTAGAAATAGAATCAATAGTTACTTGATTAAAACTTTTGTCTTTAAAATCTTTTGTATTTTTAAAAATAGTGCTTAAATTACTACAGTCACAGCTGGTCCATTTAATCAAATTTTTTAAATTAATTTTTTTACCTAATTTCATTTTCCTTATTTTTTACTTGCTCATTTTACTTGCTTAAATTTTCAAAATTTTTAATTTAATTTTAATTCATACAAGCCCATTGCATAACTACTTCTTGATCGCTAAAATGAATTTTTTTATCCGCAAATTCTTGATAATCTTCATGACCTTTACCAGCAATAACAATAATATCATTTTTATTTGCAATTGAGAGTGCTTTAAAAATTGCTTCTTTTCTATCAGTTATTTTTAAATAATTATTTTTATTTACATTTGCCAACTTAAAGCCTTCTTCAATCATATCTATGATATCTTCAGGTTTTTCAGAACGAGGATTATCTGAAGTTATAATACTGATGTCAGAAAGTTCAGCTGAAATTTGTCCCATTATTTTTCTCTTTTTTTTATCTCTATCACCACCACAACCAAAAACACAAATTAATTTTGCATTTGGCGGTAGCAGGTATTTAGCAGTCTCAAGAACATTTTTTAAACCATCTGGTGTATGTGCATAATCAACAATTACATATTTTTCTTTAATATAGAATTTTTCAAACCTGCCTTTTACTCCTTTTAAGTTTAAAATCCCTTCAGCAATACTTTTAGGGTTAACCCCTGCAAGTATGCCTAAACCAACTGCTGTTATTATATTATATATATTAAATGTCCCGCATAAATTTGACTCTATAAAAAACTTATCAAAGCTATTTTTTAAATTTCTTAAGCCAGCTTTTTTTATAGCTTTAGTCGAAAGTTTTATATCCATAGTAATTCCATTTATTGAATTTTTTATATTGCAAGCAAGTAAATCAGCTGATTGGTCTAAAGTTGAAATAGTTATTAAATCCAAATCTGTTTCTTTTGTAAGAATTCTTCCATAATAATCATCAATATTAATTACTGCTCCTTTACCATTAAATATATTTCTATATTCAGGTAAAAAAAGTCTTTCCTTAACCTTAAAATAATTTTCCATTGTCAAATGATAATCCAAATGATCTTGGGTTAAATTTGTAAAAGCAAAGTAATCAAAATGTAAGAAGTCAACTCTGTGTAAGTCAATTGAATGAGATGAAACTTCTATAAAAGATGCATCAACATTTTCTAAAGTACATTTGTAAAAAAAATCATTTAATTCCAATGACTCTGGAGTTGTTCTTTCAAACTTTAATTTTTTATCATTAATGCCTGCTTCAACTGTGGTTATATATGAAGTTTTAAAACCAGCAGCTTTAAAAATTTCATTAGTTAAAAAGACTGTTGTTGTTTTACCATTTGTTCCTGTTACACCGCAAAGAATTAACTTTTCAGTAGGGTTATTGTAAAAATTTTTAGATATTATTGGAAGTTGTTTTCTGCTGTCTTTAACTAATATAAAAGTTATTTCTTTATTATTTAATTTATTATTGATACCCCCTTCTTTCAAAATATTTTCTTTATCTAAAAGAATTGCAGCTGCTCCATTATTAATTGACTCTTCAATGAAATCATGTCCATCTTTCTTAAAACCGCTAACCGCACAAAAAAGATATCCCTTCTTAACATTTTTTGAATTTATTGAAACACCGCTTACTTTAATATCTTTACTTCCTATTATTTTTAAAACTTCAGCACCTTTTAACAAATTAACTAATTCCATAAAAATCCTTTTAAATTAATTTTTTAATTTTAAAATTTTTGTTTTTTAATTTATTTTATCATTAATTTTATTTACAAACTAATCAACAATTATTCTTAATCTTTTTAAAGAAAAATCCATTATTTCTTTAAAAATAGGAGCAGCAACAGTACCACCCCAAATTTCATTTTCTGGACCTTTAGGCTCATCAACAATAACAAGAATAGCAATTTGAGGATCTTCGTAAGGGCCAAATCCTAAGAAAGAAGTTATAACTCTTCCTTCACTATATCCAATACCATTTTTATTTGCTTTTTGAGCTGTGCCAGTTTTACCGCAGATTTTCACATTTTCAATTTGAGCCCTTTTACCTGTTCCATCTTCAACACAAGAAAGCATCATGCTTTTAACTGAATCAGCAGTTTTACTGCTAACTATTTGAATTTTTTGCTCACTTTTTAAAGGATATTCAATTGTATTATTTGGCATTCTTATTTCTTTTATTATTACAGGTTCAACTAAATAACCTCCATTTGCAATGACACAAGCAGCTCTTACAAGCTGAAGCGGTGTTACAGAGATACTTTGGCCAATTGCCAATGCTCCAATTGTTGATGCTGACCAGTTTTTATAATTTGCAATAATACCAGGCTCCTCACCAGGAAGACCTATACCTGTTAAATTACCAAATCCAAATTTTATAATAGAATCATAGAAAAGCTGTTTACCCATAGTTAAAGCAACTGTTACTGCACCAACATTACTTGAGTATTTTATTATTTCACCAGTTGTATAAGAAATATTATAAGTTCTAAATATTTCTTTTATAAATTTATCGCCAACTTTTATACTAGGAGGAAGTAAAAAACTCTGATCAGGGCTGACTGTGCCATTATCAATTGCTGAAGCAATATTTACAATTTTAAAAGTTGAGCCTGGTTCATAAGTAAAAGAAATTGAAAGATTTTTATATACAGAAGGGTCGTATTCATCATAATTATTAAGGTCAAATCCTGGATAATTTGCCATTGCATAAATTTCTCCACTTTTTGGATTAATAACTACTGCAATTGCATGAGGTGCATTATACTCTTTAGCAACTTTTTCAACTGCAAGTTGAGCAACGTATTGGATTTGAGAATCAATTGTTAAAACTACATCACTTCCATCAACTGGTGCTATAAAATTGTTTTTTTCTCCAGGAATTATTTTCCCATAAATATCTTTTTCAATAATATATTTTCCGTCAACACCCCGTAAAACTTTTTCTTCCATTAATTCAACGCCATTTAACCCAACATTGTCAAGACCAGTAAAACCAATTATTGAAGCAGCTAAATCTTTTTGAGGATAATACCTTTTATTCTCATTTTGGATGAAAATACCTGGCAGATTTAGCTGATTAACTAAATCTGCAGTTTGAGCATTAACCTGCCTTTTTATATAAACAAAACCCAAGTCTGTATTTTCTAACTTTGATTTTAACTGATTATAATCTATATCTAAAATTTCTGATAAAACACTAGCCTCTTTTTCAGGGTCTAGAACTAGTTTAGGGTTTGCATATATTGTTTTTTCAATTAAACTTACCGCAAGTTCAAGATTGTTTCTGTCTAATATTTTTCCCCGCTTTGAGCTTACAGAAAACTCTTTTGTATGCTGATAGCTTGCTTCGTCTTTGTATTTAGATGCATAAATATATTGAACAGAAATTAATTTATACACAATAAAAGAAAAAGCTATAATAAATAAAAAAAACAGGAAATATATTCTTTTCCTGTTTAAGCTGTTCATTTCTCTCTTAATCATTTTTTTAATTAAAAATTACTTTAATTTTACATATCTCTTCTATTTTTTAAGGTATAAAAAATGTTAAAACTCCTTCTGATACCACCATAACAATATCTTTTATATTTGAAATTGTCCCTATAAAGTTGTCATAAATTTTTTTATCATTATCATTATCAAAATTATCTTTTTTATTGTCGATTTCATTATTTTCTATTTTATTATTGTTTAAATATGCTGCAATACTTTCATTGGCATAAGTCTTTGTATTTAAATTTTTCAAATCTGCTGTATTTAAATTTTCGTTTATTTTCATTACCATTATTTTATCAGAAAAACTCATACCTAAGTCATCTTGCGCAATTTTAATCACTCTATTTGGGCTTTTTAATTCAGAAATCTTCAGCTCAATTCTGTCAGTTCTATCTTTTTCAATAGAAATAGCTTCATTTAGTTCTATTATCTTTTTTTCTAAATTCAATGACTGAATTTTTAGCCCAATATTTAATACAAGTCCAAAGCTTAAAAAAATTATAATAACAACCATAACATAAAAAAGCCCTGAGTGAGATTCAATTATTTTTTCAACCCCTGTAAAATTCTGTTTTTCAACTAAATATATTAAGGGCATTTTTTTTCTTATAAATACTTGTTCTTCAGCTAATTTTGTACTCATTTTCTTTTATTTTTTAAATTAAAATTTTTCAAATACTCTTAATTTTGCACTTTTAGATCGTGGATTTTGACTTATTTCAGCTTCATCCGGTACAACAGGTTTTTTAGTAATAATTTTGCCCAATTTAACTGCATTACAACTACAAACAGGCAATCCCGGTTGACAAATACATTTCCCACTAAATCTTTCAAAAGCTCTTTTTACAATTCTATCTTCTAAAGAATGATAAGAAATAATTACCATTCTTCCACCTGGAACAAGCAATTTAACTGCATCATCAATTGCTTTTCTCAAATTTTCAAGCTCAGAATTTACCTCAATTCTTATTGCCTGAAAAATTCTTTTTGCTGGATCCCCTCTTCTTTTACTTTCGTATTTATATTTTGCTGGGATAGAGTTATTTATAATTTCAACGAGCTCACCAGTAGTTTCTACTGGTTTTATATTTCTATGCTTCACAATGTTTTTAGCTATTAAAGACGAAAATCTTTCCTGACCAAAACTAAAAAAAATTTCTTTTAATTTTTTTTCAGAATATTTATTTATAATATCAAATGCGCTTAATTTTGTTTTGTCAGAAAAGCGCATATCAAGCCCCTGGTCTTTTAAATAGCTAAACCCCCTATCAGATAACTCAATCTGATAAGAGGAAATGCCTAAGTCTAAAAAAAAACCATTTAGATATTTAAATTTTAAATTTTTTAAAATATTTGAAACATTAGCAAAATTATCATTTAAAATTATTATATAATTCAGTAAATTTAATGATTTTAGTTTACTGGCGGCGGTGCTTAAAGCCTGGCTATCAAGGTCTACTGCGATTACTTTGCCTGTGGGGGCAATGGCTTTGATAATTTCTACGGTATGGCCTGCACCGCCAAGTGTTCCTTCAAAAATAATATCTCCTTTTTTTAAATTTAAATAATGTATCACCTCCTTCCTTAAAACAGGTATGTGTACATCTTTCATCCTAATTCCCTAATTCTTAATTCCCTGATTCTTAATTCCCCAATTCTTCAATTGCATCATTATTTTGTAAAAATTTATTTTCAGCTTCTTTATAATAATTTTCCCATCTATCCTTATCCCAAATCTCTATTCGGTTTGAGACACCAATTAAGGCAATATCTTTTTTTAATTGCGCATGCGCTATTAGCTCAGGCGGTATATTTATTCTTCCTTGAGGGTCAATACTAATCTTTCTGGCTGAGGAAAAAAACCATCTTTCAAACCTGGATTTGTCACTTTTTGTAATTAATTTTGGCTGAATTTGATCTCCAAGTTTATCCCATTCTTCATAGGAAAATAAATAAAGGCAAGGTTCATCAAATCCCTTTACAATCACTGCACCTTTTATTAGTTCATCTCTAAAATCCGAGGGAATAAAAACTCTTCCCTTTTTATCTAACGTCCTTAAGTATTCTCCAACAAACATTATCCAAGCTAATAAAATTAATAATAATTAATAAAACTAATAAAAATTATATAAATTTAAGTATTTTTTCACCACTTTTCCCCACTTTTACCCAAAAGATAACACATTTTAACTAATTTGTAAAGTTTTTTTTTATTTTTTTAAAATTTTTTTCTTTTATTTTTTTTAAATAAATATTTTTAAAAAAAAATAATAATATAGTATATGTTTATTTAATAAATTTATTATTATTTTAGTAATAAATTATGTATTAAAATAAGTATTAACACTTAAAACAGTTATTAAATAAAGCTTAAGTATTTAAAAAAGTTTTAGATTTTTAAAAAATAAAAAAAGCTATAGCTTATTTAAGTCTTTAAGAAGTTTTTAAAAAGAGGTATATTAAATAGAAGTTTGTGTCTATTAAAGTTAATTTAATTAAACTTAAATTAATTTAAATTAATTTAAAATAAATTAGCTATATAAACTATATAAATACAAATACATATGGTTATCTTAAATTCAGCCAACATTACAAAAAATCTAAATTTTGGATGATTTCTATGTAAATCTATTCAAGCTGAAATACATTTGAATTTTATTAACATTATAAAAAATAAGATGCTAAAAAATAAATGATAACAAACTTTAAGTTCTTTTCTGCCAATACTTATTCACTAATATTTAAATCCTTAGTAATTAATTTTCCATTATCAGTTCTGGTTAGTTCCTCAATTTTTTTCTCTGCTTCATTTAGTTTTTCTAAGCAAAATGATGATAATTTAACCCCAATTTCAAACTTTTTAATTGATTCTTCTAAACTTATCTTCTCATCCTCAAGGTCTTTTACAATATTTTCAAGCATATTCATTGCTTGCTCAAATGAAAGCTTTTCAATTTCAATTTCCATATTCATATCATTAGCCTTTCTTAAAATTTTAATTTATTTTTTATAATATCTAATATTCTTGATAATAAAATCCCATCATGTAAAAACACTTTTATTTCATCACCTATTTCAACTTGTTTTAAACTTTTAATAATAACTTTTTGACTATTATCCATTACAAGTGAAAAACCTTTTTCTAAAACTGATATTGGGCTGTTAGCATGAATATTTTGAAGAATTGTTTTAATTTTATTTTTCAATTCATTAATTCTAATATTAATTAATATTTTCAATTTACCAGATAAATTAATTACTACAGTTTGTTTAAATCTAATATTATTTTTAATTTTTCCAATAGATAACAATTTTACTAATTGTGTTAAGTTAGATTTCTTAAAGCCTATTAAATCATTTATATTTTCAATGAGCCTTTTTACTGTTAAATCATAATCCTGCCACCTTGAAGTCAACAAAACCATTGGATTTTTAAAAACTCTTCTATTTACTAAATAATTCAAATCTTTTTTATAATGTATAATCTTATCAGCAACTGATTTTTTAATCTTTTCAAAAAGTAAAAGAATTTTACTTGTCAGTTCATTTTTATCAGGCACTACTATGCTAGCTGCAACAGATGGAGTTGCTGCTCTAATATCAGCAACAAAATCACAAATCGTAAAATCAGTCTCATGCCCAACTGCAGAAATAACTGGAATATTACACTTAAACACTTTTTCTGCGACAGCTTCTGTATTAAAAGCCCAAAGGTCTTCTAGTGAACCTCCCCCTCTTGCAATAATAATAACATCCACTCCATATTCACATAAATCATCAATGGCTTGACAGATTTCCTCGCTTGATGAAGGACCTTGCACATTAACATTTCTAACAATCAAGTGAAAATTATCAAATCTTTTAGACATTACTGAAATTATATCTTTAATTACTGCACCGCCTGTTGAAGTAACTGCGCCAATCTTTTTTGGTAAAACTGGAATTGGTTTTTTAAAAACATCATCAAAGTAGCCCTTATCTTTCAATTTAGCTTTTAACTGTTCAAAAGCTAACAGTAAAGACCCTATACCAGCCGGCTGAGCAAAATTTGCAACAAATTGATATTCCCCTCTTTTTTCATATACTGAAACATATCCAGACAAAATGAGATGCAGGCCATCTTTAATTTCAAAATTAAGGTTTTTATTTGCGTCATAAAACATTACAACCTTAATTTTTGAATACTCGTCTTTTAAATCAAAATAAAAATGTTTATTGTTGTGGCAATAAAAATTGCTTACCTCACCCTCTAAAAAGATATTAAAAAAATTGTTTTCAAGGTTTCTTTTTATCTCAAAATTTAACCTACTAACAGTATAAATATCTTCAGGATTTAAAAAAAATGAATTGTTGCTGTTAATTAATTCCATTATACCCAATTGTAATTTATTATAGCCAAAACTTTTTTATTAATATAACTATTATGTAAGAACAGAAAAGAATTTCTAATATTGTCATTGAAAGATTTAAGATGCTCTCAAAACCTGTAGTTTTTTCTTTTAAAAACTCTGAAGGTTTAGAGTAAAATTTTTTCATGCTTGGTATAAACCTAATTAATGAGTAAATAGTATAACCTACAATTATCGAACTAATAATGGTAATTATCATTCCACCAAAGAAATAAACACATGCTGCAAAATAACCTATTTCAATTAAATTTAATAATATTATTATTATTAATGATATTAGGCCTGGACCTGAAGTCAGCGATATATTTCGCTGCTCTTCAGGCATCTCATCTTCAATTTTCTTTGTTTCTTCTATTATTGACTGGTTTGTGTTTGTTTTTATTATAAACCTTAAACTTGAGACATGAACCCATATCAAAATAAAAGAAAGTATTGCAATTAAAATCATAAATAAATTATACCAGGAAATTTTATTATAAAAAATCTATGTCTCTAGGTTTTTTTATCTAAATTAGAAGAACAACTGCAAGAAGAAGTATTAGAAGAAGATGATGAAATATCATTAGAGCTTCTGCTATTATTATCGGCTGTTTTGCCACCACCATTACCAGACGAGCTCTCCGAAGAGCTGACAGTATTATTTGGACTTGTAGAATTATTTATTTTATTAGAATTAGACTTATAATCAGTTGTATAAAATCCGCTGCCTTTAAAAATTATCCCTGCAGGTGAAAACACTCTAATGGCTTCAGAATTACAAATCTCACATAATTCTGTCCCATTAGAACCCATTTGTTTAAATCTTTCAAAAGTCTCTCCACATTTTGTACATTTATAAGTATAAATAGGCATAAGTGAATCACCTCCTAAAATTATTATGAAAATATATATCAATATTATAATTTAGTCAAATAATTTTTTTTATTGGTTAGCATCTAATATTTATTAAATTTTACAATTTAAATCTTACTTTACAAAAAATTTATATACTTAATATAATTTCGAGTATTGAGTATATTATTATTAATAACTGAGAAATTACTTAAAATATATAATTTAAAGTACTTTTTTAATTTTCCTATAAATATCATGAAAATAGTAACTGATAAGGTTAATTTAGCAGAATTAAAGGAATTGGCAGCTTCTATGCTTGGCAATTTAGTAAAAGCTGTTGTAGATATCAAAAAAGAAATAATTGCTGTAGACGCTGAGCTTCACTCTGATGAGGAGGCATTGCTTTTAAAAGAAGGCTCAAATCAAGAAGATATATGGGAATAAACATTTATCCTGATCTTAGCGCTGATGAGCGTATAGAATTTGATTCAATGATTAATTTAAGACCTAGACTTGGAAATAAACTAGTAGAATTGATGATCCAGAAATACAAAACAAGATTAAATCAATTGTAAACAGGTTAATTGAAGAATAGACAATGACAATTTATCATAAAGAACTAAAAAAAAAGATGGAATAATTTAAGCCTTATGGAGCAGCTTTCAAATGTTGGAAGTGAAGTTGAAAGAGCACTTTACTGGAAAGAAAAAGGTAACATTGAATATACTACTTTAGCGTTTGAAAGAGCGCTTGAGTCACTTGATTATACAACTGAGAAAATAGATGACTTTTACAGGTTAAAAGAACATAAAAGACTCAGAGAAGTTTTAGTGGATTACTTTGCAGGACAAAACATTTACAATTCCAGCCCAAAGTTATTTAGAAATTATTTCTATGGATTTAATTATGCAGCTTCTTTATCAAGGTCACGATAACTTTTTATTAATAGAATTTGAAACACAAATAAAAAAATTAAATATTTTGACAAAAATTTTACTAATATAATAAAATAAAATAAAATTGAACTGATTATTTAAAGAGGCAAAGAAAAAATAATTAGTGTAAATAAATCAAATATTAAATTAAACATCTCCCTTTTTCTAATCTCATTTTCTATATTTTTGTATCAAGTCTGCCTTTTAAGAATAGTTTCAGTTTCAGATTATTATCACTTTGCATTTCTTGTTGTTAGCATTGCACTTCTTGGTTTTGGAATAAGTGGGAGTTTTCTTTATTTTTTTACATCCAAAATAAAAAACAAAAATTTAATTCTTCTTATATTTTCCTACTGTTTTTCAGTAACAATTTTTTTAAGCTATATTCTAATAAATTTAATTCCTTTTGATTCATTTAAGATAGCCTGGGAAATAAGACAGGTTTTTTATCTTTTTGCATATTATTTTTCCCTGCTGCTTCCCTTCTTCTTTGGGGGATCTTTTATAGGATTTGTTTTATATAGTGAGAAAAAGCCTCAAATTACGTATTTCTATAATTTAGTTGGTTCAGCAGCAGGCTCAATTCTATTTATTTTCTTAGCTTCACACATTGGGAAAATTGGAGTTGTTATTGTTTCAACTGCTTGCGGCATTGCATCAGTTTTAATTTTAATTTCAAATAAATACATAAAAATTTTTTCAATTCTGCTATCTTTTTTTATCATTACCAGTACTGCGATTTTTTTATTTTACCCAAAATTTTTTGTAGAAAGAATATCTCCATATAAAAGCCTATCAGCTATTTTAAGAATTCCAGAGTCAAAAATTTTATATACCGAAGAGAACAATTATGCAAGAGTAGATGTTGTTGAAAGTCCTAGCATAAAGTCTGTTCCAGGTATAAGTCTAAAATACTCAAAAATCCCTCCAAACCAGCTTGGCCTAACTGTTGATGGAGATAACTTATCACCAATAACAAAAGTTGAAGATAAAAAAGTTAGCAATCTTGTATTTTTGGATTATATACCAATATCAGTAGTATATGAACTACAAGGCATAAATACCAATATATCCAATGGCTCTTACAATGCTTTCATAAAAGACAGATTCAAAAGTATTTTAATTATTGAGCCAGCAGGAGGACTTGATGTTTTAGCAAGTGTTTATTTTACTAAAAATCATTTTAGCAGCCGTAGCTATAATAAAAATTCATTAATTGTCAGTTCCAAAAATGTAACTGAAATAATTGAACCTGAGATATTTGTTATTCAAAATAACAATTTAATTGTGAAGATATTGAAAGATAAGAATTTAAAAGACGGCTTTTTTGTAAATTACTGGGGTAATTTATATGAAAAACCAAATATAAATATTAGTGATGAATCTATTAGAAATTTTAGCACCAAGACTAACCATAAATTTGATTTAATAGTTTTAAGTCTTTCAGACAGCTATCACCCAATATCCTCTGGCGCATACAGTTTAAATGAAAATTACATCTATACTGTTGAATCATTTGAAGAAATTATCAATATGCTTAAAGAAAATGGGATATTTTCAGTTACAAGGTGGGTTCAAGTCCCACCAAGTGAAGGTTTAAAAACTGCTGCCACTCTTATTGAGAGTTCAAATAACTTAAAAATATCAAACCTAAACAAAAAGATCTTTGCCTACAGGAGTTGGTCTACATTGACCATTCTTTTTAAAAAAGATGGGTTTAGTGAAAATGAAATTGAACTTTTAAAAAATAAATTAAAGAAACTAAATTTTGATGTTGTTTATTACTATGGTGTAAAAGAGGCAGAGACAAATATTTATAATCAACTTTTTACAACAGATTACTATAATTATTTTAAAAAAATTATTGAAAGTTCAAAAAATGATAGATTAAAACTTTACAATGACTATTATTTTAAAATTAAGCCAGCAACCGACAATTGCCCTTATTTCTATGATTTTTTTAAATTTAGACAGATTCCAGATATTTTAAGATACTTTGGAAAATCAACACAGCCTTTCGGAGGTGGAGGCTATCTTGTTCTTATTGCGGCTTTTATAATTGCTTTAATACTTGCAGTAACTCTTATCATTTTTCCCTTAAGACTTAGAGGAATTAATATAAATTTTAAAACTGACTGGGCAAGTCTTATATATTTTTTAGTCTTGGGTTTTGGATTTTTCTTTGTTGAGCTCCCTTTAATTCAGAAATTTATTTTAATTTTAGGAAAACCTTCATATTCTTTGTCAATAATACTATTTTCCTTAATGCTTTCTGCTGGTATTGGAAGTTTTACAAGCTCAAGGGTTAAAATTAAAATGCGTCTTGTATTTGCTATTGTTATTTTTTACATTTTTTCTTTTATAATGCTTTCTCGATATATTCAAGAATTTATGATATCTAAAGTTTTATGGCAAAGATTTTTATACACAATTTTAGCTGTTTTTCCACTAGGATTTTTTATGGGAATTCCTTTTCCAGCTGGTCTAGAACAAATAAAAATTAAAAAGCCCGAAATTGTTCCATGGCTTTGGGCAGTAAACGGTTCTGCTTCTGTCATTGGTTCAATAGCTGCTGTTATTATATCAATACATATAGGGTTTCTTTTTGTTTTAGGAATCTCTTCATTTTCGTATCTTGCTGCACTCTTAATTTATGAATATACTTTTAAGAGACTATAATATTACATTTAAGGTTCAATAAGGTTCAACTTTTTAATAAATTATTTAAGGCAAATTAAATTAGTCTTTTATACTTTAGGAATCTTCTCTAGTAAGTGGGACAAACATAACCCCAGCTATTTCAATTGTTTTTATATTTTGCCCCTCTTTTATAACTTTATATAGAATTTGGCTCCATCCAGGTGGGCCTACAGGAATTATCATTATGCCCCCATCTTTTAACTGTGAAATAAGGGGTGGTGGAATATGGTCAGGAGCTGCTGTTACAATTATTCTGTCAAATGGTGCATGTTCTTCCCAGCCATAATATCCATCATGGCGGCTTGTTTTTACATTTGGGTAAACTGAAAGAAGTTTTTTTGCTTTTTCATAAAGTTCAGGAATAATTTCTACAGTATAAACTTCCTTTGCAATTTCTGCAAGAATTGCAGCTTGATATCCTGAGCCTGTTCCTATTTCAAGAACTCTTTCACTGCCTTCTAGTTTAAGATTTTCAGTCATTAAAGCAACTATGTATGGCTGTGATATAGTTTGACCCATTCCTATTGGAAGAGGTCTATCCTCATAAGCATACTCCCTTTGTGTTTCGTCTACAAATAGGTGTCTTGGAACTTTTAACATAGTTTCTAATACTTTTTTATCACTTATCCCCCGGTTTTCTATCTGGTACTTTACCATATCTATTCTTTTTATTTCATATTTGTCTTCAGTCTTTTTCTTTAATTTTTCAGTATCTATTTCATAACTCTTACAGGATGTAGTAGTTATTAGTGCAAGGGAAATGCTTATTATAAATATCATAAAAATTGTTGAAATGGTTATGAATAATTTTCTTTTTAATTTATAAATAAAAGGAAACATATTGCCCTTTGAAAAATTTTAAAACTAATAAAAATTCATCTAGTTTTCTTAAAAGATATTAAATTACTTTTTATGTTCTAATCCATTTTTTAATATTAAATTATATTCAAATAAAATTCTCATCTGCAGATTTTTTATATTTACTCATTATATAAATTGCAGCACTGTATAAATTATCCATTATTAAACACTTGTTATTTTCTTTAATTTCATGAAGATGTTTTTTGCCATGGCCTGTTAAAAGAAATATTCCAGTCATATTTGTATATTTCCCTGTTTCTATATCAGAAGGATGATCGCCAATGATAAATGATTCTCTTAAATTTAGATTATACTTTTGCTTTGCAATTTCAATAAAATGATTTCTTGGTTTTCGACAAATACAGTCTTCTTCTGGACTGTGAGGGCAATAATACAGCTCCTGTATATTAATTCCCTCAGATTTTAAAATATTAAGAAACTGTTGGTTAAATTTTAAAAAATCAACTTCTGTAAATACACCCTTACCTATGCCACCTTGGTTAGTGATTATAAACAGCAAATATCTTTGCTGGAGTATTTTCATAGCTTCTATAGCACCAGGTATAAAAGTTAAATCTGAGATTTTAAATAAATCTCCAATATCTTCATTTATTGTACCATCCCTATCCAAGAATATTGCTTTTCTTTTCATAAATATATAAAGTAAACGTTTATTTAGATTAAATTACATGTAGAATTTACAAACCGTAATTAAACTTTCTTATAAACTAGTTATTACTTTATCAACAAAATTACTTGGTGGAGATGAGCGGATTTGAACCGCCGCCCTCTTGTCTGCCAGACAAGCGTTCTCCCACTGAACTACATCCCCAATCACTTGTACAACTATACAACTATAAAATAAAGTTTACTATCAACAAATCAAGTTAAATAAATTTTAACCTAATTAGCCTTTGCTGAATAATTGACTAAAATTTTAAAAATACAAAAATTTTGTTCT
>Ga0136652_1000331_pt1 | contig 23606 bp, 15 predicted proteins | sample ConPoolayeEmetaG_FD_94864 | JGI IMG/M metagenome (GOLD analysis project Ga0136652, IMG submission 94864) | Hot spring microbial mat communities from California, USA to study Microbial Dark Matter (Phase II) - Cone Pool mat layer E metaG... ...
CATCGTCACCAAGGCCGGCGGGAACAGGTTTTCGGGGAGCGCTTCCGCCTATTACACCGGAAAAAGTTTCAACGAGAATCTGCTAACTCGGGAGCAGATGCAGGCTCTCGCCGTCAACCCTCCTGAGTCCTACACGGATTATAAGGACTTTTCTCTGAACTTGGGCGGCCCAATCGTCAAGGACAAAATCTGGTTCTTCCTGAGCGGTCGCCGCCTCCTCTGGGGACAGGCCAACCCTGAGACGCATGACGTCCGGCTGAGAAATATCCAGTTGAGGGAATGGACTTTCACTCCCGCGGAGCTTCAGCATTATGATATCGACCATCAAGAGTGGCTGGGCTTCGGCAAGCTGACCTTCCAGCTCGGCAAGAGCATCCGGTACATGGGCATGTACCATTGGAATAACATCTATGAGCCCGTGTACTCGAACCGCACGGGCAATGACTACTCCTTTGCGCTGACGATTGTCTGGGACCATGAGAACACCCATACCACGACTCATCAGGTGAACTGGGTTCTGAACCAGAATACGTTCGTCGATGCCCGCGGGACCTATGTCTACCGCCATTTTCCCATTCTTCAGCGGCCGGAATTCAAAGACAACTATCAGGTTTACGACCGGAAGTATGCGATTAGCTGGGGAAATACGTATTACTCGGACGATTATATCCGCAAAAAAGGTCTGGCTTCGATCTCGCTCACCCACTTCGCGGATCGCCTTCTCGGAGCGAGCCACGAATTCAAGCTCGGCGGCGAATGGGAAGACACGATCTACGGGCTCGACAGGTTCAAGGGCTACGAGAAAGGGGACAATGTCTACTACACGTACTGGTATGATTACAACGCCGGCAATAAGTATTACTATTCACCCACGGCCTCGCCGCCGCAGGGCCGGCTGAGGATGCGTCCTTTCGCCGAGCGGGGCGTCGTCTGGAAATACGACAACACGCGCCGTTTCTCCGGCTTCGTCCAGGACAGCATTGTGGCGGGAAGGTTCGCAATCAACGTCGGTCTCCGGCTCGATTACGGCTACCAGTACGAACCCGAGCAGTCACGGCCCGCCATGTACGACCGGTACAGAATGGGGCCGGAGTTCATGAACCCCGCCCTGGCGGCGATCGATCCCAACATCCTGCTCAAAGCGCTGAACGACCAGTACCACAACGATCCGAGCATCGAGTTCAACCAGGTCTCGGCTCTCGATCCGATAACCACGCCCTATAAAAAAATCGTCGAGTTCACGACGCTCTCTCCGAGAATCGGGCTGGTTTACGATCTCTTCGGCAACGGGAAGACGGCCCTGAAAGCCTCTTTCAGCCGCTACTACGAGCCCATCTGGTCCGCCAAGTACAACGCCAGCAACATCATGAGCGGCCAGGCCATGAACTGGTACTGGTACGACCAGAACCGGAACGGCTACATGGACCTCCCCGTTCCCAACGGAAGGTACGGCTCCCCCGCCGATCCCAAGTACCTTGATCCGAACGGAGATTATTACAGGTTGACCGCTTACGATGTCCAAGACCCTAACTATATGTACTACGATAAAGACCTGAAAGCTCCTTACATGCACGAATTCATGGCCGGAATCGAGCACGAGCTGGCCAAAGACTTCAAGCTGGGGTTCCAGTTCGTCTATAAGCTGAATAAAAACATCGTCGAGGATGTCGATAAGAATAACGGTTACGACCCCAACGCCGTGGATAGCCAGGGGCGGCCCATTTGGCTGCCGTACAATTTCGTCGACCCGGGGTGGGATCGAGTCTGGGGCACGTCCGACGATCAGAATATGACCGTTTACGGCCTGGCTTCCTACGCTCCCACCCGGACTTACAAAGGCACGAACCCGCCCGAAGCCAAGAGAGAATACACGGCCGCGGTGTTGACCGTCGAGAAGAGGATGTCCAACCGGTGGCAGATGCAGGGCTCGATCGTGTATTCTGCCTTCAAGGGCAATTGCGACCCCGGATATGACGCCACGGAAGGCGAGTCCACGGCGTTTGACAGCCCCAATGAGTTGATCAACTCTTACGGCCGGGTGTCTTTTGACCGCCCGCTCCAGATCAAGCTCATGGGCTCTGTGGTGCTCCCTTATGACATCGTCCTCACCGGCTATCTGCAGTACTTTTCGGGGGCGGCTTGGGGAAGGACGATCGGGCGCGTCTATTTTCCCACCTCCGCCTACCCCGGCTACATCGCGACTCAGGACAGCTACGTTTCGGTCCGCGCCGAGCCCGACGGAACACGAAGGAACGCTCCCTACAGCATGCTGGACATGAGGCTGGAGAAAGATTTCACTTTCAGCGATCTCGGCAGGTTGAGTCTCTATGCCGATATCTTCAACATCGGAGGAAGAAGCGGCATCAATGTCAACCGGGACCCGGCTCCCTATCTCTATCCCTATGAGAATCCGCCGAGATACGTGATTGCCACAAACTATGGACTCGTGACGAGCTGCTACGGAAACCGTTCTTTCCGTCTGGGGGCCAAATTCTCGTTTTGAGACGAAGGCTTTAGGTTTTTTTACACCGATATTCCGGGCGACTGGCGAGAGGGAAGGCGTCTATGCCTGTTAGCCGGTGTCGGCTTCGTCGCTCCGGTCCTCGGGATGCCACTCGATTTATTGCGTTTGGATCATTTTAAGAAGGTCCGGACAGAGACCGTAGGGGCGTCTCAGGCAGGGCCAGCTCTGTAAGGACTCACAGAGATGTCGCGGTGCGGGTGGAGATTGAGGGGAATTGTCCGCTGCCTCGGCCGGAGAAAAAAACACCGTTTTCCTGTAGAATAAAAGACGGATGCCGGATATTTCAAAATTGAGGGAAGAGATTCGCCTTCCGAAGTTTTTTTGGCCGCTGCTTTTTCTTCTCGGAATGATGTCGGCCTCGCCGTTCGTCTCTTCTTTGGAAAAGGAAAAAATAAAGCCGAATCTTCTCCTCATCACCATCGACACGCTAAGGGCCGACCGGCTGAGCTGCTACGGCAGCCGATTCCCCAGAACACCGAATATCGACGGCCTCTCGGAGAGGGGCGTGCTCTTTGCCAGGGCCTTCGCCAACACCTCGACCACGCTTCCGTCCCATGCGAACATTCTTCTCGGCACGACCCCGAACCATCATGGCGTCCATGAAAACCTGAATTTCATCATCCGCCCGGAATCGCTGACCCTGGCTGAACACCTCAAAGAAAACGGCTATTCAACCGGAGCCTTCGTCGGAGCTTACCCCCTGGACTCGAGGTTCGGGTTGTCTCAGGGGTTCGACGTTTACGACGACGATTACAACCGCCTTCACTCGGTCAACCTCTCCTCCCTGGAAAGGAAGGCGGAAGCCGTGGTCGGGGCCGCCCTGGAGTGGCTCAAAGATCGCGCATCCCCCTGGTTCCTGTGGATCCACTGCTGGGATCCGCACAGCCCCTACGATCCCCCGGAGCCCTTCAAGACTCAATATCAAGATCATCCGTACGAAGGAGAAGTGGCCTATGTCGATCTGGCCCTGGGAACTCTCCTCGATTATCTCAAAGAGAGCGGTCTGCTTGATTCGACGGTCATCGTGTTGACCGGAGACCACGGCGAGTCCTTGGGCCAGCATGGAGAGGAAACGCACGGTTTTTTCGCCTACAATTCCTCCCTCTGGATCCCTCTCATCATCTCGACTCCGGAAACGGCCCGGGGCCGGGTCGAAGACTACGTCAGCCACGTCGATATCTTCCCGACGGCCTGTGACGCCCTGGGAATCAAAAAGCCGTCCTTTCTCCAGGGGAGCTCTCTCCTTCCGGCCTTGAAGGGGAAAAAGATGCCGGAAAGGCCGATCTACTTCGAATCGCTGCATCCGTACTACAGCCGCGGTTGGGCGCCCCTAAGGGGGTTGGTTTCTAAGAAGACGAAATTCATCGACTCGCCGATTCCCGAGCTCTATGATCTCGACCGGGATTTTGATGAGCTCAGAAACCTAGCCGGGGAAAAAGATATCGCGCCTCTCGCATCCCAGCTCGAAAAAATCATCCGGGCCCTGTCCCCTCCCGGAAAAATCGACGCTTCCGAGCGGGCCGACCGGGAGACGCGGGAGAAAATGGCCAGCCTGGGCTACGTCGGGAGCGTCCGATTCTCTCCCAAGACGGATTTCGGCGTTCGGGACGATGTGAAAGTCCTCCTCCCTTTGATCAACAGGATCGGCGAAGGCTGGAAGCTCTATAAAGAGGGGAAAGAGGACGCGGGCATCGAGGTCATCAAGGGAGTCATCGCAGAGCGGAACGATATCGACCTGGCCTATAAACAACTCGCCTCGATCTATCAAGAGAAGGGGAACACGGAAGAGGCCATCCTGATCCTCGAGAGAGGGCTCGACGCCCTTCCCTCAAGCTATGAAATTTACATCGAATACATGAAGGCGCTCCTTTCCGCCCAACAATACGACAAAATCATCGCCTCTTTCGGAAAAATGAACCTGAGAGAGGCCGAATACGATCCTGAAATATGGAATAACCTTGGAACCGCCTATGCCAAAAAAGGCGATTTCGAGGAAGCGATCAAGGCTTTCGAAACGGGCCTTTCGCTGGACGATCGGCATCCTGAGCTCTGCAACAACCTGGCGAATGCGTGTTATTCCCAGGGCCTGAAGCTGAAGGACGCCTCCCTTTATTTCCGATGCTTCGAATATTACAAAAAGGCCATCGAACTGGATCCCGGGTATCCCGCGCCCTACTACGGCTTGGGCCACGCTTACAGGCAACAGGGAAACCTGGAAGGCGCAATCTACTGCTGGGAAAAAGCCCTGGAAGCCGATCCCGGTTTCCGCCAGGCGCATCTTGATCTCGCCATGGCCCATATCAATGCCGGGAACAAAGCCAGGGCCCTGGATCTGCTCATCGAGTTCAAAAAGCGATACTCCGGCCGCCTGTCTTCGGCCGACAGGGAAAAACTGGACGCTCTCATCGAACAGTGCCGGCAGTAATCTGGGCCTTTGGGCCGCCGCCAGGCGGCGGCCGCTTGCATTTCGCGATCTTGCGGTTGCGGTCGTCCCTGAGCGGTCCGTCTCGCAAGCCGCGGAGCTAAAAGGGCGATCCCTGAAGGCGCGCCGCCCCGGAAGAGTTTGAGGAGGTGTCAGCGGAGGGGAGAGGTTTTGCCTCTCAGCCGGCCTGGTTCGACTCGCTGATCTTTATGATCTCCAGTTTGCGCAGTCTTTTTTGCGACACCCGGTCCCGGACGGAAAAGTAGATTCTGTTGGTTCCCCTTTCCAGGGGAATCATGATCGCTTCCCTCAGGGAAAGGCCTTCCTTGATGCTTCTTTTCAGGTCCTCCGCCGAAAACCGTCCCCCAATTTCTTTGTTCTCTCTATAGGTGCTTTTTCGCTCGACGTGCTGAACGTCGACGCTCAGCTCGAGATCGTAGGCGAAGGCTCCGTCTTTCCTCAGATAGTTGACGGCTCCGAACGGGATTTCAAAAATGCAGTCGACCGTGTAATCTTCTTTTTTGCTCTTTTCGATTTTTCCCAGGGATTTCCCGAAATCCAGGAAGGGGAGGATTCTGGCCAGAGATTCGTCGCTCTCGATCCGCCCGATCCATTGGTACTTCACCATATTGGAATCGCTCTGGGCGTAGCTCATCATGGAAAAAGGTTTGACTTCCACATCCGTGGTCAATTTGTAATCTCCGGCGCTGTCATTGTCGACAAAGACGAGTCTTAACGGACCGGAGAAATAATCGGGGTATTGATTGTAAACCCAGATCTCGGTGGGCCGTTCGGTCCTGGCGCCTTCCTCAAGCATGTCGGAACTAAGATCTCTCCCCGCTTTACTGAGCTCCCTTGTGTGTTCTCCCATGCTTTTTTTGATCACGTCCATGGGAGGGCCCAGTAGGATGAAGATTCGCCCTCGATCCGTTTTCCACCCCGGGATCCCCGTCCGGAAGGCTCTTTCGGCCAGGGAGAGTCTCGAATAGTACTGATCCCGGAATTCATTGACCTCGGTCGCGGGAGTCGGGTCCCTTCTTTTCCAGAAATCGGCCGCGAATTCAGCTCTGTCCTCGGGCGGAAGCTCGCGGAAAATCCGCTCTTCCTGAGGAGTGGAGACGTAGCGAATCATGTCCAGGAATTCCTGACTCTGAGGATCCAGGGAGGGCTTGACGATTTTGTAGGAGGCGCAGCCAGGATGAAACCACAAAGAAAGGGCAAGCAGAGAAACGCCGACGCGGAAGCCGTCGAACATTTCTTACCTCTGTGTTTTATTTTGCCTTATATATGGGAAGAGATCAATAGAGCGTCCGCGGCTCTTTTCCGGTCGACGCTCATAATCGAGATGCCGCAGAGAGAGAACTTTGGCTGCGGATCTCGTTCCGGGGATCCTGGACCGCGTGTTCAATGACCTCAGGAGCCTCCTCCTCGGGGGGCCTTAGCTTCCCGTTCAGGCGCTTGTTTTTAGCGGCGGAACGCGGTATTTTATAAGTTGTCGCAACGGTCAAACGGAAGCCTCGAAAAGATGCAGTGGGCGGTCTTTAAAATGTTCAGTCGAGCCTGCCTGGTCGGCTTGATGATTTCTTCAAACTGGATGTCGATTCAGGCTAACGAAAAGAAACTTCCCCAGCGTTATCAGCAGTGGCTGGACGAGGAGGTCGTCTACATCATGACTTCGCTCGAGCGGGAAGTTTTTCTCCAGTTGACTACGGACCGGGAACGGGACCTGTTCATCGAAGCGTTCTGGAAGCACCGCGACCCGACCCCGTCGACGCCCGAAAACGAGTTCAAGACGGAGCACTACCGCCGCATCCAGTATGCCAATCATTTTTTCGGCCGGCAGGGGCCAAGGCCGGGCTGGAAAACCGACCGCGGTCGGATCTACATTATCCTCGGGGAGCCCAACGATATTCAGCGGTTCGAGGGCAAGACGCAGACCTATCCGGCGGAGATCTGGTTCTACCAGGATCAATCGAAATTCGGGCTGCCGCCGGGCTTTCATGTCGTTTTTTTTCAACCGGGTGGAGTGGGCGAATACAGACTCTACAGCCCGAGCACCGACGGCCCCCAGGCACTCATGACAAGCTACGCGGGCGATCCGGTGGATTACGTATCAGCCTACCTCAAGCTGAAAGAGCTAGAGCCCGGGCTGGCCGATGTCTCTCTTTCCTTGATTCCCGGGGAAGGCGAGGCGAGCATGATCGGCCGGCCTTCGCTTTCCTCCGACATCTTGCTTCAGCGGGTGGAGACGACGCCCCAGAGAATGGTCGAAGAAAAGTACGCCCAGAAATTCCTCCAATACAAAGATCTCGTTGAGGTGGAATACACCGCCAACTATATCGACAGCGACTTCCTGATCAAGCTGGTCAAAGACCCAGGCGGGCTTTATTTCGTTCACCTCGTCCTTGAGCCGTCCCGGCTGTCTGTCGGCCAGTATGAAAAGAAATATTACGCGACGCTTAAATTGAACGGCAGCGTGACGACCGACGAGGGGAAGCCGGTCTTTCAATTCGAGAGGTCTTATTCTCTTGACTTTGATGAAGAGAAAATCTCGGCCGCGAGCCGGCAGCCCCTCAACATCCATGACATGTTCCCGCTTGTCCCGGGCCGCTACCGGTTCTCTCTCCTTTTCAAAAACGAGGTTTCTAAAGAATTCAGCTCGCTTGAAGTCGACCTAGCGGTCCAGGGAGATGACCCGCCTCTCCAGATGACGTCTCCGATCCTCGGCTACAAAATGACCCGGCTGGAAAAGGTCTCACCCGGTCTCAAGCCGTTCCGCTTCGGAGCCACCCAAGTGTACTGTCAACCCAACCGTGTTTTCACCCCCAAAGAGACGCTCTGCCTCGCCTTTCAGGTTCACGGGCTGGCGCCGGAAGCGAGGGATGAGGCAGAGATTCGCTATGTTTTTTCCACCGATACCGGGATTTTTCGCCAGATTTCACGGCCGGTCGGCGAGCTCTTCAGCCTACCCGACGTCTTCGAAGAATTCCCCCTGGCGGATTTCCCTCCGGCTCACTACACACTCCGAGCCTCGCTCATCATAGCCGGAAACGAAGCCGTGAGCGCCGGGGAAGAGTTCGATATCACCCATCGGGAGACCGTCAACCGGCCTTGGGTTTATGCCAAGGTTTTCCCGCCCTCGTCCGATCCGGTTTATGATTATTTTGCCGGCGTCCAGTATTTCAACCTCGGCAGGATCGAACAGTCTGTAGCCCGGCTGGAGAGGGCTTGGCGATCGAAGCCCGAAGCGGAGGATTTCGCTCAGAGTCTTGCCCAGGCCTATCTCGCACGCGGGGAATTCCTGAGAGTCGAGCCGCTCCTTCGTCCGTTCTTCGGCCAGGAAAAGCCGGCGAGATACGAACTCTATCTTCTTCGAGGGAAGGCTTTTCAAAAAGCCAGAAATTGGGATCAGGCGATCTCGACCTATGACGAAGCGGTCTCAATTTACGGAATCAACGCCGTGATATTGAATTCGGTTGGGGAATGCTATCTCGGCAAAGGCGACCGCCAGGCCGCTCTTGCGGCCTGGGGGAAATCCCTCGAGCTCAATCCCGACCAGCCCGAGATTCGCCGGGCCGTGGACGCATTGAGAGGGCAAAAATGAGGGGGAAATCTGCCGTCCTGCTCGTTGGATTTTTAATTCTGACCGGTTTGATCGGCTGCCGGAGCGGAGACTATGAGGCCAAACTTGCCCCGGAGGAAGAAAAATTCTTGTCCGAGGTCCGCTATCTCATCACCGCCGAGGAACAGCAGGCTTTTCGCCGGCTGAGCGCCGGCGAGAGGAGCAAATTCATCGAAGATTTCTGGCGGCGCCGCGACCCCGACCCCGAGACGCCCGAGAACATTTTTCGGGACGAATATTACAAGCGGCTTTCCGAGGCCAGCAGGCTATTTATGGGCGAGGGGCGGGAAGGCTGGCTGACGGACAGGGGAAGGATCTATGTTCTTTACGGGTCTCCGAGCGATCGTCAATACGGCCCCCTTACTCGGGACGCTTACGGACGGTGTCAGGAAGTATGGTATTACGGGAACTTCCCCGTGGTTTTCATCGACACGGCTTGCCGAGGGGTGTTCGTCCTGGCCACTTTCGATCTGAGCCCGATCGAAAACTTAAGCCTAATCCGGTTGGCCTCCCCTCCGTCAGGCAAGCGGACGCGGGCGCCGGGGGTTTACGTGAACTTCGACGTCCGGGTCAAAAAGAGATTTGCCCACGAGACCGAGTTTGACGGTCTGGTCGAAATCGAGGTTCCTTATTCTGCCATCTGGCTCAGTGCCGAGGGCGACAGGCTCAAGACGACCCTGGAATTGAAAATGGAGCTCAAAGACAGCCAAAACATTGTCCGTTGGGAACATCAGAGCCGTTACGACATTTCCCTGACCGCTCGAGAACTGGGAGAGAAAAAAGACAAAAAATTCCTGGTGGAAGTCCCGATCAGAGTTTCGGAAGGCGCGGCCGCTTTGAAGGCCGGCCGAAACAAGCTCGAAATCGTGCTCCGGAATTTGACGGGCAAAGAGCAGATGACGAAAATCGTCGAATTCACCTTGGGTCCGTAGCCATGACCGTTCTCTTCGACTTCAGGTCGGAAATTGAATGTCTGAGTGGCGGCTTCGGCGAGCTCCTCCGGGAAAAAAAGAGACGGGCCCTCGTGGTCTCGGGGATTCTGCTCGTCTCCTCGATCTTCGGGGTTTCCTGCCGGCTCTATCGCCTTGAGCAGAGGCTTTCCCCGCCTTATGAAGATTTCATGAGTAAAGTTCGCTATATCATGACGAAGCAGGAAAGGAAAATCTTTCTCGAGCTCCCCGACTCCGAAAAGGACGCCTTCATCGAGGAATTCTGGAAGCGTCGCGACCCTGACCCGGATACCGAGGAGAACGAGTTCAAGATGGAGTACTTCGACCGGATGGAAAACGCCGAGCGGTTGTTCTCCGGCGAGGGCAAGCCGGGCTGGCTCACCGACCGGGGAAGAATCTACATCCTTTTCGGCCCGCCGCTCGATCGAATCACCGATTCGATCGGAAACGCCTCGGGCCGGTGCAGCGAAGTCTGGTATTACGGCAATTTCCCGGTCGTTTTCCGCGACCAGAACTGCAGCGGTCAGTACGAGCTCGTGACCTACGACCTCTCAGCCCTGCGGGAAATCAACCTGATGTACATGCACGAACTCAACATTGCCCAGGCCCAGGCTCAAAAAACTTTCAAGCAGGAGAAGGAATTCTTTGATTTCCGCTGGCGAGTCCGCCGGGGGGAGGACGAACCGGCCGGGATCCGCGGGAAGATCGAGCTCGAGATTCCCTATGCCGGAATCTGGTTCAGGGAAGAAGGCGGCCTGCTCCGGACGGAGATGGAAGCCCACTTCGAGCTTCGGCACGCGGACGGAGGACTGTTTTGGGAATTCAGGGATCGGTTCGAAGTGGCCGTTCCTGAGGAGGAGCTCAAAGGGAAGAGCGGCAAGTCCTTCCGGAGAGAAATCCCTTTTTTCCTGGAGGGCGACTTGGAGAGGTTGCGTCAAGGGAAAAACCGCCTGTACTGCAATTTGACCAACTTCACCGGCAATGACAGCCTGAAAAAGGTGCTGGAGGTTATCTTTTGAAGATGCCTGTTCCCGCAGGCGGTTGATCGATCGGCCCGGAAGGCGAGGAAAAAAGAGCAATCTTATTGGCAGGGCCGGCGAAAAAGATTATAGTAAACGGGGATAGGAAGGCGGGCGCGGATAATTTCCGATCGGGAGGCGGACGGATGAAAAGACTTTCTTTTCGCGATTCCAAGGGATTTTCTTTGCCCTGCGTTTTTCTTCTGTTCGGCTTTCTTCTCAGCGGCACGGTCGCGGCCCTGGCCCTCTCCGGGCAGGAAAGTCTGGGCCGGGGCCGAATCAACGGTGAGGTCGTGGACGAGAACGGCCGTCCTGTGGAAGATGCCCGGATTACTGTCGAAAACCTGAGGACAGGGACAAAGCTCGAGGGAAAATCCGATAAGAAAGGCCATTTCGCCGTGGCCGGGTTGGGCACCGGAATGTGGCGCATTGAAGGTTCTAAAGCGGGCTATGCAAGTTCCTCACTCGAAATGAACGTCAGTCAGCTTCAGGCGAATCCACCGATCACTTTGACACTGAAGAAATTGTCGGGATTCTCCGCCCTGAAAGAAGATGAGGCGGCGTTTGCTCTCTTTGATAAGGGAAACGCTCTGATCAAAGAAGGCCAGTATGACGAGGCTCTCAAGCTGTTCGAGGAGTTTCTGACGAAATATCCCGAGATCTATCAGGTCCATCTGAATATCGGAACCTGCTATCTGAAAAAGGACGAACTGGATAAGGCGAAATTCGAGTTCGAGTACGTTCTGGAAAAAGCTCTCCTGGCCCATGGCAATTATAAAAGAGACGCTGAGGCGACCTTCCGCGCCTTTTCCGGGCTCGGAGAGATCGCCTTGAAAAAGGGGGATTTCGAGACCGCCAGGGGGCATTTCAGCCAGGCGCTCGAGATTTCCCCCCGGGACGAGGTGGCGGCCTACAATGTCGGGGAGGTTCTTTTCTCCAACCAGCAGGTCGACGAGGCCGTCAAATATTTCGAGCTGGCGATCCAGATCAAGAAGGATTGGTCCAAGCCCTATCTCAAGCTCGGCTATGCCTATCTGAACAAGGGGGATTTCGCCAAATCTCTGGAAAATTTCAACGCCTTCGTTCAGCTGGATCCCGAGAATCCCGAGGCGGCGCAGGTCAAAAACGTCATCGCCGCCATCGAGAAGATGAAGAAATAGAACGGCCCGAGCGGATGAATCTTCAGGGCCGGGCTTCCATCCTGTCCCCGGCCCAAGAGGCAGCGCCGATGAACCCGGCGTCGTTTCCGAGTCCGGCCTTTTCGATCGAACAGCAGGCGAAAGAAGGAGGATAGCATCTTCGTCGGGCTTCCCTGATCGCCTCGGGAAGGATAAGTTTAGGACTCCGCATCACTCCGCCGCCGAGGAGGATTTTTTCGGGGTTGAGGAGATTGATGGCGCTGCCGAGGCCGATGCCCAAATAGAAGGCGGCCCTGGCGAAGCTGCGAAGAGCGGCCCGATCTCCCTGTCTTGCCCTGGCGGCGATTTCCTTCACCGTCAAGCGCTCTTTTGAGCCGCTGAATCGGCGATAATTGCGGACGATCGAGCCGGCGGAGGCCTCGGTTTCAAGACAACCGCGAGAGCCGCAGGCGCAACGCTCCCCCTCGGGGTTGACGATGAGATGCCCCATCTCGGCGGCGAACCCGCGGGTTCCATGCACAAGTTTGCCGTCGATGATGATTCCCGACCCGATCCCCGTGCCCAGGGTTAAGAGCACGAGATTCCGGACGCCTTTCCCCGCCCCCCACCGGAATTCGCCATAAGCGGCGAGATTGGCGTCGTTATCGATCCAGAAAGGGACATCAATCCGTCTCGCCAGACGGGGACGGAAGGGGAATCCGTCGAGAGCGGGAAAGTTGGGCGATTGGAGGATTTTTTGCTCGGTCAGATGAAAGATTCCGGGAAGGCCGAAACCGGCAGCCTTGATTTTTTTTCGACCGATTTCCCTCAACCTCTGCCACAGAGCAATGAAAAGAGCGAGCAATTCGCCGCCGGAGCCGGGGGAGGAGACCTCGTTTTTGTAAACGACTCGGCCGCGCTCGTCGATCAGGCCGTATTTGATTGCCGTCCCGCCGACATCGAAACCGGCATAAAAAGGCATGGTCAAATCTTTTTGGCTACAGCGGCGTAGTTCGGTGGCGCAAAGAGAAGCTCGTTCAGAGCGTCGATGTTGCGGTTGAGGACGGCGGTCTTCTCATCCGCGCCCGGCAGGTTCTGCAGGCGCTCCTGGACCAAGGGAGAAGAATGAATGATCTTGACTTCGGAAAACCCTTCTGTTTCCAGAAGGTATTTCAGGGCCTGAGGGTGGACGGGCTTTTGATGCGACGGGTCGAGATAGAAAATCTGGACCAGGGCGAAAACGGAGGTCGGATTGACCGTCTCAAGAACGATCACGCCTCCGGAGGCGAGCTTGCGGCGGCTGAGTTCGATGAGGTTTTTCAGCTCGGCCGGCTTCAGGTGCTCGATCACCTGGGAGGCAAAAATCCCCCCCAGAGACGCTTCCTGTCTCTCGGAGAGCTTTATGAGCAGGTCGCCTTTTTCGCAGCGCAACCCCTTCTCGAGACAGAGATCGACCATCTGGCTGTTGATGTCGATTCCCTCGGCTTCGATTCCGTTCTCCCGGAGAAGCTCCAGAAATTCTCCCCGCCCGCATCCCAGATCGAGGACGGTTCTTCCTCTCGGAAAATAGGAAAGATAGCCGCGCAACTGGGATTTGACGTCTTCCGCCGTGCCCCGAAAGCGGTTTTCAAACCCGGCATATCTGCAGTCTTCAAGCGGCTCCAGGATGTCCTTGATCGAGGATGCTTCCGGCAGTTGACGGGTTTCGAGGGCGGCAAGCAACCGATCGAGCTTTTCCCTCAGGAGGATGAACTTCTTCATCAGGGCCCTGGCGTCTTCCGCCTCAGCGGCCAGCTGATCGACCCGCCATTCCAGGCTCTTGAAGATCAAACCGACGTGGTGGCTTCCCAGGGCGTCCCATTCCTTGTCCTTGGCGTCGATGAGAGCGGATTGGATCGCGACGAGTTCGGTGAGTTTCTCAAGCCATTTTTGGACGGAGGTGTTTGAACGACCGAGCAGAGACCGCCTTTTTTTTAAAAGAGGAAGTTCCGCCTTGATTTCTTCGAGTTTTTGGGCGAAAGCCTTTTCAATCTCCTGACGCTCTTGAGCGAGCTTTTCCAGAGTCCGTTTCATTATTCCTTGGAAGGAGGAGCGGGCTTTTCCATGTCTGACTTTTTCTCTTCCGAATCTTTCGTCTCTTTGCCGCTCATCCCTTTGCGGAAATTCCGGATCCCTTCACCGATGCCCCTTCCGAGCTCAGGCAGGCGGCGCGCGCCGAAGATGATGATGACAATCAAAAGAATAAGAAGAAGCTCAGTCGGCCCAACAGGTCCGAAAAGAAACATCATGACCTCCTTTGAGGCACTATCCTCAACCGGCCCGGAGTTTTCGTTCGATATGACAAAACTACTCGAACGGCCGGGAAAAGTCAATAAGACCGTGACGGCGATGGCGGCCTCACCTCCTGGCGCAGGTTGACTCGCTTCCGGCTTTCTGCCAAGATGACTTCTCGATGACGATGATCGCGTGCCGGTCAATAGGCGGGCTAGAGATCATCATCCTCAAGAAGGGCAAGAGGCGAACCTGCGCCTCGCCCCGGGTAAGATAATGCGTCCGACGATCGAATGGAAAGAAGGAAAAATCGTCCTCATCGATCAGCGGCGACTGCCGCTCGAGGAAGTCTATCTTGAATGCCGGGACGAAAACGAGGTCGCCGAGGCGATCGAGAGCCTGGCCATTCGCGGCGCCCCGGCGATCGGAGTAGCCGCCGCCTACGGCGTCGCGCTGGGGCTTTTACAGGTGAGGCCGGAGGAAGACCTGGCCGCAAGGTTCGGTCAGATCATCGGCCGTCTCGCCCGAACGCGGCCGACGGCCCGGAATCTCTTCTGGGCGCTCGAAAGGATGAAAAGGGTTTTTGAAGAAAACCGGCGCCTGCCTTGCGGAGCGCTCGCCCTGAGGCTTGTCCGCGAGGCTCAGGCAATCGAGAAGGATGATCTCGAAAGAAACAAGAAAATCGGCCTTTTGGGCCGAGAACTTATCCGAGACGGGAACTCGGTGCTGACGCACTGCAACGCGGGCGGGCTGGCCACAGCCGGCTACGGAACCGCGATCGGAATCATCCGGGCCGCGTTCGAGCAGGGCAAAAGAATCCATGTCTTTGTCGACGAAACGCGGCCTTTTCTCCAGGGGGCGAGACTGACGGCTTGGGAACTCGATCGGTTGGGGATTCCCTTCACCCTGATCACCGACAACATGGCTGGCTGGCTGATGAAAAAAGGGGAAATCCATCTGGCGATCACCGGTGCCGATCGGATCGCCTCGAACGGCGATGCGGCCAATAAGATCGGAACATATTCGATTGCCGTGCTGGCCCGGCACCATAGGCTTCCCTTTTATATCGCCGCGCCGCTCAGCTCGTTCGATTTCAGCCTCCGGGACGGCGGCGGCATTCCGATCGAGGAACGACCCAGCGTCGAAGTCCGAGCAGTCGGAGGTTGCACCGTCACCCTGCCCCATGTCCCGGTTCGCAACCCGGCTTTTGACGTGACGCCGGGGAAACTCGTCAGCGCCATCATTTCCGAGCGCGGGATCGCCCGGCCGCCCTATTCGAAAAGCCTTCGCCCCTGGCGGGAAAAAAATGAGGAGGAATTAAGCCTTTTTTGATGAACCTTCTGGCGATCGAGACATCGTGCGACGAAACGGCCGCCGCCGTCCTCGGCTCTGACCGAAGCCTCTTGAGCAGCATCGTCCTTTCCCAGGACGAAATTCATGCGCCTTACGGCGGGGTCGTCCCTGAGCTTGCTTCGCGGCGGCATCTTCAGTCCATCGGATATGTGGTCGGAGAAAGCCTGAGGCGCGCCTCGCTTGGGGTCGATCGCCTCGACGCTTTTGCGGTCACTCAGGGACCCGGACTCATTGGCTCGCTTCTCGTCGGCCTGTCCTTTGCCAAAGGCCTGGCCTATTATTTTAAGAAACCGCTCGTCGGAATCGATCACCTCGAGTCCCATATCGAGGCGGCCTTCCTTGAAGGGCGGAAGGTTTCTTTCCCGGCGGTGGCCCTCGTCGTCTCCGGAGGACATACCTCTCTCTTCTTCCTGGAGAAGCGGCTACGATACAGACTTCTCGGTCGGACGAGGGATGATGCGGCCGGGGAAGCCCTGGACAAAATCGCCAAATTCCTCGACCTTGGCTATCCCGGCGGTCCGGTCATCGAGAAAATGGCGGTCGGGGGGGATCCGGAACGGTATCGTTTTTCCCGGCCGAGAATGAAAGACTCGAGTCTTGATTTCAGCTTCAGCGGGCTGAAGACGGCGGCTCTGAAATGCATTGCCGAGACGGGAATGTCCAAAGATCACTCCGGACTTGCCGATTTCCTGGCCGGTTTTGAGGCGGCGGTGGTCCGGGCTCTGATCGAGAAGCTTGCGGCGGCGCTCGCTGAGCTTCGGCCGGTTTCCCTTATCCTCTGCGGCGGCGTCGCCCGGAATAAAAGATTGCGCACGGAGTTTGAGGCTCTGGCCAGATCTTCCGGCCTGGCCGCTTTTGTCCCGGCGCCCCGATTTTGCACCGATAATGCCGCCATGGTGGGGGCCCTGGCTCTGGAAAAGCTCAGGCGGACGAAGAAGCCCCGGCTCGACCTCGAACTCGACGCCTATCCCCGTTTCATTCGCGCAGCGGGATGACCTGGAAAAGAAAAGGCTCGAGAAGCATGGATTCGGTCGATCGGTGCTTCAACCGAAGGTTGATTTCATAGAGAAAAAGATTCCGCCGGAGATAGAAGGCGGCCGGAGCGAAGACAAACTCCTTTGTTTCGCGCTCCGCCGTTCCTTTGAAGAGGGGGAGGTCAAAAAGGGAGAGAGCGAAATCGTACTCGCCGCTCGCCGACCCGAGTTTCAATCTGATCCGGTCGAGCTTTCGTCTCGAGCCGAAGACAAAACGATAATTTCGCTCGAGGTGAAGATAGAAATCTCCCTGGCTTTTGCTGATCACCCCTTTTCCGATCGGAAAAGTGTAGAATCCCAGGGATCGTTGGGGTGAATACTCGATCGTCTTGACCGGAAAGAGAACGGTCCGAGGAAAAAGAACCCAGAGAAAGAAGGCCACCGTTAAGAAGGCATAAAGGCAAAAAACGGGCGCGGCGGGGGCGAGAGGTTTTTCCCGCCGGGAAAGAGCATAGGCCAGGACGAACAGCGCCAGGCCGAGAAGCCAGAGATAATTCGGCCAGTAGCGCGAGTTGTCGACCTTGATGAAGGAGGGGAGAAAGGACGGAAGAAGGAAATGGAGGTTGCTGAGAGAGAGAAAAAGGTCGCCGGGACGAGAGGTGAACTCGTGGGTCGTCGGCTGATAGAGGAACGACGGTTGGGCAAGCAAAAGCGCCGCCAGAACGAGGCCGGCCGCCGCGGCGAGACCGAAAAGAAAGGCGAAGATTTTTCTTCGGTGATGGACAAGAAAATATCCGCTGGCGATAAGCCCGATCCAGGTCAGAGGGGTCAAGACCCGGCCCTGCGGCGAGGCTCCCTGGCGGTGCGTGAATAGCGCGTAATTGGCCAAGAAAGGAAGGGAAAGGAAAAGGAAGCACCAGAAATCCTTTTTCTTCCGGCGCCAAATTTCGACCATCCCGAGAAAGGAAAAAAAGTAGGCCGGCGAATAGAGCAGAAGTCCGTCCCGCTGATCGAGAAAGTAATCGAGAAAGGCGTCGACCCGGGCCCGCCAGGGAATGGCCAGAAACGTCTGTTTGAAGGCTTCGGTCCGCGACGGCGTCAGCACGCCTTCATAGACGGCGATGGGCGAAAATGTTCCGTAAAGGGAATAGATGAAGAGATAAAAAAGAGCCATCGAAGCGATCGCCGGAGCGGCGAAAGCCAAGGCTGGCCATCGAATCCGGTGTTCAGTCCAAAGAAAATAGAGGGAAATGGCGAGCAGCGGCCAGAAAAAGAAACTGAACTTCAGCCCGAACCAGGGGAGGAGTCCCAGAAGAAGGCCGAGCGCAAACAAGCGAAGGACGGGAAGAGGGCGACGACAGGTGACTTTCCTGTAGACATAAATGCAGATCAAGGCGGCCGGAACTTCGGGGTAGAGGTGAACGGCAAAAAAAAGGATCGGAGAGCTGAACGAATACAGGGCCCACAGCCCGAGGGCCAGTTTTTCTCTGCCCCAGAGGTCCTTGGCGTAGAGATAGATTTGGATGCCGAGAAGGGCGGCCCAAGGGGAGAGGCTCATCTTGAGAATGTAGGTCAGCCAGCGGCCGGAGAAAAAATGGCTCAACCAGTAAAACGGCAGGATCAAGACAGAGATGCCGGGGAGGTTGATCGGATAGATAAAGCCCGGGCCTTTCCGGCCTTGGCGTCCGTAGATTCCGAGCTTGAGCCGGGGATTGTCTTTTTTTGAATAGAAGTGGAAATAGTCCTGCCGGGCATAGTTATCGGCGACATTGATGTCTCCTTCTTTGAGAAGGCTGTGCGAGGTGAGTAGATAATAGGGCTCATCGCCCGAGAACGAAATTCCCTGGAGGACAAGAATCACCGCCACTGCCTGGTAGACAAGAAAAGCAGCCAGGAAAAGCAGGATCAGCTTCTTCCTCAGGGGAAGAGAGCCGAACTTCGAAACTGCCCGGTCGAGTTTTGAGGCCAGGGGAGCCGCACGGCGGGAGAGGCGAGCGACCTCGAGGAGGAAAATGGCGGCGGCGATGAAAAGCGCCAGGAGCTTCAGTCGGAGGCGAAAGTCGCTCCGGCTCGTATAGAAATGAAGAAGCAGCGGGCTGAAGAGAAAAAAAACTAAAGGGAACAAGCTCGCATTTTCCCATTTTCCCGCCGCTTCCGCCCCGCCGCTCCGCACCCGGCCGAATCTTCCGGCGGCCATCCACTTCGAGGCGGAAAAGATTAGGATATAGGCCGCTGCCCATGAAATGAAGAAAGCAGCGTCGAAACGGAGAGAGTGGTCGAGGATGGTAAAGTGACGGCTTTGGAGGAAAAGGCTGAAAAAAATGGCGACGCCGAGGGCAAAGAGGAGATTGGTCCAAGCGATGGCCAAGACAGGTTTTTTCATTCCCCTTGAGTATCAGAGAACTCCGTTTCCATGTCAAGAATCCTTGGGCTCGGCGGCGAAAAGCCGCCCAAATATCAAACCCTAGGACAAGATCAGCCGCCGACCGCGGCAGCGAGAGTTGAAGGTTTCGCCTGAGCGGAACTCTCCCAGACCTATCCTCTTCCCCTCTCTTGACCAATCCAAGGGGGACTCCATCAGGTCGGCGTTTCGAGAAAAAGCAACGCGGAACCTGCGCCGGCAGGCGTATGAACTGCCGGAACACGAGAAGAACTCGCGGCCGGGGAAATGCAGCCAAGAAACGGGGATTGCGGAAAAAATCGACCGTCCGGAGTTTCGCAGCGCCAAGAAAAGCCGAAACCCCACCGGCTTGACAAATCCTCCGAGTGTTGGCAAACTCATGGCGAGTCGGAGTGCTTCCTTCCGAGAAAAAACCATGGGCTTGAAAAATCGTGTCCCTTCCGGTCGAAAAAGCGACCTGGCACTTATCGCCCTCTTTCTGGCGCTTTCGTCCGCTTCTTTCGCTCAGCTTCGGTTCACGGAAGTCAGCCAGCTCTACATGGTGAGAGGCTACAGCTTTTTCGGCGGCCACGGCGCGGCCTGGGTTGACATCAACCGCGACGGTCGCCTCGACCTTTACGTAAAAAACGTCAGCTCGGCGACCGTGCCGAATCCCCCCGACATCCTGTATATAAATTATGGGACCTATTTTTTGGACGAAGCGACTCTGCGAGGGGTAGCGGATGCCTACGCGGAAGGCACGCACGGTGCCGTTTTCGCCGACTTCAACAAAGACAGGAACCTCGACCTTTTCGCTTCGACGACCTACTACACTTCGAAGGGAGTGTTCAATCATCTTTACCGCAACACCGGTAACGGGTTCTTCCAGGATTTCAGTTCCGCCATCCTTCCTTCGCCACCTCTCAACACGACGACGCGGGGGGTTGCGGCGGGTGATTTTGACCGCGACGGGGATATCGATTTTTATTTCTCCAATCCCCTGTCTGATCCCGATCCGGCCAATCCGTATCCGTCTCCGCCGAAATCCCTGGCCAATTTTCTGATCAACAATGGAGACGGGACTTTCACTCTTGCCTATCGCGGGGTCGACTGGACCGGATTTACTCAGGGCGTGAGCGCGGTCGATTTCGATAACGACGGCGATATCGATCTTGCCGAGGCCAAGTGGGGGCCGCCGTCGACCATCTACCGAAACGACGGGAACGGGAATTTCCTGAACGTCGGAAGCCTGATTGGGCTTCCGGCGACGGCGAACGTCTTCGACAACGCAATGGTTTTTGCCGACCTCGACAACGACGGCGATCTGGATCTGGCGATTGTCGGCGAAGGCGCGGTTACTCTTTACCGGAATACGGGGACGTCTTTTTCTAAATACGAAGTCATCCTTTCTTCAAGAACGGGCGGCGTCGCGCATTGCTGCATCGCCGACTTCGATAACGACGGGATCCTCGAGCTCTATCTTTCGGGCGAAAACATTTACGAGAACGACGGCACGGGCCATTTCACCGTCGTTCCCGCTTCCGTTTCCGGGCTGGCGGCTTCCCTGACCGCCGTCGATCCAAGAGGTTGCGCCGCCGGCGATTTCGACGGCGACGGTGATCTGGATATCTATCTCACAGACAAGAGGGGCTATAACCTTTTTTTTCGGAACGAGCGGAACAATTCCGACTGGATCCAGGTGGAAATCGTCAGTGATCACACCGGTTCCTACGGCGGCCTGAACTCCAAGATCGACCTTTACACCGCCGGTCAGCTCGGCAAGAAAGCCTATCTCAAGGGGTATCGCGAAATTCAGGGAGAATACGGCTATCTCGGTCAGGACATGCCCTTCGCCCACTTTGGAGCCCCTTCGGCCGGCGGGGCACGATATGATCTCCGGGTGACTTTTCTCGACGGCCGGGAGAGAACTTATCTCAGCCTGGCGCCGGGGCAGAAAATTCAGGTGACCATGATCTCTCCCCCGCTGAATTTCCGGGGAGTGAAGAAGGAGAACAAGGCCCTTTTCTACCGCGAGTCGTTGATTGAACTGAACTGGGAACCGAACCCGCTCAACACGAATGTTCAGAAATACCGACTTTATAAAATCGATTCCGGCTGGACTCTTTTGGCCGAGGTTCCCGGGAATCAGTTCGAATGGACCATCCGGAACGTGGACAAGGCGAAAACGTACCGTTTTGGCATCACGGCCGTCGATGAGGGAGGAAGCGAGAGCGAGCCGGCTTACGCCGTCGTCGGCGGGAGCGCGTTGCAGGGTGATCGCGTCAAGAGCGTGTTCAGGAGCTTGAATTGGAAAGGGGTTTAATGAGAAGAATCGCCGCCTGGCTTGTCTCTGTCGCCCTCCTTTTCGTCCCTTCGTGGTCACAAACCCGGGAGAAGATCAAATTCCTTCCCGATGAAGAAAAATATCTCACCATCGCTCTGAGCGGCGGGTTTTTCTTTTCCAAGGACGAGGTCTTCCGCCAGATTTATGGGGACAGCCTGCCGGTGTTCGGACCGCATCTCACGTTCCGCTTTCCGATCCTCGATCCTCACGGCCTGGATTTTCTCCTGGGCGGCCGTTTTCTTCAGGCCAAAGGCAAGACCTCTTATACGCGAGAGGAAACAAAGCTGCGGATCGAAAGCTTATCTTTTTCCGTGCGCTATTCGTTCGAAACCGGCAAATTTGCTCTCTTCCTCGGACCGGGAATGGATTATGTGATGTACAAGGAAACATACGCCGAGACGTTTCCGGTGGACTCCGTCGAAGGAAGTGAGGCCGGCTTCCACATCACGAGCGGCGGGTATTACCATCTTTCGCCCTCCCTATCGTTAAAAGGCTATTTCAAGTACGGCCTGGCCAAAACGGACGCTCCCGGTTTCCAGGTCAATCTCGGCGGCACCGAGTGGGGAGTCGCGCTCGTCTACCGTTTTTATCTCTAATTCTCAGGGGAACGCGGCTGAAGGCGCCGGCGCCGGATCGTCTCCTTTCGAATAAGGAAGAAAGGAAATGTTCCGGAGTCCGAGAGTCAGATGGGCCCGGACCTCGATTTCGCGTCCGATGGCGTTTGCTTGTCGGAAAACGAAGGTCGTTTCCGACCTTAGCTCAACCGCCGGGACGGGCTCAGCTTCATCTTTTTTCTTGAATTGATCGATCAACTCCTTAATCACGGCGGGGATGGCCATGATGGGAAAAGAGCTGGGAAATTTCGGTTCGTTCTGATAGCCGGGACCGTAGGGGTCATATTCGCCCGTCGGCGGAGGCGCTTCGATTTCGGCGTTCAGCGAGACGGGCTGCGATTTACGGCTTGACGCCAGAAGGGTCTCCCCAAGGAACATCTTGACGAGATAATCGGCCGGCCGGCCCGGAGGAGGCTGTTTTTTCATAACGCCGGAAGCGCTCGTCTCGACGGCGAGGAGGATCTCTCTCCTGACGATCAAGTTTTCGGCCTTGAATTCCAGAACATAGACGTGGGCGCCGGGTTGGTCGAGAAGATCTTTTGTTCCGAGAGGGAGCGCGTTAAATCCCCGGCGGAACTCGCCGCCTTTGATCACGTTTTCACCCGAGCTGAGTTTATAGAGAACGGGATTGGCCATTTCCACGCCGAGAAGAAGCTTTTCCGGCGGGTTCGGGAATGAGCCGGGTATTTGCTCGCTCGAGCAGACGAGTCCGATTTTGAGCACCCAGGGATAGCGGAGCTGCCAGCTTCTGAGATAGCGTGAGGCATCGGCCCGAACGGCAGGAAGGAGAAAATAAAATCCCGCGTCGAGAGAGCCGTATTTTTCGAAATACTCACCCAGCCGGGCGTATTCTTCTTTTTGATCGCCGACCCGAGAGCAAAGATAGGCCAGCAGTCCGCAGGCCACCGGCTTGTCTTCGGCAGCGAGCGAATCGAACACTTCGGCAAGGTATTCCCTAGCCGCCGCATATCCCTCCGGCCGCTTTCCATCCAGGAACCCGGCCACCTCCGACCGCCAATCACCGGCCGGAGCGGCGGCGGCGAGCCGGAAAAGGAGGGCGAGAACAACGATCTTGTTCATCATTGGCGGGTGAAGACAAAAGAAATTTCCAAGCTGGATTCGGGAAAATCGGTTGGAAGAGGGGGGAATGGAAGGCTTTCCTCGATGGCATCTTTGGCCGCCTGGTCGAACATCCGGTCGTCCGAGGACGAGATAGGGATAAGGGCGGAAAGAGAGCCGCTCTTTAGGACAACGACTAAAATTTCGACACTCAGATCTTTATCCGCCGCCGCGGCCGGAGGAGTCAGCCAGTTTTTCTGGATGAGCTCGATGACGGCCTGAGCCCAAGCCGTCAAATCGTAGCGTTTGACGGAAGACGGAACGGCAGAACGTCCCCGCACGCCGGTCCGCCCAGAACTCCCTCCGGGGAAATAACCCCAGGAAACCTCTCCACTCCCCGTCATGCCCCCATAAAGATATTTACGCAGATCGCCGGCCTTCGGCGAAGGAAAATATCCTTTTACGCCGCCGCCAACTCCGCCGCTGCGCTCGGCGATGGGAAGACGCAGGCTTGCGCCGGAGGCGGGGCCCGGCTGGGGAGGCGGATTCTGATCCAGCCGGAACCCGGAAGTCAGCCGGGCATCGACGGGCTTTTCAGGACCGGAAGCTCCTCCTGTTTCTGCCGGCTCGAGGATGAAGGGTTTCGGGAGGCGAGTCCTCAGAGGAAGGAAGTCGGGAAAATCAGGCTCTACGGCCGGAAGATTGGCCGGGAGACCGGATCCGCCAGGCAGTCGGAGTCCGGCCGTCGGCGGAGGCGCGATTACGGCTTCGGTCACCCGGGTGCCGAAATCGATGAGCTTGACCGAAACGAAATGAGCCGCCAGGACATAAATGAGAACTCCGTGAACGGCGATAGAGACAGCCAGGCTGAAGACATGTTTGAACAGGTCGGGCTTATCGTCGAAAATCAGCGGCCTCTTTTCGAGAGAAAATCCTTTTTCATTATAATATACCTC
>Ga0136652_1000332_pt1 | contig 23544 bp, 11 predicted proteins | sample ConPoolayeEmetaG_FD_94864 | JGI IMG/M metagenome (GOLD analysis project Ga0136652, IMG submission 94864) | Hot spring microbial mat communities from California, USA to study Microbial Dark Matter (Phase II) - Cone Pool mat layer E metaG... ...
GACAACAGGTTCGCACCCAGCGATGACCCGTTTGGTTTTAAGTTAGTAATTTGAACAAAATATGAATAAAAGTGTAAACTATCTGCCAGGAATAAAGTGTAAACTATGTGTCAGAAAGAACAGTCGAGGCCCGTCCTCAAACAGGAGGAAATTTAAGGTTGAAAAATTGATTCGGGTTGTTGAAAAGTATATCTCTGGCAATTTGTTTTGCTTTTTCCATATCCATCCAGCTTTTTTCTATAAGCTCTGATAAAACTGAGGCAATGGTATTCCTGGCTATTTCCAGGTGGGCAACGCTGTATTCTGGAGTATCACCGTAGTCACCGCCAAAACCATGGATTTTACATGCTGGTACAGTCAACAGGGATTGCGACAGTAATTGGTGAGAGTAGAGCGGGTCAATAATATGCACCCAGCAAAGATTTATGGAAACATTAGGGTAGTTTTTTGCCAGGAAAAGTAATTCTCCCTTATACGGCCAGTTCCCATGAAACAGGTCAAATCTTACGTTCTTGTATCTTTCCAAAAGTGGAGTTAAATGGATAGCATTTGCTTTTGTTATCTCATTTCTTATGCCAGCCAGGTGTCCTGTATGAAGCTGAACAGGAAGTTTTAGTTCTCCTGCCATCTCCAGAAAACGATGGAATAAGAAGTCATCAAGGGGTTTTGCTTCGGGAAAACCCAGTATGTTTCTGGGGTTGGAGAGTATGCGGTTAAAAAGTTTTTCTGCTTCTGAAGTAGGAGCATCTTCAAACCTGATTATTCTCTCATAGGCTGACTGGTCTTTCATCCCTACGGCGCCTTTCTCTTTCATTTTCTGAAAAATGTGATAGCAGGCATGGAGGAACTTTTCCAGGCTGTTAACCTCCCAGCCGGCAATTTGACTGATATTTTCTACGGCAGTTTTTTCCCGGACCGGTAAGTGGAACATAATAAGCGGGATTAAAATTCTATCTGTGGAAGGAAGCGAAAACTTTCCGTCAATAAATTTTTTGATTTCCGTAACAACTTCAGTGTGGCCATAAAGGATATTGACCAGGCGGCACTTTATTTTTGCTTTTTCCAGTATTCCGTAATAAACTTTTTCCTCTTTTAAATTCAGTAGCTTTTCCGCTATTCTTTTCAGTGCTCCAAGGCTCATTTCTTTTTCACCGTAGAATTTTTCCATTATTATTTTTGTAACCCGGGCGTAGGCAGTATTTTCTATTTTCTTCCAGAGCGGCTCAAATATTTTCCACTTTTTGTCTGTTTCTATTTCCTGGTTGTTAAGAATTTCCATTTCTTTTTCTGTAGCGCCCGCGGAAATTAAATCGCTCTGGAGATACCCTTGAGTCAGGGAAAAAATTGGTTCTCTGTACTCCGGGGAGAAACAATGGCCTCTTGTATGCTCGTGACAGTCTATCACAGGAATGTCATCAAGATAATTCCTTATTTCCTCGTATGTGTTGCCCATCTGGTCTCCCTGAAGAGTGACGAGGGTAATTCTTAGCTCCGGCGGTAGGACTCGAACCTACAACCTTGCGGTTAACAGCCGCTTGCTCCACCATTGAGCTACGCCGGAAACTTTCAGGTTGTGTTATGATAGAAAGATAACACAGGCAAGGAAAAAACTCAAGTCTTCTGGCTGTAACCATCGTAAGAGACAATTTCCGTCAGTGGCTTGCAGACAATTATGGCTGCAGCCTGGCTGACAAAACTCTGTCCGTAGCAAGCTTGAGCGATTTTTTCCTTTTTGTCACGGTCCCGGACAACAATAAAATGCCAGGGCTGTTTATTGTTACCTGAAGGCGCTAACCTGGCACCTTCCAGAATTCTGAAGCACCGCATCAGGAATGTCCTGTTTGCTGTATCTTCTGACGCTTCGCCTGGTGCGGATAACTTCCTGAAAATCCATCCTCAATCCGTGTTTTTCTTACTGCAGGAAGAAGACTGGTTGCAGGTAGCACAGGCTGGTTTATCACTACCATTTCCGCCTGAACTTTTTGTTGCCTGGTTTTTTTCTTCTCTTTCCCGTCTTTTATACTCCTGGCTTCTGTATTCAGTAGTATAAAAACCCGGTCCTTTGTAAATAACTCCACCACCAGCACCGATAAGTCTTTTCACCGGTCCCTGGCAGCTGATACATTTTTGCAGTGGAGCATCGGTCATCTTTTGAAAGGTCTCAAAAATTTTTCCGCATTTCTGACATTCATACTCATATGTTGGCATTTTAAACCTCCTTGCAAAATGGGAAAATTTTGAGATTTCTCTACCGGCAACAGGTAGAACATGTCTTTGACGAACAGCTACTGCAGGCAGAAGTGGAAGACAAACTGCTGCTTTTTCCTCCGAAAATGAAACCACCTCCTGGACCGATTAGCCGACGAACCTGGCCGTGGCACCGCTGGCATTCTTTCAGGTGTGGTTCAGTCATCTGCTGGAAGACGTCAAAAGTATAACCACACTTCAGGCATTCATAAGTATAAGTTGGCATTGCACCTCCACTTTCCACCTGAAATTAGATGCATCCCGGATAAATCAGGTTACAAAAAAGTGTACCAGAATAACAGGCTACAGGTCAAATCGGTGACCTCCACATTCTTTCAATTTCACTTACCACTGAAGACACAGTGATTTTTCTCAGGCATTCCTTATTACAGGAAGGCTCTGGACCGGCCGGCAGACACGGACTACAATCAGTTCTACCCGAAAAAAGGCAGACATACTTTCCCCGTGGTGCCCAGATTTTCGGGTCAGTGGGTCCAAAAATAGCTATAGTTTTTATTCCGGTAGCCGCAGCAAGGTGAGTAACACCGGAATCATTACCCAGGAATACCCTGGTTGTCTTTAAAGCCTGAAGAAGTTGCTGCCAGGTGGCAGAAAAAATTACCTTCCTGGCAGGGAAAACTTTTTCCCAGAAACTTTTCTTTTTTTCTTCAGCCGGTCCAAGCAGTATCTGAAACGGAATGTCAGAAGGTATTTTTTTCGTCAGGGAACAAAAGTTTTCTTCCGGCCAGTTTTTCCGGGAACTTCCGCTTCCTGGATGAATGACTAAATACTGGTAAGTTTGTCCTGGTAGAGAAAGGTCTGGCTTATCTTCTACCTGTCCGAATAGTTTCTTCAGGGGTTGCAGCAGGTAATCAGTAAGATGCAGGGAAACTGAAGAAGCAAAAACTGGATGAAATACAGGTTTTACCCGGGAGTACGCTTTCAGGTTTTCAGAAAATCTCTCTGCCGGGTCAGTAAAGGAAAGGATGAGGTCAAAGGAAGAAAGAATTTCTCTCTGTGAATGGTTTTCCAGGGGAAAATCCTGAAAAAAAGGAAGAAAAAACTGGCTATCAAGGGGAAGAAGAGAAAAACCGCAACCGGTAGCCAGTAGTAATTTACCCCAGCTTTCTCTGACTGCCATTGTCACCTGGAAGCCTTGCTTTGTCAGCGTCTGGATAACTGGAACAGTGAGAACTAAGTCACCAAGACTGCCATGCCTTACCACCAGCGCTTGAGCTGAACTCATTTTACCGGAAGGAAAGGATTTTTTCTGCCAGTGCCTTGGAAATTAGCTTCAGACCTTCTGGTCCGGGAAAGTTAGTGAAGATACCTTCACCCCGGAGAAAAAGTTTCTCCCAGTTTGGCAAAGACGTCAGTAGTTCAAAAATGTCAAGAAAGGGTAGATTTCTTTGCTGGGTCAGACTGCGCAATTTAGCGTTATATGCTGATAACTGTTTCACAAGAGGCGGAGAAGGGAAGGGTGAACATACCAAGACTAAGTCGCAGCCAGTTTTCAAATAGGAAACTGTAGCATCCACAACAGGTAGCCAGAGCCTCAGTGGAATTTTTCTCAAAAGAGACTTCAGGTCCGGGAAAAACACCACAACATTACAGGAAGGTTTTTCTCTGGTGAGATTGGCAAAAAGAGAAAGCTGATGATAGGACTGTTTTTCTGCAGCGGCAAAATTAACCAGTCGCGGTTTCAGATTTTTCTGTTTCAGTTCAGTAATAACAAGCGCAGCAAGATTTTCCGGTACATCGCCTACAAATTCCAATGTTATCTCTTCTTTACCACCCAATCTTTCCGGAGGGAATTGTTGCTGAGGCACTATAACGATAACTTCTTCCTTTTCAGGTGAAAGGAGGAAAGGACCAGTGCAACTGATATTACTAACTTCAGAAAGAGGCAGAAAAAGATAAGGAGCTACCAGAAGGTTAAGGTCTTCCAGTTTAACATTGATAGTAGTTGTTTTTTTTCCCTCGGGAACAACGAAGTTATGATGGAGCATCACAGCATTTTCCAGTCGGGGGAGAAGTGCAATCTCCTGTTCCTGGCCATCAAAAATAATCTTCAGGGGTAAAGGTAAACTGGTCAAGCTGGAAAGTTGTTGAGAGATGAGTAAGGTTTCACCCGGGTAACCAAAACAGGCATGGGGGGCATTCTTTATTTCCACCTTGATTTCTTCTGGTTGTTCTGAAGGTAGTAAGATTTCCCGGTTGTAACTAACAGGCTGTCCGGTATTATCAGTAACGGTCAGAAGGACAGGAATTTTTTTCTCTACCGGTACTCTTAATCTGATACTTACTCCAGAATATCTTTTACCGGAGATGATCCACTGACAATCTTTTGTACCGCTGAATGAGTTGAGGCTGAGGATAAAAAAGGATTCACCTGCAAATTTAAAAGGACCAAGTATTTCTTCCACAAAGTAAGGTGAAACGGGCTGGTTAAGTTCCTGCCAGTCAGTAATTTTTGCTGGCACCGGTACTTCATTAATGCTGCTGGCGTCCCAGATTACTCTGCCTTTGTCATGGTAGAAAGTAAGCCCGGTCAATTCTTTATGTCTGGCAAATTCTGACAGGGGAAGTACCAGTTTCTGCCAGGAGCCAGGTTCAGGTAAATCACCCATTTTTTGTGCACTCAGTCCACGCCAGGAAAATTTTTGTTCTCCCCAGTAAAAAGAGAAGCGGTTACGTCCGGACCTCAGTTCCAGCATAATTTGTTCCGGCGGATTTTTTTCCTCAAGAAAAACAAACTGGATTAAAGTGTCTCCAGCCTGCACCGGTACTGGAGAAACAAAGGTTGTCCCGTGGAAAGTATGGGTCTGCTCCATTTCTGTATGTGCCAGTTGCCCTGAAAGACAGGGGTATCTCACCCAGGACCAGGAGCCAGTTGTTCTGGCTTCTGGATGAAGGTAATCTTTCAAAACGAAGCGCCCTGGTTTAAAAGAGAAAGTTTTCTCCGGCTGGCCTGCTTCTGGATTTCCATAATAAAGTGTGAAGTTTTTACCACTTGCTGCCTGAAAGAAAACAACTATCTCTCCGGGGCTGCTTCCTGACTGAACAAGACAGGGGACAACACTGCCTGTGCTATCCAGAACGCGGATATCAGAGCCATCAGGTTTAATGTTACCTTTTGGGAAAAAGCTAATTTTTGCTACCTGCTGAAACGTGCGATACTCAGATTCTTCTACCGAAAGCAGGACCCGGTACTGCCATTTTTTATCCCACCAGTTGCTCTGGGATAAAAGAACCTGACTGTAACAAAAGACAAGGAAAAAGAGGATGTATCTCATGGCTTAATTCTGATAAGCTTTATCGCCAGGTCCTTCTCAAAAGAAGGAACTGGAAGAAGAAAACTATCTTGCTGGACAGTAAAGCTATCTTTAGAGATTATCTTGCCGTGATAAGTATCCCAGAATTCAGCCTGGTATTTTCCTGGCAGAAGGCATTCAATCATAATGTTAATCGGGGGGACAGGTTCCACTTTTTCTTTAGGGCTGGCTGTGTTGAAATAGCGGGTATCGTAAACCCAAAGGTATGCCGCTTCTTTGTTCTGCATTCCCGTAACATCAACCTTAACCAATCCCTGACCTGGCTGTGCCTGGAATTTAGCAGTAGCCAGCTGTAAATTTTTTCCGCGCCAGTCTTCACCCTGAAGATAATTGGCTAAAGCCCGGTAGTGAAAATAAAGTTGGAAATGGTCAATAAAGGGCCACCACCAGAAAAGTGCTACCCCAAACATGGGAGAAAGAGCAGATGTCCAGATGCCAGCATGAAGATTATTTTCTAAAGCCAGGCGGTTACGACCCACACCGAACTCGTTAATCATTATGGGTTTGTTATAAGGTTTCCTGGTAAGATAATACTCACGCATGGAAGTGACCACATCTGCTGCATAGGCATTACCAACAATCGTCTCTACTTCCGGGAGTATCCAGACCAGCGGGTCAACATTCCGGCGGCAGATATGTGTGGTCACCAGGTGCTGGTAAGGGTCAATAGATTTCAGGTAAGGGATGAGTCTTTGATGCCAGTATCTGACTTTAAAGGAATCATAGTAGCCGGTCAAATCCACTTCATTCCACATCTCCCAGAAAACTATCTGGGGAGAATATGACCAGCGGCTCACAATGTATCTTAATCTTTTCTTGAAAAGATGATGGGCTCTCTCGTCAGTGAAGAATTCGTCCGGATTGCTCAGAAAACCACCATTGAGAATGTTGTAGGGATTATCCCACCATTCAGCATCAGGATTAATACTGAACTGGCCATGATTGATAAGCGTGAGAAGAATGTAGATGCCATTTGCTTCTGCTGCTTCCAGAACCCTATCCAGGCGCCAGGCATTTTCCAGACTGTAACGTCCCAGTCCCCCAAAGTGCGCAGCATAGGAAGGATTCCACTCTAAACCCGCCCACCAGGCTGACATCCACATCCGGATAAAATTTTCTCCGGCTTCTTTCATCCGGGGAAAGTAAACATCATAGGCATAGGTTCCTCTTTCTTTTTCTACAACGAATTCGTAGGTATAGGGACTGCGGGCGTCATCCGGTGAACGCAGGGTATGCCCGACAGGATAGAAAAATTTCCCATTTTCAAAAGCCAGCCAGTAAGGGTCATTTTTATCCCAGCGGACAAACCCAGGTTTTTCTGAAGGTAAAGCCGTAAAACTGCCAGCAGAAAATTTTGTTTCCTTCCCCTGGTAGGTAACAGTTATGATGAAGGAGTAGTTCCCGGGTTTTTCAGGAGTGAAACGAACGCGCCACTCACTATTACCATAAGGATAAAGTTTTTCTCCAGAAGGCGAGGAAAAACGCAGGTAGTCGTGGTAGAAAAAAGCAGGGATAGTCTTTTTTTCTCCTGAGGGTAAAGTAAAAACAGCCTGTATATCTACAACCTCCGGGTCAAAAGGATTACTGAAGGTAAACGGTAAATCAAAAGTAACCTCAAAAAGCTGGTACTGATTTACCTTCTCCGGGCAGGAAAAGTTATAGAGGTACAATCTTTCTTCTTCCTGCGGGATGGTTTCTACCGCATCAAGATAGATGTTCTGAGTGGTGGGTTCAGAAAAGAAGAATCTTAATCCCAGTTCTTTTGCTGACTGGCGGACATAGCCATCCCAGGTTTTAAGATGCCCCACCGGTTGCCAGTCCAGACTTTCATTAGAGATGTCCAGGTAAAGCGTTCTTTCTTCTCCTCTACGAATATTAACCGGTTCTGTTTCAAACCAGTCCCAGGTTTTATCCTTGATATAACAGATAACAGTTACCGGAAGTGGGGCATCTTCTGGCAGGAAAAGGTGTAAAATTAAGGTGTCAGCCTGCCCCAGTCCTTCAGGCAATCTTACATACACCCATCCCTCTTTTGCCTGGTTTACACTCACGCATAAGGAATTTCTTCCACTGGCAGCATAAGAAGAGGATTTTTCTAACAGACCTTTTCCCCCGGCAGATTCCCAGCCTTCCAGATCCTGTTCAAAATCAAATCTGATGGTGGCAACCGCTTTGAGAGAGAAAAAAAGGAAGAAAAGAAAAAATTTCTTCATCGCCATTCTATTTTTTCGTCAAGCTGGTAAGTAATTTCCTCTTGTTTCACCGTTTGTACAATGTAAACCCTTTCCGGAAATTTTATCCTGTATTGCCATCCTGATTCCTGATAAAACCAGTCATCTGTGTCCTGGTCATGGGACACAGTACCTTCTAACAGATGGCTCAACGTCACCCTGGGGTAGTTATACTGAACGGAGGAAGGAAGTTTCCCTTTCAGTGTCACAGTGAAAGTCTTTTCCCCGGAAAGGTTTTGATAGGTAAGTATTTCTCCTGAGCGCTGGTCCGGCTGTGGTTCAATCTTTTCCATCTTTTGCCAGCGGGTAGAATAAACTTCCAGCCGCCACTTACCAGGGAAAGGGAAAGAAACAGAGATTAGCAAAGTAACCGAACCATCAGATTCTTCCTGGTAAACTCTTTCTATACCACATTTTTTTTCCTGAACTTCAGCCCAGGGGAAGAATATGGTATAGGTTTCTTCTTTCCGCCATGGCTGGGAAGAAGATTTTGCCTGAAATTTCCAGCAGGCCTGACAGAGATTATTTTCCTGTTCTAAAAGAGTGTATGGTTCTGTCAGGGAAAAGGGCAAGGAAGAGCTGACAGAAAGTCTTAGCGGTAATGTTTTGAAGTTAGAAGAGCAGGGGTAAACGGAGATACTCCGCCGGCACTGGTAAAGCAAAGGGTCAGAAGGTTTCAGACTGGGGGCATTGGTAAAGTAATAATGCTGAGTTTTCTGGTGAAGGAAAATGCCTGTTTCTCTTCCTGCAGGTAAGGTGTAACCTTCCGGGATGACCTGCCGGTATGCTTTTAGTAATTTGTTAGCACTATCTTTCAAATACTGGGAAGCATTGGAACTCACAATATTTTGCAGCAGGGAGATACCTTCAGAAGTAATCCCTGCCTCAAGTAGCGTCTCTGCCAGCTGCAGAGAAATACTGAAGTCAGAAGATCTTTCTTTGAGATAAGAACGGAGCAGATTTATGGCTTCCTGATAATTACCTAACTTAGCCTGGCAGGACGCAAGGGAAGGAATAAGATGTTTCTGGTTTTTCTTCTCTATCAGTTCAGTGTAAATGGAAGCAGCCTTTTCCCAGTCATTGAGTTTCTGGCGGTAAATGTCTGCCTGCCGCTGGAGAGCCTGAAGAACAAATTTGCTTTCCGGGTAATTCTCTACAAATTTTCTGTATTCCTCCAGCTGGCTGCGGATTGATTGTTCTGTTTCTTCCTCATAGCGAAAACGTAACGAAATCAAAAAAAAGGCTACTTCCTGACTTTCTGGAACCTGGAGATTATCAGCGATTATCCTATCCATTACATTTACGATTTGATTCTTCAGCTGTTTTTGTTTTTCCGGATCCCGGGAATAACTTCCCAGGAGGGTTTCAATAAAGGAAGTGGACCCGGGAGCAAAAGGGTAAGACTGGAGACCCAGCAGGAAAAACTCCATACCTTCCGGAGTTTGCTCCTGTACCAGCTTCAGCACCCTTATAGCGAACTCTCCTTTCGTCTGCAATGTTGCCTCTGCTTTTCTGAGCAAACTTAAAGCCTCCGGGAAATTTTTCTGTCTGGTGAGAGAAAGGACTTTCAAAGTATACCAGGCTGGCTGTTCCGGGGGTATTTTCTCTGTAGCCTCCTTCAGTCTTTCTTCATTTTCCGAAGCCTTAATCAGGGAAGAGACCAGGTTCAATTGATAGCTCCAGGATACATTGGGACAGGAAAGAGCTTTGGTAAATGCAGAAACTGCATCCTGACGCCTGTTGAGTTGCAGGTAGCAGTTTGCAAGTTTTTCCCAGATCCAGGTTTGTTTCTCGTCGTACTGCAGGGAGGACAGGTAGTGTTTCCGGGCTGATTCATAATCATTTTTTTGGTAAAAATATTCACCCAAAGAGTTGTGTGCGTGTACCAGGACAGGAATAGCGGTTTTAGCGTACTCTTCGGATTTTTCTACGGTTTGAAGACGTTTCCGGTAAAGTTCAGAGACCGAAATTATCCTGTCCCAATTTTTATCCTGACGGTAGATAGCGGTAATTACCTGGTAGGCTGATTGTAACCGTGCCAGGTTATTCAGAGGTGATTGGTTTAGATAACGGGAAAGGTAAGAAACTGCCTGGTCTTCTTTCTTTTCCTGGTGATATGCCATTCCCAGGAGAAAACAGGCGTCATAGTGGTCCGGGTTTGTCTCCAGAAACGTTTTTAGTTTAGGTATCACCTCAGAATATCTTTTCTTTGAATACAAATCCATAGCTTCACGGTAAAGAGAGTCGATTTTTCCAGACTCACCCCAGGATACGGCTATCTTTATAACAAGCAGAAGTAACAGTATTTTAGTTTCTGGTTCCATCTCTGACATTTAACATAATGATTTTGATTCTCCCTTTCTGTTTTTACCTTAGAAACCCCAAATTATAGCCAAAAACAGTTTTAACTACAGGTAAAAGAAGCAAAACCGCATCGATAATTTTTCCCGTTGTCTTCAAATCTATCTTGTTATGCATCTGCCCCTGCTACAATCTCCTCATTGTCTAATATTAGTATAACCCCTCATTCAGGGAATTCCAAACTTTTTGCTGGGCAACTCTTTTGTTTTCTTTAGCTGGCAATAGTTTGAAATTGTTATCTGTGTTACAAAGGGGCAAAAAGTTAAGAATTTTCTACGGGGAGATTCTGCCGCCTATTGATGAGAAACGCAAATACCAGAGAAATGGTATCAGGTATTTGACCTGCAGAAAATGCACAACTTGAAACCGGATTGGAGTATAATAGTAAAAGAACTAATTTATGAAATCTTCACTGCCTGAAGGATGTTGAAAAATGAAGTCAATTTTTAACCGGGATAAATCTGTAGTTATCATAACCTTGATTTTTCTCTCTCTTCTATTATTGTGGACAACTTCAGCAGTATTTTCTGCTGAGCCGGACTCTGTAATCAAAGCTGACATAGCTGCCCAGAACAATCACGACTGGCCAAAATTTCTTGCTGTGCGCACAAGCAGGGATGGCCCTCCAGAAAGCATACTGACTTATCAGTTGTTAAGAAAGAAATACCCGGAAAATGATTTTATGGAAAATATCATCAGTGCGCGGTTGGTTGGCATAAAGAGATTGCCTCTTTGGGTGATAGCAGACGGCTTTGTCAGGGTGCAGAAATACTGTGACCTTTACAGTGAGATTATGGCATATTATGTCGGTATTGATTATCAGGTGAAAGTGGAAAAAAAGCAAGTCTACAATGGTGTAAACTATAGACTTTACATTGTGGCCCCGGAAGGCGGTGGCTGGGCGATCGCTGAGGCGTCTGAAGCACCGGTTTTTCATATAGTTGCAGCAGGATACGGATTTGGAACATCAGAAGAAGAGGTAGCCTTAAAGATTCAAACAGAGAGGTTCTGTTCTGGCAGGTTTATTAATCCTGAGGGATTAACTATCACAAAACCTGCCGAAGACTGCTACACTCAGCCCAATTACATAAGAATATACCGCGCTACCCTTGGAAGAGTAGAGGAAGTAGATTTTTACTCCTATGTTATAAATGTTCTTCCCAATGAATGGCCTCCTGACTGGCCGCAACGTAATTTCTGGCCATGGCAGGCTTTACAGGCTGGGGCATTAGCTGTGAAGATGTATGGCTGGTACCGGGTGTACATACCCAAGTATCCAGCACATGGTTTTGACGTCAGGGATGATAGCTGGGATCAGGTGTATAAACCTGATAGTGAATTCAGCAGCACAACCAGAGCAGTTGATGATGTGCAGGGAATCGGGGTGTCCCGTGCGGATGGCAGGCTGTTTGAAACTCAGTACTGGAGCGGGAGAGCAGAAGTATACAACACTGTGGAAGGAGTGGATATTCACATCTACCCCGGGATAGACGCACCTATCGTTACCAGATGTTACGAAGGTGAAGAGTTGATTGTCTTAAGCAGTGGATTGACAACAAAGGACGGTTATCGCTGGTGGTTTGTAAAAACTGCCGGTTATGCAGTCTGGACGCCTGGCAACTATATTACAGGCTGGGTTCCAGGCAGATTCCTTAAACTTAAAGGTTCCTCCTCTGGTAAAAGTATAGATGAACTTTTTGTTGGCAGGATGTCGCAGTTTGGTACCAGGTTCTGGGCTGAACAGGGAATTAGTTACAGTGACATAGTGCACTATTACTGGGATAACTGTCCCCAGTCCGGGTTCCAGGAAATAGATTTTTTCCAGTATGTACCTAATAGGTCACCTTTACGGCCTTTCAACATGGAACCTGCTGACGGTGCTACTTCTGTTAGTTTGACACCAAGACTTTGTGCTTCAGAGTTTGTAGACCCGGATGGAGATGCTCACTGGAAAAGCTGGTGGGAAATAAGACGGGCGGACGATGATAGTGTAGTATGGGATAGCGGCTGGCGCACATATGATTTAACTTCCACTGTGGTTCCTTCTGGAATACTGGAGTACAACACGCGTTACAGATGGAAGGTCAGGTATATGGATAGCAAAGGAGCCTGGTCGCAGCCGTTACCTTTAGCAACAGAATTTACTACAGAAACTTTTCCACCGGAAGAATTTATTTCCGCACCCTCCACGCCAGAAGGAGCAGGTATTGGTAACACAGGTGTGCCCTACATCTATTCCACTGGTGGTTCATCTTCTAACCTCGGGCATCCGGTGCAATATTTATTTGACTGGGGAGATGGTAGTACTTCTGGATGGTTGCCAGTCGGAGAAACAAACGCCTGCCACCAGTGGAATCTACCAGGTACCTATTCAGTTAAAGCAAAGGCAAGATGTTGCACCCATACTTCCATAGTTTCAGACTGGTCAGGAGCCATTGAAGTGAGCATTTTTCCAGTACCTGAATTTTATCTGGAACCTGACAACCTTAATTTTAAGATTTCAGAAAGTGAAAAAACTTTCAACCTCATTGTTACAGGAACTGGAAGTTTTAGCTGGAAAGCGGAGGCTCCTGTTTATAACGAAACGGCAGGCTGGATTATCTCTGTTTATCCTGACAGAGGTAGCATATGCGGGAACCTGAATGAAGTCATAACTATTAGTGTACAGATAAACCGGACAGGCCTTTCTTCCGGGACTTACACTGCTACGATTCCTGTTGTCGCAAACATGAGATTAAGCCAGGTTTTCATATCCATTCAGGTGGGAAATAGTGGAGATATAAATGCAGATGGATTTGTTGACATCATTGATGTAATCCTGTGCTTGAGAATGGCGATAGGACTTGATGATGTGGATACGACTGCTGGTGATATTAACTCCGACGAACTCGTTGATATAGTTGATGTCATTTTGATATTAAGAAAAGCAATACAATCAGATTTCTATCCATAGCTTACACTCTTTGGAATATTAGACTTAGAAATTTTTGTTTCTCAGTTCAGGAAAAAAGAGATGTGGTAAAATATATATAAAACGGGGGGGTTATGAAAAATAAAATTGTATTCTGGGGGTTTGCATTTTCTTTGGTTTTCCCTTTTTGGGGCTACTGTGGTTATGGAAGTATTTCTATCAGTTATAAAGGTCTTGATAACGTTCATTTGACTTTTTCCGACTGGGAAGCAACTGATTCAACCATTACCCTCACTGTTGAGCCAGGTGGTGAAGCACTTTATTCTCGTAAGCTTCCTCCTGGTGGTGGAAGGATTGATGAAAAGTTCCATCACGCAGGTTTGACTAATGGAACTTACACATACAAATTATTTGCAGATTCAGAATTACGGGCAATAGCAGAAGTTACAATCGATGGGACAATTGGAGGGACACTGTTTTTTGACGAGACATTGGATGACGCTGCTATTGTTGCAGGAGGAATTATTGTTCCAGCGGGCAAAAAATTGACAGTTAATGGAAATCTTACTGTGCCATCGGGTTTTAATATCATTGATTGTTATGGGGTTTTATCCTTCTCTGAAGGAATTTCTCTTGATGGAATTGGTATTCATTTACACAACAATCCTGTCATAGCCAAAAATGTTAGAGGACTTTCTGGTCTGGAATGGCTACGTTTATATTCTGGGGCATCGGGTTCTTCTGTTGAGAATTGTGATGGTTTTACTGTGATAGTCGGAAATAATACTTCTGTATCAGTAAAAAACTCATTTGTTGGTATCAATGTTGTTCAGGATGCTGATAATGCATCATTATCGATAATAAATTCAAGGGTATCCCTTGGTTCTTTTCCACAGGATTTATCAAACACAAACGTAGACCTAAAAGGTAGCACGATACTTTTCTGTTATCAAATCAATAATGCAAAAAATTTTAGTGCCTCAAATTGTTTATGGAGATATCCGCTGGATGTGATAGGTGGAAAATCAGTATTTGAAAACTGTGAATTTGTTTATCCGGTTAGTTTCAGAGGAAGAAATGAGGCAATGTTTACCGGCTGTGTTTTTGGTGATATGGTTCAGTTCACCGATTGGGGTGCTGACACCAATCCAAAATGGTCAGATAGTTCTTCTATGCAACCGACTTTTTCTGGTTGTAGTTTTGCTGGTAGAATTGGTCCTGTTTTTCCCTATATTAATCCTGCTGGAAAGGTTAATTTAGGTTCAAATAATTATTTTGGAGATAAAAAACCGGACTTCGAATGGTTTTCACTGAATTCTGGCTTTCCTCTTGAACCGCAGGCAGGATGGTTTCTTCGTAGAGGTGTTCCTGTAAATAGGAATCATTTTGAATTGAATAACTGGAGTAATTCAGGACCGCAGATGAAGAATCAGGAAGTTCTTCCATCTATCTGGTTGAATGATTATGTTGTTGGTCAAAATTGTCTTCCCTGGCCAAAATTTATTAATCCTGCGAGAGATTATATTCTTTTGAAAGGTCGAGAAACACTCCTTTCTCTTGATGTTGCGACAAATTATGAAAGTGTTTCAGGAGTGAAATTCAAAGCGCTTTTTGATGGTCAGGAAATACTGCCTGAAAATCCAAATGTTGTTTTGAAAAGGGACATATCAGTAAATTCTAATGATATTTTTTATGGAAATAAAACAGTGAATTTCATTTTACCACCAACAGACAAAGATAATGTACAACTTACAGTAATAATGGATACAACAAACATCAATGGTTTTGATGAAGCAGAGGGCAAAGGCGAAAGAATGATTTTAAGTACCAATTTGCAATTCAGTAATACATACGGAAGGCAATTAAATATTGTTGTTCAACCTGTTCAATTATTTATTACTGGATATACGACAAAAATGCCCAATGGTACAGCAGTTGCCAATTCATTAAAAAAACTTATTCCTGCGATGTTACCAATTTCAAAAGATGATGTGCATATCATAACGGCACCAGTAACAACATTTTATGGTGGAATTCTTTCTATGTTCAGTACAACAATGCTGTTAAATAGAATAGCCAACTATCTTGCTACAGGACAGGGATTTATAAATACAACTGCTTCCATTGGTGACTGGTTAACTGGAAAAGAGACAGCAAGGGTTGATTTTGTTGTTGCGGTATTGCCCAATGGAGTGCTTGGACAGGGAGTTACAGGAGCAAATTTAAGTTTAAGAAGGGGTGTAGTATTTGTGGATGAGAATTTTCCAGATGCTGCCTTACACGAAATGGGACATGCAATTGGTTTATACACTGGGACAGAACAGTATGACCAATTTCCACCGACAGGAAAGCCTGTTGAAGGACTGACTGCTTTCATAAATGAGCCATCAGCAGGAAATTCAATTACTGGATTCAGAAATAGATTTTTACATTTTCCAGGAAAGGAGCATTCCTGGTACGAAGAAAAATTCTGGTTTGATATCATGGGTTCAGGAAATTTAAGCTGGCCTATCTGGACAACATTTTCTGCCTTCCGATATTATTTCCAGTCAGCCCTCGGTACTAAAACAAAATCAAGTCAGTTTGCTTACTTAAAAGTTCCATCCGGTTATAAGAGGATTTTTGTTTCCGCAGAAACAGAGAAAACGTCCACTGGCGGATTTGGTTATAAAATAGTTCCGGGTACAATAAAAAGTTTTGATATAACAGAATTTGCCACAGGAAAAATTACAGTTTTTGTCTACTGGGATGAAGATAATTGTGCAACCAACGACTATAAGCTTGTTTGCTATGATGAATATGACACGATAATTGAGTGGAGTTTGTTTACAGTTACTACCCCGTATCCATCAGATTTTGGCTGGGTAAACTGGCCAGAAGAAAGCAGCTGGTGTGGAACATTCGACATACCTGAAAATACAAAGAAATACAGAATTTATCCAAGACCTGGCTGGTGGAATAATTTTGATGAAAGGCCGATACTTGAGGTAAATTCAGTTGATTACGAAGGAATAAAAATAACATCCCCCTTGATAGGGACAACATTAACAGATAGTGTAGAAATTGCCTGGGCATCAAAAGAGGCAAAATCAGGGCAGGGACTAAATTATATTATTATGACGAGTAATGATGGAGGGAATAGCTGGTTCCCCATAAGTACTCCAGCTGATAAAGCCAGAATTACAATACCAACAGATTTTCTTAATGCATCAGAAAACATAATTTTCAAGGTAATAGGAAGTAATGGACTGGGAAATGTTTCAGATGAAGTAAGTGGATTAAAAATAGAGAACAGGAAGCCGAAAGCAGTAATAGAGACGCCGAAAAATGGGTGGGTAGGAGAACCAGGTACAAAATGGAGACTGAAAGGATATGGAGAAGACATGGATGATGGAATAATAGCAAATGGGAAATGGATATCTTCAATGGATGGAGAAATAAATACATACACAGATGTAATATTGAGCCCGGGAAAACACACATTAACTTTTGAGGTAGAAGATAGTGGTGGATTAAAAGACAGTGCAAGTGTAGAGATAGAAGTAAAGGAGATAGAGCATATTGACATAGGTATAGGGGAAGGGGATTTGAGTATTATTATTGAAGGAAAAGACCCATTGAATACAGCACCTGTACAATGGTTAAAAAAAGATGGAGTTCACAGAGTAGTTTTAAGGATACTGAATACAGGGACAGATACAATTTTCACTTCTTCCCTTTACATCACAGAGCCAGGACAGGCAGAGAAATTGCTGGTAAGCAAAATTTTTGCTGCAGAAGCGTTTGAGGAGGTTGTAATAAGTGAGACATTCATGGCAGATATTGAGGGACAATATCAAATAAGGGCAGAAATTACAGATATTGTGCCGGTTGATACAAACCCATTAAACAATCAGAAAACATGGGACTATCAAACAAAGTCGAATTTACCAGTAATAGGGGTAAGTCCGGATGTGCTTGATTTTGGGAGCACAAGGAGCAAGAAACAGGGATATATTTTGATACGGAATTATGGAAATGCAAATTTACAGATTATAGATTTAGCCGTGACAGGAGAAAACTCTGATGAATTTTCATTTGATGACAGTATTTTACAGCAGCAGATTTTACCGGATAATAACATTCTTCTTCCGGTACATTTCAACCCGAAATCGGCTGGAACAAAAAATGCGATTTTGGACATAACTTCAAATGATAGTTCAAAATCCACCATATCAGTTAACCTGACAGGGATATGTTCTGGTTTGCTCGGGGATATAAATGGTGGCGGAATAGATATAACAGATGTTATTTTAAGTATCCGGATGGCAATACGGCTTGATGAAATTAGTCTTGACGCGGATATGAATGAAGACGGGTTTATTGACATTCGTGATGTAATTTTAATATTAAGAAAAGCAATTGGACTGGAATAAGAATATGAAGATAACGGAAAGGGCGATTAAATTTTTCAGGAAGGTTTTTATCCTTCTTTCTACAGGTATAAGTCTTCTGGCTGCTCAGGAAGAAAGAATAATAGTGGAGATTGGCCAGGAGAAAATCACTCTGGAGCAGCTGGAAAAAGAAATGAGCAGATACCGCAAGAGCCAGAATCTAAAAGATAGAATGGAAATGCTGACAGAGGAAGGGAAAAAAAGAATTCTGGAGCAATTAATAAGAGAAAGGTTGTTTTATCTGGCAGCACAGGAAGAAGGAATAAAATTAAGTGCTGAGGAAGAAGAACAGATAGCAGGGTTAAAGAAATATTTGCTCAGCCGGAAATACATCTCACAAAAAAGCAAAGAAAATTCAATTTCAGAAGAAGAGATGAAAAACTATTATGAAAAAAACAAAGACAAGTTTGTGATACCGGAAAGGAGGAAAGTAAGCCATATAATAGTAAGGGAAAAAGAAAAGGCAGATCATCTGTTAAAAAGATTGAAAGAAGGAGCAACGTTTGCAGAAATAGCAAAAGAAAACAACATAGATGGGAGCAAAAAGACAGGCGGAGACCTGGGATGGATAAGTAAAGGACATATGGTAAAGGAGTTTGAAGATGTGGCTTTTAATCTAAAGAAAAATGAGATGAGTGAAGTCGTAAGTACAAAGTTTGGGTTCCACATAATTAAGGTGGAGGATATAAAGCCGGAAGAACAGAAAAACTTCCAGGATGTTAAGGAAGAAATAAGAAAAAAGATAGAAGAAGAAAGTATCAAACAGCTGGAAAAAGACCTCAGAAAGAAATACAATGTGAGGGTGAACTACGAAGGCATAAGGAAATCGGGAGCAACTGAGGAAAAATGAAAAAACTTAACTTACTGCTTTTGTTTTTCTTGATGAGAAATGCGCTCAGCTTTAATTTCTCTGTCAGTCCTGAAATTTTCTCGCCCTCAGAAAGTCCCGGAGTTAAAGATATTGTAAAGTTTGGTGGCCATATGGAACAGACATTACCTATTTTTGTTCATATTTATCCTCAGGGCCAGCCAGGCAGTGTCAAAAGAACAATTCTCTGGTCTGAATTGAATTACGAATGTGGGTACAATGCAAACAGGGGGATCTGGAATGGGAAAGATGACAATGGAAATTATCTTTCCGATGGTATATATGAACTTCAATTCAGTACATTTATAAACAAAGTATGGGCAAGAGGAAATGAGTATGGAGATAATCGAGGTGTGTTTTATGGTCCTTCAGATGTGGCGGTTGGCTCTGATGGGAAAATTTATGTTCTTGATGGAGGCAGGATACAGGTTTTTGATAGTTTTTGTAATTATCTTTTTTCCGTTACCAATCCAGAATATAACCAGCCGGGGCACTGGGAATGGGCAAATTCGATAGTGGTTTATGGTGATAGAATTTATATTATGGACTGTGGATATGGACAGCAAAACATAAAAATATTTGATACAAAAGGAAATTTCATAAAGAGTTTTGGTAAGTATGGCTCCGGAAATGGAGAGTTTGATTTTAACTGGTTAAATAATATCGCAGTTGATAGTAACGGAAAGATATGGGTTGTTGATAGTGGAAATTCAAGAGTTCAGGTTTTTGATTCAGAGGGTAATTTAAAGTTTAAAATTCCTGAGTCTGGTGACGGTCAGTTTGATTTTAGCTATGTTGCTGGAAATATTGCCTTTGATTCCAATGGAAACGCTTATGTTACAGATAGCGGAAACAAGTGGGGAAGGATTCAGATTTTCAATTCAAATGGTGTATATCAAAGAACAATTAAAAGTGGATTTGAAGGAGGACCTTATCAACTTGGAGGCATAAGAGCTCCAATTGCTGTTATCGGTCCTGAAAATCGTATTTGTGTTTCCTCTGGTAATGGTAGCGGGATTGTTATTTTAAACAATGATGGAACATTTTATTCAAAAATAAATGTAGATGAATACGGAAGGGATTGGCCTGGCCGTGGAAATGGCGAATTCCAATTTATAATCAGAATAAGAGGTTCTGGAGAAAAAATTTATACTGTGGAATGCTATGATAATCCCAGAGTACAGATTTTTGACAAAAATGGAAGATTTTTGAATCAAATAGGAATGAGTAAAGGGGAGTTTTTAAATCCCAAAGGTGTTGATATTGACTCAGATGGAAATATTTATGTTTGCGACCAAAGAAACAGCAAAATTGAAGTTTTTGACAAAAACGGTTCTTTTGTTAAGCAGATTATAATTCCCTATGTTGGTGGTGAACTAATTTATGCTTCTTATAACTTTTTTGCTTCTTATCCAGCTTATATAGCAGTAGATTCTGATAAAAAAATTTATATTTGCGGAAACTCTCCGGCAGGAGGAGTTGGTGATCACATATTATTTCTGGACAATTCAGGGAACCTGATTTGTAATGTTGATCCTAAAGACTCAAACGGCAAATATTTTCAGCCATCAGGAATTACAATACTTAATGATTTAATTTACATCCCTGGAAACTATGGCAGTCGCGGAGATGAACCAGGTAAGATATTTGTTTTTGATAAGCAGGGGAAACTGCAGAAAACAATTGGAATAGCAGAAGCAACAGAATATTTGAAAAGTACAGACATTCTTTATAAGGACATTGCTGCTTACAATGGGAAACTTTATCTTCTGACAGATGATAAGAATCCTTATTTTCAGTTAGGACCTGGAGTTATTGTCTATAAGCCAGATGGAACTAAGGTCAAAACATTACCCGGGATTAAAGACGGCGATTATATAAAAATAGATAACACGGGAAAAATTTATGTTTCCAATTTCAATGGAGAACCCATTTCCGTCTTTGATGCAGAAGGGGCATTTCTTTATACTTTTGGGAAATATGATACGGGTCTTACCAGTGATTGTCTCCAGCCACAGGGTATTGCTCTTGATAATCAGGGGGATATTTGCTTTGTAGATGTTTACAACAATCGCCTTTACAAGTACAGTTTAAATTCTGATATCACTCTGGTAACGCTTACCTGTGAAATAGATAATACAAAACCAAATGCCACAATAACATATCCACCTCATGCGCCTTTAAACTTGATAAACAATTTTCAGGTAAAGGGAACTGTTAATGACAGAAATTTGCAGGAGTATAAAGTTTACATAGACTCTCAGGCTGTTTCCACAGGTACAACTCCTGTTATTGATAGTGTCCTGGTTGAGGTTGAGGTTGCAAGCCTGTCCAAACGTTTGCATGAAATCAAACTTTTCGTAACTGACCTGGCAGGAAACACAAACTCTGACTCTGTTGTGTTTTATACTGACAGTGGTGCTCCGTTTTCCAATGTTAATGCCCTGAACCCCTATACAACTTCTGTTTCCTTCACTGTCTCCTGGACAGGTTATGATGCAGATTCTGGTGTGGCCTGTTATGATATTCAATACAAAGATGGTGAAAATGGTATCTGGACTGACTGGATAATAGCGACAACAAAGACATCCGCTACTTTTACAGGTATTGATGGTCATAGGTATTATTTCAGAAGTAGAGCAAAAGATAATGCAGGTAACTGGGAAGGTTATGCAGATACCCCAGATACATATACCATAATTGACGCTACAAAACCGGTCGTGGTGAGTGTTACCCCGCCAGATAATTCTTATGTGGGAGCAAAACCAACAATAAAAATTGAAGTGCAGGACCCCAATAATGGAACTGGCGTGCACCCCTATTCCATTTCCGTAAGAGTAGACAATGGTTACTGTTCTTATACATTTTCAAAGAATATCATTACGATTTCACCCAGTTTTACTCCGGGAACCCACACGGTCAAAGTTAAATTTTCAGATTATGCAGGAAATATGTCAGAGGAATTGATTTTAACTTATCAAGCATTAAATTTTCAAGGTTCAGTAACAACTTTATCTCCTGACCCCAATCCTGTTATCTCAGAAGTGATGATTGGTGGAAAAGCGGTAAGATATTATAAAGTTATTGATAAGAATGGGAATCCTGCTTCTGGGGTAAGTTTACTTATAAAATGGGATAATGGTACAAAATCTCTAAGTACAGATTCTTCAGACGAAAACGGAGTAGTGAAATGTGAAATCCCAAGTAGTGAGCTTGGTAATGTAAACCAGATTAAAATATGTTCCATCACGGAGGCAGGTGGCACCAGTATCAGTCCCCCCTTAACCTTTCAGGTAAAAATTCTTCCCAGAGAATCAGAATCAGCGTTTTCCTTCGGCAGTGGAATAAGTATGGAAGCAGCAGCTGGTGTAGGTGCAAAACTTGGGAAGAAAAAAGGTATGTCCTATAAAATTATCAATACTGATTTGCAATCCTCATCAGACGACAGGATAGAGGTAGAAAGGAGTTTTGAGATTGAGGCGGGTGCAGTTGCCAAAGTGAGTGTTGGCGGTGGTGTTAAGAACGCGTGCTATGCAAGTGCAGAAGCAGGATTTTACGCCTCACAAGTTTTAATGAACACAAATACATTTGGTTTTGATAATCCCTATTCTTCTGATGAGCAGCAGATATTAAGGGCAGGACTTGTAATAGCCTCTTTACTTGAGGAAACAAACTATCCTATTGTTTCCGACATGCTTTTTTTCCTTGTTAATGGTTTTAATGCTCTTTACCCTAAGTACCAGAGAGGCCAGGATCTTTCCATCGGAGCAAGGGTGGGAGCAGAAGCATCAGCAGGTACAGGTCTTGGTATTGGTGGTGAGGATGATGTTTTTCTTGGCATAGGAATAGGGGCAGGAATTGAGGGGGAGGTAGAAATACTGGGAAAACTTTTATTTGATTTTTCATACGGAAATAATGAACTTGAATTGGAGGAAATTGGAGCAGGTGTTTCCATAGCAGGGGAACTGGATTTGTTTGGAGGTGTCCAGGGCAACATCATAGGAGAAAAAATTAATGCGGGCATTGGTGGTAACATAGCAGGTAAGCAAACACTTACCCTTTATGCAAATAATAATGGGGATATCACAAGAGGAGAACTGGAAGTAGAGGGTAGGAGTGATTGGGGTATCAGATACCCGGGAAAAGAGGGTTCAACAAAAAAGGTGACACTCATTCTTACAGGAGAACAGGTGGAAGTAATCGCGGATTACCTTCTGGATTTTTTAAATCTACAGCAATATCTTAAGGGAGAAGTTCCCTCTGGAAGTATAATTCTTGGTCCAACTGAAGTGGCAAGCAGATTTATAACATTCTGCCAGGAACTGGCAAATTATTTAATTTCCTCAGGGACTCCTTTAACTTACAAAATAGAAGAAGAAAAAGGCTGTTCTTTTACATTTGAACCATCAATCCAGCTGGCTGCCGGTGCTGAGGTAGAGGTGGGTATTTCTCTGGAATTTGAAAAATCGGTCTCCTATACAGTGGAGGAGGGAATTTTAGGGAAAGGCGGGTCATTATTGAAGGCTTATCCTCTATCGTTGTATCAGAAGGATAATTTTGTTCCTTCACCGGGAGATTTAAGCTGGGAAACAATATTTAATGATTGTGTTAACGGGATAATAACTGCCATGACAGATGTAGGAAGTCTGGTGATTGGAGCAGTGGAAGAAGTAGCAGACACCGTAGTAGGAAGTATCCACTGGCTCTCTTCAACAGTTTCCGGGGATTTTTTCTCTGGCGGAAAAAATTTAAAACAGGGTGATTATGAAATGGGTGAGATTTTTTGTTTCACACCAGAAGGTAAAAGCATTGCGGATTTAAGTTCATGTCTAACTTCTGAAAGAACGATAAGAAACGGGGCAAGTTTATTGAAAATAATCCCAGGAGAGCCCAAGGGATACCTTACTATACACTACTCTGATTTTGCAGTTCCTGGTCAGTTTAAAAAAGACCTTATCATCTATCAGTGGGACGGTGTAAACAGAAAATGGACAAATTTAAGTTCAAAAGTAGATGTGGAAAACAATATGATAACGGCTGAGATAGAAAAGCTGGGAATGTTCTGTCTTGGATTTCCAGTTCCTTACGGCAACATTGTTTTAAGGGTTGAACCAAAAGATGTTGATATAAGCATTCCTGCTACCATATCTGTGTCATC
>Ga0136652_1000333_pt1 | contig 23536 bp, 23 predicted proteins | sample ConPoolayeEmetaG_FD_94864 | JGI IMG/M metagenome (GOLD analysis project Ga0136652, IMG submission 94864) | Hot spring microbial mat communities from California, USA to study Microbial Dark Matter (Phase II) - Cone Pool mat layer E metaG... ...
AGGCATCCCGTCTTGTGCACCCTTGGGGCCGGCCGCGCCATCGACAGCCCACGCTAACAGCAAGAAAAACGCCGAAACTGCAAAATAAACCCACCACATGTTAGCTGTCTCCCGCGGGTCAAACGGGAACCCGGGGCGGCCGTGCGCGGCCGCCCCGGCCTCCTTTGCCACATGTTGCCTGCCTGCTGAGCGTCAAGCAGAAGCGCTGCCAGCGCTACATTGGGACATAAAAGATGCACCCATTTGCCAACGCATCTCGCTCACAGTCCTCCCTGTCGCGCTGGTACCGCTGACGCGCGACCTCCATATCTTCCTGGTACCGCTCCTCACAGGGGTACAGATGTGCGGCCATAAGGATCACGCCGGCCACGCATTTGAAGTATCCCGGTCCGGTAACGGCACTCGCACCACAGATAAGGATCATGTCCATAATGAACCAAAAACGATCGTGCGTACAGCGCTTGAGATTGCCCTGAGCGTCCTCTACTCTATCACTGAACGCGATGTCGGCCCGGCGCATGCATTCGTAATACTGCTGTACGCAGCTCCCCGAACCCGGGTTGTTCGGGTCCGGGACGGGTACCAACTCGTCCGGCAGCGTCCAGCCGCCACCCAGAAGGGCCCCCCACTCCGCCCAATAGCTACCGACGCCCGGGGCACCCCCGAGCATCTGCAGAAGCCGCTCGTACTCCAGCATCGCTGATAGGCCACCCACGGTCAACCGAACGCTGGGGGCAAAAAACGTCAGCCGGTCGGCCGGATAGGCGCAGCCGTCGTCGATCCCGTCGCCATCCAGATCACCCAGCGGCCCAACCGGCGTCACCTGACCCCTAGCCGCCACGCGGTCATACCTAGGCGTGTGGCATCTCGTCCAAGGCGGAGCCTTCAGCAGCGCCCTCTCCCCATGCGATACAAAAGTCCCGCCGCGGCAGCGAGCCCGCTGAATATGACACCAAGCAGCAGCGCCGGGTTATCATAGCTGGGAAAAAGCGACCCCCACAACCACAGAGGCAACGCAACCAGCGCCCACGCTACCCAAAACCCCAACACAATGCGCCGCGCGGTCTTAACCCACACAGACCATCTCGGATCTAGGCCGCACAGCGCTAACCAGAGGCGCCCGGTGACCCACACCCCCATAAGTCCGGCTCCCAACACGAACACCGCCAGCGGTGGCCAGTAAACAAGCAGTAAGGCCCCCTTTTGCACGCCATCAAATGCGAAGGTGTCAAGCCAGTTCAGTCCCGTCCCAACCAGCAGTCCCGTACCCGCAGCAGCCGTAGTACACAGAAAAGCAACCCCCCAGCGCCAAAAACCACTCTTATAAGACAATACAGGGCGATACCCACATTCGGGGCAACGACCCTCCGTACTCCCTCGGAGATCATATGCGCATTGGGGGGCATGTCATACTATCACCGAACGCAACACCTCGCCCATGTCGGCTGTGTTCCTCTTTGCGCCGGCGCCCCGCAATGACGATCAGCACCGCCGGCATGAGCACCACCGCCGCCGCCATCAATGTCTCACCGCCCGAACGCCCAAGCATTCGCGCGGCAATCGCCCAAACGCAGACCGCCCACGCTGACACACCAATGCCGAACACTGCGACGCCTTTTAATGCTGTCAGGCGGTGCATCACGCCACCTACTTCGGGACCGGTATGCGATGGGCACATCCCATTGCTACCGCCAGTTGGTAACACGCCAACTTGTCCCGCAGATAAGCCTCTTTGGCCGCCTCCCTCGCAGCCAAGAAGCGGTCCACGCAATCAAGAAGCTGCCAGGCATACGCAGCCATACCCAGAGCGATACAGAGAACTCGCGACAAAACTTGGCCGACACGGGCGATCCAGCGACCATAGCGCGCCGCCCACGCGATCGCGTTCGCTCCCGCGCACGTTCCCCAAGCGTATGCCGAATCCCAGTTGCCAAATAGCGGCACGGCGCACCTACCTAGGTTAATCCAGGAGCGCGTCAGGCGCGAATCGAGGAGCTCTCTTGCGCCCTTCATGCAATCGTTGTAGGCGGCGACGCAGGCAGCCAGCGCCTGCGGATCGGGCTCCCCGGGCTCTGCCGGCACTTCCGTGTCTGGCCATCCCGCAGCGCCAGCAAAGCCGTCTGCTGCGCAATCAGCGCCCATTGTCTCTGCCCCACCCAGCGTAAACGGTCCCAAACCAGGCACGCCTGCCCAGGCGCGAAGGGTTCTCTCGATCTCTTCCAAGGCGCAAAGCCGGCCATTTGAAATGCGCATATTGATGCCCAAGAACGTGAGTTGATCGACAGCATATGCGCAAGCGTCGTCCCAACCGTCGCCGTCTCCCAGCTGCCCCGCTCCGTTCATAGTGCCTCCCGCGCTTAGGCACTCTGCCGCGCTCATGATCTCGGAAGTCCCGTTGGGCAGACAACACCCAACCTCAGTATCTGCTTCCGGCGGCTCTAGATGCAGCGTCATCGCCAGTCCCATAACCGCTACCGGCTGGCCCGTACCGTCCGCCGACCGCAAGACCCCAGCTACCGCCCCAACTTCCGGCACCTCCACCCCAACCGGCCAGCCCTCAGGCAAATCCTCAACCGAAAGCGGCACCGGGACATAATGTACTACATCAAAAAACAGCCGCAACGCCCCAAACCGCGTAACCCGGTGCCCCACTATCCGAACCTGATCCGTCACATGGTAAATCTCGGGGCCGGCTTCCGGCGAAAACTCATCCGGCTCCGGACCAACCAGCACACTCTGACTCGGCGCCTCCGTAAGAACAATCCCCACCTCACACGCAGGATCAGGCGTCGTCACCCCGAACACCGGCTGGTAAACCTCCGCGTAAAGCCACTCCCAGTACTCCTCCAGCTCCTGCCACTGCTCCGGATCCAGACCCAGATCAATGCAGGGCACCACCGGCGGCCCCGTCGGCAGCACATCCGCCCCAACCGGCCGCAGCGCCCCATCTCCAATCACAAAGGGCAAAACACCGCCAGAATAAACATTGCACGCAAACCCTGCTACCACGTGTTTTTGTACATGATTAGGACTGCTCGCGGAGCGCTGCAAGCAGTGCGAGGCACCAATGGTGTGCCAGCGCGTTTTCTCCCGTCAACTTGCACCAACTAAACTTGATTTGCGCAAACTGTGCCGTCGAACCAGGCCAGGCGTTTCTAAAAAGTTCTTGCCAGCATGCGTGCCCATCCGCCGCGGGCCTTTTTAGGTAAACCGGCCAGCACGCAGCCTGTCAATTTTAGCTTGCCCGCACTTGCTAAGCAGAATGGGGCCTATCAGGTCATGTACCGAGCGCGCGCCGAGCCATAGGCGACGCAAGTCAGGGTAGTGGTTGCAAGCAGTTCGCCCCCCGAGGCGCGGCTACTCCGCCGCAACACTGCACGGTCAGCTACAGCTCATACTGGCTGCGCTCCTCGTCTTCGAGGACATCCGCGAGGCGCATGCGGACGTAATCAACATCGACGGTTACGTCTTTGTTCACCGCGTCGGAGGCGTTAAATGAAATTTCCGCGAAGACTTTTTCCACTATGGTGTACAAACGGCGGGCGCCGATGTTCTCCAGAATTTCGTTAGCCCGGTATGCCATGCGCGCCATTTCCTGGATAGCCTCATCGGTAATGCTGAGCCGAACCCCCTCCGTGCTCAGCAAGGCGATTTGCTGCTTGATGAGCGCGTTTTCGGGCTCGGTCAGGATCCGGTAGTAGTCCTCTGCGGAAAGATCGTGCAACTCCACGCGATTGGCAAAGCGCCCCTGGAGTTCCGGCATCAGGTCGCTAGGGCGGGACTGGGTAAAGGCACCAGCAGCGATGAACAGGATGTGGTGGGTGCGCACCATCCCATAGCGCGTGCTGACGGTGCAACCCTCCACCAGCGGCAACAGGTCGCGCTGTACGCCGCTGCGCGAGACCTCGGGCCCGGTAGCTTCGCCCAGCCGGCTGCCGCAGATCTTGTCCATTTCGTCTATAAACACCACGCCCGTTTCTTCGCAACGGCGAATCGCGGTCTGGTGTAGTGTTTCCTGGTCGATCAGCCGGTCGATTTCCTGCTGAGTCAGCATTTCCAGGGCTTCGCGGACAGAAGCGCGTCGCCGACGGGTCCGCGGCGGCATGATGCGCTCAAGAAAGCGTTCAAACTCCGGACCCATCTGGTCCAACCCCGTTGTGCTGAGCACGTGCAGTGGAACGGCGCGCTCGGCGAGCTCGAGTTCTACCGTGTGGCCCTCGAGGCCGCCCGCATGGAGCTGGGCCCGGAGCTTCTCACGCGTTCGACGGCGCCGTTCGGCCTGCTCGGAGTCGCCCAGCTCCTGCGTAGCCGGCAGGAGCTGGTCGAGGATCCGGTCTTCGGCTGCACGCTGCGCGCGTTCACGGATGCTGGCGGCCAGGTTCTCACGCTCCAGAGCGATGGCCCGCTCGACCAGGTCACGGACGATACTGTCGACGTCGCGGCCCACGTAGCCGACCTCGGTGAACTTGGTGGCTTCGACCTTTATGAACGGGGCGTTGATGATCTGGGCCAGTCGCCGGGCGATCTCGGTCTTACCCACCCCGGTGGGGCCGATCATCAGGATATTCTTGGGGTAAATCTCTTCACGGACGTCGGGCGGTAACCGCAGACGGCGCCAGCGGTTACGAATCGCTACCGCCACCGCGCGCTTGGCCTCCTCCTGCCCCACAATGTAGCGATCGAGTGCCTTAACGATTTGTCGGGGCGTAAGTTCATTAGTCATCTATGCCGACCCCGTAGCCGGATTGGCAGCGCCAGCGCTACCCGCCACAACCCAGCGCGCTCCCTATCATAGGCGCGTGCGGGGGCGTCGGCAAAAGGCCCCACTCCCAAGCCTCTGAACGTAAGCCAGACCTTAAGACCGCTGCCATCCGAGACTCTGCCGATAGTAGAACACGCCGAAGCGGGTGGCAGCGGCGGGGCCGCGCGTGACGGTTTTCCGTCCGTCGCGCCGGCCATTTTGGCACGGACGCCTCGTGAAGTCGTAGAATTGGTCGGAGCGGTTGCTCGGCAGGCAGACGCAGAGATGTTGACGCTGGAAGAAATCCGGGTGCAGTTTCCGATCACGCGGAACTACAACTTCCAGAACCACGCGGCGATCGCACCGCTTTCGCGGCCGGCCTCGGAAGCGATGGCCGGATATGCCCGCGAGCTGTGCGAATCCGCCTACTTAGAGGGGACGTACTACCGGGCGGCCGAGCGCGTCCGCCAAGCTGCCGCGCGCTTAATCAACGCCGACGCGGAGGAGATCACGTTCGTCAAGAACACGTCCGAGGGGATCAGCTACGTGGCCAACGGCATTCAGTGGGTGACCGGCGACAACGTGGTCTCCACGACGATGGAGTTTGCCGCTAACGTCTATCCCTGGCTGAACTTACAGTCGCGCGGGGTGACGCTGCGGCAGGTTCCTGAGGAAAACGGGCGTGTGCCATTCGACCGCCTTGCGGCCGCGATCGACAAAAGGACCCGCGTCGTGGCGATCTCCGCGGTCCAGTGGTCCAACGGTTTCCGGATCGACCTGACCCGGCTGGGGGAGTTCTGTCAGGAGAAAGGCGTCCTGCTCTTTGTGGATGCAATCCAGGCTCTCGGCGTCCATCCGATCGACGTGCGGGCCATGAACATCGATTTTCTGGCTGCTGACGGCCATAAATGGCTTTGCGGCCCGGAGGGGGCGGGGATCTTCTTCTGCCGGCGGGAGCTGATCGGGCACCTCCACCCTCCCGAAATCGGTTACATGGCCGTGAAACACAACTTCGAGACCAACGAGATCAAGCTGGAATTGCGGGATGACGCCCGGAGGTTCGACAGCGGAGTGTATAACCTAGCCGGCGTCTGTGCCTTAGGAGCCTCGATAAACCTGCTGTTGTCGGTCGGCATCGAACAGATCCAGAAAAGGGTCAAGGAGCTGACGGACCGGCTTTGCGAGGGGCTGCGGCGCAAGAAATGGACCATCCACAGCCCTCGGAGTGCCAGCGAGTGGAGCGGAATCGTATCGTTCTCGTCGCCGACCCACGATCTACAGGCCCTGCGCAAGCACCTGCGCAACGAGTTCCGGATCGTGATTGCCAGTCGTCTGGGTCGTTTGCGGGCCAGCCCGCACTTTTACAACTCCGCAGAAGAAATTGACCAGCTCATCGATGCCCTTCCGGCTTGTCCCTGAACCTGCGGATAATCGCAAGCTTCCTGGCAGAGCAGACTTAGCGGGTGCGATTTGGAAAGCCCGCGCGCAGATCGTATAATGCAGTGGAAAGAGGGCAGAAAGAGGCGGGACTAGACATGAAAAGGACGGCGACCACCATCCGATGCGTGCCGCGTTACGGCTTTCCCAACACCCAGGTTCGCCTGGTCGATTTAGATCTGCCTCAGGATGCCGGCGAACACGAATTGCAGCAGGCGCTGGAGCAGTGGTTCAGCTTGCGCGGGGTTTCGGATGCGGTCTACGACATCGACGTTGATGACGAGGGGTATTTCGCCATCATTAACGACGAGGTTTTTGAACAGCCCTGGGGCACGCCGCTGCTGTAACCGACAGCCGCTGCGAGACTAACGAGACTGCGGAGCCGCCAGTTGCCCGGCGGTCCGCGGTTTTAGTTTGCGCGGGCCCGCAGATCGGCACGCCTGGGGCTATCATCCCGTTACTAGCGCTTACCGGCCGGCTGCGGCTGCCGGTAGCGCTTATGCGCGTTTTTGGCCGGAGGAATTCGATGGCTGATGCACAGGCCGTGCGACGGGCAATCGCTGAAACTCTCCGCTCGGTAATCGAGCCGACGTCGGGACGTAATGTGGTATCCCTGGGTCTTGCGAATCAGATTTCGTACTGTGGAGGCATTGCGCGGATTACGTACGAGCTGCCGCCGGCCGGCGCTTCCGGCGAGATTCAGGCGTCGCTTCGAGCACAGACCGAGGCGGCGCTAGCGCGGCTGGAAACTGTTCAGCAAGTCCGTGTCGATTTTCGGGTGGTCGAACGCCGCGCCACGGACGCATTGCCGGGAGTAAAACACGTCGTAGCAGTCGGGGCGGGTAAGGGCGGCGTCGGCAAGAGCACCATAGCCGTGATTCTGGCAGTCGGGCTGCGCCGGCGCGGCTTCAAGGTGGCGCTGCTCGATGGCGACGTCTACGGGCCATCGTTGCCAAAACTCACCGGGACGGAGTCTGCCGAGCCGCTTGTTGACGACCATGGCCGCGTGATCCCCGCAGAATTCGAGGGCATCAAGATTCTCAGCATGGGGTACTTGGTGCCGAAGGATGAGGCGGTCATCTGGCGCGGCCCGTTGGCTCAGAAGTACGTAAGGGAGTTTCTCGATCGCGGCGCGTGGGGCGAACTTGATTATCTGATCGTCGACTTGCCCCCAGGCACAGGTGATATCCCGCTGACGCTTGCCCAGAGCGTTCCGCTCACCGGGGCAGTCGTGGTGTGTACGCCCCAGGAGGTTGCCCTGGTGGATGCCGTCAAGGCGCTGCGGATGTACCAGAAGCTTGGCGTTACCGCTCTGGGAATGGTTGAGAACATGAGCTGGTATGTGTGTCCGCACTGCGGGCGGCAGGAGTACATTTTCGGACGCGGCGGCGTTCGACGTGCCGCTGAAAAGCTTGGTGTACCCTTCCTTGGGGAAATCCCGGTAAACCTCTCTATCTGCCAATTCGGCGACGCAGGTCGGCCAATGGCCAATTTCACGCAGACGGCGCCGGAAGTCGCGGCAGCGCTGGAACACTTCGTAGATTCGGTGCATGCGGAAGTTCAGCGCCGCAGCCGACAGCGCCGTCCGTTGCCGCAGCTTAAGATCCACACCTGACTGGGGGCGGGTGCCGCGCCGCGGCGGTCAGAGCGTGCTAAACTCTAGGTGGAAGACCCCCGCGACGGGTCGGGCGGCCGATAAGTTGGCGGCGGCATTTCGGCGCCCGTCCGGCCCGGTCGGCAGGTGCAGGTCCTGGCGGGGCAAACATGGCACGTCCGGAATACCGGCACCGGGAGACCACGTATCAGTTTCTGTGTGCACAGATCCTGCGCGAGGCCAGGGACCTAAACCAACTTTCTGCGACGGCGACCAGAGCGCTCAGCCACCCGGACGTCTGCCGCGACCCGGTCCTGGCCGCAATGGTTCGCAGTTTCATTGCTGAGCAGGAGGCGGCGTTGCGGAAAGCGGCGGGCACCCGTGTGGAGACCGCTGAGGGACAGTCGCACCTTTACAGGCCCTTCGAGATCGCTGGTGGTGTAGAGTTTCCGACCCGCGGGCAGTTGGTGCGCGCGTTTGTCACCCTCCAGCGCGAGTTTGAAACGCATCTGGCGCAATACAACGAGGCGGCAGCGCGCTATGCCTTGGAGAAAATGGAAGACCTGGCAGCGCGCTTTCCCGTCCACATCGACCAGGGCGCCGTCCAAAGTTACCGCCAGCAGTTTGACGAATTCCTGCGCCGGTGCGAGCTGTACCGTCAGCAAATCGAAGAGGTTGCTCGGCGTGCTGCCGAGGCCGCCAGCAGCGGCGACAGCAAGACCGCGAACTGGTTGCTGCGGCGCCTGCGGGCAATCCATGCCCTCACGCCAACGCTGCTATCAGCCGAACGGTTTGAAGTGCTCCGCCAGACGATCGAGCAGAGCGGCAGGAAACATGAGCACCGCGAGGCGCTGCGGGAGCTGGTGGCCCGCGAACGGGCCGTCGCCGACCGGATCAAACGCATCGGAGCTGCCATCTACCGGTTCCACCGGGCCTGCGCGAAGCTGACGCCGAACAGCGACGAATATCGGCGTGCCGAGACGGCATACCGGGAGGCGGTCGCCGAAGTGCGGTCGCTCGACGACAACTGGCTCAGCGGGCTGCTGCTGGAGCTAGAGACCTATCTGGAGGACCTGGACGACCCGCGGGGCCGGGCCGAAGTCCAGCTCGACCGCTTCATTGGCACCGTGCGGACGGCTCTTTCGCAGCTCCGCAAGGAAGTCGAGACAATCCAGCAGGAGCGCCAGGGCCGTCAGCCAGCCGACTGACCAACTTCCCGTCCGGTTGCGTGTCCAGCATTCTAGTCGCAAAATATCGCGCGCTGGCAACGCGGGCGAACCGTGGGATCGCATTGCAGGGGAACCGAATTGCGGGCGCTGCGGATGGAAGTCGATGCCCCCCAGCCGGCCCTGGTCGTCCGCTCCGGCGAAAAGCGGCTGGCCTGGTATGTCCGGGCAAAGTTCTGGCTGGTCCGCTGGTTTCTCCACGCGTGGGCTCGCGTCTTCGGCCTCAAAGGTCTGTATCTGTTCGGACGGTGGTTCGGAACGGTCGAATACCTGATGAACTTCCGCCGACGCGGCCGCTACCTGCGCGAGCTGAAGAGCGTTTTCCCAGAGGGCATTCCGGCCAGCCGGGCGCGCCGCATTACCCGCAGCTATTTCCAGCGTACCCGCTGCGACAAGCTGTACTACCTCATTTTCGACCGCCTGCCGCGCGACAAGATCATGCGTCGAATCCGCTTTCACGGACGGCAACATCTGGACGAGGGGCTGGCTCGTGGCAATGGCGTATACGTGATGCTCTCGCACCACGGCTCGCATCACGTGGCGGGGCTGCTGATGGCCCTTCTGGGTTACCGCTGCGCGGGGATCCGCGATCGGAATGAGGGGGCCATCCGCGTGTACGTTCAGGAGCGTTACACGGAAACTTTCCCCGAATACGCCGCGATCAAGGTGCTCTACGCGGACACCTTCCCGCGCGAGATATACCGTTGTTTTCGCGAAAATTACGTAGTGGGCAGTGCCCTGGATGTCGGGCGGGTGCGGGGCCAGACGCTCAAAACCTGTCCGGTCCGCATCTTCGGCCAGACGCGCGAGTTTTTAACCGGAACGCTGCAGATCGCGCTGCGCTGCCGGGCGACCGTGTGCCAGGCGTTCGTCGTTTCACGACCGAATTTCTACTACCGGCTCATTGTGCACGCGCCGTTTTATCGTGGCGTGGACGACCCCACCGAGGAAAGCCCCGAGCTGGTCCAGCATCTGATGCAGCAATACGCTGACGGCATCGCCGCTCACGTTCGCGAGTACCCCGACCACCTGAGCCGGATCTGAGCGCGCGCCTGCGCCGCGGGTGTCTGGAAGGGCCGCGTGCACGCGGCTAGAATTCTCCTCAACTTGAACCGAGCGGGACGGCTGAGGCGTACCGTCGCGGGGCGCTAACCGGCAGGACCCGCTGGTGTCTGAACCAGCACAGAGGTCGGCGTGAAGTTCGTTCTGGTAGACCGCATCGGTGAACTGGAGAGCGGTCGGCGGATTGTCGCCTACAAAGCGCTCTCGTTGGCCGAGGAGTACTTAGCCGACCACTTTCCGGCCTTCCCCGTCCTGCCCGGTGTGCTCATGCTGGAAGCGCTGGTCCAGGCTTCGGCGTTTCTGGCTCGGGAGGCTCTAAGTTTTGCCCCGGCGCTGGTATTGCTCAAAGAGGCCCGGAACGTTACGTATAAGAGCTTTGTGGTGCCGGGCCAGGTGCTGCGGATCGAGTCGATCTGCCGGCGCTGCGACACCGCTGAAAGCGAGTTCTGCGCTAGCGGGCAGGTCGATGGCCGCGAGATTGTGCGGGCGACGCTGACCCTGCGCCATCTGAACCTGGCCGATGTCGACCCGGCTCTGGCAGATATCGACCAGAAAAACCGCAACCACTGGCGGACACTCTTTGATCGGCTGCATGCCGGACGTCTGGCCGGAACGGCGGCGGCGCCGGGTGCTTAGCAGGGTTTCTGGCGCGGTCCCCTGAAGGAGGCACTGATGGCCACACCGACCAGGGAAGAGATTCTTGAGAAGGTACAACAAACCCTCGTCGACGCTCTCAGCGTCGAGGCAGACGAAGTCACGGAGAACGCCACCCTCACTGGCGACCTCGGAGCCGAGTCTATCGACTTTCTTGACATCGTGTTCCGACTTGAGAAAGCCTTTAATATCAAGATCCCTCAGGAAGAACTCATCCCGCGCGACATTTTGAGCAACGCCGAATACGTTCAGAACCGCAAGCTCAATGCCGCGGGGCTGGAAGCGCTCAAGAAGGCCATGCCGCACGCGGACTTAAGCGCGTTCGAGCACGACCCGGACATCGACAAGATTTCCGACGTCTTCACCGTCGGGACGATCGTGAACTTCGTGCAGAGCAAACTGGCAGCACAGGGATAGGCCCGCAGGTGCGCTGGATCTGGATCGACCGCTTTGAAGAGTTCGTGCCCGGCCGGCGGGCGACCGCTATCAAGAGCGTCAGCCTGGCCGAAGAGTATCTGCACGACCACGTGCCCGGCTTTCCCATCATGCCTGCCAGCCTGCTGATCGAGGGTATGGCTCAGACCGCCGGTATCCTGGTCGGTCAGGCGCGCCAGTTCAGCGAGAAAGTGATCCTCGCGAAGATCCGCCGGGCCAAGTTCTATCAGCTTGTTGGCCCGGGCCGGCAGGTCCGCTTTAAGGCCATCATCGACCAGCTTTCTGATGCGGCGGCCTCAACCACGGGCCAGATTTACTGCGACGGCGAGCTGGTCGGAGAAGTTGATCTCGTCTTCTCCCATATTGATCAGAACCTAAGCGGCCTGGACTTTCCCCAGGAGAACTTCGTGTTCACCGAGCAGTTCATGTCGCTGCTGAAGCTCTACCAGGGCGCCGGTGCGGAGAGGGTCCGGCTGTGATGCGCAAGCGGGTTGTGATCACGGGCCTGGGACCGGTTACGCCCCTGGGAATCGGCGCGGCAAGCTTCTGGAATTCGCTGTTGGACGGCCAGAACGCCGTCCGGCGGCTGCGGGCCTTCGACCCCTCGCGGTTCGAATCGCAGATCGGCGGCGAGATCGACGACGCGAACATTTACGACTGCGTGCCCAAGGCTTACCGCAAAGCGAGCAAGATCATGGCCCGCGATATCGTGCTGGCGGTGGTCGCCGCCTACCACGCGGTCAAAGACGCGGGGCTGCGGACACGTTGTCTCATCGAACGCGAAGAAGTGCCCGCGCCACCCAACGTCGACCCCACGCGCTTCGGCGCCAACATCGGCGCCGGGCTGATCTGCGCTGACCTAGACGAGCTCGCCGAAGCTCTCTACAGCGCCTCAGAGAATGGCGTCTTCCGCTTCGACCGCTGGGGCCGCGACGGCATGAACAACCTCACGCCCTTGTGGCTGCTCAAGTTTCTGCCCAACATGCTCGCCTGCCACGTCACCATCGTCCACGACGCCCAGGGCCCCAGCAACACGATCACCTGCGGTGAAGCCAGCAGCCACCTGGCAATCGGCGAGGCGGCACGGACCATCGAGCGCGGCGTCGCAGATGTCTGCGTCTGCGGCGGGGCCGAGAGCAAGGACAACCCGATGGCCCTACTCCGACAATGCCTCGGCAAGCGGCTGAGCCGACGAAACGATGAACCGCAAAAGGCCTGCCGCCCGTTCGCGGCCGACCGCGACGGAACCGTGATCTCTGAGGGCGGCGGACTGGTCATTCTTGAGGAGCTTGAGCACGCCCGCCGGCGCGGGGCGCGAATATACGCCGAGGTAGTCGGATTCGGTGCGGCTAACGACACTTACACCGCCGGCCAGCCCGGGAAGCTTTCGCCTGACGGGCGCGGCCTGCTGATCGCGATGCGAAAGGCCTTGAGGGACGCGCGCCTGACTCCCGCAGATATTGATCTGGTCGTTGCCGCCGGTTTCGGGCTGGTGGAACAGGATCGTTCCGAGGCGGCGGCGATTCGGGCGGTGTTGGGCCCCCGAGCGGCGGAGGTTCCGATAATGACCATTAAGGGCGGACTGGGCAACAATGGTGCTGGCAGCGGGGCTGTCGACTTCATCGCCGCCACGCTCGCCCTGGCCCACAACACGATCCTGCCGGCCATCAACAGTACACCCCTTGACCCCGACTGCGGGCTGAAAATCGTCACCGGCGGGCCGGTCGACGCGAAGATCGACTGCGTCCTCAGCACCAGCTTCGCGCTTACCGGCGGACAGTGTGCGGCGCTTATCATCCGGCGGTACCGCGAGCAGGGCCCGCCACACAGTTAGCACCGGAGCGAATCACGTGGCAGCTATGTCCCGTCGAGTCGTCATAACCGGAATGGGTTGGGTGACCCCGCTGGGCTGTGACCTCGAAACCGTATGGCAGCGGCTGCTGCGTGGAGAGAGTGGCGTCGCCCCGACACGGAACTTCGACGCCCGTACCTTTCCGACGCAGTTTTCGGCCGAGGTCAAGGATTTTGACTTCAAAAAGGCCATGGGCGAGCACTACGAGACTCATCGGACCGCGGCGCGCAATACCGCCTTCGCTTTGGCGGCCGCAGAAGCCGCCTGGCGGCACGCCGGGCTCGACGGCCGTCCCGCCGCCGATCCCGAAATGATCGGCGTATACCTGGGCGGCGGGGAAGGCCCGATCGATTTTGACAACTTCGTGGCAGCGGCGATCGCCGGCTGGGATCCGGTTGCACGCCGACTCAACGCCGTCCGTTGGGCCGAAGTCGGTTACCAGCGGCTCGACGCCGTCCGCGAGTTCGAACAGGATCCCAACTGCGCCGCACACCACATCGCCTGCCGTTTCAATGCCCAGGGGCCAAATCTCAACACCCTTACCGCCTGCGCCGCCAGCACCCAGGCCATCGGCGAAGCCACCATGATCATCCGGCGGGAAGACGCGGACGTGATGATCACCGGCGGCGCCCACAGCATGATCCACCCGCTGGGCGTCACCGGCTTCAACCGGCTCACGGCACTTTCGACGCGAAACGATTCCTGTACTACCGCCTCGCGGCCGTTCGATGCCACGCGTGACGGGTTCGTCATCGGCGAAGGTGCCGGCATTCTCATCCTCGAAGACCTGGAGACTGCCCAGCGGCGCAACGCACGAATCCTCGCGGAGGTCGTCGGCTACGGTTCGACCGCTGACGCCTTTCGCGTCACCGACATGCATGAGCACGGGCGCGGCCCGATCGCCGCCATGCGGGCAGCCCTGGCCGACGCCGGCTTGCAACCCACGGATATCGACTACATCTCCGCCCACGGCACCGGAACTGAGGAAAACGACAAGATCGAGTCGCTGGCAATCCGCGAGGTTTTCGGCGAGTACGCTTACAAGGTGCCGATCAGCAGTGTGAAAAGCATGCTCGGGCATCTGATTGCCGGAGCCGGGGCGGTCGAGCTTATCACCTGCGTGCTGGCGATCCGCGACGGAATCATTCCCCCTACTGCAAACTACTCAACGCCCGACCCGAACTGCCCGCTCGATTACGTCCCCAACAAGCCGCGACGCGCCAACGTCAAGACCTGTCTTTCCAACAGCTTCGGCTTCGGCGGTCAGAACGACACGCTGATCGTCAGGGCTTACGAGAGCTGAGCCGGCGGACGGTCAGTGCCGTCCGGCGAGCCGCCGCATCAGCGTCCCTGGGACGTGATCCGTCCGTCGTGGATCTGAACAACGCGCCGACAATACCGGGCGATGTCGGGATCATGCGTGACCACGATAATGGTCCGTCCGGCCGCGTTTAGCCCCGCCAGCACCTCCATAATCGCTTGGCCAGACTGACTGTCCAGGTTCCCCGTCGGCTCATCTGCCAAGACCATCGCCGGATCGTTCATCAGGGCCCGCGCGATCGCCACGCGCTGTTGCTGCCCTCCGGAAAGCTCGTGCGGCAAATGGTGCACCCGGTCAGCAATGCCGATCCGCTCTGCCATCTCCAGCGCACGGCGTCGGCGTTCCCGCGGCGGCACGTCCTGGTAGAACAGCGGCGTCTCGAGGTTCTGGAGCACGGTTTGGGTGGAGACGAGGTTGAAGGTCTGGAAGACAAAACCGATGCGCCGGCCGCGAAGGTCCGATAAAGCATCGTCGCCCAGTCTCGATACGTCCTGCCCATCCAGCCAGTAGGTGCCTGACGTCGGCCGATCCAAGCAGCCCAGAATGTTCATCATTGTTGTTTTGCCGCTACCCGACGGGCCCATAATTGCGACGAACTCCCTCGACTCGATCGTCAGTGATACGCCGCGAAGCGCATGAACCGCAACCCCGCCGCCTGGAGCGCGATAGATTTTGACAACGCTCTCCAGACGGACGACCGGATGATTGTTTTCCTGGGGCATGCTTCGGTGCGTCCTAGGCGCGCGGCAGGTGAGCTCAGCTTGCGAGCGGCCTTACCCAGCGCTTGCCGCGGGCGAGACAGGCGAACATAATAATAGAGCTTTTCGAAAGCTGGAAGTCGCGGCGCTGCTGCCGCTTACTGGGAAGAAAATGAAAAAAGGTATACACCCGAACTACGTCCCCGCGCGCGTAACCTGCGCCTGCGGAAACACTTTTGAAACTCGGGCCACCGTGCCCGAGCTCAAGGTTGAAATCTGCAACCTTTGTCATCCTTTCTACACTGGGAAGCAGAAGTTCGTTGACACCGCAGGGCGGGTCGAGCGTTTCCAGAAGAAGTTCGGCGGCGACTACTTCCGGCGCCCTGCGGGCGAGCAGAAGTCCGGCGGCGGCCGTTAGCTGGGAACCGTCGGGCTGGCCCGACGGCCCCGGTGCCTGGCCCTGCGGGCCGTCACGTTTGTTCGCCGGCGCAGCAGAAAGTGCGGAGTCACATATGGCGCTAACCGTCGCGGATCCAGCCTGGATGACCCGCGTCGAAGAGATGGCGCGCCGGGCGGACCAGATCGCCGCCCAGCTCACGGACCCCGCAATCGCAGCTAATGCCGCGCTGGTTGTCAAACTCTCGCAAGAGCGCGGCGAGCTTGAAAAGATTGCCAGGCCATACCGCGAGTATTGCGCGCTGCGTGCCCAGCTAGAGGAGCTTGACGGCATTCTCAGCCACGCGGACTCCGACCCGGAGCTGTGCGCCTTAGCCGAAAGCGAGCTTCCGGAGCTGCTTGCGCGCCGCGAAAAGCTCCTCCAGATTCTTCAGGAAAAGCTCGTCACCGGCCAGGATGCCGCGGTCCGTTCGATCATCCTTGAGATCCGTGCCGGCACTGGCGGAGAGGAGGCGGCTCTTTTTGCCCGCGAGCTGCTCAACATGTATCTAGCCTATGCCGACCGCAAGGGCTTCAAAAGCGAGATTCTCTCGGTCTCGGAATCCGACCTCGGCGGCGTGAAGGAAGCGATCGTCAACATCACTGGCGAGGAAGTGTACATGCACTATCGCTTCGAGGCCGGAGGGCATCGCGTCCAGCGCGTCCCCAAGACCGAGGCACAGGGTCGAATTCACACTTCGGCGGCTACCGTCGCCGTCTTGCCGGAGCCGGAAGACCTTGAAATTGAGATTGACTGGGAGAAAGACGTCGTCGAGCATGTAAGTAGAGCCGGCGGCCCCGGCGGCCAGAACGTTAACAAGGTCTCCAGCGCGATCCGCCTGGAACACCTGCCCACCGGCATCACCGTCTCGATCCGCGACGAGAAAAGCCAGCACAAGAACCGCGCCAAGGCCCGTCGAGTGCTCCAGACCCGCGTCTATGAATACTACGCCGAAAAGCAGCGGCGCCAGATCGAGGCCGACCGGCGCAGCATGGTCGGCACCGGCGACCGCAGCGACCGCATCCGCACCTACAACTTCCCGCAGGACCGCTGCACCGACCATCGCATCAACAAAGACATCTTCGGGCTGGACCGCATCTTCGCCAATGGCGAGCTGTTCGACGCCTTCCTGCCCGCGCTTCACGAGCACGATCTCAAACTGCGCCTTGAACGTTTGCTCCGCCCGGTTGGCAGCTCCAGGGCGCCGGAAAAAACCTGACAGTTTTTTTCCGAACGGCCTTTACGCGGGGCCGATACGGGACTATATTAGTGCGAGATGACGGCCAAGGGCCTTCGGAGCGCAAGGGAGGGGGTCGAGCGGCCGACCGCCGGCGGCGCCCCGCGCCGCCGGCTTCGGTCGCCTTTATGGCCCCAGCCCTACAGCCTTGCGCCCCGGCGCCTTCTTGGCCGCAGCCGGCGGTCACGTGTCTCGCGCCCTGCTTTTCCCCTTCGACAGTTTTCGCAGCACGGCTGTTGACCTGCCAGCGCCAGTTTACGATCCTGCAAGTCGGCATGGACGAGCTTGCGCGTTCGGCACCGGCGAAAATTAACCTGACGCTGCGGGTCTGCTCTCGCCGGCCCGACGGCTTTCACGATATCGAGTCTTTGACGGCCAAGCTCACCCTTTTGGACGAGCTGATGGTCTGCGCTCGGCCGGGCGAGGACATCAGCTTGGAGTGTGACGACCCCAGTATTCCCGCCGATGAGCGGAATCTGGCCGTCCGCGCCGCGCTCGCTCTGCGCCAGGCGACGGGCTGTCGGCGTGGGGCGCACATCGTTTTGCGCAAGCGAATTCCGGCCGGTTCGGGCCTTGGTGGAGGCAGCTCGGATGCGGCAACCACGCTCCTGCTGCTTAATGACCTCTGGAACTGCGGGCTCAGCACGGTGCGACTGGCCGAAATCGGCGCCGGCATCGGTTCTGACGTTCGTCTGTTCTTTTCGACGCCACTGTGCATCGTTCGCGGGCGCGGCGACCAGATTGAAGCGCTGCCCCGACGCCTGGCCGCCGACGTCCTGTTGCTTTTGCCGCCGATCCACGTGCCCACCGCCGCCGTCTATAGCGCCTGGGATCGACTTGGTCCGACACCCGGCCGGCCGGCCGTGGAAAAAGTGATCGAGCATCTGGATCGGCCGGACCGACTCAGCGCAGTGCTGTTCAACGACCTCGAGGAAGCTGCGGGCATCGTGCGGCCAGAACTTGCGCATCTTGCTGCTGAGCTGCGGCGTGTTTGCGGTCGCCCGCTGCACATGACCGGATCAGGATCGGCTTTTTTCTGTCTCCAGAGCCTGGGAAAGTCCGACCTTGAGGCTGTCGCGCAGATCGTGCGTTCAACCCACCCCGAAGTCCAGACCATCCTCACCAGCGTCATCGGCTGAACTGACGCGCCAGACCGTGCTCACTTGGCGGCAACCGTCACCAGCAGGGGCACCAACACATTCAGCTTGCGCTGACGAATCTCGGCAAATCCGGCTGCCTCGCACATCTGCCGAACCTGCGACCAGGCCGCATGGTGGACGTTTTTCTCCGCCGCGCCAACGGCCACGTCGAACAATACCCAGCCGATGACGTTATCGCGAAAGCCATCAACGAGGACCAGGACGCCGCCACGACGCAGCACGCGATGAAACTCCCGCAGCACCGCGGCCTGATGCGGGTAGTGATGAAACGAATTGCAGCAGGTGACGACATCGAAGCAGGCCGCGTCGAACGGCAAACGCTCGGCATCGCCGTGGACCGCCCGCAACCGCCTGTCGCCAAGCGCCGCGATCTTCTCGCCGAAGCGCCGGATCATTTCAGCCGAATAATCAAGTCCGACGAGCTGCCGGGCATCAGAGCTGTCCAGCAGTGAGAGCAGGAACCTCCCCGTGGCGCAGCCCACGTCCAACAGGTCGTAAGGCCCCCCTCCGCGCCGCTGCTGCCAACGAAGAATCTCCTCGCGGCAAACGCGCATTGCGGGGTAGAAGATAAGCTCCCTGAGCCAGGAGCGGTCGTAGGAGCTGGCCCAGCGATCAAACTGCGCACGGGCCGCCTGCTTGGCCTCTTGGTGACGCACGCTCAACGTCGAATGCCGCTCGCAGGGCGAGTCAAACCCGGAAGGTCCACGGCCATGAATTCGCACTGTTCAGCCTCTGCGGCTTGCGCAGGCTCCGGTAACCGTCGGTCGGCCGGCGTCCCGCTGCCCTATTCAACCGGTTCTTCGATGGGCACCAGCTCGCCCGTTGGAGTTCGGGCCGGCGGGGTTTCCTCCGGCACCGGCGTCGGCTCCACACTCGGCGCCGGCGCAGCCGGAGGCGGCGTCACTTGCTCCGGCTCGCCGATCCCTTCCTCGTAGCGAGTCCACCTTTCGGGCCGACGAATCACCGTGTTGCCCTTGCCGACCTCGGTCACCCGGATCAGCAGGCCCGCCGGAATTGTGATGGTATTGTTCGAGCCCCAGAATTCAATGTGGCTGACGAGCACGTCGTCTTCACAGGTCACCGTGTTGTTGTCGCCGATGAAGGAAATCTTGTGCAGTCTGGACCCGCGCTGCACGGTCAGGTTATTCCCGTGCCCCGTGACGCCCAGATCGCCAAACCACACGCCAGAGCGCGTCGACTGATGGCCCACGGTGGCATTGACTGCGCAACCGCCCACCAGCAAAAGCGCTCCCAGCAAGCCTCCGGCAGCCAGCATCTTGCTCATGGTACCCACCTCACCTTTTCGCTCGCTTCAGGCTCACTCTTCCGGCCCGCTGCACCGCAGCCACCGGACTGACCTTCCACCGCCGCAAGTGTACACGTCCCGCGCAGTTCCAGCCAGCGCCGCCTCCATCCGCTACTTTGCCGACGAACCGGGCACGGCTCCGCCTGAACGTCCCAACCGCTGCAACATGTGCCGACGCAGGTACGTCAGCGGCCGCGCTATCGCCCGATGCAGCCGTACCCAGATGCTCAGTCGCGACAGCCGCTGTCGCTCCTCCTCCGTCAGCAGATCAGGTCGCAGACGGCGTTTGTGCTTGAGCCAATGATAGTAATCCGCCTCCTGGAGCCTTGCGAGAAGGAAGCGGAACGGCCACCAGCCGCGCCACCCGACCGGCGGCAGCCAGACAGCGATCTGGAAATCGATCAGATGGGGTTTGCCGTCATCGCCCACCAGTATGTTCTCTCGCTTGTTGAGGTCTACGTAAGCTATGTGCCGTTCGTGCAGGCGGCGCAGGATAGCGAGCAGCTCGTCGCAAAAAGTGTCAGAGACCGCCTCGCGGCGACCTAACGGGTGGCCCGGGATATACGTCCGCAGCAGGCCGTTTCTGCCGACGCGTCTGATGAGGGCCGGCACGCCCGAAATGCCGCTGGCACGCGCATACAGCGCCCACTCGTGACTTTCGAGGATTTCGCCGAGCCACCCCATGGGCAGCCCCAGGAAATCCGTCGACCGCCCGAGTTTGAGAACTGCCAGCCCCTCTGGCCCACGGTACAGGCCCGTTGCCGCGAAGAAATCGTGCTTGAGCGTTTCCACATGCACATAGCGCCGGCCGTCAACGACGACGGATGTGGGCAGCACCCCACCCAGAACAGCGTACCGCCAAGCGTTAGCGGGTCGCGTATAGCCGTCGCCGCGCGGATTCACGGGCGCGATTGTAGCAGGCGTTTTGGCCGAAGAAATGGTTTGCGATCCCGACCGGGCAATCACATAATAATTGGCGGAGGTATGAGGCTCCCCACGGGGCGGGTCGGCTAGCCACCGACGAGCTCAAGGGGCCCCAAAGCGCTGGCGACGTCTCGGCACCGGCACACACCCATGTTCAGGACCAAGGCCTACCTGTACGCGACGCTTGCACTGTTAGAACTGATTCCACGGGAAAGAAGCCAAGAGCGACAGGAGCAGGCGCAGCAGCTCGCCCAGCGGCTCGGCGTGCCAACAGCATATATGGCCAAGGTGCTGACACAACTGGCGCGCGCGGGGCTGGTTCAGTCCGCTCGCGGGCCACGCGGCGGCTTCCATCTGGCGCGACCGCCAGAGACCATTACTCTCTTCGACGTAGTTGAGGCGGTCGGCACAACGACGCACGCTTGCGAGCCTCTGGAAGCATCGCACGAGCTCGAAGAGCCTATATTAGCGCGCATCCGCGCGATCTTTGAGGAGGTGACCGGCCGTGCGCAACAGTTCCTTCGAACAAGGACGCTGGCCGACCTGGTGGCGCGGATCGCAGCAGCGCCGGGTTCGCAGTAGGAAAAGCAAGCAACCGATCCCCCGCACGCGCCCTTAGCGAAGGCAGGCGTGGCAGTTGAAACTCGCGATGATCTTACAGCTAGGCAGACGGGGTACGCAGATGCTAAGCGCGCTTAAAAAGGCGTGCGGCACCCCGGTGGGTATTGGCGCGGTCTGAGGGTGCCGCAGCGAGTGGAAGCAAGCCTCTGTCGGCAAAGAGCTTAGGCAATTCCAAGCCCTTTGCCGCTACTTTCACATTGTACCAAATGATAGTATATCGCAGCCGAGCGCGCTTTCAACGCTTATCCTGATCAATTCGGGTAAAATCCCGCAAAATCATTCCCCTTCCTCTCGCTCGCTGTTGCCCGCCGGCCTGCTAGCTGAAGTACCAACCGCCGGAGTCGCGCCCGACAACAAATTGTTTATCAACTCGTCCCAGCCGGCGTCAGGATACCTTCGGCGGTACTCGGCCAGCGTATCGGTCGCTCTTTCGCGTTCGCCGGCCAAAAGGTAAATGGCGGCTTCTACGATCGCCGCTGTAGCCGGAACGCGATTATCGGCCGCTAGCAGGCGCAGCGTTGCCACCGCCCGCTCAAGCGATCGTGCCCTGGGCACCGGCTCGCCGCCGGCGGCCCGACGAACCCACTCGACCGCCTCATCAACCCGCCCCGCTCGCAACGAGAGGAGCATCCGAGCCAGGCAACCGAGCGGATTATCTGGCTCCTGGGCAAGAAGCTCCTCGGCAAACTCGTCAGCCTCCTCGTCGCCAGCGCACGCCAGCGCCCAAACCCGGAATGAGCGGAACTCTCTCGAATCTGGGTGCTGCTCAGCCGCGTGGTCCCAGGCCTGGACCGCATCTGACCAGCGGCCGAGCTGAGCGCAGGCGGAGTCAAACCCCCGCAGCGCCTCGTAGTACCAGTCCGATCGGCTGTAAACCGCAGGGTACGCCGCGATCAGCATTCCATAAATCTGTCGCGCTTCACCCCAGTGGTGGCTGCGAAGGTGATACTCGGCCAGAACCAAGCCGGCCAGCGCGTCCTGCGGATTATCATCAAGAACGGCCATTATGAGTTCGTATCCGCGAGCACCCTGCCCTACCCGGATCTCACAACGGGCTAGGCCGATGTCCGCTATCCGCAGTGCCCGGCGGTACTTTGTCGGCAATTGAGCCTTCAGGCGAACCGCCATCCGGAATTTCGGATATGCCAGATTCGCCCGCTCCAGGTCAAAGAGCAGCAGCCGGCCGAAGTTCGTGTAGTGCGTGGCGCGCGTAAGCAGATCTTCCGGAAGCAGCTCTTCACAGCGCTCGAAGGCGCGGATAGCATCGTCATACCGGCGCATACCTACGTACGCATGCGCCAGTCGCACCCAGGTCCGGAATCCGTCCGGTTCGAGCTGGGCCGCAGCCTGAGCCTGTCGAAGGGCGTCTCCGAACTCGCCGAGGTCGGCAAAGGCAGCGGAGAGCCGGCGGTGAAACGGCGCCAAATCCGCGGCCCTTGGGAAGTATCGCGCCAGATTCGGCGTATCCGCTGCCGCACGCAGCGTTTCCAGTCGCCTCCGCAGGAAAAAACCTCGGGGCGCCTGGTCTGCCGGCACCAGTGCAAGATCGTCGACGGGGACCGGATGCGCAGCGGCAAAGTGATAGGCGGCGGCAAGCGCTTCTAAGGCGCGCGGATCGGCCGGGTATAGCTGCACGATCCGGTTGGCCCGAGCAACTGGCGCCCGGTAAGTCCTTACGACACTCGATGTTACAAGCAAGAAAAACGTGGCGACAACACACCCTGCGCCCAGTATCGAACGCAGTCCCCTAGCGGATACCCCCTTCCGGGCGCCAAAAGCCGCTGCCAGACCGCCAGCAAGCGCCAGGGCCAGCCCCATCGTCGGCAGGTAAAGGTAGCGGTCCACGGCAGCCGCTTCACGCGCACCGACCAAGCCAATTACCGGCAGCAGGAGCGACCAGAACCACAGCCAGCCAATGGCAATCGGCCTGCGCGCCGCCGTTCTCCATGCCCAGATTGCACAAATCACGCTGGCGACCGCGATCGCCAGCCCAATCCAGACGCGAGGATTGGCCCAACTGGTCTGTGGATCTGGCAGGTACCATGGCGATAACCACAGCGGTGCGAAAAGGTTGCGCGCGTACAGGTACGTAGCGAGCGCGCTGCGTGCGATCGGGTCGCCGAACAGGCCAGCCGAGGCGTCTTGCATCAACCCGGAGCGACGACTGGTCCACCAGGCCGCCGCCGAAAACACCACGCAGATGGCTGCGGCGACATAAGACCAAACGGAACGGGCAGTTACGCGCCAGGTTTGCCACGCCACCTGCACACCGATCGCCAGCGCAAACCAGCCCGGAATGACCTTGCAAAGCATGGCGCAAACCAGCAGCGCGGCGGCGGCACCAATCCAGCCCGGTCGCCCAGTTACCAAGCTGCGAAGTTGCGCGATAAGCGCCAGTAGCGCGAAGGTGGCGGACAGAATGTGCGTTCGGCCCATGTCCGCTGCCCAAGCGTGCGCATTTGCCGGGTGGACCGCCCAAAGCATCGCCACCAGCCATGAAAGCCGCGCATGCAGGGCGCCGGAATCCGAGGGCACAAAGTGGCGCAGGACTCGCCATACGATTACCCACAGCAGCAGCGCATTGGCAGCGTGGGTCAGAACGTCCGTAAAGCGAACAGCCGCGGGCCTGTCTCCCCAAATCGCCCACTGAACCGCGTAAGTCAGAATGGGGATCGGCTGGTACAGGTCCTCCTCAGGCGGGAAGCGAAAGATTCTGGCAACGAGCTCCCCCACCGAGTGGGCGCCGCTGGCAGCATCTGTCACGTCAGGGTTATCGGCGATAAAAATGCGTTCGTCGCCGGGGAGCCACGGGGCCCGGACAAGCGGCAGCCC
>Ga0136652_1000334_pt1 | contig 23533 bp, 16 predicted proteins | sample ConPoolayeEmetaG_FD_94864 | JGI IMG/M metagenome (GOLD analysis project Ga0136652, IMG submission 94864) | Hot spring microbial mat communities from California, USA to study Microbial Dark Matter (Phase II) - Cone Pool mat layer E metaG... ...
ATGTAAGATACTGGCGGGACGCGGCCGGGGTGCATCATGTCCCCAAGCGACGACTCGAAGATTTGATTATTCTCTAGGACCGGCCGGCACGCCGCCGGAGACTACCCTATGATGCCCAAGCAACTGGAAATTGCTGCCCAGCCCAGTCTCCCGGATGGACGGATGATCCTGGCTTTCAGCGGTTGGATGGACGGCGGAAACGTATCCACCGGCACCGTCGAGTGGCTGACCAAGACCCTGAATGCCCGGGAGGTCGCCCGGATCGCGCCCCAGGACTTCTACATCCTCAGCTTCCCCGGCTCGATGGAACTGGCCGCCATGTTCCGGCCCTATACCCGGATCGAGGACGGCCTGATAAAGGCGCTTGTCATGCCTGAAAACCGGTTCTTCTGTAGCGAGGCCAACCGGGTGGTCCTGTTTGCCGGCCGGGAGCCCAACTTCAACTGGGACCGGTTCGCCGAGTGCTTGTTCGATTTCGCCGCCCGCTGCGGCGTGACTCAACTGTATTTCGTGGGCAGCGTGGCCGGGGCGGTCCCCCACAGCCGCGAGCCGCGCCTGCGAAGCACCGTCTCCGAGGCCCGTCTGAAGGCGACCCTGAGGCAGTACGGCGTCGCTTTCACCGACTACCAGGGCCCGGCGAGCTTCTCCACCCAACTCATTCACGAAGCCCCCGGACGCGGCTTCCAAATGGCCAGCCTGGTGGCGGAGATCCCCGCCTACATCCAGGGCACCAACCCCAAGAGCATCGAGGCCGTGGTCCGCAAGCTGGCGGCAATCCTGCAACTGCGCGTCCCGCTCTCGGAACTGCGGGCCCTCAGCGCCGCCTGGGAGGAGCGGCTCAACCAGATTTTGGAGCAGAAGCCGGATCTGGCCGCGTACATCCGCAAACTCGAAGAGGATTACGACAACGAAGTTTTCGACACCCAGATGGGTGACCTGAAGGAGTGGCTCCAGCAGCAGGGAATTCGCGTCGACTGACCATCAGGCCGCCGGGATGTCCCGACGCGAGAAGTACCACAGCCCCGCCAGCCAAGCCGCCAGGGCCACGGATAACAGCACTGCCAGGTCGGCGACCGGTAACTGCCCGCTGCGCACCACCGGCAAGGGCCGGTAATAGTGCTGAAAACCCAGGAAGCTGAAGGGCCGGACCGCGGGCCAGAACTGAGCCAGGAACTTGATCAGGTCGGAGGCCAGCAAGGCGGCCAGCACGATCCCGACCGCCACGGCCCGACGCGACAGCAGGCTCGAGACCAGCATGGTCAGGCCCGCAACGCTCAGATTCAGCCCCAACAGGTTGACCGCCACCGGCCAGAACCGGACCAGTTCCAGCGGCTGGCTCAGCGGACAGACCAGCTCGCCCAGCCACAATCCCAGCGGGGCGGCAAAACTGACCAGCAGAGCACCCAGCACCCAGGCCAGCGAGGTGCTGATGTAAACCGCCCGGCGTGTCACGGGCAGTGTCAGCAGCAGATCGGCGGTCCCCCGATCGACTTCGCCGGCGATCGCTCCGCTGCCCGTGGTCAGCAGCAGCGTCCAGGACAAAGCGTACAGCAACGGATGCCCCATCCCGAAGGTGGCCAAGCTGGTCGGGCCAAGATCGCCCAGCAGGTCCGCCCCCAGCGCGATCCGCACCAGATCCCGAACCAGGGGCACCCCCAGCCAGTGCTGAACGCTGGCCAGATCCCGGCTCAATTCCAGGACCGCCCGCACCACCGCCATCTCCAGGGCCACCACGCCCAGAGTGAGCACCAGCATGAGCAACCCGGCGTCGCGTAGCGTCTTTCGCAGGATAACCCAGCTCATCTGCCGTGCGGTCCGGCCTCCGCGTAGTAACCGAGGAACAGGTCTGACAGATCCGGTGGAGCCAGGGTCACTTCGCGGACCGGGCAGGATGCCAGCCACGCCAGCAGCTCGCCCGGCGGGCCGCTCCAAGTCCCCCGCAGATACCCCTGGCTCTGCTCCAGCACCTGCAAGCCGGGCGGCAACCCGGGCCGTGGCTGGCCATCCCGAAAATGCACCTCCACCTGCCGCACGGCGCGCCGCCGAAGTTCAGAAATGCTCGCCTGCTCAATGAGTCGTCCGTCCCGCAGGATGGCCACCTGGTCGCAAAGCTCCTCGACCTCGGCCAGGGTGTGACTGGAGAAGAGCACCGCGCGGCCCTCGGCCGCCACCGCCCGCAGCTCGGCGTAAAGCACCTCGCGCATCAGGGGGTCCAGGGCCACGGTAGGCTCATCCAGAATCAGCAGCCTGGGTCGATGCATGAGGGCGGCGATCAGCCCCAGCTTCTGCTTCATCCCGCGCGAGTAGTCGCGCACCTTGCGGTCCGGATTCAGCTCGAAACGCTTCACCAGGCGGGTTAGTTCCGATCCGGCCACGCTCCCCCGGGCGGCATCCAGAAAAGCCAGGGTCTGCCGGCCGGTCATCCAGTCGTAAAATCGGACATCGCCGGGCAGGTAGCCGACGTCGGCCCGCAATCGAGGACCGTCCCGCCAGCAATCCCGGCCCAGCACCTCAGCCCGCCCAGCAGTAGGCCGCAGCAGCCCCAGCAGCAACCGTAGGGCGGTGGTCTTGCCCGCACCATTGGGCCCCAGAAAGCCGAAGAGCGTGCCGGCCGGCACGCGCAGGTTGAGAGCCTGCAAAGCCACCTGCGGCCCGTAAAGTTTGGTCAGGTTTTCGGTCACCACCACGTCCACGCCGGTCACAGTTCCAGATGGTCACCCCGCCGACCAATCACCACTTCCCGGAAGCCCAGCCCGCGGGCCTTCTGGGCCAGGACCTGGGCCTGGTCCGGCTCGCCATGCACCAAGACCAGGCGGGTCGCGTCCTCAGCCCGGGGAGCCAGCATCTGGAGCAGCTCGGTCTGGTCGGCATGCCCGCTGAAGCCGTGGATTTGCACGACCTCGGCGTTGACCTGGTATTCCTCGTGAAAGAGGGTGATTTGCCGGGCTCCGTCGGCGATCCGCCGACCGAGCGTATTCTGAGCCTGGTAACCGACGATCAAGATGGTGTTGCGCGGGTTTTCGATGTTGTTCTTGAGGTGATGCCGGATGCGGCCCGCCTCGCACATCCCGCTGGCCGAAATGATCACGCAGGGCTCGCTGCGGCCGTGCAGAGCCTTGCTTTCCTCCACGTTGCGGATGTAGGTGCAGCAGCCGCTGCCCAAAATGTCCCCGGTCACCTGGTGAAAGGCCCGGGCCTCGGCGTCGTAGCACTCCGGGTGCAGCTTGAACACCTCGGTCGCGTTCACCGCCAGCGGGCTGTCCACGTACACCGGAATCCGCGGCAGATGACCCGCCAGCATCTGCTCATGCAAGTAGTAGACGATGGTCTGGGTGCGGCCGACGGCGAAGGCGGGGATGATGACTTTCCCGCCACGCCGAATGGTCCGGCTGACCACCTCGCGCAGCACCTCCCTGGCATCATCGACTTGCTCGTTGATCCGAGCCCCGTAGGTGCTCTCGCACAGGATAGTCTCGTCCTCCGGCAGCGGGGACGGGTCGCGCAGGATGGGCTGATCGAACCGGCCCAAATCGCCGGTGTAGAAGATCGAGGGTGTGTCGCCGTTGCGCTTGGCCAGTTCCAGCCTCACGCCGGCCGCACCCAGCATGTGCCCGACCTCGCTGAAGCAGGCCAGCAGGCCCGGCACCACCTGGAACCAGCGCTGTTGAGGCACGCTGTGGATGAGCCGGACCGCCGCCAGGGCATCGTCGTAATCGTACAGGGCCTCGATCGGCGGCAGCCCCCTTTTTTTCCGCCGCTTGCTCACATAGTAAACATCTTCTTCTTGCACGTGGGCCGAGTCCGGCAGCATGATCGCGCACAGGTCCCGCGTAGCCGGCGTCGCGTACACCGGCCCGTCAAAGCCATCCTTGACCAGCCGCGGCAGACGACCGGAGTGGTCAATATGAGCGTGCGAAAGGACCACCGCGGCAATCTGCCCCGGCGGAACCGGCCACTGGCGGTTCTTCTCCTCCGATTCGGCCCGGCGGCCCTGAAACAGCCCACAGTCCAGAGCCACCCAGCGGCCGTCCACCTGGATCAGGTGCATCGAACCGGTAACTTCCTCGGCCGCCCCATGAAACAGGATCTCAGCCATGCCTGCTTCTCCGCGCGCGTCCCGTCAGCCATGGTAGAGAATGGAAGTTGGCGCGGCAAACGCCGGCCGACGCCTGGACCGTCAGCCGCCAATCCCCGGCGGCGATCGACGGCCTCAAAGCAACGATGCCACCCGGTCGGCAACCTGCCCAGGCTCGATGCCCCAGTCGTCCGCCCGCCAACCGGGCCGGCCCGCCAGGACCTCGACCCGCGGCCCGAGCGGTCGCCAAACCGCCGGCGAAGTCGGCCCGAAGATCGCCACGGTCGGCGTGCCCAACAAGGCGGCCAGGTGAGTCGGGCCGGCGTCATTGCCGATGAATACCCGGGCCGCCGCCAGAATGGCCACTAACTCGTCCGGCTTCGGACAGCAAAACGAAGACGACCCGCGCTTCAGTAGCGACAACTCGGCCGGGTCCCAGGTTTCCGCCTCCACCGGCCCCACCAGGAAGCACGTGGCCGCCGCTAGACGGCGCTCTACCAGCCCGGCCAGTTCCAAAAAGCAGCCCAACGACCAGCACTTGGCCTTTCCGCCGCTGCCCGGGTGGATCACCGCCGCCCGCCGGCCACCCAACAACTCCAGCCCGCGCCGGCGCAGCTCCTCCGGCACACCCAGGCCGTGCTGCCGCGGCTTGTGGTGAATGCACTTGGGCACCAACAGGCCCTGAGCCTCAAGCTGCGACTGCCACTGCTCAGTAATGTGCCGGTTCACTCCCGGCCGGGCCCTTACGTCCACGCTGTAAACAGCCGCCGGCCGCAGCAGCTCCAGCTTGCGTTCCACGATCGTGTCGGCCGCGGTCAGGGCATTCAACACCCTGCGGCCGCGGACCAGCTCGCCCAGCAGCCGCGATGGGCATCCATCGTGGTCAGCGAACAACCAGTGCAACCCCAGCTCCTCGGACGAATGCCGCAGGATGCTTGGCCGACAGCCCGACAAGTCCCCGGGATCGACGCGCGAAATCACCCGCAATGGCCGGCCATCACCCGGACCACACAGCCGCAAAGCGAGCTGAAGCGTCAAGACCAGGTCGCCAAGCGAGCCGGCATGCAGAATGGTCCAATCGGCAGTCATGCTTATATCGTGGGTTACCGTCGCTCCGGTGCCAGGGCTGCCGGGCTTGACTGGCCAGCAGACCGGCCCGGTCAGGTTGCCGCCCCGGCGCTGCCGCCGGCGGCACGTTGCTGGTGCCGTCTACGCATCGACTCGGCCGCAGGCTCGTACGCAGTGCCACCCTCGGCACCTTCCATCGCCAGCAGCACCGCATGGTAGCCCATTTTCGGCAAACCGTTCTGCCACAGCACACTTCCATCGGTCTTGCTCAGGCACCAGACCCGGCCGTTTGCCCCCGCAAACAGGTAGCCGTCCTTCAAGACCATGGATACCACCTCCCCTACCCCGCCGCATTTGGGCAGCTTGGTCCGCCAAAGCTCCTCCCCGGTATGTGGGTCAAGCGCGGCCACGATGCCATTGGTCCCTACGTACAGCGGCGTCCGCCCGGTCATGATACTGTCCTCGGTAGCTCACAGAATACATCGACGCAGCTTACAGTCTTCAACCCGGCACGGCCAACAGCTTAACGGCCGACGTGGCTCGGTCGGGCCGTAGCTTACCAAGATTTCGCCCGGTGGCGCGCGGGCGCGGTTGGCAAGTAGCTAAGACCGCTATGGTTACAACTCCAGCAGTCCTTGCCACCACAGTTGGCGCCGCATGAGCAGCCTCGGCCAAGTATTGCAATCTGCCCCGCGCTAGGTGTTGGCGGACGGCACCGAGCCGGTCCCGGTTCTTTCTCGAGCTGGAACTCTGGATCTGCCAGTCTCATACCCGCGGGCTGCCGGAGATTTCAGAAGCGGACCTTGAAGACCGGCTTGAGCAGCAGGGCCACCGCCATCGACACTACGAAGAAGTGCAAAACCCACCAGTTGGCCCCATAAACCCATGAATCCACGCTTCCGTACAGCACTTCGATGGCCTGGGCCGGCGAACCGGCCGGCAACAAGGGTTCGGTCGGATGAACGACCTGCGAAGTCCAGCGTGAACCCAAGCGCTGGGCGCTGACCCGCTGCAACCCGTCGCCGACGGTCAGTTCCTTTTCCAGCGTTTGGCCGGCCAGATTGAAACGCAGCTTGTATCGTCCGGGGAGCCCCCCCCGGACGCGCCAGACGAGCTGGCCCCCGCCGGGGACCGGCCCGGCCTCCACCACCAGCCCAGCGCAAGGTTCGATGGCCGCTTCCCGCAGGTCGACTTGTGGCGGGCTGAGGTGGATTTTGATCAGGGTTTGCTCGCCGGGCCGCAGTGGTCGCCACTGATACCGCGCCCCCATCTGGCCCAGCAGCAGCAGCATCGGCAGGAGCATTATCAGTACCGGGCGAAGCATGTGCCACTGAAGCCGCAGCAGCGCGCTCAGCACTCGCGCCAGACACCGTAGCGCCAGCCCCAGTTCGTCCTTGAAGATCTTCAGGGCCAGCAGGTTGGCGGTAATATCGTCCCGGGCTCGCCCGATGGCCGCCTGATTCGAGGTGTAGCGGAAAATCACCAGCATCACCACCCCGGTTGCCGCGGAGATCAGTGCCAGCCCCAACCAGGGCGGCAACGGCCCCAGAACGAAGTAGACCCCATCGGCAATCACCGTACAGATCGGGTTGAGGATGGCCAGCAGACGCGACAGTAGCGGGTTGAGCAGTGCGTCCAGTCCCGCCCACAGTGCAGCCAGGACCGCCTTGAGCCCTCCCCACAGCCAGGCGACCGCATTGCCGAAGTTGATAAGCAGCCAGTTGATGACGTTCATCCGTTTCAAGGTTCGCTGGTCATGGCTCCGGCTTTGGCGGTCCCCGTCGCCGCCGGCGCTGACGGTGCGTGCGGCGTCCGGAAGCTACTCTATGTAGCCCAGGCCGCGGAGGCGCTCGATTACCTGCTGCTCGTCGTCGCCCGACTCGACCGCGGAAAGCTCTTTTTCGATGATGTGCACGATGAACTCCTCCGGCGAGCTGTAACCGGCGATCTGGGCAACCTTCTTGACTCGATCGTACAGGTTGTCATCGATCTTGATCTTGGGCACGAGACCTACTCCTTGCGGCCGCCGGCCACGGTCACCGCGGCGGGCCGGAACACGCTGCGGCCGGTCATGCTCTCGGGCGGCCGCAAACCGAACTCCTCCAGAATGGTGGGCGCCAAGTCGACCAGCGACGGAGCCGGATGCAGAACTGGCCGATTGGCGAACAACACGCCGGGAAGCTCCTCGGCCGCCATGCAGTGGTCCGCGCTCCAGGCCTCGCGATTATCGCTGAAGACCTCCTTGGATAGTGTACCCAGGGCCGTATCCCAGGAATATCGGTACCCGCGGCGGTAGCCGATTACCAGGTCCGGCGCTCGTCCGATGCACGGCCCGGAGTAAACCTGGTCGCTGCGATGCACCGAGACGATCGGCGAGCGACCGTTCTCGGGATCGCGCACCGCCAGCAGCCCAGCCCGCAGCTCCTCCAGCAAACCATCCCGCTGCGACGGTTCGACGATCCCCTCCCGCTCGCGACCCTTCAGATTCAGGTACAGGCCGTTGAGGCCCAACCCGTAAGCCCGCGTGCGCCTCCAGTCCACCAGCGGGGGATAGCGGGGGTCCAGCAGCGAGCCGCAATCCGCCGGACCGAGGTAGCCGTTTTCGCGCAGCCAGGTGTTCAGGTTGAACTGGCGCCGGAAGTGGCAGAAACCGTGATCCGACAGCACCAGCAGCGTCGCGCCGTCACCGTACCGGGCCCGCACCTCGCCCACCATGGCGTCCATCTTGACGTACAGCTCTTCGAGTACGCCCATGTATTTTCGGGCATCTTCCGGCGAGCGGGTCGGGTGCGGCTCGTCCACATCCCACCAGAACATGTGAGATTGCAGGTCGGTGCTGGAGAAATAGAAGAAAAGCAGGCCGGTGTCGTAATGTTCCAGGGCATAGTTAAGCAGATTCATGCGCTCCTTCAGAACATAGTCCGCCTGTTCGCGATACTCCTCATCGGTGAAGATCTTATTGGACAGGGCCTTATGGTCTTCCTGGAACCCGAGGGTGGAGAAAAGTCCCAGCTTGTCCGCGATCCGGCGCACGAAGTCCGCCGGCTCGCTCACGGTTTGGTTCCCGGGATCCGAGGGGTCTATGTTGAGCGGGGAGACGTAGAGCCGAAAATTGGGGCGCACCTCCTGCAAGAAGAAGCGGCACACGCCGCTGACGGATTCGTCGGGGAGGAAGGAAGGCATGCGAAGCGGGAAGCTGACCTTGATCCAGCCGCTCCATTCCCGCTCCTTGAGCACGATGGTCCGCCCCTGGATTTCGATTCGGGCCTGGGGCTGGCTGGGGTGCCGGTAAACCACCAGTTCCACTTCCGTGTCCGCGGGCTTCTTGAGCAAGGTGTTGACTGGTCCGGTCAATTTGACTTTGGCCGTGTCGTTCCTGAAGTAGATGGGCTTCAGAATGCCGCCCGCGTCATAGCGGACCTGCCGGGCACGGGAGGAGAAGCACTGATAGGTCCCATACGTGCCGAGCAGGTCTGGCGTGCCCATGCCGGAAAGGCAGCGCTGGTTGCCATGCGGCGATGGACTCGGCGGGTAGTTGGACGGAATGTCGTACAGCCAGGAAGGGATGCCGGCCGCGTCCAGATAGTCCCAGAACGGCACTCCTTCCCGCCGCAACACCGTCCGGGCCGGGGGGTGATTGAACGGCCAGAAGGTCAGCGGCAGCCGGTGTTCCCCGACTTCCCAGCCCTGCGTGCCCCCGATGGTTTCGGAACCCGAGTAATAGGGTTCGCATTGCCGCTCGGGGTGCCGGTGAATGAAATCGAAAATACCATGCACGCCGGCGTCCGCCCCAGTGATGAAATTCGCCCAGGCGACCGGGCTCTGCGGCGGAATGCTGGTTCCCAGGCGCGAGTAGCCGCCCAATTCTCGAAGCCGCGCAAAATTCGGCATGCGCCCGGCGTCCATCAGCCGTTCGCACAGGAATGGATCAAAACCGTCGATGCCCAGAACGATGACCTGTTTGTCAGTGGTCCGCGACTTGCGCCGGCTCGCCGTGCGGCTCCATGGAAAGCATCCGGCGTGAATGCGCACTACGCTGGCCAGGCCGGCGGCGCCGGCGACCTGGAGGAACGTCCGCCGACTCACCAGACGCGCCGGAACCTCGGCCCCAGCCGGGAGCCCCGGCCGGTCCACGTCGCCCGAACCTTGCGGCCTAACGCCCGACGAACAACGCCCAGTCGCATTCCGCTGGCGATTCATGCTTCTTTCCGCTCCTCGCGCATTTCGGACCGGTCCGGACCGGACCGGGCTGGCCGATCATGCCCGTTGCCGGGAAACGAACCGTCGGCTTCCGCGATGGCCAGCGGCCGCCCGTCCATGTATTGTGGCGGGCGCAGACCGAACAGCTCCAGCACAGTGGGCGCCAGGTCGGCGATGTGAGGTTTCTCTTCGGCTATCAAACGATTGCAAAACAATACGCCGGGTACAAGCTGCGGGTCGATGCAATGGTCGCCGCTCCAGGCTTTGGTGTTGTCATGGAACACGCGATCGGTGGGCTGTCCGATGGCGGCTTCCCAGGAAACGCGGTAGCCCTGGTTGTAGCCGATGATGAGGTCGGGGGCGTCGATCTTGTACGGGCCCTGATAGATCTGATGGGCGTCGAAGACCCGCCGGATCGCGACCTGGCCTTTCTCATCATCCATCAGGCCGGTCAGCCGGCGGCGCAGCTCGTCACGCAAGGCCGGTGCCTCCGACGGGTCTACGATCCCCTGCGATTCCCGGCCGCGGATGTTCAGCCAGATTCCGGTCAGGCCCAGGCAGTAGGCTTTGGTCGCGGACCAGTCCACACCGGCCAGGTATTTGGTCCCACGGCCGCCGGCTTTGAGTTTCAGATAGCCGTTTCGCTCCAGCCAGCAGTTCAGGTCTACGCCGCGCCGGAATGAGGCGCAGCCGTGATCCGAAAGCACCATCAGCAACGTGCGGTCATCGGCACACTCCGCCAGGGTCTGCCCGACCAGTTCATCCATTCGGACGTACATCTCCTCGATGGCGTCGCGATGCTCGCGGACACCCTGTCCGTTGCGTGCCGGATGCTGCGGATCGATGTACCGCCAGAACATGTGGTGGATGCGATCCGGCCCGTCGACTACGCAGACGCACAGACCGCGCCGCAGCTTCTCCAGCGCATCGAAGAACATGTCCATCCGCTCACCGTCCGCCTCCAGGCACTGGTGCAGAAAGGTTTCGTCGTCGAGGATGCGGGCGTTCAAGCCCCAGGTGTCTTCGGCCAGGCCGAGCGTGGCGTAGGGCCCCAGAAGCTTCGAGAAGTAAACCGAGTAGATCTTGGGATGCGAGATGGGCATCGCCGGTCGGGCCGGGTCGATCTGGAGCGGCGTGACGTACAACCTGAACTCCGGCTGCGTCTCCAGCAGCAGAAACTCGCATATCCCTCGAACCTTGACCCCCGGTGCGGCCCGGAAGCTGACGTTGATCCACGGCGTGTACTGGCCGCGGGCCAGCTTGTAGGTCCGGCCGCAGACCTTGAGCACGGCGGCATCCGGCCCGGTTATCCGGACCTCGAACGGGCAGCGCATCGGGCCCCCGCCACTGACGAAAGTGTTCTCCGGGCCGATCAGATGCGAGCGGATCAGCTCCCCTTGCCGCTGTACGCGAATCTGCTCGCCGCCAATGTATTCCTCCTCGACCCGGCTGGAAGTCGAGTAGAACGAGAAAGTCCCCTGACTGCCGCGGAGGTCCGGCACGCACATCGCCGATAGGATCGCCCCGTGGAACGGCTCGGGCGGAAAAGTCACCGGCATCCGTATGATGTTGCTGAAGATGCCGTGTTCGCCAAGGATGTTCCAGAACGGCCTGCCCTTGCGGAGCAGACGCAGGTCGGGCTTGCCCAGCGGGATGCGGTACTTGCCGATCCGCAGCGACCGGCGCGGTCCGCTAATCCGCGCGGAAGACAGCGCCGGCATATAGTTGTGCCGGTCGCGGGTCAGGAAGTCGAACACGTTGTGCTTGCCGGGGTTGCAACCGGTCAGAAACGTCGCCCAGGCCACCGGCGTCAGCGCAGGGGCGGTCGTCGCCAGCCGCCGATAGCAGCCGAGCTGAGCCAGTCGACTGAAATTCGGCAGCTTTCCCGCCGCCATGTATTGCTCGGTCAGCGTCGCATCCAGACCGTCCAGCCCGAGAATCACCACCCGTTTGAACCGAGCTCGGGCGTGAGCACGCCGATATCGGATCGCCCGGATCGCGCGCCGGAACGGCCACAGCAGCACCGCGCCCAGGGCCGAGAATAATGCAAAGAACAGCGTGACTACCGTGGTTCCGACTGCAAAGCCGGCTCCAGGCCCGATATACCCCCAGGCAGGCTGGGCCAGCAGAAGCAGGCATACGCCGGTCGGGAACACCCAGCACCAGGCGCAAGCAGTGACGCGTGTACCAGCCGGGCTCCCCGTGATCACCTGGTCGCCTCCCATTGCCGAAATTCTATTATCGAAAGTGGGCGTTTTCCACTTGAAGCACCAGCCGGTATACTTCGACCGGGCGCGCTCTATCGGCACGCCGGCATTCAGCGCCCGCGACGGCGCCGCGCAGCGGCGGATCTGACGGGGGTCACGACGCCGGAGTCTAACTCATGAGCAGGCGTGGCCGCAGAACTCGCCCGACCCAACCATCTCAGCGGCCGGCCGAGCGTCGCCGACCGCGGTGGCCGATCCTGGCGGCACTGGCCACGGTCGGCCTGGGAATCGGCGTGTGGCTGGCCGCGACGACCGGCTGGCCACGACTGCTGCCAGCGGCTGGCAAGCTCAATGTGCTGCTGATCACACTGGACACAACCCGGGCCGACTACCTGGGCTGCTACGGGCGGACCGCGGCTCGGACGCCGAACCTCGATCGCCTGGCCGCGTCCGGGGCCCGCTTCGAACGCTGCACGACCTGCACGCCATTCACGCTTCCCTCGCACGCCAGCATTCTCACCGCCCTATACCCGTACGTGCACGGAGCCCGCTACAACGCCAGTGACCGGCTGGCCGAGGGCAATTTGACGCTCGCCGAAGCACTCAAGAAGGCGGGTTATCGTACCCAGGCTACGGTGGCCAGCGTCGTGCTGAACCGCAAGTGGGGCACGGCCCAGGGGTTCGACGTCTACCATGACCTGACCCAGACCGCTCTGGCGTCGGCGGATGAGCTGCACGCGGAGCGTCGGGGCGACGTGGTTTGCGACGACGCGCTGGAAATGCTCTCTTCGCTGGCCGACGGCCCGTTTTTCCTGTGGGTCCACTTCTACGACCCGCACTACCCGTATGTCTCCGCCCGCGTGGCTGACCACGACTCACCGGCCGCATATGAAGACGAAATCGCCTTCATGGATGTCCAGATTGGACGCCTGCTTGACGGACTCAAGCGCCTGGGGCTGGATCGCAACACGCTGGTGGTCGTAGTTGGCGACCACGGAGAAGGGCTAAGCGAGCATGGCGAACTGCTGCACGGCACCTTCCTGTACGAGTCGACCCTGCACGTGCCGCTGATAATGGCCTGTCCGGGCCGGATCAAGGGTGGCCAGATTCTCGGCGCTCACGTGCGTACGATTGACGTGGCACCGACCATTCTGGAGTTGCTGGGTTGTCCGGCCTGGGAGCAGGCCCAAGGCGTCAGCCTGGTTCCGCTTCTGAAAGGACAGACGCTGGACCTTGGGTTGGAGGCTTACGCCGAGTCGCTGGACGGGCAGGTGTTATTCGGCCTGTCGATGCTTCCGAGTCTGACGCAGGCCGGCTGGAAGTATGTCCTGGCACCCAAGGCGGAGCTTTACGAGCTGGCCAGTGACCCCGGGGAGATGCGGAACCGGTTATCGGACGCCCCGTCCGTCGCGGAGCACATCCGGGAACGGTTGCGGGAAATCATCGCCGACTCGCCGCCCCCACCGCCCAAGGATACAGCCCTCGCCGCTCTGACCGCAGCCGACACGGCCGCGTTGGAATCCCTCGGCTACGTCGGTCACACAGTTACCGCCACCCTGGACGAATCGACTGAGCTGGACCGCTTCGAGCCGCGCGGAGGAGATCCCAAGGATTACGTTCGGCTCTTCGAGCTGAAAGCCCGGGCTGGCGGTGCCTTGCGCGACCAGGACTTCCCGCGGGCTGAGCAGATGCTCCGCGAGCTGGTGGCCACCATGCCGAACGTAAGCAGTTTGCGGGTCGACCTGGCCCGGGCGCTGCGCGGCCAGGGCCGGCTCGGTGAGGCGGACGAGGTTTATCGGCAAGCGGCGGCCATGGCACCAGACAATCGTCTAGTTCGGCACGCCTATGGCCGGTTCTTGCTGTACGAAGCGAATCAGCCCGCCCAGGCCGTCACGCAACTCAGGGCCGCGCTGGACCGGTCGCCCGACGACGTGACCATCCTCCATGACTTGGGGGTCGCATTGCTCACGATCGGCCAGGTCGGATCGGCTGAACAATACCTTCAGCGGGCCTATACTCTTCAGCCGGCCAGCCCGCAACTGACGCAGGCCATGGGCACATTGCGGCTGAAGCAGAATCGGATCCCGGAGGCGGCGGAGTTTTTCCGCCAGACGCTCAAGCTGGACCCCAACTCGGTGGAGGCTCGCCGGGCTCTTGACTGGGTGCGGCAGCGGGCTAAGCCGCCGGTGCACGGAGGAAGCGTTCCTGAATCGCACTGAGGCGCTGTGGGTAGGACCGAACGAAATCGCAAACGCAGTCGGCCAGCCCGGCCCCCGACCGTCAAGCCGGCCCGGCCGCCACGCCGCTGGTTATGGTGGACGGTCGCCGCGGCGCTGCTTTGCGGCGCCGGCTTGTGGACGCTGGCCTGGTATGGCAGCCGGCTGACGGCGTTCGGCGGCTCGAAGCTCAACGTTTTGCTCATCACCCTCGACACCACCCGGGCCGATTACCTGGGCTGCTATGGCCGCAGGTCGGCCCAGACCCCCAACCTGGATCGGCTGGCGCGGCAGGGGGTGTTGTTCAAGCACTGCACCGCCAGCTCCCCGCAAACTCTACCTTCCCATTGCAGCATCCTGACCGGGCTGTACCCGTTCGCGCATGGGGTACGTCGGAACGGGACGGATGAGCTGCCGGCGGCGGCGGTGACGCTGGCCGAGGCGTTTAAGTCGGCCGGTTATCGCACGTACGCGGCGATAGCGGCGTATGTGCTAAATCGCCAATTCGGCACCGCCCAGGGATTCGACGTTTACCGCGACGTGGACGCACCGCGCCTGGGTGGGGACCCGCTGGCGGTCGAGCGCAAGGGCAACGAAGTCTGCGACGACGCCATCCAGTTGCTCCGGTCGGCCGGCCGGCACCCGTTCTTCATGTGGGTGCACTTCTACGACCCGCACTACCCCTACGAGTCGCGGCGGGTGGGCGACCCGGCCTCTCCTGCGGCGTATGAGGACGAGATCGCCTTCATGGACCTCCAGATCGGTCGGCTGCTGGACGAACTGGCCCGCCTGAAACTCGACCACCGCACCGCCGTAGTGGTGGTCGGTGACCACGGGGAGGGGCTCAACGACCACGGGGAGTATCAGCACGGGTTCTTCCTTTACCAGACCACGCTGCATGTGCCGCTGATCGTGCGCTGCCCCGGGCGCGTCGCGACCGGCCACGAGGTCGAGGGGGTGGTCCGGATCATCGACGTCGCCCCCACGATCGTCGAGCTGGCTGGTCTGCCGCCGCTCGAAGATGTGCAAGGGGTCAGCCTAGTCCCGATGTTGACCGGCCAGACCACAGACCTGCACCTGGCAGCCTATGGGGAGGCGCCCGAGGCCCATACACTGTTGCGCCTCTCACGCCAGCGGAGCCTGACGGTCGGAAATTGGAAGTACGTGCTTTCCAGCCGGCCGCAACTTTACGACCTGGAATCGGACCCGCAGGAAACCCACGACCTGACCGGCGAGCATCCCGACCGGGGCGCGGAGCTGCGCGATCAGCTCCGGGCGCTGATCGCCCAGGCTCCCCCGCCGCTGCAGGAGAATCCCGCCCAGACCCGGCTGACCGACAGCGAGATCGCCCGGCTGGAGTCGCTGGGCTATATGGGAGTGGTGGCCGACGAACTCGATTCCGGGGCGACCGAGCTGGACGCTTTCGAGCCGCAGGGGGTTGACCCGCGGGAGCATGTTCACACCATCGCGGTCTACGACCGGGCCCGGGAGGCGATCAGGGCCGGCCACTTCGAACAGGCCGAGCCGATGTTGCAGGCGGTGGTCGCAGCCTTGCCCGAGGCGCCATCCCCGCTGCGCGACCTGGCGTTCGTGCTGGGCCGCCTCCGTAAGTTCGACCAGGCGGCCGAGATGTACGAACGGGCCCTGGCGGTCATGCCCAAGGACTCGCGGACCCGGGCTCAGTATGCGTCGATGCTGATGGACGCACGCCGATGGGAGGCGGCCATGCTCCAGGCCCGGCAGGTTCTGGCGTTGACCCCCGATGACTTCTCGGCCCACTCGATGTTGGGCATCGCTTGCGCCAAGCTCGAACGCTGGGACGAGGCCCAGCAGCACCTGGAGGCCGCGGTGCGCGTCGAGCCGCGCAACACCAACGCCTTGCACACCCTGGGGCAAGTCTACTATCAGCGCGGGATGCTGCCCCAGGCGGCCGAATGTTTCCGTAAGGCCCTGGCGATCGATCCAAAGCTGGACCGAAGCCGGGCGGCACTTCAGGCTGTAGAGCAGCGGATGCGCGCCCCGTAGATCGGCGTTGACAAGCCGGCCGGTCTTGCCGCCGGCGAAGCCCAGCCGTCGATCGTAGCCCCAGGCGCCAGCCAGCGTTGCAATCTCGGTCCCACGGTTGGCGACCCCGGCACACCGTCGGAGTGTGGCAGTCCGGAGCGGCCGGGTTTCTTCCGGGGCGATGAGCCTTTGCGGCGGTTCAGCCGAGGCGCCCGCCAGGCGCTACCCGCTGGCTGGCGGTCCCGGCGCACTTGTCCTTTTCTTCGGCGGTCTCGATCAGGCGGGCTACAGTCGCGGGGATTTTCGAAAGGGGAACGATGTAGTCTACGCGGCCGGTCTCCGCGGCTGCCTTGGGCATGCCGTATACGTACGAGGTTTCCGCGTCCTGGGCGATGGTGTGGGCGCCGGCGTCCGCCAGGGCCACGATTCCTTCGGCCCCGTCCCGACCCATGCCGGTCATGATCACGCCGACCGCCCGGGGGCCACACGCCTTGGCCACCGACTTGAACATCGCGTCCACAGACGGACGGTGCCCGGAAACCGGGGGCCCGCTGTCCAGCGACACGTACACCTGGGCTCCGCGACGGACCAGTAACAGATGCCGGTCGCCGGGCGCTACCAGAATCGTCCCCTGCTCCAAGGGCTCGCCGTCGCGGGCCTCGCGCACGTTCATGGCGCACGCCGCGTCCAAGTGCTTGGCGAATGGCCCGGTGAACTGGGCCGGCATATGCTGGGTCAGAACAATCGGAACGAAGCCGCTGGGAAACGCGGGCAGCATCTCATGCAGCGTCTGCGGCCCGCCGCAACTGATCCCGATCGCCACCACCCAGCCGCGAGCCTGACTGGGCGGAAGCATCGGTATGGTGCGAGAGCGGGCGGTTTTTGCCGGTCGGGGCCGGTTCTTGACCCGGGCCGCCGCCAGCACCTTGTGGACAAGCTGCTGGCGAAACTCCGGCAGAGCGCTAATCCCGCCGGCCTGCGGCTTGGCAATGTAGTCAACCGCCCCCTTGTCCAAGGCCTCAAAAGTTATCTGGGCTCCGGACTGCGTGAGGGTGGAAACCATCACAAAGCTGACCGGAACCTTGCCCACCACCCGTTCCAGGACGCCCAGGCCGTTCAGCCGGGGCATCTCTACGTCCAATGTCACCACATCCGGTCGCAGGGCCCGGATTTGGGCCAGAGCCTCAATCCCGTCGGCAGCAGTCCCGACCACCTCAATCCGCGGATGCTGCGCCAGGCCGTTGCGCAGCAGCGAACGGATTATCGCGCTGTCGTCGACCACCAGAACCCGGATTTTCGGTTCCGCCGCCATCAGGCTCGTTCCCGGACCTGGAGTGGAGCTTAGCTCGAGGCAGGCCGGACTTCAGGATCGCTAGAGCGTCCGTACGACTAGTATCGACTCAGCAGGTGCCGGAGTTTCGGCGGATTCTTGGCAGAATCGTTCCCGTCGGCCTTGCGGTTCACCGCCCGGCCGGCGGTGCTGCCGACCGCGGCGGTCGATATACTAAGGCTAGGCTGCGCCGCGTGTTCCAAAAAAGGAGCCTTGGGAACCGCCACACGAGCTGTCCGAATATGAGTGACACTAGACTAAAACCTGGCGGCCGGGCCCGGCGCCCCGGCACCCAAGTTCGGGCCGGCTTTCGGCGTCGCAAACTGCTGCTGGGGCTGGTGGCAACGGGGATTGTGGCGACGGGGCTGGCGACCCTGCGTTTCGCAGGGCGGCTGAAAGGGACGGACCGTCCGCGGAACGTCCTGCTGATCACCATGGACACCACCCGGGCCGACTACCTGGGTTGTTATGGGGCGGTGAGCGCCAGGACGCCGAACATCGATCGCCTGGCCCGTGAGGGCACCCTCTTTGCTCGGTGCAGTACATGTTCGCCGCTCACACTCCCCTCGCACTCCAGCATCCTGACCGGGCTGTACCCGTACGTGCACGGGGCCCGGCTCAACGGAACCGGAAGGCTGGCGGAGGTTAACATCACCCTGGCCGAAACGCTGCGAGAGGCCGGGTACGCCACCCAGGCCACGGTCGCCAGCTTCGTGCTCAACAAGCAGTTCGGGACCGCACAGGGCTTCGATGTCTACCATGACGTGGTCCCCACCGCGGGCGGCGAACCGTTAATGGCCGAGCGAAAGGGCATTGAGATCGGCGACGACGCGATCCAGATGCTTCGAGCGCTGTCCGGCCGACCATTCTTCCTCTGGGTGCACTTCTATGACCCGCACTTCCCGTACGAGTCGCCGCGGGTCGATGACATCCTCTCGCCGGCAGCCTACGCGGACGAAATCACCCTCATGGACAGCCAGATCGGCCGGTTGCTGGAGGAACTCAAGAGGCTCGGCCGGGACCGCGACACCCTGGTGGTGGCGGTCGCGGACCACGGCGAAGGGCTCAACCAGCACGAAGAATGGAAGCACGGGTATTTTCTGTACCAGACGACTCTGCACACGGCCCTGCTGATGCGCTGCCCGGGCACGATCCCGGCCGGCAAGCTCATTTCGGCTCAGGTCCGCACCATCGACATCGCTCCTACGATCTTGGATCTGCTGGGGCTGCCGCCCTGGGACCACGCTCAGGGGGTGAGCCTGCGTCCGCTGATTACCGGACAACAACCGGATCCTAAACTGGCCGCTTATGGGGAGACATTCCTGGCTCAGGTCGAGTACGGGCTGTCACAGTTGCGGAGCCTCACGCTCGGCGGCTGGAAGTACATATGGTCGCCCAAGCCGGAACTCTACGACCTGGTGAACGACCCGCAGGAGACGGAGAATCTGGCGGCGCGGGAGGCGGAGCGGGCCGCGCGGCTTCATGAGCAGTTGCGGCAGTTGATCGCCGAAGCTCCCCCGCCCCCGACCGTGGACCAGACCACCAGCAGCTTGACCGGCCAGGAGCTGGCCCGGCTGGAGTCCCTGGGGTACGTCGGAGGTCGGGGCGGACAAGCGGTCGGGGGAACTGAGCTGGACCGGTTCGAGCCGCGAGGCGGCAACCCGCAGGACTTCGCTCGCTCGTTCAAGCTGGTCTCATGGGAATTCCCGCAACTGCTCAAGAGCGGCCAGCACAAGCGGGCCGAGATGCTGGTGCGGCAACTGATGGAAACCATGCCCGAGGCGGCCTATCTGCCCGCCTACCTGGGCACGGTCCTGCTCCTGCAAGGCCGGAACCGTGAGGCCGAGGAGGCGTTTCAGAAAGCCGTCTCGCTGGCCCCGGATGACTACCTGGTCCGCATGAAGTATGGGGGGTTTCTCCGGAAGACAGAGCGGCCCGCGGATGCCCTGGCCCAGTTCGAGGCGGTGCTGGAGCGCTATCCAGACGACGTGGAGGCCCTGAAGCAGGCCGCCCTGGCCCTGGCTACGCTGGGGCGCCTGGAGGCGGCGGAGGCCAACCTGCGCCGGGCTCTGGAGATCGAGCCGCGCAGCGCTCCAGTCCTGCGGGTGCTGGCCCTGATCTACGAAGATCAGAAGCGCCTGCCGGAAGCTTTACAATACCTTGATCAGGCCCTGGCCATCGATCCGGACTTCCGCGAGTGTCAGGAGGACCGCCGACGGGTGGGCCAGAAACTGGGCCGGTAGCGGTGCGGGCATGAGAACTTCCAACCCACGGGGCAGCGATGGCGGAACTGGGTCGGATGGGGCTGCACGCCGGCGCCGGCCGATCGGCCGATGGGTTGCAATACCGGTCATCGTCGGGGTGGCGTTGGCGGGGCTGGTGGCAAGCCGCTGGTCCGCCCGGCCGCAGGACCGGCCCAGGCCGCGCAACGTGCTGCTCATCACGCTGGATACCACCCGGACCGACCATTTGGGGTGCTTCGGCGGGACCACCGCGCAGACTCCCAACCTCGACCGGCTGGCTCGCGAGGGAACCATCTTCACCCGCTGCACAACCTGCTCGCCGCTGACCCTGCCCTCCCATTCCAGCATCATGACCGGCCTGTACCCTTACGCGCACGGAGCCCGGCAGAACGGAATCGGCCGACTGGCCACCGCGAATCTGACGCTGGCCGAAGTCCTCAAGGCGGCCGGCTTCACCACCCAGGCCACGGTCGCCGCTTTCGTGCTCAACCGCGAGTTCGGAATCGACCAGGGCTTCGAGGTCTACCACGACGTGGTGCCGCCCACCACCGGCGAAAGCCCGCTCAGTGCCGAACGCAAAGGGGACGAGGTCTGTGACGATGCCATCGGGATGCTTTCCGAGCTGGCGACCGGCGGGCGCTTCTTTCTGTGGGTCCATTTTTACGATCCGCACTACCCCTATGAATCCAAGCGGATTCAGGATCCCTTCTCGCCCATCGCCTACGCCGACGAGGTGACTTTCATGGATGCCCAGATCGGGCGGCTGATGGAGCATCTCAAACGGCTCGGTCGCGAGGCGGATACGCTGGTGGTCGTGGTGTCCGACCACGGCGAGGGCCTGGGAGAACACGACGAGCTGACGCACGGGTACCTGCTGTACGAGCCCACGGTCCATGTGCCGCTGCTGATGCGCTGCCCGGGGATCATCCCGGCCGGAAAGGCGGTCAGCGCTCAGGTCGGCACGATCGACATCGCCCCCACGATCCTCGAACTTATGGGTTGTGCGCCCCTGGAATCGGCGCAGGGAGTCAGCCTGGTCCCGCTGCTGGATGGCCGGCAGACCGACCTCAAGCTGAGCATTTACAGCGAGACCTTCGATGCCCAGATCGAGTACGGGCTGTCGCAACTGCGCAGCCTGTCGACCGGCCGGTGGAAATACATCCTGGCCCCCACGCCTGAGCTTTACGACCTGCCGGCCGATCCACGTGAAACGCGCAATCTGGCCGGGCAGCAGCCTGAGCTGGCATCCGAGCTGCGCCGCCAGTTGCGCCAGCTCATCGCCGACGCTCCGCCTCCGCCTCCGCCCGATCAGACTACCGCCGGGCCAACCGGGGAGGTGGTCCGACAGCTCGAATCCCTGGGCTACGTCGGACAGCCGGTGAGGTTCACGGAGGAGGGCGTCACCGAGCTGGACCGGTTCGAACCGGTCGGCGGGGACCCCAAAGACTGTGCCCACCTGTTCCGGCTGATGGCCCGGGAGTTCCCGCAGATGATAAGCAGTGGGCAGTTCGCCCAGGCCGAGTCCCTGCTGCGCCAGATGATCCAGGCCATGCCGAATACGCCCCGGCTGCGAACCCACCTGGCGCGGGTGTTGAACTCGCAAGGACGGACGGAGGAGGCCACCCAGGCATTCCAGGAGGCGGTCCGGCTGGCCCCAGATGACCCGGATGTGCGTCGCAAGTACGGCACATTCCTGTCGCGGGTCGGCCGTTATCAAGAAGCCCTCGAACAGTTCGACTGGGTGCTGTCCAGGCTGCCCAACGACACTTTCACGCTGGAGGAGGCGGCCCGGGCCCTGGAGGCGATGGGCAAGCTCGAGCTGGCCGAACAGCGGGTACGCATCGGGCTGGAAATCGAGCCGCGCAGTGCCCGGCTGCTATGGTTTCTGGGCAACCTGGTCCGGCAGCAGGGGCGGCTATCGGAGGCGATCCAACATTATCGGGCCGCTCTGGAGATCGACCCGGGCTTCAAGGAGTGTCAGAGGAGCCTGAACCAGGCCGAGCAGGAACTCGGTCCGTAGCGGGACGCTGCCCGCGGCTCATTCCCCTCGGGCCAGGTAGATGGCCTGGGAAGCGTCGGACATCACGGCCCGGAACACAAGCTGGTCGGCATCGTTGAGCATTCCGGACCGGCCGGGGCGATCGCGCTCCGGGCCAGTGATGGTCTGGATGTCCGCGATGCCGGCGGGGATACCGAGGCGGACGTCGGCCACCACCAGCAACCGGGCGGTGGTCCAAAAGGCCAAGCCCTTCTGGCCGTCGCCGGTATAGGCCAGGACGGCCCGTCCATAATTGTTGATCGAGCCGCCCGTGTCGGACCAGACCAGCGTCACGCCATAGAGGCTGACCGGCAAATTGGTGGTCACGGGCACCAGGCTGTCAGTGGTAGCTATGTAGGGCGTGCCCCCGGCTAGGATCCCGACCTGGCCGTCGTCATTGACGCCGGTGAGCATCGCGGTGGCCGGTGTGCTGCTGGGACCATACAGCACGGTCCACTTGCCGGCGTCCCAGTCCCACATCAGGACCGCGGGGTTGGTGGTGCCGGCGACCGTGAGCTTGCCGGCTATGGCGATGTGCCCAGCCGGTCCGATCGCGAAGCCGTAACCCAGCGATGGGCTGCGCGGCGCCACCCGGGCACCGGCCGCCAGCCCCGGCCACGATGGGTTGGTGCGATTGTCGATGACCCGGTAGGCGGTCCCATCGTGCAGGAGGTATACGCCCTGGCTGGCGCCGGAGCTGCCGGAGGCGAAGGCGCCGCGAAACAGCATGTCGCCGTCCGCGTTCAGGGTCGTGAGGGGCGAAATACTCGTGAAATAGGCGCTGGCAGGCTGATCCGGCACGACCCCGGTGGTCTTGGTGCTGTCCGAAGCGATGAGGGTAACCGTGGTCCCGTTGCTGGTAAACACCCCGTTCTTCTCGATGATGAACCGCTCCAGCCCCTCGCCCTCGGTACTGATGTAAGTGTAATTCATGCCGAAGATGGCCAGGCCATCGTCGCTGACGCCGGGCAAGCTGACCGAGTTCGCCTGAAATGAGGGGCCGCTGCTTCCCTCGGACACATCCGGGAAGGTGTGGGCAACCTGCTCCCAGTCGGCGACGCGGACGAAGCTGCCGTCCGTGACTCGCCAGCGATAGACGCCCATCCGGGCGTTGCCCGCCGGGCCGCTGGCCGGGATGATCTCGGAAACGAAGAGGAGTCGGTTGCCGCCGGCCCAGCTCAGATCGAAAGTGAGGGGGTCATTGGTACCGCTGTGGCCGAAGTAGTGTGGGGTGCTCGGTCCAGGCACTACTCCGGCGGTGTTGGGGTCATTGTCCAGGACACGCTGGGTGGTCTGCCCATTCCAGACGTACAGGCCGGCATCTCCACGGGCCTGCAAGCCGCGATAAGTAGCCCAGAAGGCCACCCGTCCCTGAGCGTCGATGACCGGGTTGCCGAAGGCGACGAAGCCGACGGTGTCCGGCTGACCGGGGACGTGCTGGCCGGTCTTGGCGATCTGGGTGAGGGAGATGGCAGTAGGTGGAGGCGGAGGCTGGGTGGATCCGCCGCTACTGCCACCATTGTTTCCGCCGCCGCTGCCTGAACCGTTGTTAGTGGACCCGCCGCCGGAGCCGCTGCCCGAGCCGCCGTTTGTGGATCCGCCCCCAGACCCCCCGCTGCCTGAACCGTTATCAGTTGAGCCGCCGGTGCCGTCACCGTTGGTGTCGGTGCCGGTGCCGTCACCGTTGGTGTCGGTGGAGCCGCCATTGTCGGTCTGGCCGCCGGAGTTGGTTCCATCGGCATTGCCATCGGCGGTGCCGTTGCCCTGGTTGTTGCCATCGGTGGTGCCGCCGTTGTCGGTCTGGCCGCCGGTATTCCCGCCGTCATCTGGCCTGGGCGGGCAACCGCCACTGAAGATGAATAACCCGGTCAGGACCAGCAGAATGTACCAGGTCCAGCGGCTGATAAGGTTGGGGGTCGTCATGCCGGCATCTCCGTGGTCAGTACGCCGACAGCCACTGAGGGACTGAATACTGCGCACTTTAAGTCTACGCTCGTGGTCAATCATCGGCAAAATTGGGCAGCAACGGCGGGTGGCGTATCCTTTCGTGTGTAATCTCGTTGCCGAGGCGTAGGAAGGGCGTATCCTCTGGCCCATATTGAATTAACAGACAAGGAGGACACGCCCATGAGGATCGTAGCGGCGGATTTGG
>Ga0136652_1000336_pt1 | contig 23362 bp, 18 predicted proteins | sample ConPoolayeEmetaG_FD_94864 | JGI IMG/M metagenome (GOLD analysis project Ga0136652, IMG submission 94864) | Hot spring microbial mat communities from California, USA to study Microbial Dark Matter (Phase II) - Cone Pool mat layer E metaG... ...
GGGATTTACTTTGATTGAACTTCTGGTAGTAATAGCGATTATTGCGATTTTAGGGGCGTTACTTCTTCCTGCGTTGAGCCGGGCAAGGGAAAGAGCCAGGATGAGCACCTGTGTAAACAATCTAAAACAAATTGGGGTGGCTCTTTACATGTATCTGGCAGATTATGATGATTTCTTCCCTATAAGGTATCCGCCGGTAGACCAGTGGAAGATTGTACTCTGTAACAACGGTTATCTACCGAAAGATGCTTACAGCCGTGCTGCCAGTAACCCCGCCAGACCTCCTTCTGTTTTTATCTGTCCGACTGATTATGGCTGGGACCGCTCCCATGACGACGGCTGGCTTTACCAGGGAGGCTACCGTGGAAGTTATGGACCTAACGAGCAGTCTGTTTTTCGTGTCTATGACGAACGTGTGAAACTGCAAAAATTCAAATATCCCTCTGTAACAGTGATGGTGATTGATACTGCCAATGGTGGCACTTACCATAAGTATACCCCTGACGGTCATGGCTGCTGGAGCAGTATTCTTGCTTTATCTTTCAAACATAACCGCATAAGGATGGACCAGCCAGGGGTATGCAATGTTCTCTTTATAGATGGTCATGTCCAGGGTGTGGCTTACAATGACCAGGCCTGGCTGAGATTTACCCCATAAGAAACCAGTTTCAACAATTTTCTGGCAGGCATAAGACGGTGTAAAGAATTTCCTATATTTCTCTTTCCCTATAATTCTGGTAAAATACTTTCCAAGTAAGATGGAGATGAAGAGACCGAATATATTGCTTATTATGACTGACCAGCACCATGCAGACTGTGCGGGCTATACCGGTCTGCGTGGGATCAAAACACCCCATATAGACAATCTTGTTTCCGCAGGGGTAAATTTTAGTCAGGCATACACTGTGCATGGTACCTGCATCCCCTCCCGGGTCTCCTATCTTACGGGTCTTTATCCGCATTCTCATGGTGTTTATGGTGATGATACAGACCCGATTCCTGATAATCTCCTTTCACTGGCTACTTTTTTGCAGAGGTACGGCTATACAACTGCTCTGATAGGGAAAAAACATTTGCCCCGCTGGAACACGCATGGTTTTCAGTATCAGAAACTGTGTTATCATGCTGATGCCCCGCTGAGACAACTGGACTATTACAATTATCTGAAGAGGTATGGTTTGCATCAGTGGTATGATGAACTCGGAGATGTAAAGAAATTCTGTCTTGGCCCGGAAGAAGTGCCAGTGGAACATAGTCTGGAAAACTGGACTGCGGAGGAAACAATAAAGTATCTGGAAAAATACAGCAGCCAGCCGTTTTTTCTTTTCACAAGTTTTGAAAGACCGCACTTTCCTCTTACTGTACCTGCCGGCTGTAGTTTTGTCTATAACCCTGAGGAGATTAAATTACCAGAAAATCTAAGGTATACGGAAAGTTCTTTCTTTTATGATAGAAATGTGGAGCTACTGTTCACCATAAAAACCTACGGAGAAAAAATTTTTCGGCAAGCCCTGGCGAAATACTACACACTGATAACCTTGATTGACTATAACATAGGTCGTATTCTCCAGTACCTGGAGAGAAATTCTTTACGGGACAATACCATAGTAATTTTTTGTAGTGACCATGGGGATTTTGCTGGTGAGTACGGTCGTATGGGGAAAGGATACCCTTATGATGCCCTGCACCGCATCTTTTTTATCTGGAGCTGGCCTGGTGTTTTCAAAAAGGGTAAAGAGGAAAAAGGTTTTGCCCAGAACATAGACTTATTTCCCACGATATGCGATTTGCTGAATCTTCCGGAGCCAGTCCATTTACAGGGAAAAAGTCTGCTGCCCTATCTTACCACGGAAAAGAGCTGTGAAAGAAAGTTTGTTTTCTTTGAGAGTGTCTGTGTGAAAACTGTCCGTACCAGAACACACAAGTTGAATTACGGGTTTACCTCAGAAGGGGAAAAGGGAGAGCTTTTTGATTTGACAAAAGACCCCCATGAGTACCACAACGTTTTCCAGGAAAATACTTATCGGGAAGTTAGGGAATTCCTTTTAAGAAGTTTAATGGATTGGTGGATTGAAACTCAACAACCTGTAAATTTTCCCGGAAGTAGTGAGAAATTTCCGGATACCAGGTGGTTCAAGTACTACAAATAATGTTTTTGCTCCACCCCTTGTAAAAGTAAATCTGCTTTTTATCCCCGCCTGAAAATTTCTCTTGTCTCTCCCTTTGTTCTCTTTAACTCCCCTCTTTCTGGAAAGAGGGGTTGGGGGAGATTTGAAAATTCCCCTTAACTCCCCCTTTGCGAAAGGAGTAATAAAAGCTGGGGTACAAAATGTAGAAAGTAAAAAAAAGAACTACAAAGCAAAGCAAAAAACTAATTGACAACAAAAGGGAAAAAGAAGTTTCCCCACTTTCGTAAAGAGCGGTTAGAGGAGATTTTCAGAATCCTCTCTGCAGCAGTTTCCAAACTTAACCGGCCAGTTCTCGTTTTATTTTATTACCTCACAGCAGGAACCAAGTTTCTGTAATGGTTCCTGGTCAAATTCCAGGCGGAAAACAGTGATTCCAGCCAGTTTGTCCGGATTGAAAGAAGGCAGCCCGGTTAATATCAATCTATTTTTTTCCTGCTGAAAATTAATCTGTCTTCCTGTGGTCAGACAGAAGATTCTTTTGACTTTTGTTTGAAATCCGCCGATGACCAGCTGGGAACCAACCCAGCGGCTACACCAGAAATAAGCTCTTTTACCCTTAAGCGTCCAGTTCCCAGCAGGCATCCACTCCAGTTTACCGTTGATACGGTCAACTTTACCATAAACGGCTTCCTGGTGTTTCTCTAACCAGCGACCGATAACCTTCAACCGTTCAATGGATTCTTCCGGAAAAGAACCATCAGGTGCCGGGCCAACATTAAGAAGAAAATTGCCAGCGCCTGCTGTGGCTACCCGTAACATTTCCAGAACCTGTCGCGGTGATTTCCAGTCTATGGCAGAAGGCATATATCCCCAGGAATCATTAAAGGTCATGCAGGCTTCCCAGTCTCTCCCTTCTTCCGCCGGAGTCACGTGACCTTCAGGTGTGCTGAAATCTTCTGGCAGAAGCGACCGATTATTTATAATGAGATGAGGCTGTAGTTTCCGCACCATCTCGTTCATTTCCTTACTTTCCCACAGTTCCGGTGTCTGTAATGGTGCTGGCCCATCATACCAGAGGATGTCAATTTTGCCGTAGTTGGTGCATAGTTCTCGCACACAGTTGTGGGTAAAACGGATAAAACGTTTTCTCGCGTTTTCATCGTAGAGACACTTCACCCCATCCGGATGATGCCAATCCAGAAGGGAATAATAAAAACCAATCTTTAATCCAAACTCCCTGCAGGCTTCTACATATTCTTTCACCAGGTCTCTGCCAGGACCACATCTGACAGCATTGTAGTCTGTCTGCCTTGTGTCCCAGAGGCAGAATCCTTCATGGTGTTTCGTCGTCATAACCATGTACTTCATTCCTGCTTGCTTTGCCATCTTTGCCCAGAAACGACTGGCACGCGGTTTTGGTTTCCAGGTGGCAGCAAGTTTTTCATACTCGCAGACAGGAATTCTTTCCCGGTTCATTACCCATTCGTGTCTGCCAAGCTGGGAGTAAAGACCCCAGTGAATAAACATCCCAAACCGCGCTTTCCTCCACCACTGCATCCTTTTCTCTCTTTCTTTTTCCTCTTGCTGCATCTTTTCCTCCTAGTAGTAACGCAAATTCACTTCGTACATAGTTAAAATGTTTCCCACAGGGATGTCTTTAATAAGCTCCTGACTGCCACAGATAATGTAACCTGTCTTTCCCCGGGTCAGTCTTACCAGAGACTGCACCTCAGAGCGAACATCTTCCGAGGAACCGAAAGGTAAAGTTGTTTGAGTACTGACACCACCATGAAAACAGAGCCCGGGAAAATCTCTCACGAGAGAGGAAAATTCCATGCCAGAAGCAGTTGTCTGTACCGGTTCCAGAATATCCACACCATCTTCTAACAAAAAAGGAAGAATTGACCTGACTGAACCACAGGAATGAAACATTACTTTGCAGCCAAAATCATGGGAAAGGTCAAAGAAACGTTTCAGAGGCTTTCGGAAAAACTGCTGCCACTTCTCCGGAGAAATGACCAGACCACGTTGCGTCCCGAAATCATTCCCGAAGTAGGTTATATCCACCAGACCCCGGCAGGCTTTAAGAAATTTTTCTGTGGCTTCAATTTCGTAATCCACCATTTTTTCTATACAGGCCTTTACCAGTTCAGGTCTGGTATGCATCCAGATAAAAAAATTCTCCTGCCCGAGAAGCCAGCCTGCTTCATGAAAAAATGGTGACCAGGGTGCTCCATAGGTGGCAAATGTCTCATGGTATTTCAAACACTCTGTGTAAGAAGAGGAAAAATCCAGACTACAAGCCTTGGGCCAGGGATGCTGCTCTACATCTTTCAGGCTGCTCTCCTCGGAGAAAGGATAGATTACTTGCGGTTTTCCATCGGAAAACTTTTCTTTCCTGTATTTCAATCCCCACATGCTGGTGTAATAACCGTCACTGTCAGGACCCGTCTCCGGCAGGTAGTAAGCAGCCGGGATGCGCCGGAAATCAATCTGCAGAAATTGTAAAAGTTCCTCTGTGTCAGCCAGACCTAAATACTGCTTCAGGCTATCAGTCACTTCCTGATGAGCCTGGTAATTGGCTGGAACTCTATCCACCCGGCGATGATTAATGGCTTGCAAAACTCTTTCTTTTGATGTCATTGCTGTTATCTCTTTACCAGAGTAATAAACTATGGTATTATAAACCAGGGAAATGGTAGAAAAAAAGTACTTTGATGCTCACGGGCATCTGGCACACAAGCCAGTCGGGTTAGACCGGCTGGTAGAACATTCCCCTGTAGAAGGTGCTGTTGTTCTGGATATCAGTTTTTACCAGTGCAAAAGAGTGGTAGAACCTGCCACACCTGAGGAGATTCTGGAAGTCTGCCGCCGTTACCCCAATTTTTTCATTCCCTTTGGTTTTCTTGATTTCAGCAAACCCGTAGACATTGTGGATAGATTGAAGGAGAAAGGTTTTCACGGCTTGAAGTGTATCCGTCCTGTTTATAACTATGACGATGAACGTTACTTCCCATATTATGAAAGGGCTGAAAAACTTAAAATGCCCGTTCTTTTCCATACTGGCCTGGTAAGTCGTGCGGACCGCAGTATGCTGCCGGAAGGAGTATCCACCAATTCTTCCCGGATGAGACCATGTTATCTCTGGGGAATTGCTTCTGCTTTCCCTGATTTAACCATTATTGCTGCCCATCTGGGTTATCCCTGGGGACAGGAGGCTTTTCTCTGCGGAACTTGCTACCCTAATATTTATCTTGATTTATCCGGGGGCAATATTGAATACCGGTTACGCTGGTTAAATGAATACTTTGATAGGGGTGTAGCCAGGAAACTTCTCTTAGGAGTGGATGCCACTTATGGCAGGGAATGTTACCACCAGGATATTTTAAGGGTCCTGAATTTCTGGAATGACTATTTTGATTTTGCTCTGGGAAGACACGAAGCCTATCGTTACAAAGAAGCTATCTTTCGGTTAAATACCAGAAAGCTGCTTTCAGGGATAAAATGATGAGAGGAGGTGATTATCGTGCTGGGAAAAGGTTTTACTCTGATTGAGCTTTTAGTGGTGGTAGCCATTATTGCTGTCCTGGCAGCATTACTTTTACCGGCTCTGTCTCAAGCCAGGGAGAAAGCCAGAACTGCCAAATGTCTGAGTAACTTAAAACAGATAGGTCTGGCTATGTTTATGTATGTTCAGGATAATGATGACCGGTTTCCAACATCCTGTAATCAAACTGTTTACGGTAATCTATGGTGGTTCACCCTTTTGCAGCCTTATATCTATAAGAAAGGAGGGTACTACCAGAGGTATGACATTTACCGTTGCCCCACTCACAGCATCTACCGCAGTGCCCTCTCCGGTAGTTACGTCTCCAGCTATGACATTAACTCACTGGTCTGCCCGTGGATAGGGTCTACCGGGGTTGTTTCTAATGCCAGTAAATGTGCTTTCAAGATGTCCCGAGTGCGTAAACCTTCTCTGGTCCTTCTTCTGATTGATTCCAAAGGTGGTTATGGTGAAATAAGCTATCTCCAGAGAACCGACCCAACCTTTCAATACTGTCTGGTGGATTACCGGCATCTGAATGCCGCCAATGTACTTTTTGTGGATGGACATGCTGAAACCAGACCTAGTCCGATTAAAGGCAATATGCCCAATATCATCATTGAACCACTCCAGTGAACCTGATGGGGTCAGGAAGATGGTTATTTCCTTTCTTCTGATATTTTTTGTTTTCTCTTCCCTAATTGTTGCTCAGACTAACATGACAGGTGTAAAGGAACCCCCAGAATGGAAACTTGGACTGCCGGAAAATACAGGCGAAGTCACTGCCTGGTTGCGGTGCGGCCTTTCCAGACCAGGTATCACTATTACTTTTCTGTGGAGTGATGGGGGCAGAAGTATTCTCCGGATACAGGTAGGTAGTTTTACTTTCCGGCAAAGTCTTAGAAAAGAAGGAAACCAAGCTCAGGAGATAATAACTCTACCAGAGGCTTATGTGGAGTTTCCAGAGCTCAGAATTAGAAACTTTATTCGTCCAAACCCGCTGTGTTATGAAGGCAAACAACAGCAAGAGTTGATAAAAACATGGAAAAGTTTGCCGTCAGCGGCTGGTTATCTCTTTCCTTTAACCTTAAGAATAAAAAAAGATACTCTGGAATACTGGATTGATGGTCGCTATGCTGCTACAGTAGGAAAAAGGGGGGATTTGAAGCAACTTATCTTCAAGCCAGCCGGGGAAGGGGAAGTGAAAGAAGTCAAGTTCTTTCCAGAAAAAGAAAATGACAGGTTTATGCCCCTGGAAGTCAGTCGGTTAAACCGGCCCGGAGTAATGACCAGGGTGCAAATTTCCCTTAAGCCCGGGGAAAAAACAATCAACAAGATTCCGTTTCTGTTAGGTCAGGGTGAAAACATTGATGTTGGTATGGCGAAAGAGGTAACGAGTGCCAGAATGGAGATTGACCCGTATCTTAGCCGTAGCAGTTTCGACGGAATGTTAGAATCTATCCTCTGGTCTCTTCCCTTGAACCAGTATATCAGAGCCTGGTTGCTCTGTGCGGTTGAAGATAACCCGGAGAAGGAACCGGTAGTTACTCTCAGGCTCACCCGGTATCACCCTCAGGGCAGGGGTGATGCTATCGCTGATACTACGGTCTGGCTACCTGAAAATGGGCAAAAAATTTCTTCTAAAATTAAGCAGGTAGGTACAGTTACTTACTATGAAGGTAACCAGGCCAGGAAAGTACCGCTTTTCCTGGTGGAAGTTTTTTTAAAGGCTGGTGAAATTCAGGATTTGATTTTCTTCACTCCTGGTGAATCTTACAGCGGTGGAATGCTACCGGATAGTCGGTACCTTGACTTTGAAATCCTTGGTAAACTGGATACTGTTTATGCTCAGAGTGACCGTTCGCATAAGCCGGATAAAAATTCAACCAGCAAGGTTCATATCTTTGCCGTGACCCTGGAGAAATCTCCAGTAGAAATGGAGGTAAAACCAGCTCAGGTGGGTAATATCTACCACGGCAGCGAGAAACCCGAGGTTTCCGTTCACCTTGTTTCCAGACAGCCAGGAAAATATAAACTTGCCTGGGAAATAAAAGATATAGATGACAAACTGGTTTATCAGGGCAAGAAAAGTCTTTTTTTGTCTGAAGAAAACAGAGCTGAAACCATCCCGGTACCACTTTCCACCAGAGACAATGGATGGTACAGTTTGAAAATTTCCCTTCTGGACAATGATGGTCGCTTACTTGTAGAACACCCATCTTCTTTTGCTATTCTTCCAGAAGATACCAGGGTGGCTGGTTACCAGTCTCCTTATGGGACCTGGTGGTTTGGGAGTGCTCATTTAGGAACAAGTAATCCGCAGATTGGGGGACCCCTTCTGGTGAAGGCAGGTTTACGGCATACAACCTTTGCCTGGCATGGCCAGCTGACAGAAAAAGATATGCTGCCATGGAAAGTAACTGCTTTTCAGGTTCCCTGGTTGTGGCGGAGGACCAGCGGCAGCCTGGAAGAAAGAGCTAAGATGTACGAAAAAGCTGTTGGCGAATACCTGAGTAAGTGGCCAAACTGCCAGCAAGCCCTGATTTTTCACGAAAGTTATCATGGAGACAGTCTACCTCCTGAGTTGTATGGGGCTTCAGCACCAGAAATGAATGCAGAACAGACCAGGGCTGTCCAGGAACGAATAGAGATTGCTACAACAGCCACCCGAGTATTGAGGGAGAAATTCCCCCAGATAAAAACAGTTTTTGGTAACTGCAATGCCGGGGCAAGTCTGGCTGCAGAATTTTTCCGGGTACGTTATCCCAGAGAATACATTGACTATCTGGGGATTGAAGCTGCCGGACAATCGTTTATCCCGGAAAAGCTTACTGAATATGGAACTCAGGCTGCCTGGGTTATCAGGGAGACAGGCAGAAAAATGGGTTATGAGTTGCCGGTAACTTGCTGCTATGAATGGCTTTACCGTCAGGAAAAACTTCTTGGACCCCGCAGACTGGCTGAGTGGTATATCCGGGATGCTTTGATTGGCCTTGCTTACCAGTTTTCCACTATCTCCCTGGCACTGCTTTATGATGCCGGGAATTGTTATTACAACACCTTATGGGGAGCAGCAGGTTTATGCCGTCGTTACCCTTTGCTTTATCCCAAACCGGTTTATGTTGCCTACGCCACTTTAACCAGAATTCTCGATGAAGTCAAATTTCTGCGAAGAATACCTACAGGTTCTCTGACAGTCTACGCCCTGGAGTTTCTACGGGGCAAACAGCATATTTACCCTCTCTGGGTACCCAGAGGTAACTGCGAGGTAATTTTGCAGTTTGGCAGGGAAACTGAAGTTACCGTGGAGGACCTTTTCGGTCACCAGCAAAGAAGAAAAACAACCGCCGGTCAGTTAAATCTTTCTGTTTCCACCTCTGTCCAGTACGTTATTTCTTCCCTGCCTGTGCAGAAAGTCATGTGTGGTAAGAGAAGTTATCCAGAAAATGAAAAAGCAAGAAAACTGCCGGTGATTAATAGAATGGAAAAAATTGAAGAATGGGAACTAGTCAAAGAAAAGGATGAACGTCTGGAAACACCGGCCAGAGGCCACCTGCCTTTAAGAACAGCTGGACAGTATGTAGTGAGAGAAGTTGTGGATTCTCAGATGGGACCATGTCTGGAACTGGAACTGGTTGTCTCAGGTGAGATTCCTGACATCACCAATGAATATGCTATTTTAAGGCTGAAAAACCCGGTGGTCGTTTCTGGTAAACCCCGAACAGTTGGTGTCTGGGTTAAAGGTAATTCCAGCTGGGGAAGGGTCATGTGGGAGTTTCAGGATGCGGAAGGCAAGATATTTCTTTCCAGTGGCACCGGAGGATGGGGATGTGACATCCTTGACTGGCCTGGCGATATTTCCATAAATTTTGAAGACTGGTGTTTCCTTCAGTTTCCTGTTTCCCGGGAATCTCCCGTCAAGTGTATTGTTCCGGGTGGCGTGGAAGGTCAGTGGGTAGTTAAAAACGGCAAAAGTAAACAGATAGTTTATCCTATCAGCCTGACTGGACTGGCACTGGAGATGCCCAGGAAAACGCTTGATCTGACAGAGATGGTACCTGTCACCGACCTGAAAGTCAGATTCAAGAACCTGGTTGCCTTCTGAGTTAAACGGAGGTGGAAAATGAGAAGGAAAGGTTTTACTCTGATAGAGCTTTTAGTGGTGGTAGCCATTATTGCTGTCCTGGCAGCATTACTTTTACCGGCGTTAAGTAATGCCAGGGAGAAAGCCCGACAGGCACATTGTCTGGCAAATATCAAGCAGATTGCCCAGTTTTTCATCATGTACTCCCAGGACTATGATGATTTCTTACCTCAGGGCTGGCCCAGCCAGCCTCCTAAGGCTCTGGCTTATGCTGGTTATATCCCCATGAAACACTGGACAAATATTCAGCCTAACTGGGGAGTTAAACCTGATTCCATGTTTGTCTGCCGGACAGATTACAACTATGACCGGGAAAGAAGTCTTTATGCTGGTGGGTATAAAGGAAGTTACGGCTACAATGTGCACCTCTGTCCGCATTATGCCTGGCAGAAAATTAATGTAGTGCGTAATCCCTCTCATACCCTTTTGATGGGCGAAAGGAAACTGGCGATTGGCTGTTATGACCCGAATGCCGGGTTATACTTTTACTCGGCAGCGGATTTTGTCCATCCTTTAAGATACAAACATACCGGAACCATGAATGCTGTTTTTGTAGATGGTCATGCCCAGCTGGTGCGTCCTGCTGATAGCAGCTGGGTAATATTCAAAGACTGGACCAGACCGGTGATTAACTACTACAGACCTTAACTGCTTTTTTCTATTTTACGAGTAAAAGCCGGTAGTTCCGACCACCAACAGTAACAGTAAAACTTTTCCCGGAGACACCAACTACCTCATTAGTTTCCGCGTCAGTGACGGTAAACCCACCAGGAAGTTGAACAGACACAGAAATGTTTTGCTGCTTACTGTTGTGATTACCTATTACCACCAGAAATTCCTTTTTCCTCTGATAGTAACTGATGTAGATATCTTTTTTCGTATCAGGCAAAAAAAGCTGGTTGTCACGGTAGAGAACAAACTCTACTTCCGGGTCCTGGTTCAGAAATTTCTCAAAGGCAGCCATCGCACCACCATCGCGGTCCACACTGCCACGCATATCGTGAAGGAGTAACTGGGTATACCAGGCTCTAATGTAATAATCCCTGGAAGGCGGTAACTTCCACAGTTCCGGTTTACCTCTGACTGCTGTCAACCAGTGAGTACCCACTCCCCAGGCATGAGGGAAATCAATGATACGGACAATATGGTTAGGCCAGTATGTTATATGGTCAGCTCCTGGTTGTTCATTCCCTTTTTCGCTCTCCCCATTGATGTAATGATCTTCACCTTCATAGGCAATATCAGCAAAGGACATGGCTGGCGCTATCATACAGTGGGTCATGTGAATCATGGTGTAAGGATGGGGTTTACCTTTGCTTGATAAAAGACAGTAAACCCTCTTGTAAAATTCCCTCATGGCAAACAACTGGTAACCCGGTTGCACCTCTCCTTTTTCGTGAATGTACCCTGGACCGTTAACCGCATCAAAGATGGGTGAAGGATAAGAATTATCAATATAAAGACCATTCACTCCGCATTCGTCTACCCAGCGGTTAAAGTTGTAAATATACCAGTCAATAAGAGAACCGCTGCAGTAATTGACTTTGTAAATCTGGCTTCTGGCAGGAAATTCTTCTGAGGTAATCTCTGGCCACCACTCCCAGCGGAAATCTTCGGCTGGTTCCATTCTTCCGTCAGAACCATAGAAATCCATATACGGCAGAGGAACTATCCCGTTTTTCCAGAGGTTTTTCATGTAAGCAGCACTTTTCTGGTAGTCTACCGGATAAGGAGCGTAGAAAATATCATTCCCCATAACACGACCAGCAGCCGAGATGACAAAAAAGGAAGAAGTTTTCCAGTGCCGCCAGCCGGAAGCTGGTTTCTTGGAGGGTGTTGCCATGAGAGAAAAAATAATTTCCCGGGGCTGGCTTTTTTTCAGGGTCACCGGTTCAGCCACCAGGTTCAGAACAAGGTACACAGTCTGATTTTTTCTTACAAGTTCCACCGCAGGTTTCTCATTACTCTGGACCCATCCCTTATCATTGTCAGCCATAAAACAAAGACCACGGCGATGGTTGCCCAGCCAGACAAAAGGAATAAAGTTTCCGTAGACCAGACCCCGTCGTGGTCTGGCCATGGCACCGTATTCTGGCAATTCGTGTCTCTTAAACATCTTTCCTGTAAGAGAATCCCAGAAGCAACCATCCTCTTTCGGCACCTCCTGGGCTACATGGTCCATATGTTCGCCCAGAAGGTAATAATCAACAGCCTGTTCCTGCCGGAAAGGTACCTGGAGAGAAAGATGATTGATTACCACAGAATCTTTTTCTGCTGTCAGGGTAAGATAATACTTAATGAAACCATCAAAATCAATATTTCCGGTTAGCCCCACTTTCATTCCTGAACCTGTCCATTCAGTTTTTGATGTGGCGGAAAGACCATTGCTCCCCAGGTTTATCTGGACAGGTCCCTGACGCAGAAATAACGGTTGATTACTACTGTCCAGTCCAGCAAGTTGTACCGGAGCATGAAGCAAACCCTCTCCATTGGTGGTGACCTGGTTGAGGAAACCGCGGCTGAAGTCATACTCAGTCAGTAAGCACCGCAGACGCTTGTTATTCAAGGTTAAAGGAACCCATGGTTCCGGCACTTTTTCTGGTATTCCCAGACGGTTACCCAGCCAGGGATAATTTTTCTTCACCAGGTCAGTAGCAGTTGTAAAAAAATTCTTACCCCCTGCGTCAAAAAAGAGCAACCTCGCAGTGAAGTTTTCAGGAGAAACCGAAGCAGTGGAGGCCTGGATAGAAAACTCTTTGCTGTCAGCCGGGACAAGTTCCATTTTGCCCTGGTAGTTATTATTTCCCTGGGCGATATCCAGTCTCATTTTACCGGGGACTTGCCCCTGAAGAAATTTAACCTCCACCCGCAGCATTTCCCGGGAAGGATACTGTTTCCAGCGGATAGCATAGGGAGTTGCGGTTCTTACTTTTTCCGGGTACCGGTACCGGGCAAAAGCATTCCAGGCTTCATCAGGGGTTAATGCCCGGGGATAAATAAAAATTTCGTCAAAAGCAGCTGTTTTATCTCCCCGGCGCCCGGTGAAAGTCAAGTATTCTCTTTCTGCTTTAATCATTTCTTCAATATTCCGTAACTCCTTTTCTACTCCCAGAATTCCATCAAGATAGATACGGTAGGTATTATTCTCCCAGGTGAGAACAAAGTGATGCCAGTTAGCCTCATCAATGAAGCGGTCAACACTAACAAAGGTATTCTGCTTCTCATCGTTGGGGAAATAAAGAGATAATGGCCGCAGGTCTCCAGGACTGTTGAAGACATAGAAGTTAAAGAAGGGATAAGGGCCACCGCTGAAGAAAACATGGTTCTGAACCATGCGGTTGTTCCAGTTTTCAGGCATCATCCAGAATTCTACTGTTCCCTGCCTGCCGGTGATAATTTTCTTCTGCCTGAGTTCAATATTTCCACCGGAATAAGCCTGGCCCCTTACTCCAGGAACGAATTTTCCGCCGGTAAATTTAACAGAAAGAGGCTGGTTGTCTTTCGTTCTTGCCTGCTCAGTTCCGTCACAGGAAAGGTAAATAGAAGGAATAGTTTCCGGTAAAAAAACTGGTGGACCTTCTCTCAAGGGTCTTGTAGACTGAGGGTCAGTCCAGGAAAGGTCTGCCGGAAGTGTAAGTTCCAGATTGGCACCCAGAATTCGCACCTCATCTATCAAACCGTCAAAAGGTGCTTTGCCACTGGCATTATTTCCTACGACTATCTGTCCAGGTTTATTTTCCGGGACACCATAGAAAACACGGTGGGTATATTCATGCGGACTACTTAAAACTGGAACACGGTCCACATAGATGGTATATTTTCCCACCGGCCAGCCAGCATTAACAACAGCGATGTGAACCCAGCGACCCAGCGGCAGACGGTAATTCTCCGGAGTGAAAAAGACAGCCTTATGTTTTGGCCCGTAATAAATGCTGGTTAATTCATTACCCACCCTGCCCTGGTTATCAACAAAAACAGAAAAACCAACCGCTGCTTCCTCTGGTTTGGTATTATGTACTACAGGATTACGGCATTCAAAAACCTTTTCCAGAATGAAACCTTTATCTGCCGGGTAACTGCGGAGAAAAATTCTGGCTTCTACAGTAACATGTTCATAGCGCGGGTTAAAAAGAGTATCAGTCTGGATTAAGCAACCACCGTTTTTGCCAGGGTCCAGCGCACCACCGCACCAGCCGTTATCCACCAGTTTAGCCTCCCCGAAAAGTCTGGCTGAAGCCTTCTGGTTCTGTCCAGATATTTTTAAATCACCATTAAAATGCATAAGAAGATAAGTTTGCTCATTAGCCTCGTATTCCTGTGAAGAAACACCAGGGTAAACAACAGAAAAACAGACCAGCATTAGCATTAACAGAACTTTTTTCTTCATATTGCCTCTCGTTTTTCCGCTGTAGCATTTTAAATCGCAGGCTGGATAAAGTCAAATTCACTTCAGATAGTAAGTCTCTGTGCCCAAAAATTTCTCCGGATAAACTGCAAGGATAATAGATACAGTAACCCTGCATTTTCCACAGTTTTTATCTCCTAATTTTAAATCTCAACAGACTTTTTTCTTACCCGTTAAGCTGGACTGAAGCGGAATTTAAAAATCTCCCCTGCCCCTCTTTAAGAGAGAGGGGAAGTAAAAGGAAACAGGGAAGTTATAGAAGGATCTAAGAGGAATTTTAAATCCGCCCTTTTCTTCTTTAAACCCCCTGCTTTTTTACCAGAGGGAGAAATAACTTTGACTTCGTACAGAAATCAGAGTAAAATAAAATCAAACAAAGGGGGGACATGCAGAAAATACTTTTGGCCTTTGTCGCAGTATGTCTGCTTTTCAGTGGCTGCAGCACGCTGGAAAATCTTTCCACAGAGACAAAAACAGGTGCAGGTATTGGAGCGGTAGCCGGTGGAATTCTTGGAGCCTTAATTGATTCCAGCAAACCATGGCGTGGAGCTATCATCGGAGCAGCGGCTGGAGCAGCAGCAGGTGGCTTTATCGGGCACAAGCTGGAGAAACGCCATTCTACCAGTATCATTGACGAGGCAGCCGCAGAAGCAGCCAGGCAGAATGCCACGGTAAAACTGGAAAGGACCACAGAATCTGGAGTGAAAGAAGAAATTGTGGCTAAACCCACTGAGACAAAAGGTAACTACCGCATTATCAATGTCAAGTATTACCGTGATGGCAAACTTTTCTCTGAAGAGAATAAGGAAATAAAGATTTAACCGCTAATTTAAAATACACGGAGGGGAAAATGGCTCAGTTAAAAGGTAGCCAGACGGAAAAGAATCTTCTGACTGCTTTTGCAGGAGAATCGCAGGCAAGAAACCGTTATACCTACTTTGCCAGTCAGGCAAGAAAGGAAGGTTATATCCAGATTTCCAACATTTTTACTGAAACAGCGGATAATGAAAAAGAGCATGCCAAGGTCTTCTTCAAGTATCTGGAAGGTGGGGATGTAGAGATTACGGCTGCCTACCCTGCCGGTGTCATCGGTGATACTCTGGCTAACCTGAAAGCAGCTGCTTCCGGTGAACATCTGGAATGGAGTGTCCTTTACAAGGATTTCGCCAGAGTTGCCGCAGAGGAAGGTTTCTCTGAGATGGCCAGCTCATTTGAAGAAATTGCCAGGGTAGAAATGTTCCACGAAGCCCGCTACCGCAGTCTCATCAAAAACATGGAGAATGGAGAAGTGTTTAAGAAAAAAGTTAAGGTGAAATGGCACTGCCTTAACTGTGGGTATGTTCTGGAAGGCACAGAAGCACCAAAGGAGTGTCCTTCCTGTAAACATCCGCAGGACTATTACGAGGTTCTGGCTGAAAATTACTGAACCCGAAAACAGAAAAACTAAAACCGGATGGAAAAGCCTTTCCAGATAGAAAAAACAGTTTACTACCACGACACTGATGCCGGGGGTGTCGTCTATTATGCCAGTTACCTGAAACACCTGGAGGAAGCAAGAAGTGAATTTCTTCATTCCCTGGGAATAAACCTGAAAGAACTTGCCCGGCAGGATATTTACTTTGTTGTAGCGCGGATTGAGGTTGATTTTAAAGCACCGGCCGGGTATCTGGACCGGTTGATAATTACTGCCCAGATTAAAGAAGTTAGAAGGTCATCACTTATCTGCTTTCAGGATATTTTGAAAGATGGCCGGTTAATTCTCCGGGCAAAAGTAATCCTGGTCTGTATTTCAGGAAATTTTAAACCCAGACCTATCCCTGAGGAAATCAGACAACTGATGTTAGCTACTGCCGTGGGATAACCGGCTAAAACCAGCAAGTGATAGCCCCGGTGATATAATAGAGCAAAAGGCAAGAGCTGGAGGAGAAAAATGCCTATTCTGATTATAGTGGCAGTCCTGGCAGTAATTACTCTTATCCTTTACAACAGTTTAATTGTGAAGAAAAATCAGGTAAGGAACGTTTTTGCTACCATTGACGTTCTCCTGAAGAAAAGGTATGACTTAATTCCCAATCTCGTGGCCACGGTTCAGCGTTATATGGAACATGAAAAGGAAACTTTTACCGCGATTACCCAGTTAAGGGCAAAAGCAATCTCCAGTCCGGGTTCCAGTAACCAGCAGGTAGAAATTGATAACAGAATTAGCGCAATGTTGCGGGGAATTTTTGTTTCTGTGGAGAATTACCCGGAACTGAAAGCAAATCAAAACTTTCTCCAGCTGCAGGCTGCGCTCAATGAAATTGAAGAACAACTCTCTGCAGCCAGAAGAGCTTACAATGCTGCTGTCACTGATTTGAATAATGCTATAGAGATGTTTCCTACCAATATCCTGGCTTCTCTCATGAAGCTGGAAAAGGGTGTGCTTTTCCAGCTTCCAGAAACAGAGAAAACCAATGTTAACGTCAAGGAACTTTTTACCCCTAAGTAATGTTTTTCTCTGCGGTTGTTTAAGGTTCTTATGAAAAACAGGGAAGAACTGGAAAGATTCTACCAGTCAGTCCTCCAGCCAGAACTGAAAATCCTGGAAGGAAAAAGAAAAAAACTGCTGTGCCAGGCAGTATTTACCATCACAGGAGGGTTGCTGATAGGTTTATTTCTCATTTTGCTTTCCGGTTTTCGCGAAACTCTTTCTTTCCTGGTGGTACCCGGGACAATTGTGGGTATAACCTTTATTTTCATCCAGCAAAATTTCTCTGCCTTCAGAAAGGAATTCAAGCAAAAAGTTATCAATCCTCTGGTGAACCTGCTTGGTCCTTCGTTTCAATATTTTCCTGACCGGGGTATCCCCCTTTCAGTATTCCAGGAAAGCAGAATTTTTCTCCAGCCTGTTGACCTCTACCACAGTGAAGATTTAATTACTGGCTGCTGGGGCAAGACAAACTTTTCCTTCAGCGAAGTAAAAGCCCGGCAAAAAGTTACTCTCAGAACCAGGCACGGAAGTTATACCTGCTACCACACTTTTTTCCAGGGTCTTTTTTTTTCGCTGATTTTAACAAGAGTTTTTCCGGACTAACCATTGTTTTGCCTGATACCGGGGAGAAAGTTTTCGGGCATCTGGCACAAAGTGTACAGTCATGGAATGTTCTTCGTGGCCAACTCATCAAACTGGATGACCCTGAATTTGAAAAGGAATTTGTTGTCTACGGCAGTGACCAGGTGGAAGCAAGATATATCCTTTCCACCAGCCTTATGTCCAGGATTCTGAATTTTAAAAGACAGACAGGTCGCCAGATTTATCTTTCTTTCGTTAATTCCACACTCAGATTAGCCATTTCCTGGGAGAAAGGATTTTTAGAACCTCACTTTTTCTCTTCACTGCTTGACTTTACCAGCATCTACCAATATTATCAAGATATCTATCTCTGTACAGAAATTGTTGATGCTCTGAATCTGAACATAAGAATCTGGCAAACAAAAGAAAAGGAAAATGCTTAAAAGATTTGATGTGATTGTGGTGGGCGGCGGTCACGCAGGATGTGAGGCTTGCCTGGCTGCTGCCAGGACTGGCTGCCAGACTGCCCTCATTACCTTTTCTCTGAAAGGTATCGGGTTGATGTCCTGTAACCCGGCAGTGGGAGGCGTGGGAAAAGGGCAGCTGGTAAAAGAACTGGACGCACTTGGCGGACAGATGGCTTCTATAGCAGACAGGTCTGGAATCCAGTTCCGGAGACTCAACTCCTCAAAAGGTCCTGCTGTCTGGTCTTCCCGTGTTCAGGTGGACAGGTCACTTTTTGCCAGACTGATGCTGGAAACTGTTCAGCAACAGTCAAACCTGACAATTCTGGAAGGAGAGGTCAGCCAGATTCTGGTGGAAAAAGATACTGTGAAAGGAGTGCAACTGGCGAGTAAACAGGTTATCACCGCAGAAAAAATTATCCTTGCCCCTGGCACTTTTCTTAACGGTACCATTCATATGGGACTGAAGAGTTTTCCGGGAGGCCGTCTGGAGGAAAGACAGGCCAGCAAAAAGCTTGCCAGCCAGTTAAGATTTCTGGGATTTAAGATTCTTCGTTTTAAAACCGGAACCTGTGCCAGACTGGACGGGAAAAGTATTGATTTTTCCAGATTGGTTCCCCAGTACGGTGATGAACCACCCAGATTTCTTTCTTTTTCTTCAAAAAATTTAAAGGTACGACAACTACCCTGTTATCTCACCTACACCAATGAACAAACGCATAATATCATCAGAGAAAATCTTCATCTTTGCCCGCTATACACAGGGAAAATTACCGGCACCGGAGTCAGATACTGCCCTTCCCTGGAAGACAAGGTGGTAAAATTCAGTCATCATCCGCGACACCAGATTTTTCTGGAACCGGAAGATGCTGAGGGAAGGATTTATTACCCCAATGGTCTTTCCACCAGTCTTCCGCCAGAAATTCAGGAAGCCTTTATCCGCACCATTGCTGGCCTGGGAAATGTGCGCCTTTTAAGATACGGCTATGGAATTGAGCATGACGTGGTGGAACCCACCCAGCTTTTACCCACGCTGGAAACAAAAAAGATAAAAAATTTATATCTGGCTGGTCAGATTAATGGAACTACTGGCTACGAAGAAGCAGCAGTACAGGGACTGCTTGCTGGTTTGAACGCTTCTCTTACCCTGAGAAAAAAGGAACCTCTTGTCCCTGGCAGGCATGAAAGTTACATCGGTGTTTTAATTGACGACCTGACCAGCCGTGGCACTAATGAACCGTACCGCATGTTTACTTCCCGGGTGGAATACAGACTTGTTCTGAGAGAAGATAATGCTGATATCCGCCTGACAGAAAAAGGGTATCAGGCAGGACTGGTCAGTACAGACAGATGGAAACAGGTCCAGCAAAAAAAAGCACTGTTAGAAAAACTTATCACCCTGCTGAAAAACACAAAGGTGAAAATTTCCGGGAAAACAATGCTGTTGAGTGAATGCTTGAGAAAACCTGATTTTGATTGGACAAACCTGTCAGAGTACCTGAGAGAAAAATTTCCTGATGAGGTGATGGAAGAGGCAGTAATTGAGGTTAAGTATGAACCATATTTACAGCGGCAGAAGACGGAAATGAAAAACTGGGCTGCTCTGGACAGTATTCGCATTCCGGATTCTTTAGATTATCACAGCCTGCCTGGACTTTCCTTAGAAGTGAAAGAAAAGCTTTCCCGGTACAGACCACAGACATTAGGAAAAGCCTCCCGCCTGTCTGGAATAACACCAGCAGCTATTTCTCTACTTCTTTACACTTTGAAAAAGAGAAAATGAGTAAAAAATGTCACTATACAGAAAATTTTCAGTTTATCTAAGGGAAAAATTTGGCTGCCGGGTACACCGTCTCTGCCTGGATGCTGGTTTTACCTGTCCTAACCGTGATGGTACGGTTGGATACGGAGGATGCCACTTCTGTGACAACCGCGCCTTCAGCCTGAGTGCCAGGATGACCGGTGATTTGAGACAGCAGATTCTCAAAAGCATGGAGTACAATCGGAAAAAGTATAAGGCGAGAAAGTTTCTCGCTTATTTTCAACCGTTCAGTAATACTTATGCACCGGTAAAAGTCCTCCGGGAAAAATATGATGTCATCAGAGAATTTCCGGAGATTGTTGGTCTGGCTGTCGGGACCAGACCAGATTGTCTTGATGAAGAAAAAATTGACCTTTTAGCCAGTTACACACCAGATTATGAGGTCTGGCTGGAACTGGGACTGCCCAGTATTCATGACAGAACTCTTTTTCTGATGAACCGTAACCACTCCTACGCTGACTTTCTGAAAGCCTACTGGCTGGCAAGAAAAAGACCTTTGAAGATTGCTGCCCATGTAATTCTCGGTTTGCCAGGCGAAGGAGAGAAAGAGATGAGGGAAACAGCCAGAGAGTGTGGAAATCTTGGCCTGGATGGTCTTAAGATTCATCCTCTCTTCATCATTAAAGGGACTGTTCTGGAAAAAGATTTCCAGCAAAAACCTTTCCCCATTCTCACCCTTTCTACCTATATCCAGCTAACGGCTGAGTTTTTAGAACTTATCAGCCCGGAAACAATAATCATGAGACTTACCGGAGAATGTCGCCCGGAATTGCTTGTGGCACCCTCGTGGGTCAACCGTAAGAATGAGGTCATAGCAGGAATTGAAAAATGGTTGCAGGAGCACAACAGTTGTCAGGGAAACAAGTTTCAGGCAAAATGATAGGGATATGAGAGAAATTTTAGCAACAATCGCCTCCGGTAAAGCACAGGCAGTACAGGTTCGTTACCATTGCCGCTACTGTCTAAGAATTGGCGTGGAAAACGGCAGGGTAACACAGTTAACTGCCACAGATACCTCAGGGGTTGGGATCAGGGTTTTACAAAATGGAATCTGGGGGTTTTCTACAACATCAGATGCCAGTTTAGAAAATCTAAAAAAGACTTTTACTGAGGCAAAACAGGCAGCATTATCCGCTCAGGGGAGACAGCAGGAATTTCTCCTGGCTGGGGAACCAGTAACCGCCAATCTAACTGTCCAGCAGACAAAACCTTTATCCCGTATCTCCCTGGAGGAAAAACTTTCTCTGGTGAGAAAAACAGAAGAAAAAATGAGGCAACTTTCCAGCAAAATTGTAAGTACTGCTGCCAGTTACGAAGAGCTGCTGGATACAAAAATAATTGTGACATCCTCTGGAGCTAATGTTTCTTATCAGGATACCAAGGCAGATTTTCGCGCTCTTGCCTTTGCTTCTGACGGAACAAGACTGGAGTATGGAAGGATGACTCTTTCTGCTACAGGTGGCTGGGAAGAGCTTTTCCGGCATGCAAAACCTGAATCTGTCCCGGAGGAAGCTGTGCGCCGTGCTGTGGAAAAACTTACTGCAGAACCTGTTCCTGCTGGTCTCTACACAGTTGTTCTTCATCCCAGTCTTGTCGGAATTCTTGCTCATGAAGCCATCGGTCATACTGTGGAGGCTGATTTTGTGCTCGCAGGTTCCATCGCTGGAAAGTTTTTGCAGAAGAAGGTTGCCGCGGAACAGGTGAGCATTGTGGACGACCCCTTACCAGCAACAGACCCGGCAGCCAGCGGTGTCTTGCTGGTGGATGATGAAGGTAACCGGACCCGGGTAGCAGTTATTATAGAAAATGGATATCTCAGAGGTTACCTTCATGATTCCAGAACAGCCTGGCTTTTTCATGCAAAAAATACAGGCAATGCCCGGGCTTTCACCTACCGTGATGAACCCCTCATCAGAATGCGGAATACTTATGTTCTTCCCGGGGTAGAGAAACCTGAAGAAATTATTGCCGGGACGCCTTCCGGTCTATACCTGAAAGGACTGGGACAATCAGGACAGGCAGATGCTAATGCTGAGTTTATGTTCGGTGTGGACCAGGCATGGTGGATTAAAGATGGAAAACTTGCCCGTCCTGTCACCGGTGTAACCATCTCCGGGAATGCCTTTGAGGTACTTTCTTCCGTGGATAAGGTAGGGTGTGATTTTTTGCTGGACAGCGGGGCTGGCTACTGCGGTAAACATCAACCAGCCAAAGTGGACGCCGGCGGTCCTCACCTGCGCTGCCAGGTGAAAGTCGGAGGAAATCTGTGAACCTGGAATCCATTCTGACTGCAATTCAGGGATATGGAGCACAGGAGGCTGAAGTTTTCCGGGTTGATTCCTGCACTAAGATAGTTGTTTTTGAGAATAACACTTTGAAAAGTCTTCATTCTGCCTCAGAAACCACTTACCGTCTGCGCGCCATAATAGAAAACAGGATGGGTTGTTATACGACAAACAACGAAAAACTGCTGCTGCCTTGCTGCCATAAAGTAGTGGAAATGGCGAAAGCAAGTACCCCGGACCCTTACGCCATTCTTCCTGCTGGCCAGCCCATCAAACCTGTAGAAAACCTTTACGATGAAACAGAGGTGAAGCTGACTGAAGTTTTAAAGAATGGGTACCGTCTGGTAGAAACTTTTAGAAAGTACGATACCCGGCTGTCTGTTGATTCTGCCATGTTACAGGTTAGCTGGCACCATCTTAACATCGTCAATTCCAGAGGAGTGAAGGCACAAGAAAGCAGGTCCTGCTCCAGATACTTTCTTATGGGGCTGGCAGCAGAAAACACAAATGTTTCTTCCTTTGACTATCGCATCAACGCTGCTGTTTCCTGGAGTAAAATTGTAGAAAAAATAGAAGAAGACGCCTTAAGTTTAGCCCGGGACATCTGTCAATCATTAGCAGCCAGAACAATACCATCTTTCACCGGTTATCTCCTACTCAGTCCGGAAACTGTCTCTGACTTTATTTCCGCTCTGGAGTACCTGCTCTATGCGAGGAATGTCCAGGAGAAAAGAAGTGCTTTTGCCGGGAAGATTAACCAGCCAGTAGCTTCTTTTTCTTTGACCCTCAGTGATGAACCGCTTCGTCCAGGACTGCCCTGGTCTGCTTCCTTTGATAGTGAAGGAGTACCAACCAGAAGTTTAACTGTGATAGAAAAAGGAGTTCTTCTTTCTTATCTGTATGATACCTATGCTGCCGCAAGAGAAAACGCTTCTTCCACCGGCCACGCTGGCGGGAAAATGTACAGTCCTGTACTGAAACCAAACTCCTCTTTAAAGGAAATGTACCGTAATATCTCCAGAGGCCTTCTTGTCAGACGCTTCAGCGGCAACATCAGTCCTGTCAACGGAGTAGTAAGTGGGGTAGCCAAGGGAGGGTGGTATATAGAAAACGGACAGCTTCTGCATCCTGTAAGTCAAACCATGATTACCGGCAACTTTTTCCAGATGCTGAAAAACATTGTCGCTGTCTCTGAGGAAACAGAACCTACCTTTTCCGGTTACCTGCCCTACCTCCAGATAAACGATGTTGACATCCTCGGTTTTCAGGAAAAACCTTAATTCATGCCTTTGTCCGTAAAACTTTCACTTTTCATTTTTGATGATTTTCCGCAAACCTGTTTTTCCGGTAAAACAGGGGGGGGTTTGCGGGAGTGGAAACCGTTGTGGGAGAAGGGATTTGACAAACGGGGAATAAAATTGTATAAAAAAGTGGAGTTAAAAAATGGGGATTTGCGGAAAAGGGGTTCTTTTCCGTTGATACACAAGCTCTTTGACAGCCCGCAGTCAGAATGA
>Ga0136652_1000339_pt1 | contig 23304 bp, 19 predicted proteins | sample ConPoolayeEmetaG_FD_94864 | JGI IMG/M metagenome (GOLD analysis project Ga0136652, IMG submission 94864) | Hot spring microbial mat communities from California, USA to study Microbial Dark Matter (Phase II) - Cone Pool mat layer E metaG... ...
GTTTCAAACCATCCCCATGGAGGGGTACGAAAGAAAGCAGACGCCCTTCATGTTCCGTTTGAATATTGGCCAGGCCCCTTTGAGGCCGAAGGCTATAGATTTTATGTTCAGAAATATAGGGCTGACTATGTGATGTGCTCGGGTTGGCTAAAGTTTGTAAGGGGGCTCAATCCTGCAAAAACCGTCAACATTCACCCGGGCCCCTTGCCACGGTTTGGAGGACCAGGGATGTATGGCCACCATGTCCACGAGGCGGTCATCGCTGCTTATCGGAGAGGTGAGATCAAACAGAGTGCGGTGACCATGCATTTTGTGGACGAGACCGCCTATGATCATGGACCTATCATCTTTCAGATGCCTGTGTTGATCAGACCTGAAGATGATGCCGAATCTCTGGCAAAGAGGGTGAATGAAAAGGAGCGTGCCTGGCAGAGTTACATCTTAAATCTGGTGGTTCATGGACATATCTCCCTTAAACAGGATCAGGTCTTTTATGATAGCGTCGCACTAAGAAGGCTTTTTTATTAAGATCGCACCTGAAAACCCCGTCCTGTGGACGGGGATGAAAGGTGCGTATACTGAAAGCAGAAAAATAAACCAGATGCTGAACCAAGTTCAGTATGACATGACGGTTAGGTTCTGGCTTTTTTGTCATCCCGAACTTGTTTCGGGATCTCAGTTTTGGGTTTTAGAATTTAGGTTTTAAAGCCACGCCCTGTGGGCGGGGTTCTTTACTAAAAGGAATAAAAAGGATGTACCACTTCTTCTTACGAAGAGATGAGCGGATGGAATACTGCTTCAATGTAGAGACCTCTGCCCCATTGAATTCAGAGGAGCTCTCCATTTTGAAGCAGATCCTTGCCGATGGTTTTGTCTCCGAAAGCATCTCTGAAAAATCGTTTCACCAAGATGAGGGGAGTGTGGTGGAGCTCGGCCCTCGGATGAATTTTGCAACCGCCTATTCCACCAACATTGTGGCCATCTGCCATACCTGCGGGCTCGATAAAGTGAATCGCATTGAGCGATCTCGAAGATATTCTCTCCTTCCAGGAGAGAATAGAGAACGTTTCATTCGAGAACATCACGATCGAATGACTGAATGTCTATATGAACATCCCCTGGAGAGTTTTGAATCTGGAATCGTCCCCGAGCCTGTTTTTGAGGTCCCCCTTCGGGAGAAGGGCTTGTCTGCCTTTGACGAGATTCCAGGGCTGGCGATGGATGAGTGGGATAGAAAACTCTATTATGACTATTTTGTTAAAGAAGAAGGTAGAAATCCCACCATCGTTGAAATCAGAGATTTAGATAATGCAAACAGTGAACACTCCCGCCACGGCTACTTTAAGGGGAGACAGATCATTAATGGCGTGCCCATGCCTGAGACGCTTTTGGATATTGTCAAATCAACTTTAAAAGCAAACCCCTCAAACAGCCTCATCGCCTTCAAGGATAACTCCAGTGGGATCAAAGGGTATGAATGTTGGACCATTCTTCCTGAAAAACCAGGTCAACCCTCACCTTTCAAAAAACAAAAAGTCTACTATCATATTATTTTTACCGCAGAAACACACAATTTTCCTACCGGGGTTGCTCCTTTCCCTGGTGCAGAAACAGGGACAGGCGGACGGATTCGAGATGTCCACGCTACGGGGAGAGGAGGGCTTGTTGTAGCAGGAACCACAGGTTACTGCGTCGCCCATCTCCTAATCCCTGGATATGACCTGCCGTGGGAAAATAGATCCTTCCCCTATCCATCAAATCTTGCCCCTTCCTTAGAGGTTGAGATCAGGGCGAGTGATGGGGCAAGCGATTATGGAAATAAGTTCGGGGAGCCAGTGATCCTTGGGTTTACAAGGTCTTTTGATCAGAGACTTCCTGATGGCCAGCGGTGGGGATGGATTAAGAAGATTATGTTTACGGGGGGGATCGGACAGATCGATGATAGGCATATTGAAAAGGGTGAGGCTACGAAAGGTTTATTAATTGTTCAGGTGGGTGGGCCTGCCTATGGTATTGGAGTCAGTGGAGGATCCGCCTCCAGTAAACTTCAGGGCGAAAATGTGGAGGAGCTCGATTTCAATGCAGTCCAACGAGGCGATGCAGAAATGGAGCAGAAACTAAACCGAGTGATTCGGGCCTGCATTGAAATGGGTGATCAGAATCCCATCGTCAGCGTCCACGATCAAGGGGCAGGAGGTCCAGCCAATGTTCTGAAAGAGCTGGTCGAAAAGGCAGGGGGAAGAATTGAACTGAGGCGAATCAAACTGGGTGATCCGACCCTCTCTGTGCTCAAGATCTGGATTGCAGAATATCAAGAACGGTGCGGGTTCTTGATTCCTATAGAAAAGATTGAGCAGTTCAAGTCCATCTGCGAGAGGGAGAAAGTCAATTGTGAGATCTTGGGGCAAGTGACAGGAGATGGTCGATTTGTTGTGCATGATGAACAAGATGATTCGACCCCTGTGAATCTTAATCTTGCAAAGGTCTTAGGCAATATGCCGCAGAAGACCTTTACGGATAAAAAGGTAGAGGCTGTTCTTCACCCTCTCAAACTACCCGATTCATTGACTATGGAAGATGCCTTATGGCGTGTTCTACGTGACCTTTCAGTCGGCTCGAAAAGGTTTTTAACCAACAAGGTGGATCGAAGCGTGACAGGATTAATTGCACGACAGCAATGCTGTGGTCCCCTTCAATTAACCGTAGGAGATGTGGCTGTAATTGCTCAGAGCCATTTTGGGTTGACCGGAGCAGCAACCTCCATTGGCGAGCAACCGATTAAGATGTTGGTGAATCCAAAGGCAGGGGCTCGTATGGCGGTAGGAGAAGCACTGACCAATATCGTATGGGCAAAGATCACCCGATTGGAGGATATCAAATGTTCTGCGAATTGGATGTGGGCCCCCAAACTCTTAGGAGAAGGGGCTGCCCTTTATGAAGCTGCTTGCGCCATGAGAGACATGATGATCCAGTTGGGAATTGCCGTGGATGGGGGAAAGGATAGCCTTTCCATGGCCGCACGAGTGGGAGAGGAGATTGTAAAATCCCCACGTGAGTTGGTCATCTCCGCCTATGCACCCATGCCTGATATTACCAAAGTGATTACCCCGGATATTAAAACCCCAGGCAAAAGCCACCTCATTTTTATTGACCTGACCAATGGGAATGCCCGGCTTGGAGGTTCGGTCTTAGCCCAGGTATACGGACAGATTGGCAATCACTCTCCAGATGTGGATGATCCTGAAATGCTCAAACAGGCGTTCTATGCCATTCAGAAATTGATCTCAGAAAATCTCGTTCTTTCAGGACATGACCTGAGCGATGGGGGCCTGATTACGACCCTTCTGGAGATGGCCTTTTCGGGAAACTGTGGATTAAGAATCAAGATGGAAGGCCCATGGACTCTGTTTGAGAGGTTTTTTTCTGAGGAGTTGGGAGTGGTTATCGAATGTGATCAGAGAGATGTGGCAAGAACCTTAGAGGTTCTTCGGTCCTTTCATCTTCGGGCAATGGTGATTGGAGAGCCGACAGAGGAGAAAAGGATTCGGATCACATATAATGGTCAGGACGTTCTCCAGTCGGATATGCGTCTTTTAAGGCAGTGGTGGGAGGAGACCTCCTATCAGATCGAACGTCTCCAGATGAATCCTCTATGTGCTGAGGAGGAAAAGAGAAATATCTTTGATCGGAAAGGTCCCACCTACCTGATAAGTTTTGAGCCCCAGCCAACCCCCATTCATCTTCTCGAAGCCGAAGATAAGCCCGAAGTGGCCATCCTAAGGGAAGAGGGGAGCAATGGGGATCGGGAGATGACCTCTGCCTTCTATCAGGCAGGGTTTAGACCTTGGGATATCACGATGACCGATCTAATTAATGGCCGGGTGACATTAGAGCGATTTCGAGGCCTTGTTGCCGTAGGAGGGTTCTCCTATGCCGATGTTCCGGAAAGTGCCAAAGGATGGGCCGCTGCCATTCGATTTAATGAAAGGTTGAGAAAGATGTTTGACGACTTTTACCATCGATCAGACACCTTCACCCTTGGGGTGTGCAATGGATGCCAACTGTTTGCTCTCTTGGGTTGGATTCCCTGGTCAGGAATTCCTGACCATCATCAACCTCGGTTTGTCCAAAACCTTTCTCGCCGTTTCGAATCTCGCTGGGTGACTGTAAAAATTTTGGAAAGTCCAGCGATGATGTTTAAAGGGATGGCTCACTCCATCCTCGGAATCTGGGTGGCTCACGGTGAGGGAAGGCTTTACTTTCCTGATCCAGGGATGATAGATGAAGTGGTTCAAAAGAGATTGGTCTCCCTCGTTTATGTCGACGATGAAGGCCGGATGGATGGGGAGGCTCCACAAAATTATCCTTTCAATCCGAATGGTTCCCCCTATGGAATCACAGGCCTCTGTTCGCCTGATGGAAGGCATTTAGCCATGATGCCCCATCCAGAACGCGCCTTTCTTAAATGGCAATGGGCATGGATCCCTCGAGATCTTGATAACCGGCTCAAGGCCTCTCCCTGGCTTCAAATGTTCCAAAATGCAAGACAGTGGTGTGAGAAAACATAGAAGGCGGAGGGCAGAAGGGAAAGAGGTCCATCTTGAAGAGGTTAGGTGATTACTTGACAGGTTGGTGGAGACTTTCAAGAATCCCCTTTCTTTCAGTTGGGATTCTTCCTTTGATCCTTGGTTTCGTTCTGGCTTGGCGCTGGGGTTATCAAGGACCTCTTGGGCTTTATCTCCTTAGCTTCATTGCCGTCCTTTTCATAATATGGATGACCTATTATCTCGGTGAGTGGAACGATTTAGAAGGAGACCGACTAAACCAAAATTTTAATGCCTTCTCAGGGGGCTCAAGGGTATTGGTCAAAGGATTGCTTCCTCCCAAAGTGGCCCTTTATTTAGGCTATGTGTGTTTGATGGGAGGGATGTCCATGGGTCTCTGGCTTTATGTTCGGTACCAGACTGGTCCATGGACACTTCTCTTAGGAGGGATCGGGGTCTTTTCAGGATTTTTTTATTCGGGAAGACCTATTCGATGGGCGTATCGGGGATTGGGAGAGATTCTCATCGGTTTCTGCTATAGTTGGTTACCCATTGCAACGGGCTTTTATCTCTTCAGTGGTTTCTTCAATCAGGAGATCTTTTTCCTCTCCATCCCTGTTGGACTTTCGATTTTTAATGTCATATTGATTAATGAATTTCCAGATGAGGAGGCGGATCGGAAAATCGGGAAGAAGAACTTAGTGGTGCGTTTCGGGAAGGAGAGAATGGCCGAACTCTATTTAGGGATTTCCATTCTGGTCGGGTTCTCATTCCTTAAGGTCATTCTCCTTTTTGGTCGAACACCCATCTGGTTTCTTTTATTGTCGATCTTCCCTCTCCTGGGTCTCCTATGGAGTAGCCTTGAGGTTTGGAGAGGAGGCTATCAAGAACCCCACAGACTTAAATCTCTTTGCCGAAACACTCTTTTGGTCAACCTATCCATTACAATGCTCCTCACGATTCAGCAGACCCTACTCCTCTCCCCCCATTCTTCTTCTCCTCTGAAGGGGTAAGAGTGAATATGACGGATAGGATCAATGAAATGGAAACAAGGATGGAAGATATTCAAAAAGTCATTGAGAAGGTAAGCATAGATCTTCACGAAGGAAAATCAGAGGAAGAGATTTTCCAATCTCTTCTTTCTCTTTTAGGAAAAGATTTGGAGTTAGCGGTAGGAGTGATTGAGCAATTAACAGGGATTTTAGATGTGAAGATCGCCCGTCTTCTTCAGCGGATGTTAGAGATTTATGAAGAGAAGAGGATTCATAAGGCCATTAAGCGATCCCTTTATCGGATAAGAAGCCGGGGAATCACTGTTGAAGAGATTCTCCCCGAAAAAAAGGAGTCGATCCTTCGCCCCTTAAAGGGTCAACCCCCGAAAGGATTTGGAAACGCCTATGATATTTCGTGGAACCGGTTCCTCATCCTGACCTTTGCTCGTCCTGGTAGGGGATCCGTGGTGCTTCATGGTTTGGTCAATGACCAAGAAGGGTTGATTAATTTTTATGGAGGAGAGATCTCAAAAAAAGAGTTAAAAAACTTCTTTGACGAAGTGCAAGAGGCAAGCCCGACCCCAGTGGTTGAGATGGAGGCCTCCTATGTAGCCTTTCTTTTTACCAGAGCCTACCAAACGACCCTGATGAAAGGGAGGACGCCTCCTTCAGATTATGTCCGTTTTAAGAGCGAGGTGGAGAAGATTAAAAAGGACTGTGAGAGGCCATTAATCTATTCCTACCTTGAGCCAGAGGCCATTGAGGGGGATGAAAGGTTTTTGAGAAGAGGAGGAGATCTTCTCAGAACGGATCTTTTTGCAAGTTGGGTGATCGGTGATGAAGAGATTAGACCCTATGCGGATGAGGTCTGGGAGGCAGAGGAGTCAAGACTGATCCTCAACCCAAATCAGAAGGAGGCCCGATTTCAGGAAATCTATCAGAGGGCCCTTTCCAACCTCTTCCCCGAAGAGAAAAGACTCCTTTATCAATGTAGGATGGAGGAGATGGCTTACCTTCTCTTTAAGTTAGGGAAGGAGGAGGAGGCAAAGATTTCTCTGGCAGTAGCCCTTGATCTTAAGAAACCGATCAATTTTTTCCAACCCAATCCCTTTATCTATCAACTGGTCATCAAATCCATCTACGCATTTCTAAAAGAAGCCTATGAGAAGAAGAAAGAGGAGTTTTCTCTAATTCAGAGGCCATGATTGAATTGGGGGCGGAGATTTCGGAATTCAGATTACCCCTGCCTGAGTCAGGCTTCCCCCTCTCGACGGCGAGATTGTATCGTAATTGGAAGAAACTCATGATACGATCGAAAGGCAAATCCTTTCGGATTATATTGATTCTTTTTGGAATCTTAGTCATTCTAATAGTTGGAGCCTTCTTCGGACTCTCCTTCTATGCTGTCACGTTAATCCAGCCTAAGATTCAAGAGGCAATAGGCCCTGAAATAACCCTATCCGATATGAAAGCCAAAATGACCCACCTTTCCATTAAGGGAATTCACTATGAAGAGAAAACTTCAAAAAAAAGAATCTTTCAAATTGAAGAGATAAAAGTTTATCCTTCCTTCCTTTCTTTTTTGAGGGGTTATTTAAAAGTTAAAGAAATTGTCCTCCTTAAGCCTTCTTTCTTCCTTTTTCGTTCTCGAGAAACGGGGCTTTTGACACCTCTGACAGGGATAGGCGGAAAAGAAGAGAAAAGGGACGATTTTCGAGAAGAAAAGAAGAGAGAACCCTTGCCATTGAAGATTGATCACATTAGGGTTCAAAATGGTTTCATTGGTTTTGAAGATAGGAAGACAGGGTATCCTTACGTCCAATTCAATTTAAAGGATTTAGACATCCAAATAGAAGGAGTTAAATTCCCATTGCTCCAATCCCCTTTTCCTTTCAAATTGAATGGAAGGATGAGGGGGAAAGAGAGGGAAGGATTTATTAAGATGGAGGGATGGTTAAACTTAGAGGCACTTGAATTTGAAAGTGTCTTGAGTCTTCGAGAAATCGGGGTGAAGGATTTTGAACCCTATTACCGAAAGAAAGTTTCAACAGAAGTGGAGGATGGGCTGATCCATATCGAGGCAAAGGTCGTGTTGAAAAAGAGGGTTATTGATATTCATGGAGATATGGAATTGGTGGGTCTTCAAATCAAGAGAACCGAGGGGAAGATTTTTTGGATCCCCGCAGATCTGTTCTCCTCCCAATTGAAGAAGAAGGGAGGTCGTTTAAAAATCCCATTTCATATCAGGGGAGATATGGGTGATTCGAAATTTAATCTTCAGGAGAGCCTCCTCACCGCTCTGGGATTCTCCCTTGCAAGGTCTTTGGGGATGCCTGTCAAAATTTTTCCTGATGGGAGAGAAGAGATAAGAGGGGGAATTTAGTGATTGCCAGCCGGAATAGAGACTCGATTCGCTGGATTCTTCTTGACTGTGTCTCCAATAGTAGACTCATTACCCCTGAAATCCTGGAACGTCAATATCAATTCTCTAAGATTAAAGGAAGCACCTGGGTTCTCTATTCTACATTTAAGAATGCCCAAGAAGGGATCCGGCTAAAGGATTGTCTAACAAGGATTTCTCAACCCACCCTTCTTATCTGGGGAGATCATAACCCAGTCCTTCCTCTTTCCGTTGGCAAGCCACTCCACCGAATCATCCCTCACTCAAGGCTTCTGATCATTGAAAGGGGCGCTCATATCCCGATGTGGGAAAATTCAGAAGAGGTCAATCAGGCCATCCTCGATTTTCTGAAAAATAGTTCAGGGTAATTCGTTCGGTGTTCGGAGTGGGGCATTCGAACCCCGGACGTTGAATTATTTGAGGAGGGCGAGGCTAAACCAGGGGACATAGGTGATGATGGCAAGAGCTATCAAGAGAACTCCAATGAAAGGGAGGCAGGAGAGATAGAGCCTCAATACCGATTTTTCAAAACGGATGCTCGAGATGAAGAGGTTGATTCCCAGGGGAGGAAAGGAGGCTCCAATTTCAAGGTTGGTGAGGATGATGATGCCAATATGAAGGGGATGAATCCCATAGGCCTCTGCTATAGGCGAAACGAGGGGGACGACGACCATTAGCGCAGAAAACGTCCCCATCACGCATCCCACTAAAAGGAGAAATAGATTCATCACCACCAAGAAGACGAATGGACTATGGATGTGGGCCTTAAAGAATTCGAGCATCTTCATCGGGACCTCTTCGTCAATTAGGTAGTTGGTCAGACCGAGGGCAGCACCAAGGATGATGAGGATCCCGCCCACCAGGATCATGCTCTTACGCATTAGACTCGGAAGATTCTTCCATTTAATATCACGGTAAATTATCACTTCAACCAATAGAACATAGATCGCAGTGATGGCCGCCGCTTCGCTCACAGCGAAATAACCGCTATAAATTCCTCCGAGAACCACCAGAGGCAGAGGGAGCTCCCAGATCATCTCTTTTAAGGCGAGGAGAACTTCATAGGGTTTAAATTCGGTTCGGGGGACTTTGGCGGAGATGGCTTTCTGGACACTGAAAGCGGAAAGAAGGACAACCAACAAGATACCCGGTAGAATGCCTGCCCGAAAGAGTTGATCGATCTGAACCTTTGCAACAATCGCATAAATAATTAATGGAAGGCTTGGAGGAAAGAGAAGGCCTAATGTCCCAGAGGTGGTCAGTAACCCCAGAGAAAATTTCTCAGGATATCTTCCCCGTATCATGGCAGGATATAGGATTCCTCCCAGGGCAATGATCGTGAGGCCAGTGGCTCCTGTCAGGGCAGTAAAGATTGCACAGGTCACCAGAGCAATGAGGGAGAGTCCACCGGGTAACCAGCCCAGGATTGCATCGGTGAGTCTAATTAATCTCTTCGGTGCTCCGCTTTCAGAAAGGAGGTATCCGGCAAAAGTGAAAAGTGGAATGGCCACCAGGATGGGGGTGGTGGCCATGCGATACATCTCAATAATCATGGCTGAGGAGTCAATCTGGCTCGTAAAAAAGAGTAGAAGCGAAAGACCAGCAATCACTACAAAAAGGGGAGCTCCAAGAATCGTTAGGATGAATATAATGATAATTAAGGGGAGGGTCATCGTTCCTTTCCCGTTTGGTCCATCCTTTCTAACTTCCCGGGGATCACCAGAGTTTTAAAAAATCGGAGTCCAAACCGAAAGGACATCAATCCAAAGGTGATGGGAAGAATGGTCTCTAAGACCCAGTGAGGTATCTTTAAAAAAGCTTTTTCTCCCATTTGAGCCTCATTTTTTATAAATTTCACTGAGGCATAGGTTAATAGAATACAGATAAAGAATGAAAAGAGATGGATGATGAGGGTAACGATTCGATTCCCCCGAGAAGGCAGCCATCGTGAAACCACATCGATGGTAATATGTTTTCCTTCTCTCGTCGCAAGGCTTGCGCCAATAAAGCCAATCCAGAGAACCAAATTTCTGATCAATGAATCGCCCCAAGAAAGGCCTGTATCAAAGAGATTTCGAAGAATGATCTGGAGAGAGGCAACCAGGATCATTGAGCTTAGAAAGATCACGATTAGAATTTGTTCAATTCGGTCGATGATCTCATCGGTTCGTTTCCACCGATCCATCACTTCCTTCCCTTTCGGTAACTTTCCAGATGGAAAATCGCTTCCTCAAAGATTTTTTTAGAAAAGGTCTGACCGCTGATATGGGACATAGCCCGGTTGGAGAGTTTTTTAAATTCTTCCACTTGATCCGGAGGGGGAGTAATCAGTTTAACCCCTTGTTTCATCATCGCCTTGATGGCATCCTGATTTTCGTTCCGAGTAATTGTCTTTAGTTGATCGAGATGGGATTGAAACATTTCAAGAATAGAATTCTGAAGGGGGAGAGGAATCTGTTTAAATACCTCTTTTTTTACTACCACTCCACCTGCAAGATAGACCAGGGGGACATCGGTCAGATATTTGATTTTGGTAAACCATTGGAGGGAGACCGCTCCAGTGGGTGGAGCATAGACCACCTCAACCAGACCTGTTTGGAGTCCTACCAATACGTCGGGAACAGATAAGGGAACCGCCTTTACCCCTGCTTCGTCAAAGATGGCCTTGGACATCGGAGATTCTTCCCAGATCCAGACCTTGGCTTTTTTTAAGTCTGCCACATGAGCAATGGGAAGCGTGGACATCAGATAGACGAATCCTCCTTCAGACCACCCTAATAGGGTATAGCCGCTCTCCTCGAACCCTTTTCGAAAGAAGGAATCCATCTTTTTTATGAGAAAGTCCACCTCTTCATACTTTTGAAAGAGGAAAGGGATCTGGAGAACATCGATTTCTTTAAAGAGGGTGGAAAGACCACTTGAGGTAAGCGCAGCCCCTTGGATCTGACCAATCTTCATCTTTCGGAGCATGTCTTTTTCATCCCCTAAGACTCCTCCTCCGTAGATTTTAAATTGGATTTTGTTTTCGGTCTTCTTCATGATCTCAGAATTCAATTGAGTGAAAGCCTTCATCCAGGAACTTCCTTGGGGAGCCAAGGTGGCCAGTTTGATGATGAGGTCCTTTTCAGCTGATTGAGCAGGCGGAAGAAATAAAAGAGTAATCCCTAAGCAGCCGATCCAGATTTTTAGGATGTTTCTTCTTCCCATTTTTTCTCTCCTATTCGAAATATTCATCCTGTCGATTGAGAAGTTCACTTGCCCTCTTTTGGGCTACTGTGTTCAGTAGGGTGAGCTCAGGGGCGATATCGAGAGATGTGTTTAAAACCTTTTGCAAGGTGGAAGTAAAAAGCTCCTTATCTTGGGCCATCCGGGCATAGTGTTCTGCATAATAGACATAACTCATTAGAAATTTTCCTTTGCCTAAATCAATCGCTCTCAAAAAATGGTCTTGTGACTTTTTCAAATCTCCTCCTGCTATTTTTGGTCTGGAGGCAAACCATATCCCCATAAAGAGATGAGGACCTCCATAGTAGAAACCTTCATCGAGCTCTAAAACCCTTTTCATCATCCATTCTACCCTTGGAAGTTCAGAGAGGGCTTCCATAGAGTCCAAATGATAGTTGATCCAGTTTGCCCAGCAGGTAGCACTCCAGAAAAGATAAGGGACCTCTTTTTTCCCCATACGTCTGAGTGCCTCCTGAAAATCGTCAAGAGGTCTTTCCACTGGATTTTTAAACCCTCTCATCTCAAGGGATCTTAGTGCATAATGTCTTGCCTTCCCAAGAAGGAATTTTGCGTAATCCTTGTCTTTCTCATCTAAAAAAGCAGAGACAAAGGAGGAGTAACTTTGGGCGGCCGTGATCAGCAATTGATCATTTTCTGGCAGTGCCTCAATCATTCCATCGATCAGCATTAAAAAGGCTGGCATTCCCTCTCGAATCATCCGCAAATCCGTTTGTTTACTGGAAGACCTCGCCACCTCCTCCAAGAGTTTGGCTGTGCTTCCAACAACCCATTTTTTATTGGGAAGACAGGAAAGGAGCAAGAGGCTCATTAAAAGAAAGACCCAGAATCGAATGGGAAATGATCTCATTGACCAATCTCCAACCTTCTTTGGGGGGCTACCTTTCTAAAGAGTTATATTTCCAAATTAAGAGTATGTCAACCTTTTTAAATGGGATCTCTGAAAGAGTATGTAATAAACCATTTTCCAGTATGGAAGGGTAGGTGAAAACCTTCGAGCCTGTGGCAGGCGGATACCTAACCTATGAATGATTGTAGGGTAAGGGCTTGTCTCTTACCGAAAAGCAGGAAGCCACTGGATGAACGATTAATGATAAACGATGGACGGTAAACAATAATTACAAAGAGGACCTTTTCAGGATTTTCGAAGCATTGCCTTGACAAAGGGATTGCAATCATTAAAAATAACAGGACAATAGAGAAAGGAGACAAAGTGGGAAACTACAGGAAACGGGTTGTGATCACAGGGGTTGGACCAGTAACCCCCGTTGGGATTGGTAAAGAGAAATATTGGGACAGTCTGGCTCAAGGAAGGTCTTTCTTTAAGAGGATTGAATTTCCAGATCGAGATATGACCCATTACCGATGTCGAATTGCTGCTCCCATCGAAGGGTTTGATCTCTTTCAGTACGTCGAAAGGTCGAAACTTTCTAAGCATCTTGGAAAAACCTCGCAGTACGCCATTGCAGGCACATGGCTTGCTCTGAAAGATGCGGGGATAGAACTTGAAATGAATGATTTGGATCCAGACATTCACCATAAACATACAGGGGTCTATCACCTGAAAGATTTAGATTCCTTTCAAGTAGGAGTGATCATGGGCGTGGGTGTGGAGGCGATGGATTTGTTGGAGCATTTCCACGAGCGGTTTCTGTCAAAGGGACCAAGGGGGATTTCCCCATTTGCTCTTCCTAATATCTATCTGAGCGCCATCACTTCACATGTGGCTCAATACTTTTCAATCCGAGGGACTTCCTATGCCGTCTCCACCGCCTGTGCATCAGCCACCCATGCGATGATCAATAGTTTCCTCCAGATTCAAGGGGGTGCGGAAGAAGTGATGGTCACAGGTGGAGCAGATGCCTGTATTACCCCCTATGTCTTTGGAGGGTTTGATGTCTTAAGGGCTATGTCCACCCGTAATGAAGAGCCTTCTAAAGCATGTAGGCCTTTCGATCGTGAGAGAGATGGATTTGTCATGGGAGAAGGGGCAGGAATATTGGTTTTTGAGGAGTTAGACCATGCCCTTCGGAGGGGAGCCCATATCTATGGAGAAGTGGTTGGATTTGGGATGACTGCGGATGCCTATCATCTGACTGATCCTGATCCCGAAGCACGCGCATTGTCCAAAGCAATCAGGGATCCCCTTCTGATGGGAGGCTTCTCAACGGAAGAGGTCGATTACATCAATCCTCATGGAACCTCCACTCCCTTGAACGATCGGGTGGAAACAAAGGCCATTAAAAATGTGTTTGGAAAACAGGCTTACCACATCCCCATCAGTTCCACCAAATCGATCACTGGCCATATGATGGGTGCGGCTGGAGGAGTAGAGGCGATTGCTCTATTGTTAGCCCTTGAAAAGGGAGTGATCCATCCAACCCTTAACTATGAATTCCAAGACCCTGAATGTGACTTGGATTATGTCCCCAATGAAGCAAGGAGGAAAGAAGTCAGGGTGGGTCTCTCCATTTCTGCAGGATTTGGAGGGGTTAATAGCGCCATCCTGATTAAAAAGTTTGAATAGGTTCAGTCCCTCTTCCACTATTTAGGTAAGGGCTAAGCCCTTACCCTACACATTGTTATTATCGGTATTCGCCCGCCTGCCTGCTGCAGGTAGGCTTTTTCACCTTATATTTGTCTGAGTTCGTATTCCAAAACAGGGGTTGTCATTTGCAAAGGGAGAGGGATAAAAAGTGTTTATCAGAGAGTAGGATTACATGTCCCAGAAAAGAGAAGAAAAGAAGTTCCCTCATCTCGTACTTACTCTCGATGAGATTGGGGAAACGAAATCTCCGAATCTCCTCTTCCCTCGAAAACACAGAATTCTTCCTCCTGAGAAGAAGTTTGATATTTTTTTGAGACCTGTCATTCTCCAGGACAACCCTGATATCCTGGGAGTACGAATGAAATTTCAGGGAAACCTACCTATAGAATGGGAGAGGTTAGTTGTCTATCAGGTGAGTTTATAAAGAATTTAAATATCAAAATTACAAAAATAAATTGTAATAGGAACCGCCAAACCTTTCTTTCCAATCTCTAATTATTTTTAAAAATCTATTTCTCCCAAAATACTCAATAATTCAAAAGTAAATTGAAATGAGATTGTTGAAAAATTTTACAATTGAGTGTTAATTTTTTCAACAATAAAAACTGTTTAATTTATAAGCAGTTATGGTAATTCTACCATTATTGTAAAAAAATTCAACGTTATTTAATTCAAATCAGAAAGACATCTTTAAACTTTCTTGCTTAATTATGATCTGAAATTGTTTGTATTTACTCAGAATTTTATTGTTTTTAAAATTTTTATCTCAAAATAAAATTTTGGCCCATTTTTTGAGATAGATTTGAGTGAAAACTCAAAAAAATAAAAAAGGAGGTAAGAAAAATGGTTATTATCCTGGTTCTCTTAACGGTCTTAGTGGCAATTTCAATTGAAGTTTTAAGACACCGTTTAGCACGGAAAAGGGAAATTCCCATCGGTTTGGCAGAGAGCAGTCAAGTTGTTCTCTCTCCAGCGAGAGCGGCCCCACAAAAATCGAATGGTCTCCATTTCCCGAAGGAATACTATTACCACAACGGACATGCGTGGGCAAAACTTGAAGAAGAGGATCTCGTCAAAATAGGGCTTGATGATCTGACGCAGAAGATCATGGGTAGTATTGAAGAAATCGAAACTCCTCCCCCGGGGAAAAGTTTGAATCAGGGAGAGGTGGTCTGGAAGGTTCGTCATGGCCAAAGAAAATTGAGACAACTCTCCCCATTGGGCGGGACAGTGGTAGAGGTAAATGAGAAATTAAAAAAAGATCCTTCTCTTGTTAATCGCTCCCCTTATGAGGAAGGGTGGATCCTGAAAATCAAACCAAAGGCTTTGGGTGAAGAACTACCCAAATTGATGGATTCTCTTCAGATGAAAATCCATTTTGACCAAATGAAGGCCAAACTAAGATCTTCGTTGAGTAATGAAACCCTTGGAACCGTTTATGGCGATGGGGAGGAAATCCTCTCCTACGCTACCGATAAGTTAGATGAGAAATGGTGGAGGATATTGGTCACCCAACTTTTCCGTTCATCTCCAGAAGAGTAATTGGAGAGAAAGGAGGATAAATCTATGGTACCCATCTTAGTGCTATTGACCATCGTGGCCTTGATCGAAATTAAAGAATCTGTAGAGAGAAAGCGACGCGTTACCCATTGAGGGACGAAAAAAGGAGGAGTGGAAAATGGGAATCGATCGACGAGGTTTTCTTAAATTGTTTGGGGTAGGAATTGGAGGAGCACTTTCAGGAAGCCTTTTTTTACCCAACCCCTCCAGAGGAGAAGTCATTATTCCCAAGACGGAATTTTTGGGCATCCTGGTTGATACCACCCGTTGTATAGGATGCCGGTCCTGTGAAGCCGCCTGTGCGGAAGCCCATCACCTACCCGTTCCAGATATTGATGATTTATCTGTATTTGAAAAAGAGCGTAAAACCACGGTTCACCAATGGACGGTGGTCAACCGATATGAAACGGAAAAAGGGGAAGTTTTTGTGAAGAGGCAATGCATGCACTGCAATCAACCCGGGTGTGTGGCTGCCTGTTTGGTTAAGGCGATGGAAAAAAGGAAAGAAGGCCCAGTCACCTGGGAGACCAACTGCATGGGTTGTAGGTACTGCATGCCCTCTTGTCCTTTTGAGATTCCAAAATTTGAGTTTCATAGTGCCAATCCTAAGATTCAAAAATGCAATATGTGCTGGGAAAGGCTCAAGAAGGGAGAGAAGCCAGCCTGCGTTGAGAATTGCCCAGAGGAGGCCCTTCTCTTTGGTCCAAGGAGGGAACTCCTTGAGGAAGCAAGGCGAAGAATTTATCAAAAACCAGGCAATTATATTTCTCACATTTATGGGGAACACGAAGTCGGTGGAACAGGAATCCTCTATCTCTCCAAGGTTCCTTTTGAACAAATCGGTTTTAGAACTGATCTTGGAACCACTCCTTATCCAGAATATACAAAAGGTTTTCTCTATGCAGTCCCTCTGGTTCTGCTTCTCTGGCCTTCGTTCCTAATTGGCGTGAATGCTTTAACCAAACATGAGGGAGAAAGAAAAGGAGGAAGAATGAGATGAACGAACTCGCCACCCATGGAGAAATTAAAAGTCTGAAAGATCTTTTTTACTTCATCCGAAAGGAACTCAAACCCAAAGGAAAAATTTTTACACCCTTTAATGTCATCTCTTTTCCCATCATCCTCCTTGGGGCTTTTCTGGTCATCCTCCGATTAGCAAAAGGATTGGGATCGGTCACCAACCTTTCTCAAGAATTTCCTTGGGGGATTTGGATTGGATTTGATGTGATGGTGGGAGTGGCCTTTGCAGGAGGGGCTTATATCCTTACCTTTGTCGTTTACATCCTCCGGTCCGAGAGATATCATCCCGTCGTAAGAGCTACGGTCCTGAATGGATTTCTCGCTTATGTGTTTTATGCAGGGGCCATCTTTCTTGACCTGGGCCGATGGTGGAATATTGTGAACCCAATCATTGGGAATAAATTTGGAGTGAACTCAGTGCTCTTTCTTGTCTCCTGGCACTTTTTGCTCTATATGATCTCCCTGTTCATCGAATTCTCTCCAACCGTTGCAGAATGGCTTGGCTTAAAAAGGATCAGGAAGATACTGGCTTCTCTAACCATTGGGGCTGTGATCTTTGGGATCGCCCTTTCTACCCTCCATCAATCCGGGCTGGGCGCCCTATTTTTAATGGCAAAAGATAAGATTCATCCCCTCTGGTATACCGAATTCATTCCTGTTCTCTTCTTTGTCTCGAGCATCTTTGCCGGGCTTTCAATGGTCATTTTTGAAGGGACCATCAGTCATAAAGTCTTTAGCCACCAAATTGACCCTGAGCATCAGGCGTCATTTGATCGTATTCTTATTGGATTAGGGAAGGGATGCGCAGGGGCCTTGTTTGTCTATTTCTTCATGAAGGTTCTGATCCTGATCCACGGCAAACAATGGCCCCTTTTAGCCACCCCGATGGGGACATGGTATCTCATCGAGGTCATCGGTCTTGTCTTGCTCCCTTGCGTACTTTTCCTTCATGGCGTTCGATACCAAAATTTAACGGTCATTAAAATGGCGGCCATCCTCTCCATGATAGGGATTATCATTAATCGGCTCAACTATTCAATCATCGCTTTTAAGTGGTACGTCCCTCTGAGTGAACGATATCTCCCCTCTTGGATGGAGATTGTCATTACCCTTTCCATCATCTTCACTGAGATATGGGTATTTCGTTGGGTCGTCAATCGAATGCCTGTGTTAAAGGAATCGCCCGAGTGGGTCCTTGAAGAAAAAACCGTTGAGAAAGGTATCGCCCTAAGAAAGGAGGCTCCCCAATGGAAGGTTTCAGCTATGTAGACATTTTTGCGACCAAACATATTGAGTACCTCTTGGTGATTGGTTTTCTCCTCCTCTTCATTCTCTTCTGGAGGTATCTCAACAAACCTGTTAGAGTCGCCATCGAGGCCACCGAAAGAGTTATCCCTTCTATCCGCGAATGGTTTCGCCTTCCCGAGACCCTCTACTATCATTTGGGCCATAGTTGGGCACTCCCAGAGGGTCAATCTTCAGTGAAAGTAGGGATAGACGACTTTGCTCAAAAATTGGTGGGAAAGATTGATGAGATAAAGCTCCCGAAGGTTGGAGAAACGATTCATCAGGGAGATAAAGGGTGGGTTCTGAAAGTGGATTCGAAGATGATCGATATGCTTTCACCTGTGGATGGGAAGGTGGTTGCCATCAACGAGGAAGTTCTCCAATCCCCCGAGAGAATTAATAAGGACCCCTACGATCATTGGCTCATCAAAGTGGAGGCGCCAAGGTTTTCTGTCAATAAAAGGAACCTTCTCCAAGGAGCGCTGGCAAAAAAATGGATGGAGGAGGTATGGGAGAATCTACTCTCGAGGATGAATTATAATCTGGGCCTGGTCTATCAAGATGGTGGTCTGCTCGTCGATGGAATGGCCAAGAGTTTAGATAGAGAGAAATGGGATGAGGTTATCAAAGATTTCTTCTTGGTTTCAGAAAGTTAGATGAAAAACTTCATAGAGCACTATCTTAAGTTGAAAGAATCAACTCGTGGGGATGCACATGGACAAGAAGATAGATTCCCAAAAAGCAGAAGAGGGCTATACGATCTTTCCGAAGAAGGAACTGAAATGTATCTGGATGACCGCAGGGTTGATTGCCTATAAACTCTGTAAGTACAATCTTCAGTGTGATCGATGTCCCCTGGATTGGGAGTTAAGGAATATCTCAACCGAACCTCTCGCTGATTTTAAACGCATCGGAGAAAGGAATCTGAAGATTCCGGAAGCAGTGGAAGGGATTCCTCCCATTGAAGAAGGGAAAGAGGAAGGGGTCTCGATAAAAGAGTTCTTCCATCTTAAAGAAGACCTTTTCTATCATTCAGGGCACACCTGGATTAAAGTGGAAAAGGCTGAGGAGGTCCGGATAGGGATAGACCCGTTCCTGGCCAATCTTTTAAGGGAGGTTAGGGTGGTCATCCTTCCATTACCCGGGAGGCGGATCATTCAGGGAGAAAGCTTGTGTTCCATCATTCAGGAGGGGGGAATATCGCATATCGTTTCCCCTACCAGTGGAATCATCCTCTCAGTGAATCAGAGGCTGAAGGAACAGCCTGATCTCCTCTGTAGCGATCCCCTTGAAGAGGGGTTTTTAGTCACCCTGAAACCTAAAAATTTTCAGCGAGACCAGAAATCCTTTCTCTTTGGGGAAGAGGCACTTTCCTGGTATCAGGAAGAGTGGAAACGCTTTAGGGAAATGATAATTTCTGATTTCCCTCACGACCCACATCGGGGGAGACTTGGGATTACCATGCAGGATGGGGGGATGATCATCCCAGAAATAAAAAATTTAATGGAACCCAGCCGATATCTTCAACTGGTCAATCATTTTCTTAGGAGGGGTGAAAGGCTTCCATCCAGGCCTAAGCATCGAGTTGAAATCGACTCATAGTTATCCTCAGGAAGATTTTTACCCCGCCCCATAGACCTCGTTCATGATCATGGGAAGCGGGGATTATTTTTTTCCATTGATGGGAATTTAAAAATATGATAAAAAATTAATCCATAGACCTAAATTGAAGAGCAATGCACGGTTATGAAAAGATTATTATTTATACCGAGGAGTTTGAGTTTTAAATTATATGTGTTACTGGTCATTCTCCTCGTCATCTCCTTTTCGGGGATCATGTATTTTAATATCTCTTCCTATACCAAACACCTTAACGAAAGCGTGATGAACAGTGCCATTCAGGCGAGCGATCTGATCAAACGCTCTACCCGGTATTCGATGCTCAAAAATGATAGAGAAAACCTCTCCCAAATTATCACCACGATTGCCAAAGAGACGGGAGTGGAAGGAATTAGAATTTATAATAAACCAGGTGGAATTGCATTCTCAGACAACTTATCTGAAATTGGCACTCAGGTCGATAAGAATGCGGAGCAATGCTATGTCTGCCATGGAAAAGAGCCTGCTCCCGTCTCCCTGAGTCCCCAAAACAGGATCCGAATATTGACCTCGACAGAGGGGTACCGAATTCTGGGCCTTATAAATCCTATTGAGAACGAACCTGATTGTTTTAATGCGGACTGTCATGCCCATTCTTCCAAAGACAAACTCCTTGGACTTTTAGATGTAAAGATGTCTTTGAAATCGGTTGACGAAGAGACGAATAAAACCCAGAAGGAGATGATTCTATTCTCAAGCTTGATGATTTTTATCACGGCCCTCCTCTTTGCAGGATTTATCATCCGCCTTATCCATATCCCCATTCGAAAACTTACCAAAGGGACCAAAGAGGTTGCCAATTTAAATCTTGACTATCAAATCGATTTCCACTCCCGAGATGAAATGGGAGAGTTAGCGCAATCTTTTAATAAGATGACCAAACAACTAAAGGCTGCCAATGAGGCCAATCAAGAATGGGCTGCCACATTAGAAAAGAAGGTTAAAGAAAAGAGTGAAGAGCTTAAGAAGGCTCAGGCCCATATGATTTTGGTGGAAAAGATCGCCTCTCTTGGAAAACTATCAGCGGTCGTCGCCCACGAAATCAATAATCCCCTATCCGGGATCTTAACCTATGCCACCCTCTGCCTAAAAATGGTCCAGAATCAAACTCTCTCATCAGAAGAGAAGGAATCTCTCATCAAATATTTAAGTGTGATCAAAGATGAAACCCGCCGTTGTGGGGAGACGGTTAAAAATCTATTGGTTTTTGCCAAGCGGGACTTTGGAAAATGGAGTGAGGAAAGTCTCCATAAAATTATCCGGAACAGTATCCAACTGGTCAAACACAATATCGAAATCAAAGAGTTAGAACTGGTTGAGGAATTTACGGATGGGGATGATGTGATTTTTTGCGATTCAAGTGGCATCCAGCATATCTTCGTTGCTCTATTTATTAATGCCATTGAGGCAATGTCAAAAGGGGGGAAGTTGAGGGTTAAAACGGCGATTCAAAATGGGGGAAAGGATTTTGAGATTATGATTTCTGATACTGGGTGTGGGATTCCTGAAGAGGTCCTCCCCCACATCTTCGAACCCTTCTTCTCTACCAAAGAGTCCAGCGGATTAGGTTTGGCGGTGGTTTACAATATTATCCAACAGCACGAGGGGAGGATAGAGGTAGAATCCAAGCCCAATGAAGGGACAAGGTTTACCATTCATCTTCCCAGAAGGCCCTTACGGAATAGAAGAGAATCAGAGGTGACTCAACCCTTAATGGAGGGGTAGGGGAGAAAAAGGATGGATCAAAAAGGAATTGGGATATTGATTGTGGATGATGAGTTCTCAGTGAGGGATTCTTTGTTCAATTGGTTTAAAATTGAAGGATATCGAGTGGATACTGCTGAGAACGGAATGGAGGCACTCAGAAAGCTTCAAGAAAACTCTTGGGACATAGTCCTTCTGGATATTAAGATGCCTGGAATGGATGGGATGGAGGTTCAAAGGCACATCAAAAGGATTGATAGTTCCATTATTGTCATTATTATTACCGCCTATGCCACTGTGGATACGGCTGTCGAAGCGATGAAAGAAGGGGCCTTTGACTATATTTCTAAACCGATTGACCCTGACAAACTCTCCATCTTAGTCCGTAACGCAGTCAATCAGAGGAGACTTCTGGCGGAAAACATTCAACTCCGGCAAAAGGTCGAAGAGCTTTCCTTACAGGATGAAATTATTGGGGAAAGTCCACAGATCAAAAAGATTATGGAGATGGTCGAAAACGTGGCCCAGACCGATGCCACCGTATTGATTCGGGGAGAGAGTGGAACAGGGAAGGAACTTATTGCTCAAGCCATTCACATCAAAAGCAACCGGCGGTATTTCCCAATTATTTCGATCAACTGTGGAGGGCTTTCCGAAGGTCTTCTTGAAAGTGAACTGTTTGGCCATGAAAAAGGAGCCTTTACAGGGGCTCAGTATAAAAGAAAGGGAAAATTAGAGATGGCCAATGGGGGAACCATTTTCTTTGACGAAGTGGGAAATATCCCTCTTAAGATGCAAATGGATCTTTTAAGGGTCATTGAGACAAAACAGTTTACTCCACTTGGAAGCAATAAAGTCATCCATGTCGATTTTCGAGTGATCGCAGCGACCAATACTGATTTGGAGAAGGCGGTCGCGGAAAAGAAATTCCGAGAGGATTTCTACTATCGCCTCAATGTCTTTTCTATCGAAATTCCTCCTCTTCGCGAGAGGGTTGAAGATATTCCCTTGCTCGCCAACTATTTCCTAAAAAAGTATGCCCGTTCGATGAATAAGAATGTGACCGAAATTTCTCCAGAGGCCATGAAAATCCTCACCCAATATGAGTGGCCGGGCAATATCCGGGAACTAAGAAATACAATTGAAAGGGCGCTGGTGGTAGTTGGGAAGAAGAATCGGATAGACCCTGAGGATATCAACCTTCCCCGTGCCTCGAAGTCAGAATATCAGGAGGTTACCTCCCTGGAGGAATTGGAAAGGCTTCATATCCAACGAATCTTAGAGCAAACGAACTGGAATATTACCCGGGCGGCGGAGATATTAAAAATCGATAGAGTCACCCTGTATAACAAGATCAAAAAATATAATTTACAGCGTTAGCCACCGATTCATGTCCTATATTGATATTGTTCCTATTGGCGAAGTGGAAGACCAATTAATCTTCACCCTCCAACCTCATCTCTCTCAAACATTTAAAGTGAAAACGCGTATTCAACGTCGTGACTTTGATCTTTCCCTAGTTTATGATTCGATGCGGAATCAGTATAATTCGAGTGGACTCCTTTTACAGTTGATCAATGATGTTCCCCCGGATACCCTGAAGATTCTTGGAATCACAGGATTGGATTTATTCATCCCTATCTTTACCTTTCTTTTTGGGGAGGCTCAGTTGAATGGGGTGGGGGCTTTGGTTTCCATTCATCGGCTTCAAAATGAATTTTATGGAATTCCTGGAGATATTGAATTGTTGAAGAACCGTCTTATCAAAGAATCCATCCATGAATTAGGTCATACCTTCGGTCTCATTCATTGCTTTACCTTGAGGTGTGTGATGAATACCTCTACCTATGTTGAGGAGATTGACCAGAAGTCTGCCAGTTTCTGTATCCATTGTGAACAAGCCATCCTTAATGGTCTAAAACGAAAAAATTTCTAACCCCCCATCCCCAAACGCTTAATGGAATACTTCATCCCCTCCTGAGAAATAAGGAGTAATCTTTCAGCCTTCTCTTATTTTTCAGAACTTAAAAAAATGCTTGACAAAATAAAAAATGGCGTTATACTTGTTTCAAGTTTAATTTATTAAACTTAATTCTTTGTAAACTTTCTTACAGATTATTAAACATTTTTCTTTCTATAATGTGTTACAGGTTATTAAACTAATTATTTGGTATAATGTGCTTATCATTTTATGAAGATTGGGGAACGCATTCGGAATCTGAGACAATCCAGTAACCTAACCCAGGAGGAACTGGCGGAGCGGGCCAATTTGACCAAGGGGTTTATCTCCCAGGTCGAACGTGATCTAACCTCCATCTCTTTGGACAGTTTAGTCCAGATCCTGGA
>Ga0136652_1000342_pt1 | contig 23254 bp, 20 predicted proteins | sample ConPoolayeEmetaG_FD_94864 | JGI IMG/M metagenome (GOLD analysis project Ga0136652, IMG submission 94864) | Hot spring microbial mat communities from California, USA to study Microbial Dark Matter (Phase II) - Cone Pool mat layer E metaG... ...
CGCTTGCCATTGCCCCGGCCCGCCTGGTTGACCCTGCGGGCGGTTCCGGTTACACAGCGGGATTGGACCCTCGATGGTTGCACCAGCCCCCCGGCGTCCAAGTCCCTGGACGCGGACCTGCGATGGGGCGGCTGGGATCTGTGCGGAGGATTCCAGTGAAGGCGCCCGTGCTCATCGGCGTCGGTTCGGGCATCGTGCTTATTGCCGCCGGGCTGATTACGCCGCGACTGGCCGATCCCAGCAGGAAAAGGGCCGAAAAAGCACTGGACCAGGCCTCCCTGGCGCTACGCCACCTGGCACGCTACAGCGTCAAGCTGCCACGCCTGGAAGTCCAGGCCGGCACCGACGAGCTGGAAAAGGAGGAACGGCTAGCCTTCGCCGCCGAGTCGGCCACTGAGCGGCTCCGCGACCTCCAGGCCGAGTACGCACAGCTAATCCGCGGCGAACAGGAACGAGCCAAGCGCAGCGGCCTGCCCATAGTCAGTTTGCGGGCATGGACGCCGGACCGCGCCGGCTTGCAGCAGGCTGTGGCGGCATTCAGACAGCAGGTCCGCGAGAATGACGAGTTGCTCAAGAAGGCCCTCGCGGAAAGCTCGGCCGCTGCCGGCATCGACGCCAATGTGGTCGGCGTGTCGCAGACCCTTGGTATCGCCGAATACACCCGAGCCGCTGACCTGCTGATCCAGGCCCAGCAACTGCGCATTCGCCAGGCCGACGTCCAGGCCCAGTTGTTGAACCTGGCCGCCCAATGGAAGCTCTCCCAGGCTTGGCTGGATTACTACCGGGCACTGGAGCCCGGCCCAATCCTGACCCGACTGCAAAGCGACTTGGCGGAACTGGCCGACCGAAAAACTCAGGCCGCCGACGATGCCCGCGTGGCGGATGAACTGACTCAGAAAGAGCGGATTCTGGCCCAGGTCGAGCAGAGCCTGAAGGAAAAACGGGCTCAGTTGAGCGAGCTGGAAGAACAGGGCTTCGAGGCCGGGCGGGACCAGGGTGAACGTGGGTTCCCTGCCTATCGGGACCGGTATCTGCGGCTTCAGGCCGAGCTGCGCCAGCTTCAGGAGCAGGAACAGGAACTGCGTTATGGCTGCCGCCAAGGCGCGGAACTGGTGGGGACCGACTGGGCCAGCGGCGAGATCCGCGACGGGCAGGTCGTAATCGGCCTGGAGGAGTTGCAGCGGCGGCTGGCAGTGGCCCAAGAGCGCGGCCGGCGCCTGGAAGGTGCCACCGCCACCCTGGAAACCCAGATCCAGCGCCTCTCCGAATCCGGGCAATGGGCCGGGGAGCGGGTCGTCCACTACCAGCAGCGGCTCAGCGAGTTGGAGGCTCAGCAGCAGGGACTGGTCGAAGAACTCAAGAGTCTGGTTGAGGCCGCGTTCAACAAGGAGGCTGAGGCCCTGCGGGCGGCCGAAAACGCCGTTCGGGCCTTCGGCCAGGCGCAGCGGGTGGCCGACGCCTGGTTCAGCGCGGCTCGCAATCTTCAACGCGATAAGGACCCCAAGCGGAAAAACGCCCGACTGGCCCTGATCCTCCGGGACCCGTATTTTGAGCACGTTTCCCGCAGCGCCGAAGCCTCGGCACGGGTATTGGCCGGCCGGATTCATGCCCAGCGGGTGACCGCCAACCGGTCCCTGATCGAGGACCTGCGCGGCTTCAGTGAGCTGTACACCGATCCGCGGTTCACCTTCGACCCGACTGTGTTTCAGACTCAGCTCCAGACCGCCAGCACGGCCGGGACCGAAACTCTGGAGAAGGCCGCCCAGCTTTACACCACCATGGCCGATCGACTCTCGGGGCAGCCGACGGCCTGGGTGCCACTGGCCGGCCTGGCGACGACCTACCATCTGATGATGGCGGTCAACCCCGACCAGGCCGCGGATTATCTGACCGAGGCCTCGGACGCGATCACCAAAGCCCTCGAAAAGCGAGAACAATCCCCGTACCTGCGGCCACTGCTGGCCTACCGCGACCATCTGGCCCAGCTCGGCAAGCCGGCCGGCCCCGGAGTGGAACCGCCGGCTGAGCAGCCGGAGGAGGAAAAGCAAGAGGACTTTTTCCTTGAGGAAGAATGAGGCGCAGAATCAGGAATCTGGCATGCTTAAGACGCCGCTGAACGCCTTTCATCGACAGTGCCAGGCCCGGCTGGTCGAGTTTGCCGGCTGGGAGATGCCGGTGATGTACACCAGCATCGTCGCGGAGCACAACTGGTGTCGGGAACACTGCGCCCTGTTCGATGTTTCGCACATGGGCCGAATCGAGTTCTGGGGCCCGGACGCGGAGCGGTTTCTGGAGCGCCTGAACACCCGCAACATCGGCAGCAGCCAGCCCGGCATGTGCCGCTACAGCCACATGTGCCGCCCGGACGGCGGCATACTCGACGACGTGATCGTCTCCCGGTTCGAGGATCACTTCCTGGTGGTCTGCAACGCGGCCAACCGTCTGAAACTCCTGAGCTGGTGGGAGCAGCAGCGGGGCAACCTGGAGGTGGAGATCCGCGACCGGACCCTTCAGACCTGCATGGTTGCCATCCAGGGCCCGGAAGCTCTGGAAACTCTGAGCCGGTTGCTGCCCGTCCCCATCCAGGACCTCAAACGTTATCGCTTCAAGACCGGCAACGTCATGGGCGTCGAGTACTATCTGGCCCGCACCGGCTATACCGGCGAAGACGGTCTTGAAATCATCCTCCCGGCCGACCTGGGTCCCACGGCGGTCGGCATGCTGACCGAGAAAGCGGAGCAGATGGGCCGACCGATCCGACCGGCCGGGCTGGGCGCCCGCGACACGCTGCGTCTGGAGGCCGGCATGCCCCTGTACGGCCACGAGTTGACCGAGGAGTGGGACTCCATCACGGCCGGTCTGGAATGGGCGGTCGACCTGACCAAGGATTTCATCGGCAAGAGCGTGCTGGAGAGAATCAAGGCCGAAGGGCCGCCAAGGAGAATTGCCGGTCTGGAGGTGGCAGGCCAGCGCATCGCCCGGCCGGGGGCTGCGGTGGTTTGCGATGGAGAACAGGTGGGGCTGGTGACCAGCGGCACGCAGAGCCCGACTTTGGGCAAGAACATCGCCATGGCTCTGCTGCGGTCGGATCGGGCTGGGCTCGGTCAGCGACTCGAAGTGGATATTCGCGGTACGCGCAGCCCGGCCACGGTGGTGCCGTTGCCGTTCTACAAACGCAAGACGACCTGAGGCGGGTTGTGTCCGATTGCCCCGCCGGGTGATCTCGAGGATCCGGGGTATCGGTTAGGGAAGCTTGTTGCCAAGGCAGCTTTAAGGGAAAGCTACGTTGCCATGTTCGTGACCATCAACCGCAACATCGCCGAAATGGAGTACGCGGTACGGGGGCCGCTGGCCCAACGGGCGGCCGAGCTGGCGCGTCAGGGCCGGCCCACTATTCCCTGCCACATCGGCAACCCGCAGGCCCTGGGGCAGCGGCCGATCAGTTTCTACCGCGAGGTTCTCAGCTTCCTTGAATTCCCCGCCCGACTGGCCCGCGAGCGAACTCTCCGCCGGCTGTTCAGCCAGAATCCGGCAGCCTTTGAGGGCCTGACCGCCCAGGACTTCGCCTGCGACTACGTGCTGGAGCTCTGTGACCAGATGCTTTCCGAACTCCGTACCGGTCTGGGTGCTTACACGGAAAGCAAGGGGCCGCAGTTCATCCGCGAGGCGGTCGCCGAGTACATCGACCGGAGGGATAACGTGGCCGTCAGTGGGGGCCGGCGGTCGGACCCGGACGCGATATTCCTCACCAATGGGGCCAGCGAGGCCGCCAAGCACATAATCGATATCCTGATCTCTGGGCCCCGTGACGGCATCATGATCCCCATCCCGCAGTATCCGCTGTATTCGGCCGCCATCAAACGGGCCGGCGGCGTGCAAGTCAATTACTATCCCGACGAGGAAAGCGGATGGACGCTCAACCGCTCCATCCTCGAAGATGCGATCGGGCAGGCCCGTCGGCAAGGGGTCAATGTAAAGGCGATCGTGGTGATCAACCCGGCCAACCCGACCGGCGCCATCCTGCCCGAGCGGAGTGGCCGAGAGATTGTGGACTTCGCCGCCGAGCACGGGCTGGTCATCATCGCCGACGAGGTCTATCAGGATAACCTGTATGGCGCCGAGTTCGTCTCATTTGCCCGGCTGATCGGGCAGCGGGACATTCCCTTGTTCAGCCTGCACAGCACGTCGAAGGGCTTCTACGGAGAATGCGGGCGGCGCGGCGGGTATCTGGAGATGCGAAACCCGCCCCGGGTGAAGGACTCGAACCTGGGCTTTGCGGATGTCTTGCTCAAGCAGGCTTCGGTGAGCCTGTGCTCCAACACCACCGGTCAGGCGTTGACTTACCTGATGGTCAGACCGCCGCCGCCTGGCAGCGAGCCTTACCAGCAGTTCATCGAGGAGAAGGAAGGCGTTCTGCGCGAGCTCTACGAGAAGGCCACAATGATCAAGGCGGCCTTCGAGGAGATGGAGGGGGTCGAGTGCTTCGGCCGAACCGGGGCCATGTATCTGTTTCCCAGACTCAACGTACTGCCGCCCGGAACGACGGACTTCGATTACTGCATGAACCTGCTGGAAACCACCGGGCTGTGCACGGTCAACGGCTCGGGTTTCGGCCAGAAGCCGGGGACGAGCCACCTGCGGATTGCCTTCCTGCCGCCACGCGATCTGCTTGAGCGGGTGTTGCCGGAGTGGATCCGGTTCCACAACCGCTATGTCCGCGGCGTAACCTAGGTGGATCAGCGGCCGCCGGCAGGTTGCCTGTTGATTCAGGGTGGCTCGGGGGCGGCCGGTGACGAAGCCGGGGCGGGCGGCAGCAGCACTACCCGGAAGCGCACCTGATAGTCCAGGTTTTTCGGCTGTTCGGCCGGGTGCGCTTCGCGGGCCGCTCCCTGGCGCCCTTTCAGCAACAGTTCCATCAGGCGCCCGATCACCTTCTCCCGCGAGTCTGCGTAGCCCAGCGATTGCACGGTCTGGACCGGTTGCGAAGGCGCGGCCGTCGGAACCGGTTCCCGGCCGCCTTCGCCGCCCCCGGTCTGCGTCAACGGGCCGGGCGGCTTTTGGAATACGATCGTGACTGGTGGTTCGGTGACGGCTTCCGCGTGGCGCCGCCGAACTTCCTCAAGCTTGGATTCCGGACCGGCGCGATCGGCCGCTACTTTACCGCCGCCCGCTGGCCGGAGCGCGGGTGTCGCGGGCTGGCCGGCCTTCCGCCCCGCCCCAGCTTGCAAAGCCGGTGGCAATGCCTCGGCTAACTCCGACGGCTGGTCGAATGTGTGCGCCAGGTAGGTCACGGCCCGGCCGGTCCCGCTGTCGGCCTGGCCCTCCACACGCACCTCCGACCGCCCGCTGACCTCCAAAAGTTGGCCGATCCGCGAGCTCAGCTCCCCGACATTCATCTGGAATGTCGTGGGGTCTCCCGCTACGGCTGTGTCGGACCACCTGGCAAGCAGGGCGGCCAGGCGCTGATGCTGGGCCTGCGTGGGCGCCTCAATAATCACATTGAACCTCGGGGTCTCCTGCGGCTCACTGACCGCAATCGCGACCGGCGGCCCGCTGCGGTCTGGTTCGGTAGGACCGGGCTCGCACACGGCTGGTTGGCTGCCGCCAGGCACCAACAGCGGCCCGGCGACGTCCAGGCCGGCGCCGGTCCCCAGACTCCCAGTCCCCGCCGGCCGCTCAGCCTCGACCGACTGCGGTCGAGCGGTTTCCCTGAGTTGCTCATTGTCCAGTTCCGCCTCGCGTCCCGGTTGAGGCAATGATTTCTCCGGGCCGGATCGTCGAGCAAGAATCAACGTTTCCTCCCGCCCGGTCTGGGTTCGGTTTGGGGTGGCGGGCCACCGCAAGGCCCGATAACCCACCCATACCGCCGCCACCGCGACCGCTGCGGCCGCACTCAACCGCAGCGTCACCCGCACAATGCGCGGCACGGCTCGGCTGGTCCTCCTGCCCGAGAACCGGGCCGCCGTCTGGCGGGCAATGGCAGCCGGCAGTCCCTCCGGGGCCCGGCGCCGTGGCAGGGCCGCGAGCTGACGCCGGACTTCGCGCAGCTCTGCCAGGAGCCGGCGACAGTCCTCCGACTGGGCCAAACGCCGCTCCACTGCCTGCCGCTCTTCCTCGTTCAGCTCCTCGTCGAGGTACGCTGACAGGTCCGCCTCGAGCTTGTCCGCCTCGGGGTCAATCAACGTGCGCCCTCACATTTTTGAGAAGCACGCGGAGCATCTGCCGCCCACGATGGATCCGACTCTTGACCGTGCCGACCGGCACCCCGAGAATCTCGCCAATCGCTGCGTAATCCAAGTCCTCTATGTCCCGCAAGATCACGGCCAGGCGGAACTCGTCCTCCAGTTGCTCCAGTGCCCATTCGACCCGCCTTTGCATCTCCTGGTCCTAGGCTGCGGTGGCCGGGTCCGCCTCCCGGCCGGACACGTTACCGACCGGACCCTCCTCGCGGTAGCCGTCCAGCGACTCATGCGGTCGGCGGCTGTGGCGTCGGCGGTGCGAAAGCGTCAGGTTGACCGCGATCCGGAACACCCAGGTGTAGAAGGCTGCGCCGCCATGGAACCGGCCCAAGTTCTCCAGGGCTTTCAGGAACGTGGATTGGGTCAAGTCCAGTGCGTCGGCATAGTTGTTGCACATCCGGTAGCATGTATTGAACACTCGGTCCTGGTAACGTCGAACGAGTTCCGCGGCCGCGGCCTGCTGCCCGGCCAGCGCCAGCCGGACGAGTTCGCGGTCATCCAGATCGTGCACGCCGGCGGCTTCAGTCACGGCGACCTGCCAAAGCCTTGGACGCCCGGCCGGCCCTACAGTTCCCACCTGCGCGGAGAAGCAACCGCCCGACCGCCTGGGGTCCGAGGACCATGGTATGATACCCTGCCGCGTGTCCGGCGTCGGCATCATGGGGATGAGACGAAGGCCGGGCTCGCAGACCCTCCTTTTATGGGGCGTGCGCTCGTTCCCGGCCCTGCCATCACTGCTGGCCCGGGACCCGGCCGGCCGCTTGCGCGTTCTGGGAGGCCGTTGCGCTCGGCTTGTCGGGCAGCGGCGTGCCGAACAATTCACGGCATAGCCGATCCAGACGTTGCTCCAGCTCGGGGTCGGGCCGGCATCGGCGGGCTAGGTTCACTGCGTACGCTAAGTTCTGCGGGGACAGTAGCATAGCGGCGGGGCAGGGCAGCTTTGCTCGCTCAGCCAGACATACCAGGTCCCCACAGGTATGGCGATCAAGCCCCAGCAGCTCGGTCGCCCGCCTCAGGTAACTGGCCCGCAAGGCGAGTCTGGCCCGGCGTTTTTCGCTGGCTATTCGGACTACAGCGGCCACCGTTGCAGCCAGCAGTGCTGCACAGGCCAGCGTCACCGTAAGCTGAGTCTGTGCTGTTTCGTTGAGGAACCCCTCGCGCAGCGCCTGGAGCGGCCCGAAGTCGTCGGAACCGGCCAGGACTGTGCGCATTGGCAACCCGAAGCTCATGCTGACAGCTCCGCCGTGGGCCCGGTCCTGGATGAAGCTGGGCGAGCGGCGTTCTCGAGGCCCACGCGGCCCGAGCCAAGCATCCTTCGTCTGCCGGCTGCGTACCACTTGGCAAACTGCTGCATGGGGCCCGGGCGGTCCGCCACCTTAGCCAGCAGGCCGGTGGTTTCGGGGTTGTTCAGACTCGCCAGGGCGTAAACTGCCGCCCGATGCACCTCCGCCATCGGCGAGTTCAGCCACAAGGCCAGCCAGCGCAGGCGGTCTTCCTCAGTCAGTCCCAGATGGCAGACCCACTGGGGAATTGCGGCCCGCAGGTGGGGCGGCAGGCTGGCCAGTGACGGGCCGCCGGCCGCCAGCCACAGCGGCCGTTTGAGACAGCGTACGCTTTGCCGGATCAGCGGGTCCCGCAGCAGGTCCGAGTTCCGGGCAATCGCCAGCAGGTGGCGACGCGTAGACCAGGAGTTCAAGAGCGTGGCGGCCAACGTCCGCCACTCCCGACGGGCCAGCGCCAGGATCAGAAAACCCGCCAACCGCGGATGGTTCAAGGACTTCAGATGCTCGCGAACCATGTGAGCCACCAACGAGCGGGTCGCCGAAAGCGCCTTCCAGAGGGGTTCGCCCAGCTCCCTGGCCATCCACAGGCAACTCTCTAGCACGTCCGGTCGACGGTGGCTCTCGAAGGTGCGCAGGGCTTCGGACAGACCTCGAACCAGCGCCGCCCGGTCGGCCGCGAGCTGGGCGGCAAACCGGGCCGTCTGCCCCTCGTCTTCGACCAGAGACAGCCAGCCGTCCACTGCGGCGCGCAGGGCCTGGGCGGCAGACTCGCGCACCGCAGCCGAAGGATCACGCAGGGCATCGGCGACCAGCGTGGCCAGCGATGGCATAGGTTGCTCGGTCAGAAGAGCCAGCGCGTGGCAGCGGGTCTGGGCGGCCGGACCACGCAACGCCAGACCAATCCCCGCCCGCAGCAGCTCCGGCCGACCCTGAAGCTGACTGCGGGCCTCATCATCTAGACGGTCGTAATTGGCGATCAGACCGGCCCAGCCGGCCTCAGTCTGGCGTGACAGGAGGGCGGCTACGATCCGCGGGACATACTCCGGCTCGGCCTGCTCCAGGGCTGCCAGCAGAACGCGGTCGGCCTCCAGGTTGGGATCCTGGCTCAACCACCGGTACAGTTTGTCCACCGCAGACATCCATACGTCCTATAAGCGATCGGCTCACAGGCTCGCCAAACCGCAGCCGGGCACCCCGCATTTTCCATCGGCCATAAGTGGCGGGCAGGTTATTAGACCGGTCGCCAGCGTTGACAGGGACCCGGGGGGCTGCAATGCTGCCCCCATGCCTGCAAACCCCGATCCGGTGCCGGATCCGCGGCTGGTGACGGACCTGGCCGGACTGATTTTGCGTACGCCGGTGCTCACCGCCGCCGGAACCTGCGGCTACGGACCGGAATACGCAGGCCTGTTGGATTACGGTCGGCTGGGCGGCTTCACGACCAAGAGCGTCACGCTGGAGGAGCGCCCGGGCAATCCGCCGCCGCGATTGGTCGAAGTGCGGGCCGGGGTGCTCAACGCAATCGGGCTGGAGAACGTCGGGCTCAGACGGTTTGTGGCTGAAAAGATTCCGTTCCTGGCCGCCATGCCGACCGCGGTCGTGGTCAATATCGCCGGGCATCGGATCGAGGAGTACGTCGAGCTGGCGGCGACGCTCGACGGGTGCGAATGCGTGGCCGCGCTGGAACTGAACGTCTCCTGCCCCAATGTGGCCGACGGACTGAGTTTCGGTACGGAGCCGGAGCGGCTGCGGCGGCTGGTGAGTGCGGTTCGCGCTGTTATCAGACGAACTCGCCTTATCGTGAAGCTGTCACCCAATGTGACTGACATTGCCGAGCTGGCCCGGGGAGCCATCGACGGGGGGGGCCAGATTCTGAGCCTGATCAACACCTATGTCGGGCTGAGTATCGACGTCCGGAGCTGGAGGCCGGTCCTGGCCAACGTGACCGGCGGATTGAGCGGGCCGGCCATCAAGCCGCTGGCCCTGTTCAACGTTTATCGGGTCTATCGAGAGGTGGCCCGGGCTGCCGGCGTCCCGATTATCGGGATGGGCGGCATCCAAAGCACCGCGGATGCAGTCGAGTTCTTTCTGGCCGGGGCTTCGGCAGTGGCGGTGGGCACGGCGCTGTTCGTGGATCCCGCCACCCCGATCAGAATCGCCGAGGGGCTGGCCGAGTATGTGACGGCCCGCGGACTACCCAACGTGTCCGCGCTGACCGGCCAGCTTCGGTTGCCCGGCGACGCCTGACAGTCCGTTGAGAAACTGTGGCGCTGGACCTCCAAGTCCAGCGCCACCGGAACAGCGAGCCGAAAACGCCGGACCCGGAGGTCCGGCGCTGCTGACTCAAGCCCCTCCAGCAGTTTTCCAACGGACCGCTGATAATGCCGATCCGGCAGTTGGAGGGGGTGGCCCCGGGGTTTCCCGGTGGCGGACGGCGCGGCTCCGGCCCCAGTTCGGGCCGGAGCCGAGGGTGAGTTTGGACACTCAAGCCGCAAGCCAGCGACCGGTGATTACCTGGCAGGTCAGCTACTTCTTATTGAAGGTGCCCTTGCTCTTGTCGTAGACGTATTGGTTGCTGGTCGGGGCGTACCTATAGGTCGTGTCGTTCACCTTCTCCCAGTTGGAGTCGGTCACGCCGTCCTCGATCACGTTGGTGAACAGCGGGTTCTTGTCGCTGGCTTGACCGGCAGTGGCGCTGTCGAGTGTGGCCGGCCAGGTGTCCGAGCCCTTGGCCAAATTGGTCATGTGAGCCAGCTTGATCCCGCTGCGGACTGCGGCTACCGCGGCCTTCTCGGCCGCGTCCTGAGCCTCGGTCTTGATATCGCCATAGCGGGGGATGACCACCGCGGCCAGGAGCCCGATGATCACAATCACCATGATCAGTTCGACGAGTGTGAAAGCCCGGTGCGTGTGCTTGTAGTTCATGAGTTCACCTTCTGAAAAGCAGTCTGCGTTACTCCGGCAGCTTGAGTTCCCATGGCCCCCGGGGACCCGATAACTTGACACAGTCCTGGTCGATGGCGGTGACCGTTGATCCGTCCGGCAACTGGTCGCCGACGGCCACGATTTGCTGGTTGATCAGCGCCCGGGGCGAGTTGCCGGTGAGAATTGCACGAAGGCAGTAGCGCGACAGGGGCGGTGCCGCAGTCGTGGAGTCGCCGCCCCTCTCCGACCCAGCCGGTTGGGGCGCGCTGAAGCGGAAAAATGGATCCCGGGGCCAGTCCCGGTCGGAGCCGCCGAGCCCGGCTGCGCCCGCGACGGCCGGGCCGTTGCGGCCGGGACGGGGATCGGTCGCTGCGACGCCGATGGTTTCGACGCCCATCGGCTTCGGGCGGAGCGGCTCGGGCCGCTCCAGGGTCGGCTCGAAGGACTGGGCCTGTCCCTCGCACGCGGGTGCCGGGCCGGCCGCGCGGGCTGCGGACGGCGTTTGTCGGAACTGGCGCGGCAGAAGCAGCCAGCCGGCCGCTCCGGCTATCAGCGCGCCCAAAATCAGCCTGCGATAAAAGCTAGGATTCATGCTCCGGTTCCGGGTCAAGTTTGGCGCGATCGGCCAGCACTGCGGCCAGGTTCGGGTCAGGGACAAACGGCACCTGGACCAGCAGCAGGAGGCTCAAGCTGCCAGCGGCGTGCCCCCAGGCCAATTGGGTCACCCGCAGGGGCAGGGCCAGGCTGCTCAGTCGGTCCAGGCAGGCTGCCAGCCCGGCATAAGGCCCGGTGCACTGGATGGTGACCAGCTCGCAGGCCAGCAGGTCCGATCGACTGACCGCCGCATATAGCCCAGGCTCGCCCAGGGTCAGTTGCTCGATCGCCACCCCGTCCACTCGTAAAGCGCCGGCAAGCTGCTCGAAAACGCCATCCCGGTCGCGCGCGGGCAGGCACATCGCCCGCGCCGACTCCTCCAGAGCCGCGCTGGTCTGGCGTAGCTTGGCGACCTGGCTTAGCAGCCGGTCGTTTTCTTCGCTGAGGGCCTGAAGCTGGGCGGTGTCGCGCGCGATCTGACCGTCCAGTTGCATAAGGACCACCTTGCCGGGCAGCCAATTGACCAGCAGGTGTGCCAGGGCCGCACCGGGCGCGACTACCAGCAGCAGCCCGACCAGAATGCAACGAGGTGTCAGCCAGTGACGCACGGATTGGATCCTCATTCGTGCTGAGCCTCGATTTCGACCAGGGCCGCCGAGTCCCGGCCGCTGCCGCTGACCGCCAGCACCCGGGCGTTGGCGAACCATTCGGAGTCCGACAGTCCGCGAGCCCAGCGGGCCGCCATCACGCTGGCGGCCGGCTCCCCCTGATAGCTGGCCCGCAGGCCAACCTTGGCCGGCCGCGACTGGCCGTCGATCTGCACGTCGATCAGCTCCACGCCCGGCGGCACCGACTCGAACAGCACTTTCAGCAGCTCAGCCACCGGAACCCGGGGCGGCAGCGCCTGAGCGAGCCGAACATGCCGGTTACAGCGAGCCGTCAGTTCATCGCAAATTGCCTGTGCTTCCGTTCGCTGACGACGAGCCTGCTCCAATTGGGATCGCACGGAGGCGACCAGCGGACGCAACTGGCTGACCCTGGCCCCGGCCTCGCGCGGGGTGGCCGAGTTGGCGAAAATCACCAGCAACGCGCATATGCCCGCCGTCATCGCTGGGCGAGTCAGCCGAGCGATCAGCCGCTGCTCCGGCGGGCGCAGGTCCAGGCGGTCGCGTCCGCAGCCGTAAAAGGCGCTGAGATACGCGGCTTCCGCGGTCGCGTCAGGAAGCGAGCAGGGTCGGAGTTGTAGCTCATCGGCCAGGAATTCGGTCAGGCCCGGCACAAATGGCGCACCCAGCACGCGGATGCCGACCGGCTGGGTGCTCTGTAACTGGCTGTGCGCTAGGCTTTGCTCGACCTCGCGGCGGAGCCGCTGAAGGACCGGGGTAAGCGTCGGCCACAACTGGACGGCGGGGACTCCCGGACGGATTTCATCCTCGCGCCCGACCGGAATGCCGACCTCCCGGGTCAGCTCTTCGGCCTGCTGGGCCGTGAAAGTGACCGGCCCGTCGGCAGTCAGGATCGGCCGCTCATAGGCGGAGACGAAATCCCGCCGGCCGAGCAGCACATCCCGGCAGGAAAGCAACCGCCCCGAGTTGAAGAGCTGGATCGTGGTGGTGCGCTCGCCAATCAGGAGTTGTACGGCTTGGCCATCCGGCGAAGGGGCGGGGATCGCGTCGGCCAGAGCGGTCATCCGGACCACCCGCAAGCCGGCCCGACGGGCGGCGGAGTGGACTCCGCGGCTCAGCGTGACCTCCACTCCGGCAGCCAGTAACTGCACGCTCGATTGTCGGCCGGCCGGGCCCTCCAGCCGGATGTCGATTACCGGACTGCGGGTGGCCAGGTAATTGCAGATTCGGGTGCGTACTGCCCGGGCCCGGTTCCTGGCACTCAGAGGCGGCAGTTGCAGCTTCTGAACCACGGTCCCCGAACCGGCGAAACATATGTGGGCCTCCGCTCCGGTCAGCCCGTGCTCAGCGACCCACTGTTCTAAAGTCTCAATCCGACCGCGTCTTTGCAGCTCGACCAGATCGAAGTCGAGAAAGGTGTGGTCGGCCAGGGTGGACGCGTCCCCGGTACCGCGCACGGCCAGGGCCGTGACACTGCCGGCGTCGCATACCAAGGCCACCCAGTCGCTTCGACCGCCAATCGTGATCATTTTCGCGAATCGGTCCTGGTTCCGGACCACCCACCCCTAGTCCAAGGCTTCATCGTCCAAATGCATGTGAAATGTTAGTGCCGGCCGGAGCGTCCGCATAAAACAGACGCAGGCCCGGCATCCGCGTGGCGATCGCGGCGTCGAGTGTTTGCAACGGACGGTCCGAGTGAAAAGCGCGCTAGGGCGAATCTCACCCAAGGGAGGCTCACGGCTGGCCTGCCCCCGCCGGTTGTCGCCGGCGGGGCGCCGGCTCAGCGACTACCCTTCAGGCTTACATTATCTACCGCTCGTCGCGGACTGGCCGGTATCCCGAACCCAGCTTGGGCGGTGAACTGGACCACGTAATAGGCGTATCCTTCGCCGGCCGGGACGTCGATCGATAAGTGCTTCCAGGAAGCAGTGAGTGGCAGATTGCCGCTGTCGTAAAGCACGACGCCCGCGTCAGCCCATTGGTCGTAGCCGGGCAGGCCGGGCAGCAGCAGGGCCAGACCCGGCAGCGTCTTCACGCCGCGCACGCTGACTGAGAGGTCGCCGTCGGCCCGCAGATAGTCGAACTCCAGGCGTAGCGTGCCCTTAACACCGCGGCCGGATGCGTACTGAGCCAGGATGGCAGAGGCTTGCAATTCTTCGGCGAAGTGGTTATTTCCGTCGCGGGTGATGTTCCAGCAGCCCAGTACCCAGGACTGTCGGGGGTTGTCAATGCAGGTGATGCCCCACCCGGCCAGCCATTGGCCGACGCTGGGTACACCCAGCCAGATGGGCAAGTCATAGATTTTGGCGCGATCTTCGAAGTTGCCGCCGGCCAGCAGTTCGGTCCCCGGATTCAGTTGCGCAGGCATCTGGGCCCAGCGCTGGAAGTGGACGCCGGCGGACTGGCCCGTCACCTTCAGCCGCACGCAATTCTGCCCGGGCCACAGGTCGACGTGGAAGGTTGCTCCGGCCAGGTCGCCATCCACTTTGAAAAGCGGGCTGGCCTCGAACGAGGTATCGCCCTGGTGGATGACGCGGGCCAGGTCATTTTTCCGGGCCTCATCCTGGGTCAGGTTCCACAGCGTCAGGTGGGTGGCGGCCAGGGCGGCCGCTTCCGCCCGCAGCCGCGATATGGCCGCCTCAGCGCTGGAGACCTGGGCAGCGTGGACGCTCAGCACCAGGGCGGCGAAGGCGGAGGTCACCAGCAGAATGGCGACCGCGGAGACTAGGGCCGCGGCCGTGCGTCGTGCTTTGGTAAGCGGATGTCTCATGGCCAAGACCCCAGTGGGAGTGAAATCTCACGTTCATAGTCTGCTCGTCGATACGGGATAGTGGTGATCGGCGGCGACAGTTGGATCAGCCCGGCCGAGAAAGCGTGGTCGGGGGCCACTACCTGCCCCCCATAGGGCGTTCCGCTGGCCGGATCGACCCAGGCGAACCGGATCGCCACGATCCGGCTCAGTTGATCGGCGGGGGGTGTGCCGGTCCAGCTTCCGTCGGCCAGCAGGTACTGAAGGCCGAATGATTGCACCGGGCCGGCGACCGGCGTCCAGGTGCCGCCGGAATGCCGTTGCTCGATGCTGCCCTGGTTGCAGCGCAGCTCCCAACTGCCGACTTGCAGCCGGTCGGCCGCAGCGGCTTGCAGAGGCAGCCCGCCAGGCGGCGCGTTGGGATCGCGCCAGATGCTGCCCACCAGTTGTTCGATGCGGACCGCGGCCAGGCATTGGGTGGTCATGTTCCGCAGGTCCAGCTCGGCTTCCTGATAGGCGGTCATGATCTGGGTGGTCGGAATGATGGCCGAGGCGAAGATGATTCCCGCGACGGCGATCGCGATGACCATTTCTGTCAGGGAAGCGCTCACTGATGTTGCCTGTTCACATCGCCGCCGCTAGCCGGCTCCGGGAATGTTCGTGACGAACGACTCGACGGTCAGCGACTGGTTCTGCGGTCCGCTGACGATGATCCTGAAACGCTTGACGCCCGAACCGCTCAGCGGCGTCAGATAATCACTGGGGTTGACCTCGCGGATCTCGGTCCGACGTGTGTAGCCGGTCAGGCCATGCGGCGCCGATTCGTCGGGGTAGGCGGCCGGCACGATCGCATCGTAGCCGCGGGTCGGGTCGGCGTGATCGGTGAACACCTGCCACATCCGCTCGGAGGCTAAGTTGGCCAGGTTCTGCTGGATCAGGCCGAGCTGTTGCTGCTGAACGCCGGCCGCGATGGAGATCAGCAGTGGCGGCACCGCCAGCCCGAGGATGACGATCGCGACTACGACCTCGATGAGCGACAGTCCGGGGCGATGGGCCCCGGGCCGCGGGATTAAGGGCTTCCAACCGGTCATGGCCAGGTCACCTCGCACAGGCCCGATCCGGCGTGCAGCCGGATCGTGGCCCCGGTGTTGAAAGACATCACTACGTCGCCGGCCAGCACCGAGCCGGCGGCGTTGACCAGCGCCCCGGAAGTATCGAACCCGAAGCTGGCCGGGTTTTGAGCGGGCGAGATGCTCACGGTCAGGTTGCTGGCCAGGTCGGAAAGTACCACCTGCCAGGGCTGGTCGGTGACGGGGTGGATGATGGTCTGGCCGGCGATGTTGCCGCTCGCCGGGCTGGGCTCCTGCTGAAGCTGGTAGCTGACGTTGCCCGGTTCGAACACGCACAGGGTTCGCCGGGTTGAAAGCATGGCCAGGCTCCGAGCGTACTGGAGGTCGGCCTGGATTCGGCGGACAGCCGCCGCCGCCCGCCAGGTTTGCACGCCGCGCAGCCCGCCGATCGCGGCCGCTGATAGGATCAGCGTCAGGGTCAGCACCAGGACCAGCTCGACCAGGGTTAGTGCTCGACGGTCAGCCACGATGCGATTCCCAGCAGCTCGGCGGACGCCGGACTCGGAGGTCCGGCGCTGGGGGTTGCGCTTGTCAAGCACGAGAGTGCTCCACGCACAACGGCGACAGGCGCTCGATTGCCCGTCGCACCGCGTCCGGCTCCACATGCGCAGCCAAGTCCAGGTAGGCCACCTGCAAGGCCAGATGGGCCACGCGGTTGATGAGTCGCGGGATGCCACCTGACCATTCGGCGATCAGCTCGGCGGCCGCCGGCGTAAACGCCCGGGCCGAAGGCGACCCGGCCTCCGGCGGCAGCTCCGCGGCCACCCGCAGACGGTGCTCCAGGTAGGCCGGTACCTGCTCAGCCATCAGGGGCCCCAGCGCGGCAGTGGTGAACAGACGTTGCAGCAGCCAGCCCGGCCAATGCTGGTCCGGCTGCACTTCGGTCCCACTGAGCAGCACGCCGAGTCGACGGCCTTCCAGGTCCAGGTTCAGCAGCCAGCGCAACTCGGCCAGCATGTTCTTATCGGCTTCCGCCGGCCAGTCATCGAGCATCAGGACCATCGCCTGCCCCTGCTGGTCGGCCTGGCGCGCCTGCTGCATCATCTGGTCCATTGCCGCCGCCGCATCGCTGACCACCTTCCCGGCCAGGTGATAAACGATTCGTCTGAGCAGTCCGACCTGGGAACAAGCCACCTCGGGGACGAAGACCACCCGGTATTGCTCCCGAGGCAGTTGGCGTCGGAGGGCGCGCAGCAGAAGGGTCTTGCCGCATCCGGCCGCCCCGCGCAGCAAGACTGGCTCCCCGCCCTCACAGGCTGCATAGCTGATGGCCGCCAGCGCCTGCTCGTGCTGCTCGGTGAGGAAGAGGAATCGGGAGTCGGGCTGGGCCTCGAACGGCGGACGCTTCAACGACCAGTGTTCCAGATACATGGGGTCGGGCTCCGGCTAGTGTTTGAGCAGCATCGAGTTGGTCTGCCACATCGGCAGGAAGATCGCCAAGGCTACCCCCAGAACCAGTCCGCTGATCAGCAGCGTCAGCAGCGGCTCCAGGGCGGTGGTCAACCGCCGGATTCGGACGCGAATCTCTTCCTCATAGTGCTCCGCAGCCGCCTTGAGGGTTTCGTCGATTCGGCCGCTGTGCTCGCCGACGGCGATCATCTGCTCGACCAGGTCGGGCAGGACGCGGGCGCCGGTGAAGGCGTCGGCCAGGGAACTGCCGGCGGTGACCTTGCGGGTGGCCGCCACAGTCAGCTCCTTGATCGGCCCGGGCATCAGCATCTCGGCCACGATTCTCAGGGTCTCGAGCATCGGCAGGCCGGCCCGTTCCAACAGGCCGATCATCCGCGAGAACTGCACTACGGCGGCGATGCGGAAAATCTGCCCGATCAGGGGAAGTCGCGCCAGGAGATGGCCGAATATCGCCCGCACCCGCGGCAGAGGGTGAATCAGCCATCCGATCACCACCAGCACGATCAATCCGCCGAGAAGCTCCCACCCATGACCTTTGACAAAACCGCTGACCGCCAGCAACACCCGGGTCGGCAGGGGCAAAACCGCGTTGCTGGACGCGAAGATCATCTGAAACTGAGGCACGACCCAGGTTAGAAGCACGATGCAGGCGGCGATCAGGGTCAGCACCACGATGGCCGGGTACATCAGCGCGCTGGTGACTTCCCGGCGCAGGGCCGCCCGGCGCTCGTAGTAGGCGATGAGCTGCTCGAGAGCTTCGGTATGCACGCCCGCGGCCTCCCCGGCCCGGATCGTGCCGACGTAGAACGGATCGAAAGTCCGCGGGTGAGCCGCCAGGGCCTCTGAAAGAGTGCTGCCACGCTGAATGTCAGCCGCCACCCGATCCAGCAGACGTCGATATCCGCCCTTGGCCCGCTGCCGCAATATCGCCAGAGTCGACAATATGGTGATCCCGCTGGCCAGCATCACCTTGAGCTGGCGGGAGAAGTCCAGCAGTTCCCCCAGGCGCAGCCGAATCTTGGTCGGTCCGACGGCCTGCGCCACGGCCCGACCACCCTTGGCCGGCCGGAGCTTGAGGGGCGTAAGTGCCCGCTGCTCCAGGGCGCTTACTACGTCCGCCTCCGAGGGTCCCTCCAGCACCCCTTCCAGAACCCGTCCGGTCGAATCCGCGGCCTGGTAGATAAAGCTCGGCATGGGCTAATCCTCCCGGCGGCGCGGATCAGCCGCGGTCCCCGGTTCGCCGATCCAGCCGGCCACTTCTTGAAGCTGCCCACCGCCAGGCCTGCTCGACCCGCCGCCGGTGAACCCCTCAGCCGGGCAGCTTCTGGTTCGCTTGTGGGGGCGTAACCACTCGGCCAGCAGCCGCTGGTAAGTCTGGACGTCGAAACCACTTGTGGCTCGGCCGTCGGCCTCAAGCGGCGAGCCGGGACCGGCGGTGAGCACGCGTCCCGCCCGGCCGACGGCCTGAGTTCCGGCTTGCCGATCATCGTCGCCCATATCAATCTGGCCGCCTACGCGGAGCAGTTCTTGCACCGTGGTGAGGCCGGCCCGCACCTTGGCCAGCCCATCTTCTCGCATGAAGCGCACTCCGGCCCGGCGGGCCAGGGCGGCCAGGGCTCGCTCATCCTTGCGAGCCATGATGCAGCGTCGCATCTCGTCAGTGATTACGAGCAGTTCGAAGATGCCCACCCGGCCTTCGTAGCCGGTGTTTCCGCATCGTTTGCAGCCGGCGCCCTCCATAAGGGGTACGTCCCTCAACGTCTCGGCCCGGGCCGGCCCCAGCAGGGTCAGGACGGCTTGGGGGTTTTTGGCCGGCCGGGCGCAGTGCGGACATATCCGCCTGCACAGGCGCTGGCCCAGCACCCCCGTCAGGGCTGCGGTCACCAGGAAGTCGGGAATGCCCATGTCCAGCAGGCGGATCGGAGCAGCCACCGCACTGTTGGTATGGAGCGTGCTGAGGACCAGGTGGCCGGTGAGGGCGGCTTGCAGCCCGATCTCGGCCGTCTCGCGGTCGCGGATCTCGCCCACCATGATCACGTCCGGGTCCTGCCGCAGAATGGCGCGCAGCCCGCTGCTGAAGGTCAGTCCGGCCTTGGGGTTGACCGAGACCTGACGGATCTGCGGCAGCCGGATTTCGACCGGGTCCTCCAGGGTGATGATGCTCTGGCGGAGGCGGTCGACCCGGGCCAGCGCGGAGTACAGGGTGGTGGTCTTGCCGCTGCCGGTCGGGCCGGTCACCAGCAGCATCCCGTGCGGCAGGCGGATGAGCCGGTCGAAGGTCTCTTGGGTCCGCGGGTCCATACCGAGTTCTTCCAGGGTCAGCAGGCGGCCGGCTCCATGCAGCAGACGCAGTACGACCGCCTCGCCGTTAGTGGACGGCAAGGTCGAAACCCGGATGTCCAGTTCCTGTCCCTCGACGGCGAGCTTGAAGTGCCCGTCCTGCGGCCGACGGGTCTCCGCGATGTCCATGTGGGCCAGGACCTTGATCCGCGAGACGATTGCCGGCAGAAGCTCTTTGGGCGGGGCCGGAACCTCGCGGAGCAGGCCATCGATCCGGAAGCGGACCCGCAGGCTCTGGTCTTCCGCGTCGATATGCACGTCGCTGGCCTTGCATCCGGCGGCCTGGTCCAGGAGCACGTTCACCAGCTTGACGGCCGGCGCATCGGCGACGTCCTTGAGGATTTCTTCCCAGGCGATGAGTTCGGCCTGTTTGCCGCCGGCCGGGCCCTCGAAGCTGCCGTACGCCCAATCCAGCAGGTTTTGCAGCTCACGCGGGCTGACCAGGCATTGATCGGCCTCGTAGCCGGTGTGCAACCGAATCTGGTCCAGCACCGCCAGGTCCAGCGGCCAGGCCACCGCCAGCGTGATGATCCGGTCAGTCACGAAAAGCGGGAAAACACCCCGCGACCGAGCCAGGTCCTCGGGGATGACCGAGCGGTTGTCAAGGTTGATGCGGAAGTCGCCGGGTTCGACGAACGGCAAGCCGAAGGCCTCGGCCTGGAGGATGGTCAGTTCCCGGCGCGGCACGCAGCCATGCTCGACCAGCCACTCCCCGGCCCGTTGCGGGTCGTTACCAGCTTCGCGCATGGCGGTCGCCAGGACCTCTCCCGCGACCAGCCCAGCGTCGGCCAGCAAGTGCAGCCACTCCGGCAGGTTCGCCGGGCGGCCCGCCGGCGTGGACTCTGGCCGAATCGGCGAGTCGGGCCGGTTTGCCGACGGACGCTGAGCCCTGCCGTCGGCCAGGGCGGCCGGCTGGTCTGCTGCCTGAGGTCGGCCCTGCAAGTCCGACTCTACTGAGCGCAGCGGCGGGACGGTCATGCTTCGGTCTCCTGCTGCGCCCAAGTGCGTAGAAAGCGAACGGTGGGGCAGTCGGAGTCGTCAAAGCTCAATCCGATGCCGTACCGCGGCTCGCGATCGACCATCTGCACCTTCGTCACTCGGGCTCGCAGGCGGCCGGCCGGGATCTCGCCCCCCGGCGGGATCTCCAGCTCGACCTGGGCCGCACGCGGCAGAAAAACGGGCAGAATGACCAGGGCTCCGCCGGCACTGATGTTTTTGATGTGTGCCGGAATGGACAGCCCGCTCAGCGGCGAGACTTGCCGGGCCTGACCCTCCCCGATCACGACCTGGCCGCGAATGTCAACAGACCGTCGCTGGTACTGGCGACGATGGGCGACATGGGTCGTCATCTGACCTCCTGGCTCACACCGCACGCAGCGGGGGTTTGGCCGTGGGAAGCCCGCTCATGGTCATTTATCGCTCGCGGGAGCGCGTCTATTCACTACCGCGTTGTTCGGGCCCGAAAAAATGGTCGCAAGAGCTGCCGGCAACCCTGCCAACCGGCCACCCCGACCAGCGGTCGCCTTCCAGGCCAGCTAAACGCTGCTGCGTGCCGGCTGGCTGCGCCGGAATCTGGACACTAAGCCAAACGACCAAGTCGAAAAACGCAGGGCAAGCGACTGCCTCGACCCGCCCCGCTTGGGCGCGGATGGCCTACCAGCCTTGGTGCGACCTTCGCTCCGTTTGAGTCAATCAGTGCTGGGTGCCGGCTCCAGTCGGCTGGCTCGATCGCGCAGCTCCAGGCCAGACAGCATTTGGACCGCCCGCTCCGGCTGGTTGAGCCGATAATAGCAGATGCCGGCGATCATTCGAGCATCGGGGTTGTCCTCGTGGCGATCCAATAACCCAAGCGTCGCCTGAAGGGCCTCTGGAAACTGCCCGGCGGCCAGGTTGGCGACCGCGTATCCCAGGCTCGCCACGGCGTCATCTGTCCGACTGCGCAGAAGAGCATCGTACAGCTCGCGAGCCTGGTCGAACTGCCCGGCCAGCAACAAACAGGTGGCCAGGCGACGACGGGCGGTGAACCGCTCGTGCTCGCCGCGGCTGTTCTCGATCACTTGGCGCCACAAAGGAGCCGCCTGCTGATACCAACCGGCGGCCAGGTAAGCATCCGCCAGGCGGCGACGAATCTGATCCGATTCCGGCTGGACCAGTTGAGCGGTCTCCAGCTCGCGAATGGCTAGTTCCCAGTTTCCTCGCCGGCCATGCAGCTCGGCTGCCAGGAGGGACAACCCGGGCTGGCCCGGGAAGTTCTTTCTTTCTCGCTCCAGAAGGGCGGCCGCCACCTCCACTTGTTCGTCCAGTATCAGGTTCTCCACGGCGGCGACGAGCAGCTCAGCGGTCGGGTCAACCCGATAAGCGGCCTGGTATTCCGCAGCCGCCCCGGACCAGCTACCCAGACCCTCCAAAGCCACGCCCCGCAAACGGTGATAAGTGGCGGCCGGCGAATCCTCCCGGTCGGCGGGGCTGGCGTGCGCTGAGGTCGACGTTGCAAAGCCCGGCTCGATCGCGTCCAACCGGGCCAGGGCGGAAGCATACCGGCCTTCCTCCAGGTCCATGCGCGCCAGGACTAGGCCCAGCCGCGGGTCGCGGATTCGCTCCAGCGGCGCCAGGGTCTGGCGAGCCCGATCGAATTTGCCCGCGGCGATCTGCTGGTCGGCCATCTGAAGGGCGGCCGCCAGCCGAGTCTGGTCCCAGTCAGTCGGGGGCAGAGAGACGCGGGAGGCCGACTGGCAGGCGCCAAGAGCCGCAAGGGTCAGCGCCAGCCCGACGGCGGCAATGCCCGGCCGACCGCGGTCCCCCGGAACGTGGGCGGAATTAGTCATGATCGGTCTGCTCTGCCGACTGGCCAGGCAGGCCGGGCCAATCGGGGTTCGAGTTCAGCTCCTGCATCAGACGCTGGACCAGGTCATGTATGGCGCTGCTGTCCGGCTCGGCGGTGGCGATCTGCGTGAGCCGCTGGCGCAGGTCGTCGGCTTCCTGGAAGCGTGGATTGAGCGACAAAGCCAGCTCCAGGTCCCACAGCGCGCTGAGCAGTCGTCCGGCCCGGTGGTGTTCCAGTGCCCAATGATAGTGGGCTTGGGCCAGTCGCTCGCGGCCCCAGGGCATCAGGCCGCGGTGGGCCAGGCTCCGCCATTGCTCGACCTGGGCCAGCAGTGCCTGGGAGACTTCGTTGGCCTGTTCCGGCTCGATGATGTGCGGAGTGAGCAGGACAATCACCTCTTCCCGGACCACGCGATCGGATTTTCCGCGTAGCAGGATTCCCAGCAGCGGGATGTTTCCCAGCCATGGAACTTGGTTGTTCCGCGAGGTGATCACATCGCGGAACAGGCCGCCGATCACCAGCGTGTGGCCGTCCTTGACCATCACGTTGGTGGTGACCTCGGTGGTATCCTTGTACGGCAGGTTATCGGGCGTCAGGCCGCCGCTGCTGTCCTCGGGGTGGATGTCCATGCGGACGTAACCGTCGTTACCGATGAAGGGCCGGAAGAGGATCTGCGTGCCGGTCTGGATGAAGTCGACAGTCTGGATCGTGGCGGTCTCGGTGACGGTGGTGGTGAGATACCCGTCCTCGCGCCCGACGATCACCCGTCCGGGCTGCTCGTTGACGGCCAGGACCTTAGGGTTGGCGACGATGGTCAGGTCGACGATTTCTTCCAGGGCGCGGATGAAGGCGGCCACGTTATTGGTTATCAGACCGAAGCTCAGGCCGCCCTCCGGCACCACGCCCGCCAGGTCGGTCTGGACGGCGGCGAAGCTGGTGTCGAATTTGCGGGCCGGGACGTTGCCGGCGGTGAGATTGACCCCACCCACACTGGTGGCCGCGACCGAACGGAAGTCGATCCCGCCCAGGGCATTGAAGTCGATTCCCAGCGAGTTGGTCTCGTCCAGTCGGGCTCGCAGGATGACCGCTTCGATCAGGACCTGCCGCGGCCGCACGTCCAATCGGGCGATGATC
>Ga0136652_1000343_pt1 | contig 23213 bp, 19 predicted proteins | sample ConPoolayeEmetaG_FD_94864 | JGI IMG/M metagenome (GOLD analysis project Ga0136652, IMG submission 94864) | Hot spring microbial mat communities from California, USA to study Microbial Dark Matter (Phase II) - Cone Pool mat layer E metaG... ...
CTTTGAGAGCTGGCGCCGTGTGGCTTTTAAGGGAACCGCTTCACCAGCAGCCTTAAAAAAAGAGGCTGAACTCCACCTTACGCTGTCGGCGTGCCCTACTTGAGCGGTAGGCACGGGATGCCCGCTCAAAAAAAGAGAGGATGAGGTCGCTCCTTAAAGTCGGGAGATGGTAGCGTTGTAGGGGGGTGCTGGAAGATGCCACAATTACCGTCTGAGTATCCGGTTTGCCGGGTCATCGATCTCTGGTGGGGCAGAAGCCTACAACCGCCATAAATCAGGAAAAATTCCAATAATGGAAACCTTTATGACAAAGTGCGGAATACAAGTATGATTGAAACTAGTGCTATCGAGTTTGTGAAAAGGAGGTTCAAGGTGGGGTTTATTGTGTGGTGCCGTCGGCCGGATTTGAAGTCGCCTTCTGTCAGTGATTCTGGCAGCATCCAGCGACAATCGGATCTTCAGTTTCGTCTTCTGTCAGGGATTCTGGCAGCATCCGACGCTCTCCCGGGCTAAGCTTGTCGCTATTCTTTGTGAATAGTTACGACGGCACCTATCCTGGGAGAATTTGGACGACGGCAAAAACAAGTTTTTTTCACAACTTATTAAATCTTTTGTTTTTTCTGAAGGGGTGGTGGGCGAGGCAGGATTTGAACCTGCGACCTCCGCCACGTCAAGGCGGTGTCATAGCCGCTAGACTACTCGCCCTTTTTGGTGTTAACTTTTGTGTTGTTTTGAGATAATTAAGTTTTTCGTGTAGGGTTTTTGAAGGTGAGGGTTGGGGTAGTTGTAGGGTTTTTGGTGGGGGGTGGTGTTTGTTTCGTGTTTTTTTGTGGTGGGGTTGGTGGACTCAGCGGGAGTTTCACCTTTTGAGTTTTTCTCTGTGGTTTTGAACCCGCGGCCTCCTGGCTGCAAACCAGGCGCTCTTGGCTTCCTTTTTTGGGAATCTTCCACTGAGCTATGAGCCCACCTTTCTATGTTAGTAGAGTTGGGATGGTGGTATTTTAGTTTTTCGAATGTTTTTTGTTTGTTTTTTGTGTGTTTTTTATTTTAGGAGTATGTATGTGGTTGTTTTTGTGACGCCTTTGATTTTTCTCATTTCGTCGAGGGTTGTGTTTAGGTCTGCGATGTTTTTGTTTCCTAGGAATGCGACGATGTCGTGTTTGCCGCTTATTTCGTAGACTTTTTTGACTGCAGGGATTTTTAGTAGTGCTTGGGCGACTTGTGATGTGTGGTATCCAGTGCTTGAGATGAACATGACCATAGTTTGGATGTCTTTTGGGGGTTCTTGTTTGTTTTTGAGGTACATTTCGCTTAGGATGATTCGTGTTTCTGTGGAGTCGATGCCATTTGTTTCTCTTATTAGGTCTACGTACCCGTTTAGTTGTTCGATTGTGTCGGCTTTTATTATGGCTACTAGGTCGAATTCGCCGCTTACTTCGTTTATGCTGGTTACTCCTGGTAATTGTAGGATGTCTTTTATTATGGCGTCGGGGTTGCTTCCTGCTGTTGTTTCCATCATTACTAGGGCTTCAACCCCTTCGGGGGCGCGTAAACATAGATCTGGAGAATTGTTTTTTGGCATAGTTATCGCCATCCATTTTAATCAGTTAATCGTTTTTAGTTTGTAAGGACAGCCTTAAATATAACATTTTTCTAAACAGGGGATGGATGTGTGTTTAAGTGAAGTTGAAACGCTGATTTTGGTTGGAATTTGTGTGTTGTTGTTATTTTTTGGGGGGATGTTTTTTGGATTAGGGTTTTTTATTTTTATGTTTGGGGCTTTTTGTTAATTGGGTTTTTTCTATATGAGGAACATTGTGGATAGGATCCAGAGTATTTGGGCTACTCCGTCGCCGGTGGCGACTCCTGCTAGTGCGTTTTGGTATTTCATTTCTTCTTTTTGGTATTGTTCTTTGTTTGCTTTGTGTTTGCGGTAGACGTAGTAGTTGAGTATTCCTCCTAGGAACATTGTGGTTGCTATGTATGGTGGTATTATTAAGCCGACTGCTAGGGAGATTGGGGACCAATCGTATTTGGCTAGTGCTAGTCCAATTGTGAATCCGGCGATGAAGAATATTGCGGCGCCTATGGGGATGACGCCTGTGCTCTGGTCACCTCCTATGAACCAGCTCTGCAAATAGAAGGGTTTAGACTGCTCATATAGAAATTGGAACCAAATGGCTGTGGGGTCGGTTGGTGTTGTGGGTAGCCCTGCTCCTGCTCCTGCTCCTCCGAGCCAGAGGGTTCTTAGCTCTACCATGCTCATGAAGAAGAGTCCTGTAACTGCGGCTGCTGGTGCGGGAAACTGGGCGGTGCCGAATCCTCCGTATGAGTAGAGTAGCATTATGATGAATGTGGATATGAAGGCGCCGGGAACTATGCCTATTAGCATTGATTTTGTGATTATTCTGTCTTTTACTTTTAGTTCCCGTCCTACTCTGACTCTTGCAATTAGTCTTGCAGCTGATTGTTGCCATGTGCCGAGTATTGTGGTGAAGATGACGATGCTGGGGAGGTTTACTGAGAATAGTAGGATTGCGGGTACGACTATGGAGTCGGTTAGGTAGTTGGCTGCGATTCCTGCTTCGCCTAGGACGACTGTAAGCCACCATCCGGAAAAGGGGAGTAGGGGGGTGGTGGCCAAAATTAGGTACCAGGGGACATCGAGAACTTTGATTCCTAGAATATTTTGACTTAGGGGGTTGTTTGTGTTAAATATTAGTATGGTGCCTGCAGCGAATAGTGCTACAGATATAATCATGGGGAGTAGTTTCCTCTTATCCACTTGCATTGTTTCTTTGAATCTGGCGGTGGCGAGTGTGGTTGATTGTTTAATTTTTGCTAATCTGCCCATTTTTTCTAATTCTAGGTAGGGGGCGGCTTGCTTGGCGTCGATTTTTCCTTCGGCTGCCGCCTTAATTATCTGTTCGCGGAGTTCTTTCATTTTTTTCTGGTCTTCATGGTACTTTAAGAGGTTCTTTATGGCTAATTCCCAGGTTATGTAGGATATTAAAACGCCCATGGAGGTGTAGTAGATCATGGGAAGCATAAAGTGGGTTCCATAGGTTGCTAGTCGGCTGCCGCCTTCCCAGACGATCCACACAATTATGGACCATACAGCACCTGCGAAAATTACTAATGCTCTTTTCCACCCTACAAAGTATCCTATAGCACCTATGAGTGGCGAGTTTGCAATTCCCAAAAAGTTGGGGAGGGGATTTGAAGTCAACCATTGAATGAGGGTCTGTTGCCACTGAGGCAAAGTGCTTAACCACAACGTTTTAAATGGATTAAGTGCGGTTAGCCAAGTTGGAGAAACCGAAACTGTGGGTAATTGAAATATATTCTGCCTTAAGGCTACACCTAGAGCGGTAAATATTCCTGTGTATGCTGCTCCTAGTCCTATTCCCTTCAAGAGTGTGCGTTTTGCTTCTTCTACTTCTCCCAGTCCCTCAATGGTTCTGTAAACTGGAACTGCTCCTGGCCATGGTAATTTTAACAATTGCTCTTTTAGGGGGAACACTAGGAACAGTCCCAGTACTCCCGCAAAGAGGCCTATGGCAATTAGAAGCTCGGGAGTGATTAAGCTATCATACCAGATGTTGCCACTTAAATTTCCAAATAGCGAATTTACGAAGTAGAATACTGGGTCAAGCTTTCTCTGGCTAATTGTCCAGGAGTAGATAACTATGGCGGGTAAGCTGGCTATCACACCAACGCCCACCAGAATTGATCCCTCAGCGATGGTGGTGATTATCACGTTTTCCTGAGGGTTGTATTTTCCTCTGAGTGATAGAAGAATGTATCCTACCAAAACCGAGCCGGCTATGAAGGTGACGCCGGTCTTTAAACTGGTATAGATTGCAAGGAATACATATAGAGTGCCAACAATGAGGCCATAAATAACAGCCCGCTTTGTAATGGGCGACTTGGAAATTTCAGAACCCGTTTCTGTGGAAGGCTCACGCACAATTTTTCTGGGCAATAAGAATTCCACGCACAATTTTTCTGGATAACAAATCCTATTTGCACCATATCTATAAAGCTTTTTCTTGAGGAAAATTTTGGGAGGAGTTGCCTAATAGTTAAAGCATGAAAAACAAAACAGGCGAGATGGGGACAATAGCTTAAAAAATGTTTAAAAAATGGGTCGAGGGACAGCATTCAAGTATGTTGAGGCTCTTTCGCTTAGTCTTTTTTGTGGTAACACCAGCCCGTATCACCAAAAAAATAAATTTCCCAAATTTTATTATAAAAAAGGAAATTACTTTAATCTTCAAACCGCTCCAAAAAAGGATAATTTAAAAACTCCACAATGATAAGAAACTGAGGATAGATAAATTACTTTAAAAAGGTATGAGAAAGACTTTTTAATAAAAAACAACATCAATAAATCCACTAAAGCTCACAGCTACACTAAAAAGGTAAGAGGACGCAAAGGCATTAAGCATAAACCCAAAAACAGGTGGGCCCATAGCTCAGCCTGGTCAGAGCGTTCGGCTGATAACCGAAAGACTTCAAAGGAACGCTTCCTTTAAGGGTCGCAGGCGCGCGTTCGAATCGCGTTGGGCCCACCAATACTCCTTTTTACCTCCTCTAACTTCAAATAGCTTGGCTTCATTGAAAAATTGATGCTGGAGGAAAGACAAAAGAGTTTTTTTCAGAATACAAAAAGTAACGATAGATTTAAATAAAGCTCTAAGTATAAGATTCCTTGACCTAAAACGTAGCGGGAAGAGTGCGCTTGTTAGCGGGATAGATGGATTCTCAATCGAGAGTCCAAGTCCAAGGTAGATGAACTCTTCGAGAGAAGAGGAAGCCCACTCAGGAGATCCCGCAGACCTTAAGGAGAATACCGCAAGGGCGGTCGGCTCATAACCCTGAGATCTGTGGTTCAAATCCACATCCCGCTACCACCCCTTTATTCTTCTAGTTCTACAGTTTTAGGAGAAAATCCGCACGGTCCACCTTCTATAGGTGTTTCCCAAATTAGCCAGGTGAAGTTATTTATATTTTAATTTTTTATCCCAACAAATCGCCACAGGGGGCATATCCATTTTAGGTAAAAGTGTTTTGCGTAGAGGTCGACTATTCCGGGGAGTATTTTAGATATTTTTTGTTTTATTTTTCCTCCAGCCTCACCCGGGGGAGGGTTATGAAAGGATTTAATTTTTAGGCTTAGTTCTAAAGAGTAGAGTTTTATCCCCTCCTTTTTGAATACGTGAATCATTTTTGGGAAGGTGGGTTGGAAGGGCACGTATGTTTTTTGAGCTCTACCCATTGCTCTCACATATATGTCGGCTAGTTTTCTTGGGAGAAGCGATTCTAAGGGTAAAGCATAGTGCCCGTCTCTCATTACTATTATCGGGGCTATTCTGTTGGGACATGTTACGTATACTAATCCTCTGGGTTTTAGTACCCTACTTATTTCTTTAACGCATTTTTCCGCGTCTTCTACATGTTCTATTACATCGTTGCATGAAATTATGTCAAACGTTTCATCCCTGAATGGTAAATCTAGGCCGCTTGCTCTTAGGAGATTCACTTCCTGCTTATTATCCTGAGCCCATGAGCGGGCTATTAGGGGATACATTTTTTCTATGTCTATGCCCACTATTTGGGCGCCTCCCATTGCGAAGGCTATGGATATTCCCCCCGAACCATGCCCAAGATCTAAAACTCTTTTATTTTCCAAGTTTGTGAAGCGTCTTAGTAGATTCACTATTTCTTGCCCTCTTTCTATTCCTTTGAAGGTGTATTCGGTGTAGGGCGCATATAGTAAGTGCGTTGGGGGGAGGAACGGCCCCACGAATTCGTCCCATAGTTCTCTTGTGGTCTTCTTTTTAGACATTTTTCTTCTCACCTAAAGGTAATTTTCAATTTTTGAGGTTAAATCTATTTATGGGTGTTTCCTCTTTTTTCCGATAAATATCCAGAATGGACTTATCCATTTCAAGTATACGTGTTTACTGTAAAAGTTCACGAGGCCAGGAACCTTCCCGTATAGTGAAGATTTTTTAAACTCGTTAATTTTATTTTCGAGTTCAAATGAATAAAGAGTTATTCCCGCTTTCCTGAACATTTTTACAAGTTTTGAATAGGTAGGTAGAAATATTACCTCAGTTTTTTGGCCTCTGCCAGTTGCCCTTACGTACAAGTCTGCTAATTTTCTTGGTAGTAATACGACTAGAGGCAGAAAGTAGTGGTTGTCTTCCCATATTAGTCTGGGCGATGTTTTGTTTGGGCATGTTAAGTAAACTAGTCCCCCATTTTTGAGGATGCGGGATACCTCTATTACCAAATTTTCGGGTCTCTCCAAGTGCTCTATGACGTCACTACAAATAATTACATCAAATGATTCATCTTTAAAGGGCATTTCTTCTCCGCTGGCAAGCATTTGGTTAAGCTCTACTGCATTTTCCTCCGCCCATCTTTGCGAAACAATTGTGTATCTTCTATCTGCATCAAAATTAACTATTTCTATATCCTTCTTAGCAAACGCTATAGATATCCCCCCCGAACCCGAGCCAACATCCAAAACACGCTTTCCTTTAAAATCAATAAAACGTTTGAGCGTGGCAATCAACCACTGACCTCTTTCAATCCCCATAAAAGTATATTTAAAATATAGTTCATAGAGCTTGTGGGATCTTGGAACCACCGGTTTAACTATTTCCTTCCAAAGCTCTTGGGCTGTCTTTTTCTGAGCCATAGTAACTCCTCATTTGAAAGCACTTCGAATAACGGCTCAGAATTTAATAAATTTTTGGTCTATTTTGCTAAAAAGTTCAAAACTGAGGCTCAATTTGGATTGGAATATATTTAGCCACCGTAGTTGAGAAAAGGGTAGCAACCCCCTAATTTTTAAAGAACCCCCGCTTTTAGCTTTTTTGATTGGCGCTCATCTTGGAAAAAAGAAGCAAGAATAGCTAAGAGAATGGGGGAACCGTAAAAAGCCAAAATTACTTCTTGCACTAAATACTTACTTTCATTTTTATAGTTGTTCATAGGGGGTTTTAACCGTACAAGCTTTGATTCTGGTAGTTTTCAGGATAATTACTTTTGCTCAAATCTCGCTCAGCTAGTGGTAATTCTTTCTCTAAGGCTTTCTCTAGGGAACCATACTCTCTTTTAATTTGTTCTTCTACCGGTAAACAGAGTTTTATGGCTTGCTTCATGTGGGTTCTTTCCACAAGTGGGCTCTCTACTTCTAGGGTGAGGTCTCCAGCCATCCTAATTACTCCTCCAAGGTCTCTAAGCTTAAGAGTGATAGCATTGCTTTTTCCATCAATTATCTTTGCCCTTCTTATCGCCTCTTGAATCAGTTCCTCTATCGCCTCCCTTGTAACGTGTGGAATTCGGCCATCTGCAACAACCTCTTGGGCAACGAACTGGGCAATTTTAGCCCTGTTTTCTGGAGTGTCCGGCATAGTTGAATTCAGTAACACTTCATATCCATTGCCTTGTATACGCGACCTGAGAGGGGAGAGTATTAATCTTAAATCTTGAATGTTGCAGGCGCCAACAAAAATGAAATCGCAGGGAACAGAATCAACTCTCACACTTGAGCCACTGCTCTGAGGATTCCGCCCACATATCCCGAATTTTTTATCCTGCATAGCAGTTAAAAGGAATGTTTGCAGATGCCCCAGCTGAGGTAACTCATCTATATACAAGATTCCCTCGTGAGCCTCATGAATTGCGCCAGGAACCACTCTAGTGTATGGTGGAGAACCGAGTTCAGGATGGTTACCATAAGGGTCATGTTTTACATCTCCTAAAAGTTCTGTTTCGCTGGCGCCAGTTGCTTGTATAAAAGTTTTCCTTTTCAGGGGCACGAGAACTTTACTGGGCCTATTCTTTTCTATTTCCCTAAGCTTCTCGAGGGCATTTTGATTCAAAACACGCACAGAAGGTTTTAATGGGTCAGTATCTATCTGCTCATAAACAGTGACTTCCTGTTTACCATCCACCTTCCTTATGTAAGGCACAATTTTGTTCATCTTGATTTGTTTCTTAGAAGAATTGAACATTTCAGTTTCGAACAAGTCACGAAAAGGCGATGAGTATTTTCTATCCTCATAACCCTCCTTTTCTTCCCCGCATGTTTCACACCTTTTCTTTAAAGTGGAGGTTAACGCCCCACATTTTCTGCATTTGAAACCAAGTTTTATAGCCACTTCAGAGGGAATTTTATCTGGACTAACTATTTCGCCAACATCCTTCCCTCTATCAATTTCGCCGTCTCTTCTAATTTCTACAAAAGGTCTCTCGGGGTTTTTTGGATTATCCACTATCCATATTTCTTCTTTAGGCGGGGGCAGCAGAAAAGCCATAGCTTGCGCTATCATAGATTTTCCGACGCCCGGACAGCCAACCAGCAATAGGTGCCTCCTCTGCCGAACCGCCAGCTTAGCCATTTTAACCGCATGATCCTGCCCAATAACCCTGTCCAAAGGATTCTGAGGAATCGCAATATCTTCTGTGGTTTCAATCTCCTCCACATAAAATCCTAAAGCGGGATTTAGCAAAGAGTCACGAGAACTAGTCAATCCACAGCACCCTAGCTAGATGTAAAAAATTAATCTAAAGATAGATAAAACCAAGTATTCCCCTTGTGACATATAGAGAGTTGATTAATTAGTATACGCTCAAATCGATACTTGAGACACTTGATAATATGTGACTTCCCCTTGCCGATTCACCACAGCCATAGTTAACCTCTTTCTTGTAGAAACCGCTAACCTTGTGACTCTGTCTAACTCCTCCAAACCAATTGGGGCACCCTCACTCACAATGTAGATGAGGCTTTTTGAAGTGTCAGTTCCAAGTTTCGCTCCCCTAGGGTATAGCCTAAAATCTATATTCCCTCCATACCCAGACCTAACAACATACCCTCTAGATCTTAAATCTCTGTAGACTAAATACTTTAACCAGAGATTGGGATTATATTTCATAAAAATTTTTGTAAGAGCCTGAAAATTTAGGACTTCATTATTATCATTTAGTACTTCTAATCTGTTTCTTTCCACGAGGAGTAGTGATTCTACGGGGGATAGTTTGAGGGTTCCATCCTCTTGAATTTCTCCATAGAAACCTTTTTCATAAATCTTCTGAGCATCCTCTGCCCCGACTATCACGGCATCTTCTTTAAGGCGGGCAGTCACCTTTTCCTCTACTACTACTTCTTCCGCCTCTTCTGTTTCATTTTCCTCCTCTAAGTCATTTTTTTCGTTCATAAGCTCCACCAGATTTTTATATCGAGATCTTTTCTATATGCATTGATTACCAATTATTGGTGTCAGATATTATGACATATGAAGAATTAGAGAACAAGCTTAAAAAATTTCTTAACAAACCTAAAAAAGTTGCAATAATAGGTGTGGGAAGCGAATTTCGGGGGGATGATTACGTTGGGATGGAAATCTGCAAGAGGTTAAAAAGTAAAATCCCCTCAAAAGTCGCCATTATCGAATCCGGCACATCGCCCGAAAACTTCACGGGCAAACTGCGCAGAATTAGACCTTCACACATTATTGTAATCGACGCCGCAGACATGGATGCGGAGCCGGGAACCATAAGAATAATCGATTCCTCAAATATTGATGGACTCTCAATTTCAACCCACAGAATTCCCCTCAGCTTATTTATTGATTATCTTAAAAAAAACATAGACGTTTCGATAGCATTTATTGGTATTCAACCTAAATCCACAGGTTTTGGTGAACCACTATCCCCCGAACTAGAAGAGGTGGTGGTGAATTTATCTAAAGTTTTAAAAAAGGTTTTACACGAAGTATAGACATTAGTCATATAGGTAAAAGTAATCCTAAATGTCTCAAGATCACCTAATTTATGATTATTGTAGAAACTGAAGTAGGAGGAATATCTTCTGGAAGGCATTAGAGCATTCATAGCGATTGACATCGAAGATAATAATTTAGTTCAAAAAATTCTCGATATCCAACAGGAGCTAGCAAAAACAGGTGCCAAGCTAAAACTCGTGGAACCAGAAAATCTTCACTTTACGCTCAGATTTCTGGATAATATCAGTCCTGCAATGGTCGATAAAGTTTACGAAGGTATGAAGAGCATTGAATTCACACCCATAGAACTTGAACTCTATGGAGTAGGCTGCTTTCCCAGTTTATCCAGAATAAATAATATTTGGGTAGGAGCCCGGAAAGGTAAAGAGGAGATTATTCGCATATACAACGATTTAGAAACACAGATTAGAAAGCTCAAATTTAAACCCGAAGGGAGAGAATACACCCCACATGCAACCATTGCCAGGGTGAAAAGTGTACATAATAAAGACAAGCTAGCCAAATTAATTTCCAACCTTTCATCTCTAGAAATCGGAACCATGACAGTAAACTCCATTCGTTTAAAGGAAAGCAAACTCACCCCGAAAGGACCCAAATACAGTACACTAAGAAGTGTACCTTAAGTCTAAATATCTATAATTGGTATCGTGTATTTTTGGGGATCGAACTTTGGATTTAGAAACAGTGTGCGAAAAGGTATCCAAGAAAATTACACCTTCAACAGAAGATAGAATGAAAGTAGAACGCCTATCCCAAGAGTTAATTAGAAGGGTGAGGGAAGAAGCGGTGAATCTAAACATCACCGTCAATCCCTTACTTGTAGGTTCCATAGCAAAGGACACCTGGATAAAAACAAATCCAGACATCGATATTTTCATGGTTTTTCCGAGAACCTACACCTATAAAGAGATCGGAGAATTAGGATTAAAAATTGCGCGAAAAGTAACAGGAGGAAAAGGCGAGGAGAAATATGCCGAACACCCATACCTGCGTGCCGAAATAGAGGAGTTCCAAGTTGATTTCGTTCCCAGCTTCGAGATCAGCGACGCCACGGAACTAGTCTCCTCAGTTGACAGAACCCCACTCCACACCGCCTATATCAAAAAAAATCTTAACGAATCTTTAAAAAGAGAAGTAAGACTTCTGAAACAATTCCTAATGGGAATAAATGCCTATGGTGCCGAAATAAGAATTGGAGGATTTTCTGGATACCTGTGCGAAATCTTGATGATGCACTACTCATCCTTCCCACGCCTCCTCGAGGAATGCATCAAATGGAAACCACAACACATCATAGACATAGAAAACCACTACACCAACACCAAAGAAATTAAAAAAATTTTTTCCGAACCACTAGTGGTAATTGACCCAGTAGACCCCAAAAGAAATGTCTCCGCAGCACTAACCAAACAAAAAATCGGAGAATTCAAAGCAGCATCAAAAGCCTTCCTAGAAGAACCACGAGAAACCTTCTTTTTCCCAAACAAAATCAAACCCTTCAGCCCTGAAGAACTCCAAAACCTCCACGACAAAAAAGGAACCGACACCCTATTCCTAACATTCGAAACACCCAAAATCCCACCAGACACCCTATGGGGCCAAATCTACAAATCCCTCGACGCCCTCAAAAACTTCCTAGAATCCAAAGACTTCAAAATAATCAACAAAGACGCCTGGTCCGGAGAAGAAAAAACAATCCTAATACTAGAGTTTGAAAGCATAACAATCCCCAAAACATACAAACATCTAGGCCCCCCACCCGGAAGCATCGGCCAACCCCCCTTCCTAAAAAAACACACCAAATCAGACAAAACAGTATCCGGACCCCGAATAGAAAATGGAAAATGGATAGTAGAACTCCTACGCCAACACACTAGAGCCGACAAACTACTAGACCACGAAATCCGCAACAAAATAAAAACACTAGGCCTCGGAAAATACATCGCAGAAAAAATCTCCCAAAAATTCGAAATCCTCCTAAACACAGAAATATCCAACATCTACCTCCAAAATCCGGACTTCGCCGAATTTTTAACAAAATACTATCTAGGAAAACCCAACTGGCTACTAAGCTGAAACCTCCTCAACCCTTTTAACCGCCAAAGCATTTAGAGGGCATGCTTCAACGCATATTAAGCACACCAAGCATTTATCGCCTATTATTGGTCCGTTTTTGCCCAGTTTTATGTTGCCTATGCTGCAGCTCTTGACGCATATTCCGCAATTGTCACATTTGCCGGCTAGCACTATTTTGCTGGGAACGACTTCTTGGAGTTCTTTTTCAACGGATCGTAGACTTTGCACCTGTGGTCCAAAAAGGCGCTTTACTAGGGGGTGAGTTATGGGGTTGGCAATTTTGGACGTCCACAGGCTGTTTAGACTGCCCATGACTCGCCCAAATAGGGTTTGTTTCAGTTTTTGGGGCTTTATTTTTTCTCCTCTTACTTCTATGTCTTCTATTTCTCCTAGTCCCCTCTCATAGGCGATTTGGAGTAGTTTCATGCTTTTGGGCTTTATTCCTGCAGTTACTGCCGCTACACTGTCGACTGCCACGATGTCCTTTCCTGCTATGAGGGTATCAAGTTTTATGGGTTTTCCTTCGGTGGGGCCGTAGTATGGTCCGGAGGGTCTTATTGATTCGCAGCCCACCGTGCCGTCTACTAATCCAAATATCACCTTGCTTTTCAGAGCTGAAAAGAGGTCAATTATAGGGTCGTATAGGCCTAGGACATGCATTTTTGTTCTTTGGTCCTGTAGTGTGAGTCCTTTTAGGTTTTTGATGCATAATGTTAGTCCTGTGAAGAAATGTGCTTTGAGGACGGGTAGGGAGATTATGGCGTCGGCGATGAGTGCGGTGCGTACTAGCTTTACGCTTTTTAGTTTTACGGCATCTGGGATTTGTATGGTTACGGGTTGATCTTTGCTGAAGTCGATGAATTGTCCGCCGGCATCTTCTGTTGCTTTTTTGACTCCGGTTACTTTGTATGTTTCCTTTGGGTCCCAGCCGGCGATTGGTAGGTCTCCGACTAGGGGTTTGCCTCCCATCTCTTTTACCAGTCTTACCATAGCGGAGATGACTTCGACGCTTGTGACTAGGCCGCTTCCTGATGGTTTGGCGCAGCTGAGGTTGGGTTTTATGAGGATGTTTGCGCCAGGTTCTATGTCGATGCCGCCTGCTAATTCTACCGCTTTTCTGACGCCTTCTTCAACATTTCCATTGGTTTTTACTATTGAAACTATGGTCATCGCGAAATCACCTAATAAAAAATTTATTGGAGAGTGATGCGTTTTTTGAAGAGTAATGTATTGGGCTTGATTCATCATTTAACAGTTCTATACAGTGAAGGGGTGATAAGCGCCTTTTAATTTTTCTTTCTAGTTTGAGGGTGAAAATCGGCTATTTTACTATTTTTGTGATAATTTCACTTTATTTGATAATTATGAGGAATAATTCTAAAATTGTTGTATAGTATGTATTTGGGTTAGTGCCGAATGATTTTCTAAAACAGGTAAAGGCATTCTTGAGTGTTTTGAGGAAACTTTTATTTTGTTGTTACTTGTTTTTATACGTGAGACTGCAATAAATAAAATTGGCTTCAAGTGGTTGTATTGTTGTTTTGTCATTTTGTAGGAGGATTAACTAGTGGCAGATGAAGAGGAAGAGATAGAGTATAAGCCACTGAGTGTGAGGGAACTTCTTACCGAGATGAAGGATATTTCTGAGTTAATGATTGATTTGGCTTATTCCGCTATAATGTTTAATGATTCTGAATTGGTAGAGGAAGTCCTGGAGCTGGAGGAGCGAATAGATTCGCTCAGCTATCTGCTTCTTATGAATGCGGCTCTTGCTGTGAGGGACAAGAACGATGCGGAGCAGATTGTGGGTATTATGAAGGTTGCCTCAGCGACAGATAAAATTTCTGATGCTGCTGGGGACATTGCGGCAACGATACTTCGTGGGGCTGATCCTCGACTGGTGATAAGTGCTTTTGTTAAGGCTGAAGAACGTTTGGCGCGTGTTAAGGTTTCTGAAAATTCCTCGATTGTTAATAAAACATTAGATATGCTTGGTAGGGTTGACCGTGTGGGTGTGGATATTATAGCGCTTAGGCGTGGGAAAAGGTTAATTATTAATCCTGATGAGAAATTTATGTTGGAGCCCGGTGATGTGGTAATAGCCCGGGGTTCAGATGTGGGTATTGAAAGGTTTAAAGCTCTTGCGGCGGGTAAATTATTGGGAGGGGAAGAGTAAAAATGAAGTCTGAACAGAGGTTAAAATCGATAGAGGATATGTTGGTTGAGATGAAGAACACCTCGGAACTGATGGTGGATTTGGCCTACTCTGCCCTTCTCTTTAACAGCAAAGAAATAGCGGAGGAGCTTTCCAATCTGGAAAAGTTTTTTGATAAATTACACGTAGATTTTGAACTAGCTGTTCTGAATATTAAAGACGAATTAATTAATCCACAAACAAAGCTGGGATTAATCAGAATTGGAGTAGCATCAGAAAATATAGCTGACGCCGCAGCATACATAGCAGACATAGTTCTGAGAGGTATTGAGCCCCACCCAGTTTTGAAACTGGTTTTTGAGCAGGCAGAGGAAACAATAACCCGAGTTTGCCTCAATAAGGATTCCCCCCTCGTAAATAAGACGATAGGAAAAGCTGCACTGGATGATAAAATAGGGATGCGAATAATAGCAGTCCGTAGGGGCAAGAAATGGTACTATAACCCGCCCGATTCATTCAAACTAAAAGAAAAAGACACCCTAATCGCCCGAGGGTTCATACAAGGACGAGAAGAACTTTCCCGATTGGCAAAAGAAGGAGTCTGCGAATCAGAATAATACCTGAACACATCTTAAATAAGCCCAGCGAAAAATATAGTTTTGAAAAATGCAAAAAAAGAAGGAGGAGAACCCAGAATCACCTTCAATTTAAAGAAGATTAAAAAATAGGTTGTACTTTGTCCACATCTCCCCGGTTTCTAAAAAATTAGCAAGTTGAGGGAGGCCCTTTCTAGCTGGGTTTTCGGGAAATATAGTTTAAAGGAAGCAGAATTTGGAAAAAGATATTCGCCAAAAATATGTAATAAATGGGACAAAATAAAAGAAAAGGGGGAAGGTCTTGTACCTGATTTTTTACTGGTAAAGACCCACTAAAATAGCCCTATACACTTTCTTACTTCTTCTATGGGAGAGTGTGGTGGCCCATTCTAAACCACAGATGAAGGTCTCACTAATAATAATGGTTCGGAGTATAGTTTGAAGCCAAATTTCTCGTACCAAGGAACAAGCGATTCAAAGGTCCTTACATAGATGGTTCTCTCCGAATGATCACTAATTATCCTCTGAAGCAATGAACTTCCGATGCCTTCTCCTCTGTGGAAGCGGTCAACGTTTATAATCTTTATCTCCGCGTTATTTCCTTTTTGGTAAACAACTCCGTAACCAATAACCCCAATTCCATAGATATCATATACAAGGTATTCATATTTTTGGTACTCGCCGGCCTGTTCAACCTCACACCGTACCTCTAGCGACACTGCAGTCACTGAGAACTCCTCCAATGTACTGAATTAGATGAGTTGAAGAGCGAGGCACAGTATAAAAAGTTTTTCAACATTTTCTTAACCCAATTTAATAGTCGTGCCTTTATATGTAGAAGTTCTTTTAACTCTTCTATTGAGACTTATTTGCAAACTAACGTATAACCCGATTTTATATACAACCCATAAACAAAAATACAAACACCCAACTAGACACTAAAAATGCATATCTGTTCCTTTATGCCAAAAGGTACTCAGGAAAATCTCTAGGAAGAGTTGAGTAAATGTTCGTGCTATCGGCAATCCCATTAGCAAAAAATATAAATGAGTAAAACATAAATCGGGAAGCTATTACTATTTTAGGTGTTATGAAATAAAAATATGAGGCATTTTTCTAGGCGTTGCTTACCATAATTGGGTTTCTAAGGATATTTATAAAAAATGTAGAATTCCACAAAAATCTTTAGTATAACTCACTACGCTTAGAATGCCAAGACGCTCAACGCTATGAGGTGTTAGTAATGCCAAGATTCAAACAAACCGAGGAAATATTGAAGCTAATGAGAGACAAGGAACACATAAGAAATACGGGAATAATTGCACACATTGACCACGGTAAAACAACTCTTTCCGACTCATTATTGGCAGAGGCAGGGTTACTATCTCCCAGCATCGCAGGAGAAGCAAGGGCACTAGACTACTTGGAAGAAGAACAGAAAAGAGGCATAACAATAAAGGCTGCAAACATTTCCCTCCTACACGATATCGAGGGGAAATCATACGTCATCAACCTTATTGATACACCGGGCCATGTTGATTTTACTGGTAATGTTACGCGGGCGCTTCGTGCTATTGATGGTGCGCTTGTGGTGGTTGATGCTGTTGAGGAGGTGATGGTTCAGACAGAGACGGTGACTAGGCAGGCATTAGGGGAAAGGGTTAAACCTGTGCTTTTTATTAACAAGATTGATCGTTTGATTCGGGAGCTTAAGTTGGATGCTCCTCAGGTGCAGGAGAAGCTTAATAGGATAATAAGGGATTTCAATGGGCTCATAGATACTTATGGGGAAAAGGAGTTTAAGGATAAGTGGAAGGTGAATCCTGCAGCGGGTTCTGTTGCTTTTGGTTCTGCGCTTCACGGTTGGGGTTTTACCATCCCTCAGATGCAGGAGAAGGGGTTAAAGTTCAGTGATATTGTTGCGTATTATAGTAATGAGCATTTTGAAGATTTGAAGGAGATACTTCCTGTACACTCAGCAATTTTGGATATGTTTGTGAACCACTTGCCTAACCCCTTAGAGGCTCAGCCTTATCGAATTCCCAAGATTTGGCTTGGTGATCCAGAGAGCGAAATTGGAAAAGCTATGAAGGCCTGTGATGAAAATGCACCGACTGTGATATGTCTCAATAAAGTTGTTGTGGATCCACATGCGGGAATTGTTTCAACTGGAAGAGTTTTTTCTGGAACTATAAGTGAAGGGGACAATGTCTATCTTCTTATGGGTAAGAAAGGTTACCGTGTGCAACAGACGAGTATTTACATGGGTGCTCGACGAGAAATTGTGGACACCATCCCAGCAGGCAACATAGCAGCTTTATTGGGTTTGGACATTGCTAGGGCTGGTGAAACAGTGGTTAGTGAAAGCATAAAAGATCAGATGGTTCCTTTTGAAAAAATCAAGTATGTTTCAGAACCTGTAATCACGATAGCTGTTGAGCCGAAACATCCTAAGGACTTACCGAAGCTCATTGACCTGATGCAAAAATTGTCCATTCAAGACCCCAACCTTGTGACTACTATTAATCAAGAAACTGGCGAGTACCTGTTGTCGGGAATGGGTGAACTTCATCTTGAAATCTCAGTGAAGGAAATACAGTCAGCGGTGGATGTAGTGACCTCCCAGCCCATAGTTGTTTATCGCGAAACAGTCACCAGTCCTGCTGGTCCAATACTGGGTAAAAGCCCTAACAAGCATAGTAGAGTTTGGATAACTGTAGAACCGCTTAACCAAGAGACCATTGATCTTATAGTCAATGGGGAAATATCTGAATATCAGGACGCAGCTACTAGAACCAAAATTCTGAGAGAAAAGGCTGGTTGGGATGCTAAGGACGCAAGAAACGTATGGGCGATAGATGAACACGTGAACATAATTGTAGACCAAACTAAAGGAGTTCAATATTTGAGAGAAGTTAAAGACACCATGATAGCAGGAGCCAGGTGGGCTACTGAGGCAGGCCCGTTAGCCGAGGAACCAATAAGAGGTATAAGAATTAACATAACAGACTGCCAGCTCCACGAAGACCCCATTCACAGAGGCCCAGCCCAAATAATGCCCATGACTAGAAGGGCAATATGGGGCGCGTTTCTAAGCGACGAACCCACATTATTGGAACCCATTTACAAAATCCAAATCACTATTCCCCAGGATTACATAGGCACGGTTTCAGGCATACTATCACAGAGACGAGGCCGCGTAATCGATGTGCAGCAGAAGGGCCCACTAACCTTCATAACGGGAGAAATACCAGTTAGAGAAACATTTGGACTAGCTAACGACATGCGTTCGAAAACCTCCGGAAGAGCCTTCTGGCAAACACAATTCACAAGATGGGAAGCATTACCGAAAAGCTTAGCGAAAGAAGTAATAGCAGAAATCCGCAAGAGAAAAGGACTTAAACCAGAACCACCAGAAGCTTCAGAATACATAGACACACTCTAAACCCCTATTTTCATAAAGGTAATAAAAAGCTGAAACAACCAGAACGTTTTGTTTCTTTATTAAACCAAGAAAAGGACCTAGCTTATGTAGATCTGCTTGGTTATGTATTTTTTAGGGAATGTGATTTGTTTCAGGTTAGTTAGGTGCTCGGCGTTCGCCATAAAGAGGGCAATAATAGCCCTCTTTTTCAATTTTTGAAGCCATACAAGTCACTCTCGCAAATGCAAAAGGAATACCAAAAAAAATTTATGAAACCAAGTTCAAAACAACAATGAGCGGCTGTAGTCCAGAAATAGTATGGGTAACTATTGGACATTCTGGTCTAGGACATTGGCCTCCCAAGCCAGTAACCCGGGTTCGAAAAAAAGAGGGCCCCCCTTTTTCGAAATTCCCGGCAGCCGCAGTCCAATCCCTTCTAACTATTTATATTTATGATTAATTTGGGCTGTAAGGAATTTTTTACGTTAGTTTTTTAGGGAGTTTTGTGAATAACGTTATTATTTCATATTTGTATTGGGATACTGTTTGATGTGACTTTGGTGGTGATGGTTTTTGATTGTTGATAGTCATGTTCACTTGTTTTTTGAAGGTTCTGACCCCGAAGAATTTTTTGTGGGTTGTGCTCGAGTCGCGTCTGCCCTTTTTGGTAAGGAGACTGGTGAGTATTCCGATCCTGTGGAGCTTTACAAGTATTTTTTGGGTATCCTGAGTGACAGGACAGGTGATAAATTGGTGGCGGCGATGAATGAGGCGGGTGTTGATAAAGCTATACTTCTTCCTCTTGACTTCTGGCTCAAGTATCCAAAAGCATCTGGGGCTTGTTTAACTATGGAGGAGAAGAATAGAATTTATGCTGAGGCTACTGAAAGATATCCCAACCGCCTACTTTCTCTTTTTGGGATTGATCCTCGAAGAAGGGATGCTTTAAGATTATTTGAAAAAGGTATTGAAGAGTGGGGAATGAAGGGATTAAAAGTACATCCAACTGCAGGGTTTTATCCAGACGATCCTATTTGTTATCCTATTTATGAACGGGCTCAAGAATATGGTGTGCCGGTATTGATTCACTCTGGGAATGAGCCAGCCCCCATGGCGGTAAAGTATTCGCAGCCTAAATACATTGACACCATTGCCGCTGACTTCCCAGAACTCAAAATAATTATTGCGCACATGGGGCATGGCTGGTGGAGGGAAGCGGTAGACATTGCTACTATGAAACCAAACATTTATTTGGATTTCTCGGGATGGCAACCCCTCTATACTAGCAACCCCGATTATCTTTGGTACCCATTAAGAATGGCCATTGATCTAATTGGGCCCTGGAGAGTTCTGTTTGGAACTGACGGTTCTATGCTTAACGTACTAATGCCCCTCAAAGACTGGGTGAATGCGGTAAAGACCCCCAAATCACCTACAGGAATAGAGTTCAGCCCAAAAGAAATAGAAATAATAATGGGCAAGGCGGCAGCTAAACTTTATAGTATCCATTCCTAACCAGCCATAGAAAACTATTGGTGAGGAAGAGATACTATTTAATAAGCAAAAAGGGTATATGTAATATGTGCAAACGATGATGAATCTGACCCCTCCGACTAAAAGATGACGACGATCTTGAGTGTTGAGTTTGCGTTTTTACCCTTATTTCTCTATTCTCATTTTTTGGCCACTGTTTGTTAGGCAACCCTCAGGTTTAAGTATTGACTTGTTTCTTCGTTTTAGTAATTAGTTTCTTTAGGTTTGAACTGGTGGTTTTATGAAACTGCCCATTGGCAAGGTTCCCAACAATTTGTTAGAGAAGATTGTTTTCCCCTACGGTGGTGTTAATTGTGGTAGGGTGATTTGTGGCCCTGCTGTGGGTCAAGACGCAGCAGTTATTGATTTTGGAGAAAAGTTATTAGTTGTGGGCGCAGACCCCATTACTGGCACTCAGAGCAGAATGGGGTGGTATGCAGTTCATGTAAATGCAAACGATGTGGCAGTGAGAGGTGCTGTACCACAATTCTTCACTTCGACTATTCTATTACCTAATGGAGCTGATACCGGTTTTCTGAAGAAGATTTGTAGGGATATAGACGAGGCCGCCCGCGAGGTAGGAGTTTGTGTTGTTGGTGGGCACACTGAGGTAGTACCTTACTTGGAAAATGCTCTGCTTTGTGGGACCATGTTTGGCGAAACCACTAAGGAGAGGTTAGTGTTAACAAGTGGGGCGCGAGCTGATGACGTTATAATTATGACTAAACACGCAGGTTTGGAGGGGGCTGCGATTCTTGCTACAGATCGTTTCGAGGATTTGAGTGAATTTTTAAATAAAAAACTTCTGTTAAAGGCAAAGTCTTTCTTTTCTAGTCTGAGTGTTGTGAAAGAAGCTTTGGCTGTTAATGAAACTGGAGTCGTAACCTCAATGCATGATCCAACTGAAGGGGGCTTGCTGGGGGGTTTAGTTGAGATGGCTAAGGCTTCGAATGTAGGTTTTAGGATTGAGGAGGAATTGGTTCCGGTTGCAGAAGAGACGCGGGACATATGTTCCCTTTTGAGAATAAATCCTTTGTGTTTAATTTCCAGTGGAGTTTTATTGGTTACCGTCAGACCTGGGGGGGAGGCTGAGGCTTTGGATGCTATTAGGTCTGTTGGAAGTATCCCTACTATAATTGGGCGGGTTACTCCAAGCAGGAGAATATTGGTAAGAAGGGGGGGAGAAAAGGTTAATGTGGGAATTTTGGTTAGGGAACAGTTGTGGGATGCTCTTGGGGCTAAACTGAGTTGATCGACAAACTTGTTGACGAGAATCTTTAAAAAAATGTGATGCTCAAATTTTCGGGATTTGATAATAGGGGGATTCTAGGTTTCGATTGATTTTGTGGTATATTTTGAGAGTTGAGGGGCCCCACATCCAATTTTGGTTCTTATCATCGAAAGCCTCTGTGATTGTTTCGGGAAAGCTTTCTATTCGAATTGTGTAGTTTGAGAATTGGGTGTCGGGGTTTTTTCTTTCTAGGATTTCTTTGATTCTTGTTTTTGAACCGGGTGGAAGTTGGGTTTGAATTACAGTTTGTTTTGTTTTGCTGCTATATTCAGTTAGTTCATAAATTGTTGTTTGAGGGAGTCTCAAGAAGGCAGAGGGTATTTCTTGGATTTTTTCCTTTAATATAATGAGAAGGTTTTCGGTTAACCCCGCTCTATTTGTGAGTTGCAAAACGGGAGTGAAGTATTTGTCATTGTATAAATTTTTTTTGCAGAGGGATACCTTTGATTCACTGGTATTTAGGGCTTGGGCGATTTCTCTTTGTTCCCTTCTAAGATTTTGTGTCAAAAAGTGTAGAATTTTCAAGTCCATTCTTTTGATTCTCTGTTTTCTGTGGTAGTTTTCATTGTTTAAAATAACCTTGACAGTTTCCTCTTTTTCTAGTTCTAGTTGCCATTGGGACCAATTAATATTCCAGCTTCTGCTGCCACAATCAAAGTAAGTGAAGTTAACATTATGGAGTAAGAATGATCTTTCAAATATTCGTGAGTTTTGCAAATGTCTTAAGATGATTTTTGCAAATTCTTGGAGATTTGATTTAGGTATTAACATCTCCCATAATCTATTGGTGCTACACCAACCGTTATTTATTTGAATTGATGTTAGATATGGACTGGATATTTCTCTTTCACTGTCCGAGGTAAGCACTATTATTGGTGCAAGTCCTAATTTGTCATAATTGGGGACTGCTACTGTTTTGTAAACTTGGCTGCCCGCTAGTTGGTTATATCTTTTTTGAACTGTCCCCCAGCTAAGTTTAGTAACTGAACATATGCCCTCTAGTGTTAGAAGTGGTTGCTGATAAATTGCTTCGAGTATTTTAACATCGCTGGAATTCAGTCTTATAGTGTAACTTTGAAGTAGACTTTTAACTATTTCAAGAATTTTGCCCGCTTTTTGTGGTTCATCCAGTTTAAAAGTTTTCAAAGCTTCTTGAAGATGCTGCCAGAATTGCTTTTCCCTTATCCCATCCAGAGAGTCTAGTTGACTTTGTAATTTTTTGTAATCTTCCAGTATTTGCTGATCATTTGCGAGCATGAACTCCACGAGCTCTTCTTTGAGGGTATTAATTGCATCTTTTTCTTTTCTCTCCCTTCTCGGCCTGTATTTTCTGTCCACTACCGATTTTATTTTTCCTTGTGCAATCATAGTCATCTCTTAAAATTCTCGTAGTATGGTATTTATTCTCCACGAAAATATTGTTGGGTAATTGGTTGGAAAAAAAGGTTTTTACGATTCTTGCCAAGCTGTTTTCTTTTTTAGAATAATTAATCTCAACTTCTTCTCGTCTATCTGAAAATCGTTTTTAATAATAGAAATTACTGAAAACGGGATATAAGTATTCCCCTTTTCGTCTTTTGTTAATTTTTGTAGGATTTCTTCGGACTTGTCTACCTTTGCTACAACTGCTTGTATCTTGCCACTTTTCTTATCAATTATTAAATCTAATACTTGCCCAACCTTCTTTCCAAATTCGTTTAATATCTTCCTATTGATGAGGTTTTGTAGAAGCTCTTTTGACAACGTGGAACCCCATTTTGTTTATGGTTAAAAAAATAGTGGCTTAACCTTTTAATAAAATTTTGTGAAACATAAAAACTCTGATTTTCGGGTCTTGGTTATCTTTATGGTAGCTGGTTTCTTGAGAAGCTCCCCTCCCATAAAAGCCACAAAACGGACTCATCTGAGCAAGAAGAAGGATAAGGGCTTTTAGAAAGCTGCAAACTGACGAGAAAAAGCTTCTACACACAAGTGGCGCCAAAAACCTTTTACGACCATTTCGTGAGGTTTAAAGCATTGACTCGTGAAAAATTAATCGGATTTTCAGCTCATATCAGTTTTTTACTATTATTTTTAGGGTTCCATCATTTCAGAACTAAGGACCGCTCTCAACCACTGGAATGACAAAAAGGTAAATCAACGCAATTTAAATTAATAAGTAGAATAATTATCATAATACTTTTATTTATTGGGCGTAAAAAGTTTTTAGTGCAGTTTTGAACCGAAAGATTGGAGTAGTGCTTCAGCACAAAGTAGTAACAGTGATCAAAATGACAGAAGTACCACTCCAATTGGTCATTCTCACTCTACC